>Ga0299912_10005493_pt1 | contig 10415 bp, 12 predicted proteins | sample RVTome_2_FD_207667 | JGI IMG/M metagenome (GOLD analysis project Ga0299912, IMG submission 207667) | Soil microbial communities from uranium-contaminated site in the Upper Colorado River Basin, Wyoming, United States - RVT95D214 (version 2) ... | reverse complement strand
TCGTGGGACATAAAGGACGAATGACGGAAGGATTGCCGGTGAAGCCGCCGTTCAGGCTCTGAAAGTCTACGTGGACTTACGAATCGTGCCCCAGATAGTACCCGAGGAATTTGGTTCTCAGGGTAACGTGTTACTATAATATAATTTAATTCGTTTTTCAAATTGGTTAGCGATCCCAAATCCCGATATAGAAATTGAGAGATGTATGCTTTGCGGGATTTAGGAGAATTTTTTGAATGAAAAGTTCTTGATTTGAGATTTGGGGTCAGACTTAAATATTGGCATTTAAGATGATTATTTGTAATTTGCTACCATGGCCAGGAAACTCCGGATAGAGTTTGAGGGTGGGTTCTACCACGTGATTACCCGTGGCAACCAGAGACAGAAGGTTTTCAGAGAAGAGAAAGATTTCTTGAAATACCTTGAATTCTTGAGTGACTACAAGGATCGGTACGGTTTTTGGGTCTATGCCTACGTCTTAATGGGCACCCATGTTCATTTATTAATAGAAACGATTAATAGAAACGGGACAGGTTCCTTTGTCGAAGATTCTTCAGGATCAACCAGCGTTTCACCATGTATTTCAACAGGAAACATGGTACCGTAGGGCATCTATTTCAGGAGAGATACAAGGCGATTCTTTGCGATAGAGACGCTTATCTGTTGAGTTTAGTCAAATACCTTCATTGTAATCCTGTTCGATCTGGGATGGTGAGACGACCGGAGGAGTATCGGTGGAGCAGCCACCGGGAATACATTGGGCTGGAGAAAGATGGGTTCGTGGATACGGGGCTGGTAATGGGGATGTTCTCGAAGGATCTGAAAAGGGGGCGCAGACTTTACGTTGAGTATATGAGAGAGGACGAAAAGGCCTCGAAGGAGGATTTCTACCGGACAGTGGATCAGAGGGTTCTTGGGGATGAAGAATTTGTTGAGAGGGTGAGAGGAAAAGTTAAAAATGGGATCCTTGCGGGGAAAAGAAGGCACGGGGTTAGCTTAGGAGAGATTGCGAGAGGGATTGGGGAGGTATTGGGCGTTCGTCTCGGTGAGTTAAAGGCGAAGGGGAAGGATTCTCGAGTAATGGAAGGGAGGAGGTAGTTCAGCTTGGCGGGGAGGGAGTATGGATATAAGGGGAAGGAGATAGCGGAATTCTTGGGGAAGGATCCGGCTGCGGTTACGGGATATTTGAGAAGAGGGCAAGATCTTCGGGGGAAAATGGAAAGATTAATCTTGTTCTTTGACGGCGGTGGAAACAAATCTCAATAATTAAGTCTGACCCCATTAACATGAATTCGGCCTCTTTGCAAAAAAGAGGCTTCTTTTTTTTGGAGACCAACAAGATGTGTGGAATTGCCTTTCCAAATGATGCTTTATTCGCATGGTTGGTAGAGAAATACAAAGTCATAAAGGATCAACTGGTTTCCGAAATTGATCCAAATATCCTCAAGCAATAATTTCACTCTATTTTGGGGGCACCTCCGAAAAGGGGCAGCAGCCTTTTCTCTTTAAGGAGATATATCACTTTCAAGATCTCATCTTTATTGTCAAACTTTCCAACCACCACTCGATACCACGTTTCTTGGGGTGATACTGTTCTGGAGAGGATCTCTATTTCTTTTCCCTTTAATGATGGTTCATCCCTGTAAAGTTTGGCGAAGTCAGGAGTCCAAAAAGTTCCAACATGAATCTTGTAAGTACGATCGGAGGATTGTATGATAAGCTTTTCTTCTGTAATTTTAGGTATCCTAATTATTTGGTCTATTAGAATGAGATGGGCATTGGTAATCTCTGGGTTGAAATCTAAGATTAGGTCAATAAGAGTCGAATTGACCTTTTGGTAATATCTTTGTGCCAAGGAAGAAATGTTTTGCCCTTTTTGTACGACTGTGACTTCTATCAATATATCTTTTGTACTTTGGGTCATAGAAGATGCAGATGTCGGCATAACATGCTGAAGGGATTCAATGGGAACCGACTCCCTCCCGACAGGTGGATAGCGATTGTCAACTTTCGGAGTCTGTTCCGTCGCTGCCTGAGGAGAGGGTGAAATTGAAGATGGTTCGGTATGGACTTGAGAATTCCGTATGGATTCGATACTCAATGTGGTTAAGGACCTGCGCTGTAAGAGTCCATGCATCAGGAGAACGAGTCCCCCCAGACAAAGCAGGGTTAGGAGGATGAAGGAAATTCTCCTTGAAAAAAGATTTCTTCCAAGGGAGGTTAAACGGAATTCTTTAACAGCCTTGCCGATTCGAGTGGGGATAGTTTTTTGAGGTACTGGACCTTCCATATTCTTTATGACTTCACGAATGATATCCGCATCGACCTTTTTTCTGGATAAACCGTAGCCGATTAGAAAGGCATTATCGCAAAGGATGTTGATGACTCGTGGAATCCCCTGCGCATAACTGATGATCATAGAAATGGCTTTGGGGGTGAACGTCTCAGAACTGCTGCTTCCAACTAATTTGAGTCGATGTTCAATGTACTCTTTAGACTCTTCCTCGGTTAAGACCTTGATTTTGCGTCTAATCCCTATCCTTTGGTTGAGTTGCCTTAAACTTGGCGAATTCATTTTATCTTCAAACTCAGGTTGTCCTACAAAAACAATCTGAAGCCGCACTGCTGTCTGTGGCTCGAGCTCAGATAATTTTCCCAATTCTCCCATCACTTCTTTTGAAAGATTCTGCGCTTCATCAATGATCACGGCTAGGGTTTCATCCTTGCCAAGTCTATGCAATAGATATTCAACTAGGTGATTCAAAAGGGCCTCTTTGCTCTTTTCCATAACCTCCAGGTCTAACTCCAGGAGGATGTTTCTTAGTAATTCTTTAAAGGTGATTAAGGTGTGAAAAATAAAGACTGTCTTCACCTTCTCATCGAGCCTATTCAGCAATGAGTGAACAAGTGTCGTTTTACCTGTTCCCACTTCTCCTGTGATACAAATAAAGCCCCATCGATTATTTATGCCCTTAATCATAGTATCCAGTGCTTCTCGGTGGCTGGAGGTAAAATAGAGAAATTTCGGGTCCGGTGTGACTTCAAAAGGCTTTTCTGAAAAACCATAAAATTCGTTATACATTTGTCGCCTAATTACCCCCCCTACTGCGGGATGAATATTTATAGTGAACGCCTTAAATAAGTTGACGTTCGCGTGGTGTCATTGCGAACCCTTCGCTCCCTGTCATTCTGAGCGAAGCGAAGAATCTCGCCTTTCACTCAGGATAAACTCCGTGAAGCAATCTCATGAGATTGCCACGCTTGCGCGCCGAAGCGCTTCAGCGCGCAGGCACGTCGCTTTGCTCCCCGCAATGACTACTTTATGAGTATGTTCACTATCATTACAAAACAAATTACTCAGTTCCGCTTTATTTAAGATAACAGTCTACAAAATTGGGATAAAAAAATCAACGTGAATTGGAGGAAGGAATCAACCCGGAGTCCCATGGTTGCCGTTCCAGTTCTGAGGATATTTATTACGAGGATAAGAAGGATCATTCCCCGTATAGAGTTGCCTTAAGCTGTTCCTTTGACTCAATTTCTTGCGCAAGCTTTTCAGCAGCCTTTCTGTCCTCATAGTTACCGACAAGCACCCTATAGATAGGGGACTTGTCCTTCGTTAACCCCGGGCGGGTAAACGCATCATATCCGTTTTCCTGCAATTTCTTCGTGAGGACCTGGGCATAGTCTTCATTCTTGTAGGCTCCTAACTGGACTGAGTAGAACGGTTTGGCCTGTGGTTGGGAGGCAGCCGATGAGAGCAAAGGTTCCTGCGCAGGCAGTGCGGGTGGTGACGGGGATGCGGGGGTAGGTGTGTCTTGAACGTTCCTAACCGGAGGCAACGGTGGCTTTGATCCGGTGTCAGGAACCGTGGATGGAAGCGGTGAGTGAACTGTGATCGCTGAGAGAGGCAGAGCCTTCCGGGGAGGCATGAGCTGCTGATACGCCAGAAAGCCTGCTCCGGCGATCACAAGGAGAATCGCTGCGCCAATCGCTGGCAAAAGAAGGTAAGAGCGTTTTTTCTTCATTCCCTTTACAGTAGCTTGCGGCGAAAGATGATCCTCTAAAACCGAAGCGTTTTCTTCATGAAGCTTGGAAGGATGCGTCTTGCCAAAAATCTCTTCCGTCTTTTTGATAAGCTCGTCCGGATTAAATGTTGGTTTCAGAAAATCCACAATTCCGTAATCCCTGAAATATCGGGGATCGTCTTTTCTATTAAGCGCTTCTTTCAGCGATGCGAGAATAACGATAGGAACATCTTTCAAGAGCGGAGTGGCATGAATTGCTCTGCAGGGTTCGAATCCTGCAGCGCTCAGTTCGAGGGGTTTGATGTAGATAAGCGAAGGTTTGAGCTGTTCGGCTATTTCAGCGCTTACAACGCGGCTTGAGTGGGTAAAGACCAGATAATCCTTTGCCTCGAGCGTGGTTGTGATCCTTTGATCAATTTCCTGGCCTGCATCTATGACGAGTATCGTTTCACCTGCCATATGTTCGCTCGACTCATGCCCTCAGGGATCGGTTTCAGCTCAAAGCGTTTCCCAATATTTGGACGGCATGTCCTGGGCAAGCCTGAGCGCACCGTCCGCGCCCGCAAAGAGGGGTTCTGTAACGCGGGTGACCTTGCAGGTGCCGTATTCCTTCAAGGCATCCTGGAGGTACTCGGCAATGTGTCTGATAAGGCTTCCACCGCCCGCAAGAATGATATTGTTCTTGATCTTCACCTGGAATTCAGGGTCGAACCGAGCGATCATCTCAGTGGTCGTCTCGACCAATGCCGGCAAAATACTCTCGCAGGACCGGCGGACTTCATCCTTGATTTCATGTATGACGGGTTTACCATTCACCGGCAGTTCTACACGAATCACCTCGTCGATGTCCCGCACAAAACTGAATTTTTCCTTAAACTGCCGCACCATATTCTTGTTGAACCTTGAGTTTGGATATTTCTCGATGAGATAATTAAAGAGCTGTTCATCGATGTAGTCGCCGGCCGTGAAAATGGTTTTCTGGTCCTCTTCCGAAGGAATTGTCCCGTGCATGATGCAGAAATCGACAGTCCCGGCACCTATGTCAATGATGAGCGCGTTGTTCAGAAGATTCATGCCGTAGGCGATCGCAAACGGTTCCGATACTACCATGAGGGCATGCACATAATCCGTAACCGCCTTCCGAATAGCAAGTTTGTTAACTTTGAGTGAATCGGCGGGTACCCCCACCACCGCATGGATCTTCTGGTCGGGCTCAGGCTTTGCAAGATCGATGAGATACCTGATAATTTCCTTGACGGCCCTCTCGCTGCTTTCGATTCCCTCCTTTATGATGCCCCGTTCAAGGGGCCTGCAGAGGTCGAGGGAAAGCCGATGCTGCAAAGCCTCAGCTCCGAAGAGTACCGATTTGCCGACAACCTGCTCCGCGATAAAGTCCCTCGGCCACCCGACATAGCTCTCGATCCATTCCCGCATGCCATTACTCGAAGAGATCGCACTCCGTGATGTTCCAAGATCGATGCCGACAAACAGGAGATTGTCTTGTTTCTGCTCATTTTTTGGCTTCATAGGTAATGGCTCCTTTATTTAGATAATCAAGAATACCGGCTGTAAGGTAACTGGCAATATTTTCTCTGTGAGTTTCAGAACTGAGCTCCCGTTCCTCTTCGTCATTACTGAGGCAGGAGACCTCCGCCAAAACGGCGGGCACGTCCACTCCGAGAAGGACCACGAAAGGTGCCCTTTTGACACCGTAGTTTTGGATGTCTTCGCTGTGTTTCCTGCTGTTCAGGAATAGATTCGCCTGGATTGATTTTGCAAACTCCTTAGACTCCTGAAGCTTCATGGTTTTACCGAGCTTTTCCATGACTTCCTTGAAATCGCTCAGTCCGTATTCCGATCCTGCGTTTTCTTGCTTGGCGAGCCTGAGGGTTTTTTCGTCATTGGAAGGTCCGAAATAATATGTCTCAATGATGTTAGTGGGTTTGCGTGGCAAGTAATTGAGATGAATCGAGATGAAGAGGTCAGCTTTTGCTTCCTGGGTAAGGGCAACCCGTTTGTGAAGAGGCACTGATGAATCGTCCTCCCTCGTCATGAGCACATGAGAGCGGCTGGTTTTGACTAGATGGGTTTTCAGTCTCTTAGCTATATCGAGCGTAATATCCTTTTCCTTGGTACCCATCTTTCCGATACTGCCCGAATCGGCCCCGCCATGGCCTGCATCGATCATAATCGTCCTAATTTTTAGGCCAAACATATGGCTGAGCGGGAGGTTGCCACTGTTCACAAAGTCACTGAACTCAAAAGTATTTGCCGTACCTTCCCAAGAAACTCCTGCCGTGGGAGGAGAAAGACGGTATGTGCCTATATTCGCTGGCGTTTCTGACGGAGAGAATGAAGTGCCCTCGTACTGTCCGTGCATCAGGATCGCAAACAGGCAGACCACCGCGTACAAGAGAATTTTCTTCAGAGGGAAGGGTCTATGTCGTGACAGGGCTGGGTGGCCCCTGCCGAGCATGAGAAGGTTTTCTTCATACACACCGCGGAGGATGTTTTGACGAATCCTGAGATCATTCTTTCTGGCGAGGATGGGAATCATTGATATTAGTACTTTAACAAGTTGTACGCAAAAATTCAATTAATTATATTGGGCATGATCGATTTGAATACCAAGAAATGACGGAAATTAGACGAAAGTGAAAGAATGCGGCATCACCCAATGCTATTAAAGCGACTCCAAGCAGAATGAGCTTCACATGCTTTCGTACAGTTGAATCCTTTGTGTCATCTAACTATGTTTAATATTATTCTGCATAAATCCCCAATATCTTTTGCTTAGGTATAATACCCCTTACCTGCATATTCTTTTTAGAAGCTTAAATTATGTAAAATCAAATAGTTGCACGGTCTCCATCTATTTGCCTGGGGTCTTTCACGGAACAATATAAGACCCTAACCTCTAGCTAACTTAAAGAGAATCAATGTGACTCCACACTCCTCTTCCACCCAGATCCAAAACGTATGAATACTGACGGGAAATCCCTTGATTGAACAAGCAAAATCTATGCCGATCTCTCCGTGGGTTTTGGCATGGATTGGACCAAACTAATGTCCAAGCTTACGAAACCTTTTGCCACGAGGAACGAAAAAAGTCAACCCCTGCGGACAAAATGTCTTGTCAATATTTCCATCAATGGTTATTGACTTAACTTATAACTAACCCATTATCTCTATGATATGTTAAGATAAATTGCACAAAATATCTGCTCCAAACGGCAGTTGTGATTCCGATGAAATATCATGATACTATGACATTTTGTAATGAGCTGAATCAATAAGCTCTTTTCCATTTCTTAAAGATGATTTGATTTTTCATTAAATCTCACCATGTTATAAGCTCAGAATAGTTGGCATTATATTTGCGTTTGGATTAATCAAAAAGAATAGGACTGATAAAGTCAAACTCCGAGTAATCGGAGGACGGAAAGCCACGGGTCCAAGGGATTTGCTACTGCAAATCCCTTGGATAGCCAGGTTGCCAAAGTCGAGACACAAAGACCGGGTTACCGCGGCTCCATCAATGGTAATCCGGTCTTTCATTTTAATTATAGTGAATTAATCATAGTGAACGGCAATCCCGCCATGGCGGGATTCGTAATGATACCACACGAACGTCAACAGGAGGTGACGATGGAAAGAGCCTATGGTAATAAAGAAAGGAGAAAATCTCCGCGGTTTGATATGGATTGGCCTCTTGAATATCGGGTTCAGGATGCACCTGATGCTTATGGTGGAATCGTTGTCGACGGAAGTGAGGTAGGCCTTCGCATTCATTCCGGAAGGAACATGCCCGTAGGTACGAAACTAAATATCGTGGTTTTGTTCCGGAAGGAATTCCAATTGACTTATTTGGAACTGATCGCCAAGATAATTTGGAAAGATCTCTGTTCAAAGGAAGACTGGAGTGGATATCAATATGGACTGGAATTTATTCAGATCAAGGAAGAAGACCTTCGGAGACTACAAAAACTTTTCCCGTCTCCAATTCGACAAAGAGGAGAATCATAAGTAACCCCTAGGATCTGATAACCCTTGCCCGAGCTGGCATAGATTAATCGCTATCTTTTCCGGAAGGCACGGCTGATTCTGGCTTCCTTAACTAGCAACTCCTTCCCCATGAAATTTTTTCTATTGAGTGTGGAGACTGCCCTTCGAGCTTCCCATTGGGAGGACATCTCCACGAAGGCAAACCCCCTCGGTTGGCCGGTTTGTCTGTCCCCCACAATCTTGACAGACATGACGTCTCCTGCACTGGAGAAAAGGGTTTTGAGTTCGTTTTCGGTGGCCTGGGAAGGAAGATTACTCACATAGACTTTCTTATTCATTGCTTCTCCTTATTTTCATGTGACTCACTATGGATGGAAAGTGCTCGAGACAGCGTTATATCCGAACGGGAAGAAACTCCATTACATTAAAAAAAGGTCATTGGAAGCGAAAAATCAAATTCATCTCTTACGAAGCGAATCTCTATTCCAAAACATTCCATAACCAATAGTTTCTTGTCATTTGGCGGGGAAACTTGAACGACTATTTCCTTGCCCCAACCCGAACAGACAATTCTATAGGATTTGGCACGGCCTACACGGCGGGATTTTGCACCACGGTGGTTCCTGTGCCTCCTCCGCTGTATCATTGGTTACCTCTTTTCTGTTTCCCGTTCTTAGAATTAGAGGGAAACTGGATCAATAACGGTCCCTACGGCCACCATAACCCGTTCGTCCTCTCTGTCCTCCAGATTTTCCCCGATCGGTGCGAGCATGTGCTTCGTTCACATTGAGTTGTCGGCCAAGGAGCTCCTTCCCATTAAGGTTCTTAATCGCCGTTTGGGCTTCAGCCTGATCAGGCATTTCTACAAAACCAAATCCTCGTGGCTGACCGCTATATTTGTCCTTAACAATGGTTGCTGAGGTTACCTGACCAAAGGCCTCAAAAGCCTGACGAAGATTTTCCTCTGTTACATTATAGGATAGGTTTCCAACATAAATATTCATAATTATTCTCCCTCCTTGTTTCGATTCTTTTTGGATACTTACACATTGAAGTCTGAGAATTTATTTCTAACATTTTCATTTGGCTTGTCCTGGATCCCTGATGGAGTTTACCCCGTTGCAGAACGGGACAGGAATGATAAGGCAACCAACCTCGCGAAACGCGGGGTCATTCCCGTGAAAACGGGAATCCAGAGTAGAAAAATTTCAAATATTTTTTCCTAGTCTTTGACGAAACTCCTCAGTTTGTGAGTCCCATAGGATGTTTTGACGATTACCACTCATCCCCTTTTCCCCTAGACCCTCAAATTTCATCATCTTTAGAACGCTACGCCGGTTTCCTTCATCCTTTTGAAATCGAAAATAATCCTTCAAATTACCTCCACATTTATCCGCCTTCGCAGAAGACTATGGCTTTAGCCATGGATGAATGTGAAAAGGATAACCCTCCGACCTGCTCGCTGAACAAGTTCTCTGGCAGGTGAGAGTCTTGTGCGCTGGAGGGTATACTTCGGCGGATTGCACCGAAAGCATGAATACCATCGTCCAGAGCGCTCCGTCGCTGAAGCTATGGAGCGTAGGCGACTAGACAATGGCTTTGGACGAGATTCCACAAGCTTGCCCCTGGGGCTAATTTCCTAAATAAAAAAACCCGCCAAGAAGTTGTCTAGAGTTCTTTACGGGCTTTACCCCGTTAGAAAAACCCGGCATTTATACCGGGGATGCTATAAATATATTAGAGAGCATTAGCTCCTTCATGAGGGCGGAATCAAAGCCTCGCTCTTTCTAACGGGGTTTACTCTTGTGGCCTTAAAAAGCTCTATGCAACTAGGTTTGAATCAATATATATTAATTCAAACTAAAAAGCAAGAAAACCATTTTTCGTAACTCCTTGATTTTATGAAGCGTCATTACATAAAATGGAAAGGAATCTGATTTCGACAACGAAGGACAAGACATCGATAAGGGAAATTCATCATGGATAAGGTTTTGGTTGAAAAACTTCCTGAGACAAAAGAAGGGCTTAAGGCGAAAAGATGGAAGGAGAAAAGAGGAGAGTTTGTTCAAATTACCTACAATGAGGAGATGCGACATCTAGCTATTTTCGAAATCAGAAAAGAATTCACGAGAGGAAGCCATTACCATGAAAGAAAAGAGGAAATATTTTATGTGTTTCATGGGAAGATGGAGGCGAGATTCATCGATATGGATACCCTTCAAAGGGAAGAATCTGTTTTAGGGAAAGGAGATAAAATAAGAATCAAACCCCGCTGTGGCCATCTTTTTCAAGCCCTGGAGGATACTTTGGTCGTTGAGTACAGCCCTCAGGTCTACGAGATGGAGGACAACTACAAAGTCGATTTTTAAGGTGAGGTAACAC
>Ga0299912_10005492_pt1 | contig 10416 bp, 11 predicted proteins | sample RVTome_2_FD_207667 | JGI IMG/M metagenome (GOLD analysis project Ga0299912, IMG submission 207667) | Soil microbial communities from uranium-contaminated site in the Upper Colorado River Basin, Wyoming, United States - RVT95D214 (version 2) ... | reverse complement strand
CAGCCGGATCTCACAGAAAAAGGATAAGAAAAATCTAATAATATTTCGGGGTAAAATGGCTTTCATCATTATGAACCGTTTTCCCTATAATAACGGTCATTTGATGGTGGTACCTTACCGCCACATCGGAGACCTGCTGCAATTGAAAAAGGACGAAAAAGGTGATCTATTCCAGCTCATCCAGTGGTCGGTGAAAGCACTGGAGGTGGTTATGAAACCCCATGGATTCAATATCGGAATGAATCTGGGTCGGGTAGCCGGTGCAGGGGTGGAAGATCATCTGCATTTTCATGTAGTTCCCCGATGGAATGGCGATACCAATTTCATGCCCATCCTGGCCGACACCAAGGTGGTCTCCGAGGCATTGGAAAAATCCTATCAGAAACTGCAGACCGCTTTTGTCCAAATCAGTGGCAGAAAAAAATGAAGGTAAAAATTCTATCCAATATAAAAGGACTGGTCTCGGGCGGCAATAGCCTTCCCTGTTATCAGTTGCAGATTCAGGAAAACTGTGCTATCGCCATGAAGGACACTCGTATTCTGGCCATTGATAATCCCGAAAGGTTATTACAGAAATATCCCGCCGCTGAATTAATCGACGGGCAAAATTTCTGGGCCTTACCAGGTTATGTAGATCCACACACCCATCCGGTTTTTTATAAAACCCGTGAAGAAGAATTTGAAATGCGGCTGCGGGGAAAATCCTATGAAGAAATTGCGATGGAAGGAGGCGGCATCAGAAACAGCGTCAGAGCCTTCCGTCAGGCCTCTTTCGATGAATTGCTGGAGCTCACCTGCCGCCGCATCCAGGAATTTATTCCTTACGGCACCACCACCATCGAAGCCAAAAGCGGTTACGGGCTCTCGCTGCGGGATGAGATCCGAAGTCTGCAAATATTAAAAAAAGCAGCTGTCCTGCTCCCTATTACCATCGTTCCCACCTTCCTGGGTGCTCACGAAATACCGGATGAGTTCCGCGATCGGCGGGAGGCCTATATCGAACTGCTCATTAAAGAAATGATCCCGGCGGTTGCAGACGAGAAATTAGCGGAGTTCTGTGATATCTTTACCGAGAAGCAGGTTTTCTCCATCGCCGAAAGCGAAAAAATTCTTCTGGCCGCTAAAGATCACGGTCTGAAACTCAAACTTCATGCTGATGAACTCAGTCCACTGGGTGGAGCAGAACTGGCTGCCCGCTTAAAAGCTGTTTCAGCTGATCACTTATTGATGGTTTCCGAGCAGGGAATTCTGGCTATGAAAGAAGCCGGAGTTATTCCGGTCCTCCTTCCCGGTACTGCTTTCTTCCTGGGTAAAAAACAGTATGCCCCGGCCCGCCGGATGATCGAACTGGGACTTCCGGTGGCATTAGCTACCGATTATAATCCCGGCAGTTCATTCACTCAGAACATGAATCTGATTCTCTCAATTGCCTGTACTCAGATGAAGATGCTCCCGGCCGAGGTGATCTGCAGCAGCACTCTGCACAGTGCCCGTGCCCTCTGCCGGGAAAAAGAACTCGGCACTCTGGAAGTAGGGAAAAAAGCCGATATCGTGCTGCATGATATCCCGAACTTCCGTTATCTTCCCTATCATTATGGGATGAACCACGTGCAGCTGGTAATCAGGAATGGTGAAATTATCTATCGGAAATTATAACGATGCTAAAAAAATTCTCTCAACTACTACAAAACACCCCCTCTATAAATATCCTGGTATTTTTGTTTATAACTATCATTCCGGCTTTGAGTCAGACCAGTGGTGTTCCTTTGACTCACTGGGGATACGATGCTATTGAACGCTGGGAAATCCGGGGATTTATTCCCGCAGCCTACAATGGCTCCAAACCATTCTCCCGCTTGGAAATGGCTGACTATGTAGCAGAAGTCTGGAAATTCTATCAGGAGCAGCCGGAACAATTTTCCGGCACAGACCTGGAACAACTGCTTTATCTATCACTGGAATTCAAGGAAGAACTTGAAAAATCGGCAGAGCATCAGCGCCCGGATCAATTCGATTACTGGAATCCCCGCCTGTACTACCTGTTTCAGAAAACGCCGCTGAAAATATTGAATCCTTATATTTATCCCAATTATCGCAACATGGTTTATCTGCAGTATCATGATTTCAGGCTGGCAGCTGATCCTATCCTCAGTTACAGTATCCAACAGCAAATGGATGAGACCACCGGAAAATATCAGCTGGTCCGCATCAGTAACGGACTGATGTTCCGGGGAGATCTGGGTAAATATTTCGGTTTCTACTTTGATCTCACCGATAATCATTTATCCGATGAGCGCTGGCAGGGCACGAAAATCCCATTTCAAGTCTGGGAGGAGTCCGGCTGGCCTTTCCTCACTACCCGGGACAATGGTGATTTTGACTTTGATGAAAACGTTGCATACCTGACTTTCCACTATAAATATTTCTATCTGGTCTATGGCCGGGAATTCAATCAGTGGGGTGTGGGTCACACCGGCCATCTGCTTCTTTCCACCAATGCCCAGCTGTATGATGAAATAAAACTGGTGATTCAATACTGGCGCTTTAAATTCACTCATCTCACAGCATTCCTGCAATACATCTCTCCGGAAGCTCGCATTAATATGAAAAGCCAGCCCCATATCGACCAATATTGGTCAGGTAATCGTCTGGAATTAAATCTGGGAAAAGGGGTCCAGCTGGGTTTAAGTGAGTCGGTAGTTTACGACGACCGTTCACTGCAGCCGGGCTATCTCAATCCATTCAGTTTCTTCAAATCGGTTGAACATTATTATGGTGACCGGGATAACGGGGCACTGGGGGTGGATCTGGAATGGCGGATTCGAAATGGAGTCAAATGGTTTGGGGAATGGTTTATCGATGATATCACCACCACCAAATTAGGCAGTGATTGGTATGGAAATAAATTCGGCTGGCAGACCGGGATATTTTTAGTCAATCCATTTTCCCTGCAGGATGTGGATCTACTGTTGGAATACACCCGGATTAAACCTTATGTCTACACCCATTCCTATCAGGATTACAACAAATACAAACATTACGATACCATGCTGGGGCACTATATCGGTCCCAATTCGGATCAACTGCTGGTATGTCTCCGTAAACGATTCTCTAAATTTCTGGAAACCGGGCTGGAATATCAGATGTACCGCCATGGATCCAATCCCGAGGACCGGAACGTGGGCGGTGATCCCGATCATCCATGGCAGGACGGAGATGCGATTGATGCTGTCTTCCTAGACGGGATCAGCAAAGAACAGCAGAGTTACGGTATCAATCTGCGATATGAGATCTTCAGAAATTTATTGGCAGAATTTTATTACCGCCGGATGAAATATCATCAATCTGCCTGGGAAGATCTGTTTTCTTTTCGAATTTCCTTTAACCTCGGTTACCGGGATGAAGGAATCCGGCATATCTTCCCGGCTGTAAATTGAGATGATCAGAAAGAGTTTATAGGTCAGAAATTTTATCATCCGGCAAAAAAATATCAGATCCGGTGTTATTAGCCTGGTTAGTAAATTATATCAATCTTAAAGTTTTGATTGTCCGAAGAGAGGAAGATTTTCAATGAAACAGTGGATATTCTTTTTATTGATTGCCAGCCTTAGCCTGGTGTCTGCTCAAAACAGTGATCAGGTAATTACTGCCAAATTTCTTACTTCAGCCGATAAATTCAAATCGGGGGATAGTTACCAGTTAGCGGTGGAAATTCAGATCAATTCACCTTATCATATCAATGCCCAAAAACCCAGCGAAGACTTTCTCATTCCCACTACCCTGACGGTTGAAGTACCGGAAGGGGTGGCTCTGGGTAAATTCGATTTTCCCAAAGCTGAGATGAAAAAATTTGAGTTCTCAGAAAAAGCATTGGCAGTCTATGAAGGAACCATCCATATTTTCACCAGCATCAGCATTGCCTCAACTTTTAGCTCTGCAGAGATCATTTTAAAAGGAGTGGTGGGATACCAGGCCTGCGATGATCAAACCTGCCAGGCGCCGGCTGAATTAAATTTCACTCAAAAATTCGCCATGGCAGCTCCTACTGAAACCGTCAGTTATACTAATCAAGCTCTATTTTCTACCCGAGGAAATGATCAGCCGATAGTCACAGAAGAAAACAAACCCGCCAGGAATAGTATTGCCGCCATCATCAGTGAAAAAGGCTGGATCCTCACTTTCATTCTGGTATTTTTAGCAGGATTGGCGCTCAATCTGACTCCCTGTGTTTACCCGCTGATCCCCATCACTATCAGTTATTTCGGTGGACAGACCGAGGGGAAGAAAGGAAAGCTTCTGGGGCATGCTATGATCTATGTACTGGGGATGGCGGTTACTTACTCAATCCTGGGTGTTATCGCAGCCCTTACCGGAAGCCTGTTCGGCTCGGCCCTGCAGAACCCTTATGTGCTGGTAGCCATCGCCCTCATCCTGATAGCCCTGGCTCTCAGCATGTTCGACCTTTATGAAATCAGAGTGCCAACTTTTCTCAGCAATTTTGCCGGAGGGGCAAAACAGGGTTATTTTGGGACATTCTTCATGGGATTAACAGTGGGAATCGTAGCGGCGCCCTGCATTGGGCCTTTTGTACTGGCACTGCTCACTTTTGTCGGCGAAAAAGGTGATGTCATTTTGGGATTCAGCATGTTCTTTATTCTGGCACTGGGTCTGGGATTCCCCTTTATACTGCTGGCACTCTTTTCAGGAAGTATCCATAAAATTCCGCGCTCCGGGGCCTGGATGGTGTGGGTACAGACAATTTTCGGATTCATTCTGGTTGCTATGGCTATTTATTTCCTGCAACCATTGTTTCCCAATTCGCTGTTGTATTCTTTGAGTCAGGCGCTCACCATGCTGCTGGGTGGAATTTACCTGGCCTGGATTGTGCCGACCCAATCCAACAGTAAAATATTTCCGGTAATAAGAAATCTTATCGGAATTATCTTTTTTCTGCTGGCAGTTATCTTTGCCAGCAACGGATTTACTTCTTATATCGATGAAAGACTAACCGAAAATCCATTGGCAGCTGCCAATAAGGAACCTGCCAGTCAGATCAATTGGCTGCCCTTCTCAGATGAAATACTGGCAGAGGCAGTCGGAAAAAATAAACCGGTTATGATCGATTTTTATGCCGACTGGTGTCTTCCCTGTAAAGAGCTCGATAAGTTTACCTTTTCCCAACCAGAGGTCATTGAACTTTCCAAAAATTTTTATATGTTAAAAGTAGACTTGACCCTGGACAATGATCCTGTCTCCCGGGAATTAGCGAAACGCTTCCAGATCAAAGGAGTCCCCACCCTGGTATTTCTCTCGGCCCAGGGCTCTGAATTAAGTGATCTGCGGGTAGTCGGATTCATGGAAAAAGAGGAATTTCTGCCTGTTATGCAGAAAGCATTACCATAGAAATTTACCAATACTCTTTTGTAGCAGGAAAAAATCTTATGAAATTATGTATGCAATTTTTTCAATATTTTCTAGCAGGTATGCTTTTAAAACTATAAACTATAAACTATAAAATGTCTCAACTATTTCTTACATTCTGGCTGTTATTGAAGTTATGGTGGGGAAGGATTCTCAACCCGGTTTTCTTTATCTATACTTACCCAAAATTTTTCCAGACTCCGCGGCGGGTAATATTCAACAAAGCATTAAGTGACTACTTCTTCAAAAATTAAAAAGTCTCTTTACTCTCTCAAGGAAAAAAATCTAACAACTGGGCCTCACTGATTCTTCTTTGTTGAATCGGCAGTGGTGGGCTGGGGTAATTCCTGCAGCGGGAGATCGAACTCATATTCCTTAAGGAATATTATCGAGCGGAATTTCTGGTCGGGTTTCTCAGCGGTCTGCACGATTATATCAGCCCTGATGGGCAACCAAAGATTTTGAATCCTGGTCAATTCCAACCGGGTAGACAAACCACTGGTAATTATCTGATTCACATAGATCTGAGAATCCCACCCCAGGCAGATCCATTTCCCCTCTGCTTCCTGGTAGTGGGGATAATTGATCACCCTTTCGGTGGCCGATTCCACTTCCACCCACAGCAGGCGGCCGGAGCGGAGAAATACTTTTCGGACGGCAGCGGCTGAACTGCCTTCCTGATTAGTATAGTGAACATCCACCGTATCTCCCTTAAAGTTTATGCTGGCAGCAGCCGGGATATCATCCAGCGGGGAAATAATCAAGAAACTAAACCAGTCCAGGTAAAAACCATGAAATTGATTTTTGGTCAACTGAATTTTTTCCAGCAGCTGAGTTCGCTGGGCCGGGTCATTCAATATTTCACTGGGTTGAAGCAAATAATAAATTTTGCCCTCCCGGATCCATATCAGCTTGAGCGGATAGGTGTAAGTACTATCTCCCAGATTCTCGATGAAACCGATGTATGAATCAGTAGAGAAAAGACAACTGAAATTTTGTAGAGTACCGGATTCCAGAAAGTAATACAGTCCCCGGGTCTTTTTTTGAAACTCCGGCCAGGAATCAACCGGTTGCGCCGGCAAACCGTTGACAAGGAATAATAAAAATATCAGCCAAAGAATCATAAATAATTTCATGTTCTGGAACTCCCCGGTTGATGAGCAGCCCTCATCCCTAATAATTAATACTTATTACAAATTACTTATTATTAATCACTTATAAACTATCACCTATAAACTATTACCTATTACCTGTAACATATTATTTCATCGATACATTTCTATGAAAATCTGATAATTGCGGATAATTTCCTCCACGTAATCCAGAGTTTGCTGAAAACCATGGAAATAACCGTAGTTGGGGACACCCAGTTCCCATACTTCCAGGTGCAGTCGCCAGTCCTGGGTAGTTAGTTTAGGAAGGCAATATTTTACAGCTTCCCAGGTTTGGGAATCCATCTTCAGGTGGCGGGCCACACTCTGAGCATCTCTGATACGGCCTATTCCGCTATTATAGGCCGCCAGACCTAATTTGACCCGGTTATCGCGGTCCGCATCCGGGAAATATCTCACCTGCTTATAGAGATGATAAATTCCGGCTGCAATGTTCTCCCGCGGATTGTTGGCAATGAATTCAATGTCCATTTCCTGGTGAAGCTCGAGAGCGGTGGAGGGCATGATCTGCATCAATCCGATGGCGCCTTTGTGACTTCTGGCGTCTTCGCGAAAACGTGATTCTTTTAAAATCTGCATGACAATCAGACGCCAATCGAATCCATAGCGTTTGGAATATTTCCGGATCACCGGGTAATAATTTTCTATCTTCTTTTCAAAATCCCTGGGAAGGGTTCTTTTACGGAAATCTTCGAACTGCTTTTTCTGCTCAATTCGTTTCCTGACGAAATTCAGAAGAGAATCAGGATCGGCAGTGCCGGTTTTATCCGATCCGGATATACCGCAAGATAACAGCAGAACAAGGAAAGTGAATACTGCTAAAATTTTCAGGCAGCAGGTCTTCATTAAAAAAATCTTATCGTTCTTTCAACAGGCCTTTATTTTAATGCCCTCGATCGCAGTCAGTGGATCAGTCCTCCCGGCAGTACTGAACTCTGCCACATAGACCACCACCCGGAATCAGCCAATTGGATTTATTAAAGCAGTGCCAGCCCGGGCAACGGACTGCCGATCAGTGGCGACTGTTAATTCAGGCTCATTCCGATGATCAGACCAACGATCAAGCCAATCATGATAAAGATGCCGCACACCACCACCCCCACTGCCAGATTTCCTTTTTCCAACTCATTGGGAATATCGAAGTGGGTGAAGCGGTTGATCAACCGGTAAGTGATGATGGCTGAAGCTATGCCCAAAATCACCCCGACAATAGCATAAATGGCGTTGAGAAAGAGCGGTGACTCATACCACATGTAAAACTCTCCAGAATTAAGGTATCAGATGAATGTTTTAAGAGATTTTAATATAACGATCGAACCATTTAATTAATAAAAAAGCGCTGCCGCTGACAAATATCCCTTCAAGAAATAATCCCACACCCACTGCCAGTCCCATGGTTCCACAAAACCAGATCGATCCGGCCTGTCTGATACTTAAAAGTGTTCCTTTTTGCCGGATTACTACCATGATTCCCAGCAGGGTAATTCCCAACATCACGAATTCCAGCATGTGGCCGGGGGGAGAAAAAAGAACCGGACTTAAAGTAATACTGGCAATCATACACAGGCAAGATCCCAGAGAAATGAGCAACAGGGAACTAAAACTATCTTTTGGCTGATTTTGCAGAGTTGACCAGCCGATAAGCATCGTGCATAGAAAAGTAACCGTACATTTTATCAGGTTCAAAAAAAGTGTTGGGAAAATGGAAACCTTCTACATTTATTAATTTTCTGAAAGTTTACGCATTCGGGTATAAATTGTCAATTCCTTTTTCCGATTATCATGGCCGGCGGCGGGATCTGTTTCTCATGATATTCCAGCAGGGCTTGCTGCACATAGGCTTTATTTCTAATGTCTGCGTCCAGGTTATTGGGCAGCCTTTGCAGCAGGGCATTATGATCCACTACCGGAAAGGTGAAAAACAGATCCTCCAGATACCAGCTGAATCCGGAATTTTTATTGACCTGAGACCAGACATAGAATAAAGGTAACAGAATATTCAGGATAAATAGCCGGCAGCGTTCTTTCCCCATGGTTTTACGGGGAAGGGCCTGGTAACCTAAGAATTTGGCCAGAATAGCATTAAATTCTGTGCTCAGGGGCAGACATAAACTGTCTTCTATTTCCTCTATAAGGCAGCTCAACTCTTTACGCTGACAGAATAACTGAAGCAATTTTTCAAAGAGTGAATTTTCCTGATAGTGGAACAGGATCTGGGCATATCCGGCCAACCGGAAATAAGGATTATTCAGGGGGCGAAGCCGGGCGAAATTCCAGTGAACCACACTTTGCCGGGAAAGCGGAAACAGAGGAAAAAACTGTTTGCGAACATGATGAATGAAGCGGTACCAGAGATCGGAATCTGAATTCAGAGAGTTTTTCAAAGGTCTTTCCAGCAGTCCACCCTGCCAGGCTAACAGGGTCCAGAATATCAGGGGAGATCTCTGCAGAGTATGAACGGCTGTTAGCAGTTTAGCCGGTGGCATTTTTTTGACCAGTTCCAGAAAGGGAGTACTATTCTTACTATACCCCAGGGATTTTGCCAGGCCTAGAAAAACTGCAGTTTCCCAGTTAAAACTGTTGACCCATTGCCGGATTTCATCACATTTACGGGAAAACCTTCTCCAGGCCAGCTGCCTGAATTCAAGGGAACTCATATTCAGGTGGAGTGATACTTCCTGGCGGGCCTGATCTTCTTGCTGCAATTTTTCCATTTGCTGCAGCCATTCTTTAACTGGATACTGCAAATATCTGGAAATGATGAAGTGGGGGAAACGCCGGGCTAATTCTGGGGTAATTCCCAGTGGTGCTTCCCAGAGGATATGCAGAACCACCTGATTATACCGCCGGTCAGAGTCATGACCATGTCGGTACCAATCCTGCCACTCCCGATGAAATTCAATATCTCCCCGCATCAGCACCCCACCCACTTTAATGAGTGCCTGCAGGAAATCCGGACCATTATCAAGATTTGCCTGACCAAGGTCCAGAATTTCCAGGGGCTGCCCGTCCCAGGTTTGCCATCCAGAACGGAGAAGTTCTGGATGTTGGATGGTCCAGGAAAGAAAGTATTCGGGAAAAGAGAAATTATCAGGTTCTACATAATTTGCTTGCATGACAGCCTCCCTTATCCTAAATTTATTACGATTATAATATAACAATAATTATTTATTTTTGCAAGTCTCTTTTTTCAAGGAGCAAAGATTATGGAAAGCAACCTGCTAGCCAAACGGATCCGGGAGATCATGCGGAAAAAAAATATGACCCAGCAGCAATTATCCACCCTGCTGGGCATCAGTCAGCCGGCTGTTTCCCTCTACCTGCAAGGCCGGATGCCGCCAGCGGATGTTCTCTACCAGATTGCCCAATTGGACAATACCAACGTGGAATGGCTGCTTACCGGCCAGGAAATGGGAACACCGGTGGTAAAGGAAAAAACAGCAGTCTATGGTGATCAGTATGTCCTGTTGAAATTATGGGACCGGCTGCCTTCATCCATCCAAAAGGACCTGCTTAACCTGATGCGGCATGTTTTAGAGATATAAGAAGTCATATTTTCGATTAAATAATCTCGGAAATATGAAATGGAATAAAACTCATCAAGGCGGGAAATAAAGGTCTAGCAGGATCTGGTCACGATTGCCGGTGGCGCAGGGCGGTTACCAGCTGAAATAATTGATTCGTATCGGTCAAGGTTTGCACTTTTTCCAGTGAATCCAGGGCATCTTGGATATAATAATCGATCAGGTTCTGGATCTGATCTGCAATTCCCAATTCATACAGTACTTCCCGTAACTCGACCAGCGAATGATAATCGCTCAGC
>Ga0299912_10005491_pt1 | contig 10416 bp, 7 predicted proteins | sample RVTome_2_FD_207667 | JGI IMG/M metagenome (GOLD analysis project Ga0299912, IMG submission 207667) | Soil microbial communities from uranium-contaminated site in the Upper Colorado River Basin, Wyoming, United States - RVT95D214 (version 2) ... | reverse complement strand
AATTGATATTCTGGTTAATAATTCGGGAATCTTCCGTTGGTTTAATGTTATGGATATGGATCCGAGTCTTAAGGACTGGTATGACGTAATTAACGTTAATCTCCATGGGGTATTTATCATGTCTTATTTGGTAGCAAAAAAAATGAAAGAAACAGGTGGAGGAAGTATCATTAATATTTCATCCAACGCTTCCCGGATCGTAAACGTACCCAATAATACCAGCTCATATAGTGTATCAAAAGCCGCAGTCGATCATCTTACACATTGTCTGGCCTATGAATTTGCTCCCTATAAAATTAGGGTAAACTCCATATGTCCCGGGTTTACCGACAGGGATACTCCTCCGGATACGGATGAACTTAAAAAAAAGGTAAACCTTTGGATTGAGCGATGTCCAACCGGAAGATTCAATAAGCCGCTGGAACTGGGGGCCCTAGCCGTATTTTTGGCTTCAGAGGCTGCGGAAAATATGACGGGATCAATTAATACTATGGATGGTGGTTATGAACTAGCGCGTTAGGGAAAAAAGATAGACGAAAAGAATCCATAAATAGATCAAAAAAAGTAATATTTATTAAATGGAGGTCATTCGCTATGTGGACGATGAGACCTTTGGAACAAGACCTTTCAATTTTTGAAAAGCTGGAATTAGAGAGGGAGCCAGTTGGTATCAAGTATGAGTTTTTTAAACCGGAGGGGTTCGAAAAGTTGGACAAAACTTTGGCCCTTTGTGAAATGGTCAAAGAAGCACAACAAAGAGAAAAACCATTTTACATTACTGCGGACAATGAAGATTGTGCAGGAAAATGGGCTTTGGGCATGAGGGTAGCTCCAGTCTGGGGAGAGGCTGGCATTATCGGTGATAAAATGGGCATTTTTCAAGAAGCCCGCGCTAATATGAACTGCATAACCCACTATAAAAATTTTAAACATGGCGTAGTCAACTATGTCGTTTTTTCAAAGCTCAGCCAACTAACTTTTGAACCGGATCTCTTGGTATTTGTAGGACGGGCAGATCAAGCCGAGATTATTCTCAGGGCCAATGCTTATTCCACTGGTGAAATGTACGAATCCAAAGCCACCCCAATTTTCCAATGTTCTTGGCTTTATACCTATCCATACCTAACAAAAAAGCTTAACTATGTCATGACGGGATTGGGGTTTGGGATGAAGGCCAGAGAGGTTTATCCTCAGGGGCTGGCCATAGTCTCTGTGCCCTGGAACTTGATCCCAACTATTGCTCAAAATATGAAAGAAATGCAATTTGTTCTTCCTGCCTGGAAACTTGGCAGAGAAGCGTGGATAAAAGAAGAAAGCGCAATCTTGGCCAAAGTGCATAAAACAACACAAGATGCCGGTCTTCTAAAGGAATAAAAGGGAATACCGATTCTAGAGTAAGAAGTTGTCACGATATTCCAGATATAAGCTATAACCGGCTAATACTCTTTGAGCTTACTATGCTTTTTTTTCATCTTTTTTATTTCTTCTATATTACTGCCGATCCAGAATCCATGAAGAATATCAAAAGATATTATTACGCTCGCAAAAAAACGGAATAGTATTCACTAATAATTACAATAACTATCGGGTCTTTTAACAGTATTCCTGGATAAAAAATACTACGTACGGACCGATGAATATAGGCATAAAAATCAGTATACAATTACTGATGAGTCTCCAATATTTTTTAAAATAACTTTTTAGCTGTTTCAATTATTATCGCAGATATACATATCCTTTTTTATTTCATCCTGCATTCTCTTCTCCTTGTCTCCTATGATTCTAGTTTTGCCATGTGATTTTTCACAAAAGTTGCTCAGAAATTATTCGCACAAACGCGCAATTAAGCCGCGAGACGGATTCTGCGAATAACATTAAAAATGTAATCAGTTAAAGGCCGAACACCGAACTCCATGTGCTGTCAAAATGTTAGCCTCGTCAGACTTCCAGTTCTTAGTAAATTTACTATTAATATAGGTAAAAAAATCTACAAAATTACTTATTTTGCCTGTTAGGGAATTTGGTAATAAATTGCTAGTTTAAAAAAAGTGATCATCGAATAAAATTAACCACAGGTAAAAGGAGTCAAGGCAAGAAGAAAATTAGTTCTTGCTTGGCATTAGGGAGGATTAAGGCCTGACAATTAAATAAGGATAAGGTGCAAGCAAGTTATTTTTTTAAGGAAAAGCTCTTCTCAAAAAATCAATAACTCGAACCCTTGAATCCTCGACCCCTTTTCTCCCAACTAATTGGGAGAAAAACCATATTTTTTTGTACCGATGGATTACCTATTCCATATAGTCACCTATTCAACCCATCAACGTCCTCACACTTCCCGGGCAGTCCGCAAGGCCGTGCCGATGGCATCTACTATGAGGCTGGGCTCCTTGCAGTCTCCGATGGAGTGAACCTCAGGAACCCCTTCTTTCAGACTTTCAAAGAGACCCATGTTCGGTGTCAACGACAAAGCAGGTATAATGGTATCTGCTAGGATGGTCTGTCTCTTCCCTTCCTTGTTAATGATGGTAAGCCCCTTATCCGTTATCTCCACATACTCTTTGACCCCACTGATCATGGTCACGCCCTTTTTCTCGAACCATATAAAAAGGTGTTCCTTCATCGTTTTTACCATGCCCTCTCCAAAGACCTCTGCTTTGTCCACGATGGTAACCTTTCTACCTCGCTTGGCGAGAAATTCGGCAAGTTCGCAACCCTGTATCGCGCCGCCGATGATGAGAACCCTATTGCCTATAGGCATATAGAATTTGGACAGCCATCTTAGGGTTTTCGGCCCAAAGAATCTCAGAAAGAACTTCAGTATGCGATGCAGTTCTGCACCACTGATTACTTTGGACCTGTTTATTCCAGGTATCTCTGGAACGATAGGTGTACCTCCTGCGGCCAGAAAAACGACATCGGGCTTAATACTCTCGATAACGGAAAGAGCAACCTCTTTTCCAAGTTTGATCTTTACACCCAGTTTGGTAATCTGACGTTCAAGATAACTCACTAAGGCCGACAGATTTTCAGGGTGAGGTCCCTTTATCATGGCCGCCAGCGGGAGCAATCCCCCTAATTTGTGAGACTTCTCATAGAGGATGACGTCGTGCCCGCGTAGCGCAGATACCCTGGCTACCTCCATACCTGCTGGTCCGCCGCCGATGACCAGGACCTTCTTCTTCTCCGCCGCCTTTTCAATGGTGTTGTACACTGTACCCATGAGACCATTGATCCTGCACCGGCCCCTGCTTCCAAGGCAAAAATTACAGCCTGTACACGGTGCAATATCGTCTATTCTTCCTGTAGCAATCTTGTTGGGAAGCTCCGGGTCCGCAAGCAGGCACCTGGTCATACCGATAAAGTCTGCCATACCCTCTCGCAGGATTTTCTCTCCAAGCTCAGGGTCGAGCCTGCCTACAACCGTGACCGGAATAGAAACTGCCTTCTTTATTCCTGCAGCCAGGAGTATATTTGCACCCGCTCCCTTGCGGCTGGTATAGTACTCTTTTGGGAACGATTCTAAAGGAATGGGAGGCTCCGGGTAAAAAAGGGCATCGGGAAGAAACCCGCCTGCGTGATATCCCATCCAGTGATTCCTTATCTGAATGGCATCGGCTCCCGCTTCCTGTAATAGCCGGGCAATGCCCCGGCTATCCTCAGGGGTGAGGCATTTGCTGTCATCAACGCCGACAACCTGGCCGATTTCGATACCGTTTATGATGACTGAGACCGGGAAGTCCTGTCCCAAACGGTTTTTGATTTCCCTTATGATCTGCATTACAAACCGCGCCCTGTTTTCCAAGCTGCCTCCGTAAACATCGTCACGCCTGTTCCAGAAGGGGGAGAGAAAGTTATGTAACAGATGACTGCTCGCGGCATTTACATCCACCCCGTCAAATCCCGCCTTCCCTGCCCGTACGGCCGCACTGGCGAACTTGTCAATAATCTCCTCGATTTCGGGTATGGCAAGCGCTCTGGGCATTTCATTATGATTATCATGTGCATTCTTGATACTCACTGGTGAAGAGGCTACGGGCGGACCGGAGAAAAGAGGTATTGGCTCTTGGGGCATATTCACCTGCCACGGCCCATCATGGTTCATCTGCATAAATGTCGGGCAGCCGTGTTGATGGATGACCTGAACCAGCTCACTGAGGCCTTGAATGTATTTGTCATCGTCAATACGATATCGTTTCCTCCAGCGTACACCTGAAGGGTAATCAACGGCAGGTGCTTCCACTATCAGCAGACCTACACCACCTCTGGCAATGCCTTCATAGACGGCCTTGACCTCCTCTCTCATGTGGAGATCGTCCTCGTGCCACATGAGTAGGCCTGCACCTGTTTTTATGATCCGATTCCTGGTCTTCACCGACCCTATGGAACCAGGTTCGAGTAATTTCTTAAATCTTGTTTTGCCAATCATTTACTTCTCCTTTAAAAGTCAAGCTGATAGAAATCAGCTGAATTTTTTAAACCTCAATTGAGCGATTTCTATGTTTGAAGCCCCCGTATGGTCATTTCCGCCCTGTATCATGTACGGGGTAACCTCCGGCGGGAATCCAGGGAAAAACTTAAGACACTGGATTCCCCCGTATCAAGTACGGGGCAGGCTAAGTCAAGCCCGGAATGACAAACCGTATAAGACTTATGTCGTCATGTATAAAAGAATGAGTGGCAAAATGCAGAGGAACCTTTTCTTATCAAAACATACCTTGTGGTCTCCTACTACTCCTCTGTGCAGTTTTGTTCTCGCGCCTGCCATTGCCCTCAATGACATATCTCCATCCCCAACGCATATATACGGCAAGACTCGGCAAGCTCGCTATCGGGCATTACACTTCGCAGACTGCATTGAAGGCTTCGTGGTTGGCGCTGAAGATGTTGCGGGGCTTACTGCAATCGCCGACGATGAACACCTCTGTTTCAGGGATCAAACGGAGTAGCTCAGCTACTTTCTCCTTTCGAGGCCTCATCCCCATGGCGAGAACGATGGTGTCTGCCTCATAGTCAGTTCTTTGAGCACCCTTACCGGTGGTGCTGATCCCCTTTTCCATAACCGCCTCCATCTTCGTGTCCGTAATGATTCGAATGTTATATTCCCTGATCCGGTCCAGGAGGTAGGATTTGTGTGCAGAAGGCGCTTCGCTGAGTACCGTCTCGGGCCCGAGCATCTCAATGATGGTGACCCTTTTACCCTGGCTTGCAAGGTTTATCGCCGACTCCACACCGGTGAGGCCGGCCCCGACGACAATGACATTCTGACCGGTTTGTACCTTCCCTGCATCCACATCTCCAGCCCAGCAAATCTTTTGCGAATCGATACCGGGAATATCGGGGATGAGGGGAGTGGCACCTACGGCAATAACGAGGACGTCAGGCTTCTCCCTGATGACTGTGTCTGCCGTCACCTCTGTATTGAGGATAATCCTGGCCCCGTATTTTTCAGTCTGGGCAACCATCCATTGATAATAGGTTTTTAAATCCTTCTTGAAAGGGAGTTTAGCGGCGATTTCCAAAATCCCACCTAGATGGTCCTCCATTTCGTAGAGTACCACATCATGTCCGCGCTGTTTGGCGGTTTGAGCTGCCTGCATGCCTGCAGGGCCCCCTCCTACGACCATAACCTTCTTTTTTGTCCTCGATGGGGTCAGCCCCTCGGTCTCATTGAATTCGCTACCCCGTCCTGCCATGGGGTTTACGGCGCAGCGGTGGTTCTTGTGTTGCCTACTAAGCAGCGTGCAGATATTGCACCGAATGCAGGGCCGCACATCCTCCTTGCGGCCCATTGCCGTCTTACGGATCATCTCAGGGTCTGCAAGGGCGGGACGGGCAAAGGCGACAAAATCAGCCCAGCCATTGGCGAGTATCATCTCGGCGTTATCGAGGTTCATGATGGAGCCCACCGTGGTGACGGGCAGATGGATATGCTTCTTTGTCATTTCGGCGAGGTGCACATTGAACATATGGCGAGTATAGATAGGCTGCATCATATATTGAATCGTGTCGGTATGGGAGAGGATACCGGCCGATACATGGACAATATCGATCATGCCTTCAATCATCTTCAGAAACTCCAGGGTCTCCTCAGGACCCATCCCGCCCTGCACCTTTTCATCGAGACTGATACGGTACTCGATGATGAGGTCAGGGCCGCACTTTTTTCTTATAGCCTTGAGGACAGCAATGGCAAAGCGGGCCCTATTCTCGAGGCTGCCGCCATAGCGGTCAGTGCGTTTATTGGCGTAAGGCGAGAGGAACTGGGAGAGCAGGTGACCGTGTGCGCCGTGGACCATGACCATATTGAATCCGGCAACCTGACACCGATAAGCCGCATCAGCAAAATGCTGAATGACCTCTGAAATCTGATCTTCATTGATCTCACGGACTGCAAGGGGGGGGCGCCCCTGTTGTGCGGCAAGCATTTCCTCCATGGCGCTTGGGATGGGAGACGGGGCAATGGGGTGTTTACCCTTCAAGAGGCTGGGGATTGCATTTCTCCCGGCATGGCTTATTTCGATGGATATCTGAGCGCCGTATCGGCAGATGGATTCGGCGAGCTCGCTGAGTCCTGGGATAACCCTGTCGCTCCCGAGATTGATTGACAGATCATGGCCACGGGCGTACTCTACATCGATGGCGCTTTCGCCGATGGTGACGATGCCAAAGCCTCCCCGAGCAAAGGGACGGTAGTAGTTGATGAGCTCAGAGGTGACGAGACCATCCGGGGTGGCGTACATGGTAGCCTGGGGCGCTACCTGGATGCGATTCTTGAATTCAACGTTTTTTATGGTAAATGGAGAAAAGACGTGATCGTAGTTTCCCATAACGTATCATTGATTGATAGGAATATCTATAACAGACCTTTAAAAAAAGTCAACTGAATTTAGGGAGGGCTGACTAACAATTATTTCTTATGACTCTTGAGAACACTCCTTCCCTACTCCCATACAAAAATTTTGATATTTTATTAAGCAAAATCTTTGTTAAGAGTGTAAAGTTAGACGTTCTACTTTGGTTGCGGCTATGCCGCGCTGTAAGATCTCTGAAATACCGGAAGTGGATACACCTGATTGCCGGGCTACTTCGGGCAGAGGAATCCCAAGATCATTGATCATCTGCCATCCAATTCTGGAGCGAACTTTCGAAATCCAATGACGACGGCTTCCTATCCAAAGCTCTTCGATATAGACATCTTCTCTCTGACACTTCTCTTCTATGATAAATTGCATCCCCTTTTTGTATCTTTGTATCTGTTTTAAAGGCAACTGGTGTTTTCCTGTGATCAGATCGCTTCGATTGTGGAGGGGGGTTTGGACGCTATGTTATAGGTGACGCTAACGACACCAGGCACCTCGCGGATAATCTCGCTGCTGAGCTTCTCAAGGATCTCGAACGAGAGCCGCGTCGGTGTTGCGGTCTGCGCGTCGACGCTGTCCCAGCAGCGCACCTCGATCTGCTGTCCGAAATCGCGCCTTCCATCGCGCATGCCGGTCACGCGGTCTTCATGAAGGATTGCCATATATTGGAATGCACGGATCCCCCTGAGCAACCGCTCGACAATGGCGGTTGCCTTACGGACCGTCTCGATACGCTCCTGGGTTACCTCGCCAATGACACGTGCTGAAAGCGCCGGTCCAGGGAAAGGGATACGCTCGAATAGCTCGGCTGGAAGACCGAGGACCTTGCCTATCTTTCTAACGCCGTCCTTGCGAAGCTGAATGAGCGGCTCGATGATGCGGTAGCCGAAAGCCTCCAGTGGGTCGATTCCGAGCTGCTCGAAGACATTGTGCTGCCGCTTGATCCCTGCCACGGTCTCATCGACATCCGTCAGAATCGTTCCTTGAAGAAGGTATTTTGCTCCGCTTTCCTTGACCATGCCTCCGAATACACTGCGGTAGAAGGTCTGGGTAATGGCCTCGCGTTTCTCTTCTGGATCCGTGATTCCCTTGAGCGCCGTGAAGAACTCTTTGCGTGCATCGACGACTTCGACCGTGACGCCAAGCTTTTGGAAAAAACCCACTACCTGTTTAGGCTCTCCCTCGCGCATGAGGCCGTTTTCAATGAAGACGGTTTTAAGGCGCTTCCCCAAGGCTCGATGCCCGAGCATCGTAACAGTAGACGAATCGACGCCTCCTGAGAGGGCGTTAATTGCCATTTCATCCCCAACGGCCTCTTTGATCTCTTTGACCTTCTCATTGATGAAGTGCTCGGTGTTAAGCTCCTGTGCGGTGATCTCCTTAATCATGCAGCAACCTCCTTTTCATATGATGGACTCTACATCGGGTGCCTACCTCTGTTAGACAATCTCTTCTTTATCATATTCCAGGAAACAGCCTAAATCGTACCTTTTTAATATCATCCCCACCTGGCAATTCCTTTTGCAAGGTGTCCTTCTCTTTTCTTATCCCCTTTGAGGTGCCACAGGTGGAAGCCCGTGGGTATCTACTTGACCTGCAAAATTTTTCGTACCTCGGACATGGGATCATCCACGACTTTGTTCTCTACATCGAAGATCATGGTCGCCCGACGACCTGTATCGTACTTAGGCCATTGAGGCAGACCTGGAGTGTTGGGATTTCCGGATCGTGCAAAAGCCGTCCAAGCCGAACTCGTTAGTCTGCCGAGATATTTGGTAGCTAGATCGGTACCCAACAGGATGGGTCCTAACTCGACATTATCGAACACAAATGGTATCTCGATCGTATGAGGTGCCTTGAGAATACCGTTTTCAACTGGCGCACTCCAGTTGTAGATATAGGTATAAACCGGTGCAGGCTGAGCTGCTTTTCGTTCAGCTAAGGTCACAGAGTCCTTGAAGGCGAAGGTTGCACTCATCATGTCATTGAATAGATAGCTCGGCGAATTTTCCGGATGTAGTTTCCGGAAAGCGGCAATCAGCGGTTCTGCCAGAGGGCCAGCCATAGCTTTTACGCGATTTAGAAGATCCTCATCGGTGAGCTTACCCCACCATGGTAGGCCAATGTTATAGAGTGTTGTTTCGTCTTTCGTAAAGCCGATGAGCACGGGAATATCTGCGCAAAGCGCCGAAGCAGCTGGGTCGAATGGATTTGCTGGTAACACATTGCCATCGACCACAGGCCCCCAGCCCAAACCAGGTCCCATTCCCGGCGCCTCCAAAGATTGTGCAGCTCCAAGTAGCTTGTCGGCCGGTATATCGTGCAGTGCTTGGAGGTTGTCTGGTCGAATGTTCAGTTTATCGAGCACCGCCTTAGCTTTCTGGGTTGTGTATTGCATTGTTCCGCCACGCAGCCCCGGTCCGCTTTGAATGATCGCTTTGTGCATGAGCCCTTTAGCCACCGGCATCGCGAGGAGTGTACTGACTTTTGAGCCACCTCCAGACTGCCCAAAGATCGTGACGTTACCAGGATCGCCGCCAAATTCTGCGATGTTGTCTCGTACCCATTCCAACGAAGCAACCAGATCGAGTTGACCGGCGTTGCCCGAGCGTGCGTATTTTCCATCGCCTAATTCTGCCAGATTGAGATAACCAAAGACGTTGAGGCGGTGATTAACTGTCACGACAACGACATCGTGATTGCGGGCAAGATTGTGGCCGCTATAGGCTGGCCAACTGCCGGACCCATAATTGAAACCACCACCGTGGAACCAGACCATCACCGGCCGTTTCTTCGCACTGCCTACAGCGGGTGTCCAGACGTTCAAAACCAGACAATTTTCACTTTGACGCAGAAAGTCTTCAGGAGCACTGAAAATCTGACTAAGTGCTGGACCCACAATGCCGGGATAGGACACGGCGACACCGCCACTAATGAGTTGCATGGCTGAGTATCCATAACGAACAGTATCGAGAATGCCTCCCCAGGGTTTCGGTTTTTGTGGTGGCATGAAGCGAAGTCCACCAACAGGAGCGGCGCCGTAAGGCACCCCAAGGAAGGTATGGACGTCGTCGTCGATCAAGCCACGTATAGTACCATTACTGGTTTTTACGGCTGGTGTCACTTTATTGGCAATGGCGAAGGCGCTTGGCGCCACGGCCATGGTAAGCGCAAAGCTCGCACCGAGCCCTAAAAATGACCGGCGACTAATTTCTGGTCTCCCATTCGTCTTTGTGTGGTTTTCCATCGGTTATTCCTCCTTTACGTTTTAAAATTGATAAATGATAAAAGTTTGTTTTTTTAAAAGAAAGTCCCAATATTGATTAATGCTTCGAAATTGCAAATCATCTTATTGTTAATATGAGAACTAAAATGTTGGAAATAATGATTGGCCATGTCATTAAGAGGAGCATATTATAGTTTGCATTACCCTGGTAGTCATTGCGAGGAGTCCCGCGCTTCGCGGGACGACGAAGCAATCTCAAAGCGAGATTGCCACGCCCTTTGGGCTCGCAAAGACATTTTTTGCCATTCCAAATGCAAACTATTCCATGCT
>Ga0299912_10005490_pt1 | contig 10419 bp, 5 predicted proteins | sample RVTome_2_FD_207667 | JGI IMG/M metagenome (GOLD analysis project Ga0299912, IMG submission 207667) | Soil microbial communities from uranium-contaminated site in the Upper Colorado River Basin, Wyoming, United States - RVT95D214 (version 2) ... | reverse complement strand
ACCGCGGATGTGGAGCGGGTGATCCAGCAGATCGAGTCCGAGCTGGCCCTCGATCCGGGCGGTCACTTGAAATGCTCGGCCAAGGAGGGCATCGGCATTGAAGAGATCCTTGAGGCCGTTGTGCAAAGGATTCCTCCGCCGAAAGGGAACCCGGAAGCTCCTTTCTCAGCCCTTATCTTTGATGCCCATTATGACTCATTTCGAGGGACGGTCATCCGCTGCCGTATCTTTGACGGCATGGTGAAAAGCGGTGATCTCATCCGCTTTTTTTCCAACGAAGCTACCTATAAGGTTGATGAGGTGGGGGGTTTTTCTCTCGTGAGGGTAAAACGGGAGAAGCTCTCTGCTGGCGAGGTAGGCTATATTATTGCAGGCGTAAAAACGGTCTCCGACGTCTCCATCGGGGACACGATCACCCTCGATCAATATCCGTGCGGCAAGCCTCTTCCAGGATTCAAGCAATTCAAACCGGTCGTCTTCTCCTCCATCTATCCGATCGCTTCGGACGACTATGAGGACCTGGCGGTGGCCCTGGAGAAGTACAAACTTAATGATGCGGCCTTCGTCTACCAGAAGGATTCCTCTGTTGCCTTAGGTCAGGGCTTCCGCTGTGGCTTTCTCGGCCTCCTTCATCTGGAGATTGTCCAGGAGAGGCTCGAGCGGGAATATGATCTCTCTATCATTCTTTCCGTACCCAGCGTACGCTACCGGTTCACACTCAAGGACGAAAGCATCGTGTTCATCGATAACCCCGCCTACTATCCAAACCCTATCTCTATTGCTAAGGCAGAGGAACCCTATATCCGCGCCTCCCTGCTGATGCCCGAAAGATATCTGGGCACGGTGATAAAGCTCTGCAAGGAGAGACGGGGGGTTAACTCAAAGCTTAACTATCTTGGTCCAGGCCGGGTTGAGTTAATCTTTGAGATGCCCCTGGCTGAGGTGATCTATGACTTTTATGATCACTTTAAATCCGTCACCCAGGGATATGGCTCTTTTGATTACGAGGTCATCGATTATAGAGAAGGAAACCTTATTCTTATCGACATCCTGGTCAATGGAGAGAAGGTGGATGCCCTCTCCCAGATCGTTCATCGCGATCATGCCCGTAGCCGCGCCCTTCTGGCCTGCGAACGGCTGAAAGAAGAGATTCCGCGGCAGGCATTCAAGGTTCCCATTCAGGGAGCCATTGGGGGCGAGATCATTGCCCGGACGACCATCCAGCCTTTTCGCAAAGATGTGACAGCGAAGTGCTACGGGGGCGATATTACCCGAAAACGGAAGCTCCTGGAGAAGCAAAAGAAGGGTAAGAAACGGATGAAGATCATTGGATCCGTAAGTATTCCCCAGAGCGCCTTTCTGGCGGTATTAAAATCGGATACGGATAACTAAAAGGAAGGTTAAGGCTGAGGTTAAGGCTAAGGAGAATAATTATGAAGAAGGTTGAGGCTAAGATTCAGGCTAAGACTAGAGAAACTCATATGGACTCGAAAATACTGGGGCTCTATATCCACATCCCTTTTTGCCGTACAAAATGTGGTTATTGTAACTTCTACTCCGTCACGTCCCTTTCTTCTATCCCCGATTTTCTGGAGGCTCTCGGGAGGGAGATGGAACTGGTCCTTGGGGAATTCGGTCCCTTTGATACCGTTTACATCGGAGGGGGAACCCCTTCCATCCTCAGCCTGAACGAGATGGAGAATCTGCTTGCTGGGATTCGACGAAACTTCGCCCTGCTCTCCGATGTGGAGATGACTATGGAAGCCAATCCAGCGGATCTGGATCTCTCTATTCTACAAGACCTTCGCAACCTTGGGGTCAACCGCCTCAACATAGGAATCCAGTCCTTCGATCAGAAGATTTTGAATTTTTTAGGGCGAAGGCATTCATCCATAGAAGCCATCTCAGCCATAGAAACCGCTCGCAAAGCCGGGTTTGAGAATATAGGCCTTGACCTAATTTACGGCGTGCCAGGCCAGGGCACAAGATCATGGCTCGATACCCTTTCTCAGGCCCTCGCATTTGATCCGGAACATCTCTCGTGCTATCAGCTGACGCTTGAGTCAAAGACGCCTCTGGGGAAGAGGTACGAACAACGGGAGTTTTCTCTTCCCGTAGAAGAACTGGAATACGATTTTTTCATCAAGACGTCGGAATCACTCGAAGAGGTTGGTTATATCCACTACGAGGTGTCGAACTTTGCAAGAGATATCGCCCTTATATCAAGGCATAATCAGAAATATTGGGACCATACTCCCTACCTCGGCCTGGGTCCGGCCGCCCATTCATTCAGTGGCTATCAGCGCTGGTGGAATCATCGTTCTGTTGAGAGATATATCGCTGACGCAAAAGCGGGAAAGAAGCCGATTGAAGGCACGGAAATCCTGACGATGGAGCAGCTCGGATTGGAGGCCCTTTTCCTCGGGCTCCGAACGAAGAAAGGGATTTACCTTAAAGAATTTGTGGAACAATATGGCTGCGACCTGGCCGTTGAAAAAAGAGAGGTGTTGGATAGGCTCCAGGAAGAAGGGCTCGTTGCGATCAACGAGGGTTACCTGGTGCCGACCCGAGCCGGCCTTGCCGTAGCTGACGGCCTCGCGTTGATTTAACAGGCTGCTGAAAAACGCCCATCTGCTGCGTCTCCCTCATCCTCGCCCTGTTAGATGGGAGAGCTAAGCTTTGGAGAGAACCAGTGTAGATGCCAGTTTCCCAGGATCAGGCAACTCAACCAGAGTTCTATCTAACAGGGCAAGTTATTGCGGCGTACATTCAAGTACGCCTCACTCCTCAGGATTTCGGGAGCCTTGCATCTGAGCATTTTTGAGCAGCCTGAAAAAATCACTTTTTCGACAACCGATTAGGAACACGCATCCTATGCTCCTCATTCATCCTCCTGTTGCAAAACCCTGCGAGCCTCCAGCAGGAATTGCAAGGCTCTCCGGTGACCTGAATCATCACGAGATAAGACATGCCGTTCTCGATGCAAATCTGGAAGGACTTGAAAGCCTTCTCAAAGGTCCACAAACCTCCTTTGACACTTGGACCAGCCGTGCATTTCGGCATCTCCCCAATCATCTCACCTTGTTAAAACATTGGCAGGCTTACCATCATTTTGATCGCTATAAGCGGGCTGTCAACGATTTGAACCGGATCCTGGAAAGGGGAGCCCTTCCCGCGGGTGTGCGCTTGGGGTTGGCGAACTACGAGGACGAGAGCTTTTCTCCAACGAAGAGCTCTGATCTTATCCTTTGCGCAGAAAATCCGGAGGAGAACCTTTTTTATCCTTACTTTAAGAAGCGGCTCATCGGGCTTCTCGAAAGTGAACAGCCCTCGGTCATCGGTTTTTCGCTCAACTACCTGAACCAGGCCTTGTGCAGCTTTGCCATGATCGGCATCTTACGAAAAGAATGCCCGGGGCTCACCCTCATTCTGGGCGGAGGACTCGTGACCTCATGGGTAAGGAAGCCCAGATGGGAGAATCCGTTCAGCGGCCTGGTGGATCACCTTGTGGCAGGGCCAGGTGAGGGCCCGTTACTGTCAATCCTCGGTGTGGATGGTTGGTGTGCGGAAGAACATATCATGCCAAATTACGATTCCTTGCCTATTACGGAGTACTTTGCGCCAGGGCCTATTCTTCCCTATAGTGCTTCCAGCGGGTGTTATTGGAACAGGTGCTCCTTCTGCCCGGAAAGGGCTGAAGGGAACCCCTATCTCCCAATTCCCATTGAGAAAGTAGTTCATGACCTTCATAGCCTGACCGTAAGAACAAAGCCTGTCCTGATCCATTTTCTTGACAACGCCATTAGCCCGGTCCTGATGAAGGCAATGACGAACAATCCACCCGGGCCGCCATGGTATGGGTTCGCAAGGGTCACTCGGCACCTGACGGATCTAGAATTTTGTATCGCATTGAAACGATCAGGATGTGTGATGCTCAAGCTTGGCCTCGAATCCGGGGACCAAGGGGTGCTCGACCGGATGCAAAAGGGGATCGAACTAGAACAGGCCTCTCTGGCCCTGAAGACGTTGAAAAAGGCAGGGATTGCCACCTATGTCTATCTCCTTTTTGGAACTCCATGGGAAACACTGTTGGAGGCGAGAAAAACCCTTGAGTTCACCGTAAGGCATCATGAAATGATCAGTTTACTGAACCTTGCCATATTCAATATGCCGATTTATGGGCCAGAGACAGTTGATATTGAAAGCGAGGAATCCTATGAAGGGGATCTTTCACTATACACGGGTTTTGAACACCCCAAGGGGTGGAGCAGGAAGCGTATCCGCCAATTCCTGGACAAGGAATTTAAGAGGCATCCTGCTGTTACACCAATCCTGAGAAGAGATCCCCCTGCCTTTACTTCCAACCACGCCCCCTTCTTCGTGATGAAGAAAAGGGAAGGAGTTGACAGAACCTAAATTGAGCGGTTTTATTAATGAGACCTTCTGGATTTCCGCTCCCCGCCTTCGCGAGGGCAGGCTTTGCGGGAATAAAAGCTTAACCTAACGAGTTTTTATGTCATTCCTGCAGAGGCAGAGCCTGCCCCGCACTCGATGCGGGGAAACCAGTACATTAGAAATCAATTATCATAAAGAATCTCTTAATATAGGTAGAAATTAAAATAAAAGAACCCTCAGAAGGATTTGAGGATGTGGGACGCTTCCGGGGTTCTCAAGAAATTTTTTTACCTATGAGGGTTATGAAAGAATAGGTCACTTCTACGAACCCGTATGAAGCATTAAATTGATACGTAGTTGGTATGAGGCCCATTTAAGAAGGTTTGGGATAAGATGGAGATGGAAAGGAAAAGGACTGAAAAACAACTCCACAATATCGAGCTAAAACAGTCGCTCTCGTTTTTAAGGAGGGCAGTGCCTCCAATCCCACGCCATTGACACCGCCGCCACTCTTTAGCCGACCGGAAGTCTAAGGGAGCGAAGAATTCGCAGAGTTCGCTCACCATTATCCGAACAACAAAAAAACGCTCACTCAATCGGGTGAATCCACATAATCACTTGGTCAGGGCTTTTATCACTTCTTCTACTGTTCCGGAACACAAAACTTTTGAGGATGGTTACCTCTTTTTCTCCTTCTCCCAATTGGAGACTGTCTCATAAGTCCGTTCATGGTTCGACAAGCTCACCACGAACGGACCACGGGACATTAAAAATCAATTACTTAACCGTTCGTCCTGAGCGTGTCGAAGGGCGAACGGTGAATTGTGACACAGTCTCTTGGGGAGAAGGGAAGGGTAAGGGGTTAAATCTTAATCTTCAAAAGGTCTTCTCCCAGGATTATTTCGCCCTTATAAACTTGTTCGCACTCTTTTTGGATGTCGAATTGGTCACAGATCGGATAGAGATGTGTGAGCAGCAGCCTTTTGCAGCGAGATTCCAATGCAATTCTTCCTGCGAGAGAAGGGGTGAGATGCCCTTCGACTTTTGTCTCATCGGGAAATGAACATTCTAGGATGAGGAGATTTGCTTCAAAGGCCAGTTCAACAATATTTCTGCAATAATCTGAATCTCCTGATATTGCAATCGATTTAACGTCTTTAAAGTCGATCCGATACCCAACACTTCCAGGGAGATGGGCCATTCTTTTAGAAGAGATTTGCAAGTCCCGAACGAGCAATGGCTTTTCAGAAACTTCTTCGATCGTGAGACGATAGGAATTCGCGTCGATCCAAGAACCATAGGTCTTCTTGAGCTGATCGAAATAGTGCTTAAATCCAGGCCCCCCAATACATAACAGGTCTTTCTGGCGAGGAAGGTCGGCATATTTGCAAGCAAAGAGAATTGGGACAAGCTCCGAGACGTGGTCTGGATGGGTGTGTGTGTAAAGGAGGAGGTCTACATCTTGATAGGTTATTCCGACCTCAAGCATTTTCCTCAATGTTCCAGACCCGCTATCAATCAACACGATTGAGCTATCCGAAAAAAAGAGAAGGCCTGGAGATCCTCTTTTCAAAGAAGGGATACCCGTTCCTGAGCCCAGGATGATCAATTCGGACAATTCTCAACTCCCTCCCTTCACTCATCGCAGTTTCATTGACATTATACCGCTTATTTAATAATTTATAAAGAATGGAATCTCGTGAAAAGGGTATGGTCGAAATTGACGGATCTTATGGGGAAGGGGGTGGGCAGATCTTAAGAAGCGCTCTTGCTTTTTCTGCTATCCTTAAGAGACCCATTGCCGTGCATCACATCAGGGCGAAGAGAAAGAACCCTGGTCTTCGGCCCCAGCACCTGAAAGGTGTGGAGGCATTAGCTCAAATTACTGAAGCTGAGGTTCAGGGAGCACACATTGGATCAGAGGCGGTCACTTTCATTCCTAAAGATATTATCGCTAGAGATTACAGATTCGAGGTTGGAAATGGGAAGAGAAGTGCTGGTTCTGTAACACTTCTACTCCAACCGCTTCTTCCTCCCCTCTGCTTCTCTCGAGTACCTTCTCGATTAACCTTAGTGGGAGGTACTCATGTACCATGGAGCCCACCCTTCCAATATCTCTCAGAGGTTCTTTCCCCAACCCTCTGTTCCATGGGGATCTCTGTTGAGGCGGGCATCGATCGATGGGGTTGGTATCCCCAAGGGGCTGGGATCATTCGAGTGGAGATAAGGCCCAGTCTGCAATTTAAACCAATCTCATTGCTCGATCGAGGTGCGTTGAGGAAGATTCGTGGATTTTCAGCAACCTCTAACCTGCCGAAACATGTGGCAGAAAGACAGAAAAATTATGCCTTAAGAAGAATAGAGAGAGAGATGAAGATGGATGCCGAGATAGTGGTCCTCGATAATGTTCCAGGAAGCGGTCCGGGCTCCTTCTTCTTTTTGGTGGCTGAATCTGAGAAAGCGATTGCAGGATTTTCATCATTGGGCGAGAGGAGGAAACCTGCAGAGGAGGTGGCAAAGGAAGCTTTAGATTCCCTGAAAGATTACATAGAGTCTGACGGCTGCATCGATCCTCATCTAGCAGATCAACTGGTGCCTTTCATCGTTTTGGCCAAAGGGAATTCAGCCTTTACAACAACGCGAATTACAGAGCATCTCTTAACGAATCTTTGGGTCATGCAGCATTTTTTTGATGTGAGAATCTCAAGGTTGGGCGGAAAGGGGGAGCAGGGGAAGATCGAATTTTTCAATGAATAGAGCTACTTGACCCGTTCGAGGGCGCTCAAGCCTCGCCCTTTAGGAAAGGAAAGAAGGCATCACTCAGGGTAAACCCTGAGCCCTTGGTCTGAGACTTCGGCGTAAGCTTACTCGAACGCTCAGGCCGAAGACAAGCCCCAGCTTTTAGGCTGGGAGTCGAAGGGTTGACATCAACCGTTCAGCGTATTAGACTTTTTGGAAAGGAGAGTTAAATCGATAAGATTTACGGTAACCTAATCGGGTTAAAACCCAACCAGATCAAAAAGATTGAACACATCTACCGAAGGAGAATCTCTCCCCAGAAGGTGGTCACACCTGAGATTGCCCGCCTTCTTATCGAACTCTCAAATGAAATCCGACGCCAGATTGGGATCCTCGTTGGACGAAGAGGAGCTATTGAAGTTGTGGCGATAGGAGACCAGAAGAGTATTACAATTCCCGATCTCTCCCGATATAGAACTGGAATCTTACGATTGAGGGGCCTTCGACTCATCCATACTCACCTCCAGGGGGAGCCATTAACACAGGAGGATTTGACAGATCTTGCCCTCTTACGACTAGATATGATGGTTGCTCTTACTGTTAACGTCGGTCACCCCGGGTTGGTCTACTTGGCCTACCTTCTTCCTGATAATCCGGAGAAAAAGGCCTGGCAGATCGAGCCACCATCTCCTTTGGGACAGTTAGATATCGATTTTTTAAAATGGATTCAATCTCTCGAAGATGAATTCCAAAGAGGACAGAGATCGATCGCTCTAAAAGGGTCTAAAGAGAAGGCAATCCTCCTCAGTGTGAGCAGGGAAAAGCGGGAGATTCTAGAGAACTCAATGGAAGAATTGAAGGCATTAGCTGAATCGAGCGATGTATTTGTGGTCGATACTATTATACAACGTCCTCAGAACATCTCGCCCGCCACTCTCATCGGAGAGGGGAAATTGAAAGAGTTAATGGTCAAGTGTATGCAGTTGGGGGTTGATTTGATCATTTTTGACCAAAACCTAACATCTGGCCAGTTGGCTTCGATATCTGATCGGACCGAATTGAGGGTCCTTGATCGAACCCAACTTATCTTGGATATCTTTGCTCAGCATGCACACACGCTGGATGGAAAGGTTCAGGTGGAGTTGGCCCAGTTAAGATACCTTCTCCCTCGGTTGGCAAAAAAGACACTGGCCCTTTCGCGCCTAACCGGTGGAATTGGAGGACGGGGCCCAGGGGAGACGAAATTGGAGATCGATCGGCGCAGGGTTAGGGATCGGATCCATCTGTTGGAAAGGGAATTAAGAAAATTGAGTAAAGGTCGGGAACAGAGGAGGGCACGGCGAAAAAAAACCGGAATCCCGATTCTTTCCATCATTGGATATACGAACGCTGGGAAGTCGACCCTTTTTAACTTTCTTACAAAGAGTCAATTTCACGTGGAAGACAAATTATTTTCCACTTTAGATACTGCCACCAGGAGGTTAAGATTTCTTACCAGTTTGGCGAAAGAGAGGAAAATCCAAGAGGTAGTAATAACCGATACGGTTGGATTTATAAAAGATTTGCCCAGAGACCTGATGGGAGCCTTTCGGCCGACTTTTGATGAGTTACAAGGGGCAGATCTATTGATTCACCTTATCGACATCAGCCATCCCCCATTTGATGAGCAGATTGAAGCAGTTGAAAAGATCCTTTCAGAATTAAGGCTGGATCAGATACCGAGACTAAGGGTTTTTAACAAGGAGGACAAATTGGGTCGAAAAGAGGTGGAAGCCATCTGCCAAAAATATGATGGCGTTTCGATCAGTGCTCTTCGGCCCGATAGTCTTCAGAAATTCTTCCTTGCCATAGAAAGAAAGTTGTGGGAAGAAAGCCATTTAACAAACAACGCGTTTCATGCCGAGTTGACAAATGAGGATTCGTTTGATATATCAAATAGAAATTTCATGATGGAAGCGAGGGAAAACGATGGCGATCAACGCTAATAACATTGAAGAATGTCTCACTTTTGATGATGTGTCGCTTGTCCCTATTTTTTCCGCGGTATTACCTAAAGACGTGGATGTCAGTACCCAATTGACCAAAACGATCCGTTTGAATATTCCTCTGGTGAGCGCTGCCATGGATACGGTCACCGAGTCGAGGACCGCGATCGCAATGGCGCAAGAAGGAGGAATTGGAATCATCCATCGAAATATGTCCATTTCTGAGCAAGCCCTAGAAGTGGATAAGGTGAAAAAATCTGAAAGCGGGATGATCCTCAATCCCATTACCATGCACCCTGAGCAGAAGATTTTTGAAGCTCTGGAGATCATGAAAAAATACCGAATCTCCGGGGTTCCCATTACCAAAGATGGAAAACTTGTGGGCATTCTTACCAATCGTGATCTGAGGTTTGAGAAGAGGTTGGATGAAAGGATATCCACTGTGATGACCAAGGATCACCTCATCACCGTCCCAGTCGGGACGACTTTAGAAGCCTCTAAGGAGATTCTCCATAAAAACAGAATTGAGAAACTACTGGTGGTGGATGAAGATAACAACCTCAAGGGGTTAATCACCATCAAGGATATTGAGAAGATGAGGAAGTACCCTCATTCCTGCAAGGATCATCTCGGGCGACTCCGGGTAGGGGCTGCGATCGGTCCTGGAAAGGATAGAGAGGAAAGAACTGAAGCGCTCATTCGGGCCGGAGTAGATGTCCTGGTCATCGATACTGCGCACGGCCATTCGAAAGATGTCTTAGGTGCCGTTCGTGATACCAAAATAAATTTTCCAGACTGTCAGCTCATTGCGGGTAATGTTGCAACGAAACAAGGGACCCTCGATCTCATCAAGGCCGGAGTTGATGCAGTCAAAGTAGGGGTTGGCCCTGGATCGATTTGTACTACACGCGTTATTGCAGGAGTAGGGATTCCACAACTTTCTGCGATTATCGAAGCAGCCGAGATTTCGGAGGGGAACGGAGTGCCTATCATTGCGGATGGTGGAATAAAATTTTCTGGAGATATCACCAAGGCTATTGCTGCAGGTGCGCATTCAGTGATGATTGGAAATTTATTTGCAGGGGCTGATGAAAGCCCTGGGGAGATCGTACTCTATCAAGGGAGAAGCTACAAAGTTTACCGAGGGATGGGCTCGTTGGAGGCCATGAAGGAAGGAAGCCGAGATCGTTACTTCCAGGATGAAATAGAAAGTGAAACCAAGCTAGTCCCAGAGGGGATCGAGGGAAGAGTTCCTTATCGTGGAGGTCTCTCCTACTGTATTCAACAACTCATTGGCGGA
>Ga0299912_10005489_pt1 | contig 10420 bp, 7 predicted proteins | sample RVTome_2_FD_207667 | JGI IMG/M metagenome (GOLD analysis project Ga0299912, IMG submission 207667) | Soil microbial communities from uranium-contaminated site in the Upper Colorado River Basin, Wyoming, United States - RVT95D214 (version 2) ... | reverse complement strand
ACGCCTGCGGAGTTTCCCCACGGACGCTGCGACGCTGGAACGGATTACTCCGGTCTATGAATCGTTCGAAGGTTGGAAGACTTCGCTCGCGGATGTGAAGACCTATGATCAGCTCCCCCGTCAGGCGCAGGCCTATCTGAGCGTCCTTTCACGATACACGCATGCACCGCTCTGGCTAGTGTCCGTGGGGCCACGTCGCGATCAGTCGATCTTTCTCCAGTCCTAATTCCATCGTCGCGGTGATGACATGACTGCACCTGCACGCGGGCTCCCCATCGGCAAGACGGGGAATTTCAAGATTATCCTCCTGGGTTTTGCCTCCCTGTCTGTCCTCGCACTCCTGCTCTACTCCCAGCGTCTCACCGACCAGCTCCTTGCCCGCGAACGAGAGGTCGTCGCGCTCTACGCCCGTTCCCTCGAATACGTTACCAAGAATGACCCTGCGGCCGGCGACCTGGGGTTCGCCTTTGAGGTCATCCGCACCATCGACTTCCCCATCGTCGTCGCCAGTGCCACCGATTCGGCGATGTACTGGAGGAATTTCGAGGTGGATACCGCGTCCATGTCGCCCGAACAGGAAAAGGAGTTCTTCAAGAATCTGTTCGCCGAAATGGACGCGCAGAACAAACCGATCCGCGCTTCCGTTAATGATACGCTGGTGCTGAATAACCTGCACTACGGGGAATCGGAACTCATCCGGCAGCTGCGCTGGCTCCCGGTGAGTGAGCTCGCCATAGCGGCAATCTTCATTCTCATCGCCTATGTGGGCTTCAGCTACATCAAGCGGAGCGAACAAAGCAACATCTGGGTGGGAATGGCAAAGGAAACGGCTCACCAGCTCGGCACACCGCTGTCCAGCCTCATGGGCTGGATGGAACGGCTCAGGGTCGACGCCGCGGGAGCGCCGCGTCTCACAGAAACCGTCGGGGAAATGGAACACGATGTCCACCGCCTGAACAAAGTCGCGGCCCGGTTCTCCAAAATCGGATCCACGCCCAGCCTGAAGGAAGAGAACCTGACGGAGGTCATCGAAGGGGTGATTCAGTATATCGCCAAACGCATCCCCCGGTCAGGGAAGAAAGTGGACCTGGTGATTGAGACGCCGGGAACGTTTCGGGCTCGCATCAACCGCGAACTTTTCGAATGGGTGATCGAAAACCTGATGAAGAACGCGCTGGATGCCATGGAAGGGAACGCGGGGACAATTGCCTTTACGATCAGCCGCGTCGGCGACAAAACCATGATCGACGTGTCCGATACGGGCAAAGGCATCGATCCGAAACTTCACAAAGAGGTGTTCCGCCCCGGGTATAGTACGAAGATACGAGGGTGGGGGCTCGGACTTACGCTTGCCAAACGGATCATTGAAGAGTACCACAAGGGGAAACTGTTCGTCAAACAGAGCACCCCGGGGGTCGGAACAACGTTCAGGATTCGCCTGCAGTAACACGCGCGATGCGGCGCGCACGTTGGAAAATCCGGTTGAGCATCGGGCGGGTCAGTTTGCCCGTGAACGTGTTCTGCTGGCTGGGATGATACGTCGCAATGAAGGTGTGCGTCCCGAGCCGGTATACGGCACCGTGCGAGAACTCCGGCATCGCACGGAATGACACAAGGCCGAGCTCGCGAAAGGCCTTCAGGCCCGCTTCGAACCCAATTTTCCCAAGACCCACCACAACGCGCACGCGCCGCAACAACCGGATTTCATCCAGCAGGTGCTGCCGGCAATTGGTCATCTCCTCAGGAAGCGGCTTGTTGTTCGGAGGGGCGCACCGCAGTGCTGCCACAATGTAGCAGTCGCGGAGCACCAGGTTGTCGTCCCGGTGCAGGGACTCCGGCTGATTGGCAAAGCCCGCGCCGTAGAGCGCGCGGATGAGCCAGTTCCCGCTCTCGTCGCCGGTGAACATTCGGCCGGTGCGGTTGCCCCCGTGGGCAGCGGGGGCCAGTCCCACCAACAGCACGCGGGCGGCAGGATCTCCAAAACCGGGGAGCGGCTTCCCCCAATACTCCTCATCCGCAAACCGCCGCACTTTCCGCGTCGCGGTCTCTTCCCTCCAACGCACAAGCCGCGGGCAAAGGGTGCACCGGACTATCCGGCGGTGCAGAACGTCAAGACCGTCGCCGGAAAGACGTCTGCCCGCCAACGTCACTTGGTCCCTTCTATCACCGGAGCTTTTCCGAGCACATCCTCGATGGACACGTGCGCAATGGATGCAAGGTTCATCGCTCCGATTTTACTTTCGATGGCAGCACGGTCTCCGACGAGCACGATGGCCATTTTTGCCGGATCCAGATACTTGCGCGCAACGCGCTGCACATCGGCCTTCGTCACCGCCTGGATCCTCCCGATGTAGTGCGAGTAGTAGGTGTCCGCAAGGTCGTAGATCACCATCTCTTCCAGCTTGCCGGCAATCTCCCCGACCGTCTGAAATTCGCCCGGAAACCCGAGCGCAATGTAGTTCTTCGCGCGTTCGAGTTCCATATCAGGCACCGGCTTCTGGATCGCATCCAGCTCTCTCATGAACTCCATCAGTGCAGAATCCGTAATGGCGGTATGCACGGCAGCGCCCGCAAGGAACGGGCCCGGCAGAAGCCGGAAGGAGAACGACGAACCTGCCCCGTAGGTGTAGCCGTGCTGTTCCCGGAGATTCTGATTCAGACGCGAGGAGAACGAACCGCCGAGGATAGTGTTCATCACGATGAGCGGATAGTAATCGTCCGTTATCCGTGACGCCCCGATGCGGCCAATGCGGATTTCTGTTTGCGCTGCGCCCGGCTTGTCCACGAGCACAACCGAGCGCTTCTCAACTTGCTTGATCTGGGGCAGATTCACTCCCGCCGCTGCGGTCCCTTTCCACGCACCGAATGCGCGTTCCAGCTTTGGCTTCATCTCCGCCGCCGTAACGTCGCCCACAACAATTAGGACGGCATTGTCAGGACAGAAGTATCGCGCATGAAACTGCCGGAGATCTTCAACACGAAGCGAGCGAATCGCCTGCTCATCGCCGATACTGGATGCGCCGTAGGGATGGGCGGATCCATACAGGGTGCTGTTAAAGGCAAGGGAAGCCAGGGAGCGAGGTTCGTCCCGCCACTGCAACAACGTGGTTAAGCGGCTTTTGCGCTTCCGCTCGAGTTCCGCAGGAGCAAACGCAGGCCGCAGAGCGACATCGGCTTGCAGGGCTATCGCGGAATCCAGCTTGGACAGGGGTGTCTGCAACGACACTCCCGACGTGTGCATCCCCGCTGCACTTCCCACCTGCGCACCCAGAAAATCAATCGCATCAGCAAGCTGCAACGCATCCCGTTCCCCCGCACCCTCCATCATCATCGAAGCCATCATGGAGGCAAGCCCGGTCTTTCCCGGAGGATCCAGGACGGACCCTGCCCGGACCACAAGATTGACCTGCACCAGGGGAACCTGGTGCTTTTCGAGGAGCACAACCGGTACCCCGTTCGAAAGCGTAAAGTGCTGGATGGCGGACATGGAGAAGGAGGGGGGCGGTCCCAATGGTGGAGGCGCGCTCCGGTCCGGCTTCTGCGCCCACGCACTCACCGTCATACCCAGACAAAGAATGATGACGCCGAACATTCGCAGTTTCGTGTTCATGGCTACTTAGCCTCCTTCCGGGCCGGGGCGGCAAGTTCGGGTTTTCCCGTGGGAACGACGCTCAATACAACACGCTGGTCCTCACGCAGGACGGTTCGGACTGCAGATTGCACATCAGTGGGATCCAGTGCTTTGTACCGCGCAAGATCTTCCTGGAAGTAATCGGGATTGCCAGTCTGGGTGTAGTATGCGTTGAGCTGATCGGCTTTCCCTCCGAATCCCCCGACCGCCTCAAGCCGCCGCAGGAACGACGCTTCATACTGATTGACCGCGCGCTCCACCTCGCGCTTTTCAGGTCCCTCCAGCAGGAGCCGCTGCAACTCCTCCGTAATCACCTTCTCCAGCTCCGCAAGCGTACGACCACTGCGGGCTGTCGCGACAATGTTGAAGGTCGAACTCAGCTGCTGCGAGGCCTGATAGGCAGAGACATCCTGCGCGATCTGCAACTCATAGACAAGCCTTTTGAAGAGCCGGGAGTTCTTGCCGCCTGCAAGAACCGAGGCAGCGACGTCCATCTCGGCATCGCCGGGGCGATAGTACGCCGGCGAGTGCCACACCATGTACAGGCGCGGGAGCTGCACTTTGTCCTCGAGCACCAGGCGCTTCTCCGCACCCAGGAACGCAACCGGTGCGCCCATCGGCGGTACCGGCGGACCGGGCGGTATGTCGCTGAACCACTTTTCTACCAGCGTGCGCGTCTTTGCCGGATCGATGTCACCCGCGATCGAGAGGCTGGCGTTGTTCGGACCGTAGAAACGCTTGAAGAACTCCACCACATCCTCAAAGCTTGCCGCAGAGAGATCTTCCATGGAACCGATGGTCGGCCAATGATACGGGTGGTCGGGGGGAAACAGGTTCTCGTCCAGCACGATCGATGCCATGCCGTACGGCCGGTTTTCATATGATTGCCGGCGCTCGTTCTTCACCACGTCACGCTGCCCGTCCACTGTTCCCGGCGACATCGCATCCAACAGATACCCCATGCGATCGGATTCCACGAAGAGCGCCAGCTCGAGCGCATTGACCGGCACGTTGATCCAGTAGTTGGTCCTGTCCGAATTGGTGGACCCGTTGTTGTCTCCGCCGGCGGCTTCGAGCCATTCGTCGTACTTGCCCTCCGGCACATGCCCGGATCCTTCATACATGATGTGCTCGAAGAGGTGCGCAAATCCCGTGCGGCCCGGCTTTTCCCTTCCTGAACCGACATGGTAGTAGATGTTCACACTTACCGTCGGCGTGGTGTGATCTTCATGCAGGATGACGGTGAGGCCATTGGGGAGCGTGAACCTTGTGTACGGAACGCTGATCCTGTTCTCCCCCGCCGTCCCCAGTGATGTCAGCAGGGCCAGAAGGACAACAATGCGTTTCATGAAACCTCCGGATGTGGGAATTGCGGATTGTGAGAGTGGCTGACAGACCCTAACTCTTTATGTACGATTCTTCGCCTTCGTTGGTTACAGAACGGCCGTGCCGCTGTCCCCGGACCGGAATCCTTCATTCGTTGTCCGCACCTGATGTTCCCCATCCTGGTCCAAGAAGGATGGCGTTCAGTAACAACCGCTCCGTCCCGTGGAAAAAGCCGCGAAACGTCGGGTCTCCGGCAAAAAGGATGAGCTGTCCCCGGCCTTTGCTCTCCCTCGTGGCGTACGCTGTGCCTGCCCAACGATCCCGTGCCTCGGGCCAGAGGAGGCCCGAGAGCCGTAATCGCGAAGGAGGGGAATACCGCGCGGGCGTGCGCACCGGATCTCTGGAAAGGAATGCCGATGAAGTGAAAGTCAATGCCGGGACACTCTTTCCCGCCCCAAAGCAAAGCCAGTGCTCTTCGTCCAGATCGACGCTGAGGATTGCCCCGCGTGGCATGAAGAGCTGGCCGCGCTCGTCCAACAGCGCGAGATCCTTTTCTGCAACGCTCCCTGCGCGCGGCATCCGCACGGTATCAACCGCCTGCGTCCCGCTCCAGAGCGATGCACTGTCGATCTCTGATGTGCCGGCCTGACGTTCAAGGTCCGCTGCGCGGGCAAACAGGTCGAGGTCCTTCAGCGCCTGGTGACGCAGGCGAACCTTGCTCAGTCGATTTGATGAATCGGCAAAGAACGCGGAGCTGCCTCCCACCGTAATCAGTGTTCCACCTTCCTCCATCCACGTCTCGATACGTTTTGCGCCGCTCTTTCCCAGTATGCGTTCCATTCCCTGTCCGCCCGAAGATGGCAGCACGATGACGCTATACTTGCGAAGATCTCCCGCCACCAACCCGGATGTCGTGAGAATCGTGGTCTGTAAACGCAAGCGATGATCCAGGAGATGCCAGAGCGTACCGAAATTGGTGGTGTTGATCTCGGGTCCGCCGATCAGTGCGACGCGCGGAGTTCGCAGGAGACGGAAATCGTTCCCTCCAAGGTCCGGACCTTTCGTACTCAGTGCCGTGCCGGCAGCATGCACCTTTACGCCGAACAGTCCGGCAACTCGTTGCAGGCTCTCCCGCACCGAGTCGGGGTTCTCGTTTGCGCGCAGGAGGAGTGCTCCTCGTTCGTACGGTCGCCCCTCGACCGCAAATGGTTCTCTCGCAGATCGCACCTTGTATCCCGCGGAGAGGAGATGCACAAGCGCAGCGATGCTCCTGTCATCATAGGGAAGCAGGTAGCCATACGGCTTCGCCTGTCCGTCAATGCGTCCCGGGTTCCGCTCGATGGATCGCACTGCAACTGCCTGTATATCCGGCCGCGTCCCTAACCCATACGCCTCAATGCCGTAGGCCAGGGGAAGCGACCAGGCGGTGACATCGTAGAGACGGGAGTCCTTGTCCTTCTCGAGAGATTTCCGTTCCTCCTGGAGAAATGATGTGAGCATGTGCGGGTCAAACTCGAGTATCGCCCGGGCCAGACGGCTTGCAGGTTGATCCAGATAAACAAGGTAGGTCCCCGCGGGAAGAGTGACGGGTCGCACAGTCCCTCCGTACGCGGAGACCGCATTCTCCGCACGGAATTCCTTGTCGGTCCGGTGCACCTCAATGCCCTGCCAGAGGAGGCGCTCTGCGAGCTGATCGGCCCGTTCAGGATTGGCGGCGTTGTGCCACGCGTAGACGCGGGGAGCACCGGAGAGCGGTTTCATCGCATCCCGGCGTGACGCCGCATACCGGATCAGCAACTCCCTTCTGTGGCGCGCGGCGGTCTCCAGGTTCGCCAGCGAGCTGACGATATGATGCTGCACGGTCTCTGCATAGTGGAGCGTCGTCCCATCCGGACGCTTCACCAGCGAGCCATCCACGCCGGCCTGCTCGTAGAGTATGCCGACCGCATCGTTGTAGAGTGCCCATGAATTGGCATAGCCCGCATACCAATCGTCGTTCCATTCGCGCGTGTAGTAGCTCCATCCGTGGCGGTCAAATGCCCTGGCCTGGTCCTGTGCAAAGACGCTCCACCACTGCCGGGCGTTTGGCGGAATGTGCGGATTGAGGGGTTCCCGGGGCGGAGAGAAGAGATACGTGTCGTACGATCCCATCTCATGCGAATCGATGAACACCTGAGGGCGCCATTGGAGAACAGCGTGTACGCGAACACGGGTTTCGGGATGGACCAGCGGAAGCCAGTCACGGTTCAGATCAAAGAGATAGTGATTGCCCCTGCCATAGGGCCAGCTTCCGGAGTGGTGAAGACTCTGTGCATCAGGATTCGGCAATGCACCGTTCCACTGCTCCATCTGTGCAAGAAACCGCTCGCGTCCGTCCGGGTTTTGCATCGGATCCATGCAAATGACAAGGTTCCGCAACAGGAAGAGCGTCATCGAATCCGTCCCGGCCGCGAGCCGGTAGGCCACGTGGAGCGCGGCGTCAACGGAGGAGATCTCGTCGCCGTGAATACCGTAGCCTATCCAGACTATGGCAGGAGCCGTCTCTGCTATTTCTGCCGCCGCTGTCTCGCCGATCGTACGCGGGTCTGAGAGCTTGGCGCTCTGGCTCCGGATGCCGTCAAGGTTTTGAAGGTGCAGTGAATCGGAGAACACAAGGTACTGGAGCTTCCGGTGTTCGTAAGTTTCACCCATCTCCACGAGTTTGACCCGCGGGGATTGCGTTGCGAGCAGCCGGCAGTATTCAAGAACCTGTGTGTACCGGGCGGGCTTATCGCCGGGAACAAATCCCAACACTGCCGCCGGGGGGGAGATGGAGGGATCGAATTGACCGTCTGTCGGCAGGGCCGGCGACGACGGCTGTGCTGATGCGACAAACGCATACCAGAATGCTGCACAGAGAATGGCATATGACTTCACGATTCGCTCCTTACGCTATGGTGGAGTGTGATGCAGAGACCTATGCACGAGAGGATGTCAGCGCGAGAAGTAGAGAATCAGCAGGCCGGTCAGAACCACGAGAAGACCCACCCCGGCAGCAATGTAGCGTCCGCGTACGCGGTTCCATCCTGATTGCCCTTCAGTGCCGATCTCGAAGGGCCAGTGGCCAAGCAGAGATTGCACTTCGCTCATGGTCTGGGGGCGACGTTGCGGATCCATCGCCAGACAACGGGCACACAGATGCGACAATGAACCGGGAACATCGGGTCGTATCGTGTTCACCTCACGAACGCCTTCGGATGCGATGGTCGCAATCCGGCCGGCGGTGCGCGGTCCGCGAAACGGCATCATGCCCGTCAGCATCTCATATAAAATAAGGCCAAACGCCCAGATGTCAGAGCGCTCATCGGGGATCTCTCCCCGGAGTTGTTCCGGCGACCGGTATTCCGCGGCACCGGGCGCCGGCTTTTCGAGAGACTCCCAGTATTCGCTGTCGTGCGGCAACCCGAAATCCAGCAACTTCACCACCCCGTCGCCGGTTACCATAACGTTGGTCGACTGCAGGTGTCCGTGAACGATATTGTTCTCATGTGCCATCGCGAGACCTTCGGTCATCTGCCGCGCGATCGCGATGGACGTTTCCACGGTAAGAGGGCCTCGAAGCAGCTTTTCGCCAATAGTCTCGCCCTCATAACATACCATCGTCATGAACAGCCGGCCATCGTCCGTCTCGGCGATGTCCGCGGTTGCGCAAATATTCGGATGGTCCAGCCCGGAGGCAGCACGCACCTCCCGCATGAACCGTTCTCGCGTTTCAAGATCCCGGGTGACATAACGGGGCAGAACTCTGAGCGCAACCGTGCGCTTTCGGCGCAGATCCTCGGCCCGGTAGAGTTCTCCCGGCTCGTCCGTCACGATTCTGGAGAGAATACGGTAATGGGTGATCGTCTGACCGGCTTGTTTCACCTTCCCCTCATGCGACGGCATGGTCAACGTTTCTTCCAGACGGTGCGCGCTACCACGATGTCTCCGCTTCCGCCGTTTCCTGTCATGCGATGCAGATACGTGGCATCATCAATGGCATAGGTGTCTATGTGCACGGTCTCGCCGAATTGCACCGCCCGCTTGTATTCGATATCCAGCACAATAACACTCCGTTCCCGCCAGACGATCTCCGGCACGGCTTCCGCAAGCCATTCGACGTAGTGGGTATTGTTGACATGATCATTCATGTCCAGGTCGGAGCGGCGAATGCGGAAATCCGTTCCGAAGTCCGGACGTCCGGAGGGGTTGATGTTCGGAAATGCCTCCGCGACCATGTGTTCCTGTTGAAACAGATGATCGCCCTTGAGGAAATTGGCAACCGTGACAGGACGCATGCGGTTGATGTCAATCAGAAGCCAGGCGCTGGTGGCGATGGCAAACGGTTCTGCCGCACCCTGCTGATACAGGCGAAAATCACGCATCGCAAACCTGCTCTCCACGCCCGAGGGCCAGGACTCCGCTTTGATTATCGTGCGTCCCGCAGGCACTTCTCCGACACGCAACTGCAATCGCACCAGCATCCAGGTGAGTGCCTGCTTGAGCATGGTCTCCGTGTCAAAGCCCAGTTCGACGGCATTGAGTTCTGCCGCTTCCTGCAAGAAACGAAAGACCACCCAGAGAGGCATTTCTCCGCGGTGATCCAGTTCGTAGCTCTTGAGTTCGATAGGGTAAACGCCGAGAGCGGTCATGGTGTTCCTCCACAAGATACACAGCATGGACTCCGCATGCAAGCTGGCGACGTTTGACTCGATGTATTGGTGAGGCAACGGGGCTATTGCCGGCGCCCGCGTCAACCACGGATATGATCATCGGATTGCCGCGTTGAGACCTGTTCCTCTGAAGTTGCGAATTCCACTCCTTTCTCCTATTATGAAGGAGAGGGACTCTCCTGATGAACCTGCGCAAACATGGTGTGCTCGTTCCGTGCGGCGAACCCGGATCGTGGGACGCAGGCATGGTAGAATCACCTGTCGTCTGGCACGACGCTCGGCGCCGGTGCTTCGGCCTGGCCTATGCCGGCTATGCCCGGCTCAGGAATGACATCCGCGGATACCCTTCGGTCACGCGACCGCAGGTCGGGCTCGCCTGGTCTGACGACCTCGTTCATTGGGAGAAGGATACGCGAAATCCGGTCTTCGGCCCAAGCGGAATTCCGGGCACGCCGGACGCTGAAGGCACACCCGGACCGTTCATCTATCAGAAGGATGATCTCTACTTCCTCTTCTACTTCGGAACAACAGCACCCGGATATGAGAAAGGCCTCAAGACGTTGAACATCGCCACGTCCGCCGACCTTTCCCAGTGGACGCGATACGCCAACAATCCGATCATCTCCCCGCAAGGCACGGGATGGCGGAAAGACGCCATATGGCATCCTCATGTCATCAGCGTGGATGGCACCTACCTGCTCTTCTTCAATGCGTCGGGGATCGTGGATGGCGTGGAGGAAGAACACATCGGGCATGCAACCTCCACCGATCT
>Ga0299912_10005488_pt1 | contig 10420 bp, 9 predicted proteins | sample RVTome_2_FD_207667 | JGI IMG/M metagenome (GOLD analysis project Ga0299912, IMG submission 207667) | Soil microbial communities from uranium-contaminated site in the Upper Colorado River Basin, Wyoming, United States - RVT95D214 (version 2) ... | reverse complement strand
GCCAGCAGGCCGCCCGCCAGGCACTGGAGGCAGTCGGACTGGGCGACCGCCTGCAACACCTGCCCCAGGAGCTCTCCGGCGGGCAGCAGCAGCGGGTCGCCATTGCCCGGGCGCTGGTCAACAACCCCGCCTTCATCCTGGCGGATGAGCCCACCGGCAATCTGGACAGCCAGTCCGGCGAAGAGATCCTCGGCCTGCTGCACCGGCTGCACAGTCAGGGCCGGACCATCGTCATGGTCTCACACGACCATGACATTGCCGCCCAAGCCCAGCGCACCATCCATCTGCGCGACGGAAGACTAGACAGCATCGAGCAGAACGGCTCTGGGCCCAGGGCCCTCGCCACGGTTGAGGTGGGACATGAATCTCACTGAGTTCCTGCGTCTGGCCTGGGAGAGCATCTCCGGTAACAAACTGCGCTCCCTGCTGACCATGCTGGGGATCATCATCGGGGTGGCCTCGGTGATCACCATGGTCGGTATCAGCGCCGGCACCTCCGCCGCCATCGAAGAGCAGATCACCGGCCTGGGTTCGAATCTGGTGTTTGTTCAGTCCGCCCTGATGCGCTTCGGACCGGGGGCGGGTCCGAGGTTAACGTCGTCCTCCGGCGGCGGGGACTTCGCCGTGTCTCTGCGGGGCGGCCTGGTCTACGACGACGCCTTCGCCATCGCTGAGCAGGTAGATGGAGTGGTGGCCGTCGCCGTCGAGCAGCAATCCTCCGAGACCGTCAAGGTCGGCAACGTCAGCCTGGACTCGGTGACCATCCTGGGAAGCACCGCCGACTTCCCCTCGGTGCGGGACATGACCATCTCGCAGGGGCGGTACTTCAACGACCAGGAAGTCGAGCGCAAGCAGAAGGTGGCCGTGCTGGGCTTCACGCTGGCGCACGAACTGTTCGGAGAGACGGATCCCATCGGGCAAACCGTGACGGCCGGCGACACCAAGCTCACCGTGATCGGCGTGTTTGAGGAGCGCGGCCTGGTCAGCGGCGTGGACTTCGACGCGCGGCTGTATACCCCGATCACGGTCGTATTCCAGAAGTTCACCCCCTCCATGTTCGCCCGCATCGCCGGCGACAGCGTTCGCATGGTCTACGTCGAGATCGAGGGCCCGGAGGTGCTGGACAGCACGATTCAACAGATCGAGCTTCTGCTGGCCAAGCGGCACGAGGTGTCCTTGGATGAAGCCGACTTCTCCGTCACCACCCAGCAGGATATCATCGAGACCCAGGAGTCGACCACCGCCGCCTTCCGCAACCTGCTGGGCTGGGTGGCCGGGGTGTCCTTGATCGTCGGAGGGATTGGGATCATGAACATCATGTTGGTGAGTGTGACCGAGCGGACCCGGGAGATCGGCATTCGCCAGGCCATCGGGGCCGCACCGCAAGACATCCGCTGGCAGTTCCTGACCGAAGCGGTGGTGCTGAGCCTGGTAGGCGGGCTGATCGGGGTGTTGGTCGGCATTGCCGGCGCGCTGATCTTCGGGGCGGTGAGTGACCTGCGCACGGTGATCGTCACCAGCTCGATCGTGCTGGCGTTTCTCTCGGCCGCGGTGGTGGGGATCTTCTTCGGCTTCTACCCGGCCAATCGGGCCTCCCAGCTCGATCCCATCGAGGCCCTGCGCCATGAGTGAGCCGCACCGGTTGAGATCTGGAAGAGCAGACGGAGGCGTAGTGATGACTGGCAACTTGAGATGGGTCTGGGCGGTGATGGGCCTGATGTTCCTGGCCGGATGCGCGGCGGGCGCCGAGCCCGCCGGCGGCGCCGGCGTTCTGTCGGAGGGTTATGAGGGCGCGCTGCCGGTCCAGACGCAGTTGATCGTGGGGACTCTCAGACTGGAGGAGGGCGAGTGGGCGGTGTCGGCCGAGCAAGCGGCGCAGTTGATCCCGCTGTGGAAGGCGGTCCGCAGCCTGAGCTCCAGCGACACCGCCGCGGAAGCCGAGGTGGCGGGGCTCCTGGAACAGATTCAGGAGACCATGACCGCCGAGCAGATGCAGGCGATCGCAGCGATGCAGCTTACGCAGGAGGACCTCTTTGGAGAGATGCAGGAGCTGGGGATCGGGCCGGGTGGAGCCGAGGGGGGCGACCAAGTCTTCACATTCGGCGGGCAGGCATCCGGCGAAGGGCAAGCTGCCGGCGGCGGCCCGCCGGAAGGCTTCCAGGGCGGTGGGCCGGGAGGCGGCGGCCAGTTCTTCACTCAGGATCTGGATCCCGACCAGATCGCCACGCTGCAGGCCGAACGAGGCGGGCAGGCGCCTGGGGAAGGACGCGCCGGGCTGTTCTTGATCGAGCCGCTGCTGGAGCTGCTGGAGGCCAGGGCCGGGGCTTGACCGCCGGGCGGTTGACAAGGACGCTGCGGACAGTTTCAATCTGAGGATGCTTCAACCGTGGAGGAGGCGTATGACGGTGAGGATGCGAATGGGACGGGTGTTTCAAGTCGCGTTGCTGGTGGTGCTGAGCGCCTGCTCGGCCGGTGGGGCGATCGATGAGGCGGCTCAGGCCACCGAGGCGCCTCGGGCCGAGGCGCAGGGGACGACCGCCGGGCCCGATGGCTCGTCCGGTGCTTCGGAAGGGCAGGTTGTCTTCCAGATCCAGCCCGCTGAAACGGAGGCGCGCTTCATCATCGGCGAGATCCTGGGAGGCCAACCCAATACGGTGATCGGAGTCAACAACCAGGTACAGGGCCAGATCACGCTGGATTTCTCCGATCCCGCCGTGAGCCAAATCGGGGCGATTGAGATTGGTGCGGATGCCTTCGTGACCGACAGCAACCTGCGCAACCGGGCGATCAATCAGTTCATCCTGGAGTCTGGGACACATCCCCTCATCACCTTCGTTCCGGCCTCGATCAGCGGTCTGCCGGGAGCCTCGGCCGTGGGACAGCCGGTACAGCTCGAAATCACCGGCGACCTGACGATCCGCGACATCACCCAGCCCGTGACCTTCACGGCGGAGGTGGTGCTGGCAGCGGAAAACCGCCTGGAGGGCAGTGCCACCGCCACGATCCAGAGGGCCGATTTCGAGCTAACCATCCCACAGGTCCCGCGGGTCGCGGGGGTCGATGAGGCGGTGGTGCTGGAGCTCGACTTCGTGGCCCTGGCTCCGTGACCCGTCCACAGGATTCATGCCCTTTCTTCACAATTCCCACACAATCTCTTGATAGGATCGCTTAAGAGAAGGGGCGCGACGGCAAAACAAGGGCTATGAGATGGCCAAGACCATCATGGTTGTGGACGATGAGCCCAGGCTGGTATCGCTGGTCGAGGCCTACCTGACCCAGGAAGGCTTCCGGGTCGTCACGGCGGGCGACGGACGCCAGGCGCTGTTCTTGGCGCGGCAGGAGAAGCCGGACCTCATCGTCCTGGACATCATGATGCCGGAGATGGATGGGTACGATTTCATGCGCCTGCACCGCAAGGAGCAGGAAACCCCCATCATCCTGCTCACCGCCCGGGTGGAAGACGACGACAAGGTGCTGGGCCTGGAGCTTGGGGCCGACGACTACCTGACCAAGCCCTTCCGGCCGCGCGAACTGGTGGCCCGCATTCGAGCGGTGCTGCGGCGCATGGGACAGGTCCGACCCAGCGCCCAGGTCCTGCGGGCCGGCGACATCAGCGTGGACCGGGAAACTCACACCGTCCAGGTGGCGGATCGCTATGTGGATCTGACCCCCTCCGAATTCGACCTGTTGGCGACGCTGATGTCGTTTCCGGGCCGGGCCTACTCCCGCCTGGAACTGCTGGACCGGATTCAAGGGGTGGCCTACGAGGGTTACGAACGCACGATCGACGTCCACGTCAAGAATCTACGGGCGAAGATCGAAGCCGAGCCGCGCACACCCCGCTACATCCAAACGGTCTACGGCGTCGGCTACCGCTTTGCCCGGGACTGAGCCGCGATGCGCCTGGGAATCAAGCTGATCCTGGCGTTCCTGGCGGTGGGCCTGGCCGGCGTGGGCCTGGTGGCCCTGGTGGCGGTGCGCGCCACCGCCAATGAGTTCGGCCGCTTCGTCTTCAACCAGGTTCAGGGATCCTTCACCGAGGAACTGCGCCAGTACTACCAGGAACACGGGGGGTGGGCTGGAGTCCAAGACGTCTTGCTGGTGATGCCTGAGGGGATTCCGGGCAACCGGATGCGGGCCTTCGAACGGGCCGTCGGGCCGCTGACCCTGGCTGATGCACAAGGCGTGGTGATCATCGGCGGGCCCGGTCTGCGGCCGGGTGCGGTGCTGCGTCAGGAGCTGCTGCGGGCGGCCACGCCGGTGCAGGTGGACAACCAGGTGGTCGGTTTCTTCGTCGCCTCGCCGGAGGCCTTCGCCCGCAGCCAGGCGGAGGCCAACTTCCTGTTTCGCACCAACCGCCTGCTGATCATCGGAGCGATAGGTGCCATCGCGCTCGCGCTGCTGTTGGGGGTCCTGCTGGCCCGCTCCTTCACTCAGCCCATTCGTGACCTAACCACGGCCGCGCAGGCGATCGCCTCCGGCGAATTGGAGCAGCAGGTGCCGGTTCGCTCCGAAGATGAGCTAGGGCAGCTGGCGCAGGCCTTCAACCGGATGAGCGCCGAGCTGGCCCGTTCGCGCGATCTCAGGCGCCAGATGACCGCCGACATCGCCCACGAGCTGCGCACACCGCTGAGCGTGATCCTGGGGCAGATCGACGCCCTCGATGAAGGGGTGGTGCCGCCCTCTCCGGCGGCTTTCGAGATCCTGCGCGATGAGACCTCCCGCCTGGGCCGATCGGTAGAAGACCTGCGCACCCTCTCTCGCGCCGACGCCGGCGAGCTGCCGCTCGAGCGCCGGCCCGTGGCGCCGGCCAGGCTGATGGAACAGGCCTTGGCGGCCCACCGCCCCCTGGCCTTGGAGAAGGGGATCGCGCTTCAGTTGGAAGTACAGCCGGAGCTCCCAGACCTGGTGGTCGATCCCGACCGCATGGCCCAGGTGCTGGGCAACCTGCTGAGCAACGCACTGCGCCATACCCCGCAAGGCGGGGCCATCACCCTGGGGGCGGCCCGGGCCGGATCGGCGGTCCAGCTCCGGGTGCAGGACACCGGGGCGGGGATCGATCCGCCGGATCTCGGGCACCTCTTCGAGCGTTTCTACCGCGCCGACCGCTCCCGCCAGCGCGAGACCGGCGGCTCGGGGCTGGGCCTGGCCATCGCCAAGGCCATCGTCGAGCTGCACGGCGGGCAGATCTGGGCCGAGAGCACCCCTCCCCACGGGACCACCGTTCTCGTCCGCATGCCTCTGTCCACCACTTCAGTCGCCGCCTCCCGCTCCTGATTCCGCCGAATTGGGTTGCAAATCGCTTCTCACATAGAGCCTGTGATCCGTAAGGTGATAGACCAATCTGTAGTGATGCTGCAGGTAAGCCTCAACTTGCGGAAGTTCGAATCGGGCCAGCGCGACCTGTTCTGGTTTATATCGCTGGATTGCGGAGATGATCTCGACCTGAGACAGCTCGCCCGTGAGGAGCCGCTTTCCGGTCAACGCGGCGACTTCTGGAGGAACGGGCTTGCCAAGCCATATGGCGAACATCGGGCGATCGGTCAAGATGTAGTTCGTCGCATCTGCGTATTCCCGCATTACATCCAGCATGCCCACGGCTTCTATCTCCCTCGAGTCCGCGGGCGGCGGTCTCAGGTTTGGAAGTCGGAAGTCCAGTTCGCGGACTGAATTCGACAGGCCGGAAGCAACGAAATACGGGATCAAGACGGCGACGGCCACATGCATGGCCGCACCAACGCTCACGGGCCGTAGTTTCCGGAATCGATCTCGGATGGCGACCAGGAATTCACCGATGGCGACGCCCGCCAGAATCGCAACGGGTATCGTGACGAGCAGTTGGTGGTGGTACCAGATGGGCGAATACTGCGAGAGCAGAAGGAAGCCTGCCAGGGCCCAGCCCGTGAGGTACAGCCCGGTTGGCCGCCCCCGTTGGATGACATATACACTCCCGATGACGGCCAGGAAGATGGCCGGCAGCGACTCGCTGAGGTACCCGGCTATCGTGGTGGGGTCGGAGAACTCAGTCGACCGCGCAGTCCAATGGGTCACCGTGAGTTGGGAGAGCCCATCCGGGTATATGGAGATCAGCCCAATGAGAAGAGCCGTGATCCCGAATCCGCCTGTCCAGAACACGCAGGGGGCGAGGAACTTGCTCCAAGAACCCCTCTTGCGAAATCCCTGCCACTCCTGAGCGATCAGGCCCGCGACAAACAGCGGGGCCAGCAGCCCAGTGAACAGCTTGGTCATGATGGAGAGAGCCAGCGCAAACCCCGAGAGGACCAGCCAGAGCTTCTTCTTGTCCTTGTGCCAGTAGCTGATCGCCAGGAATGAAAGCATGGCCAATGCAATTGCCGGGAGTCCGACCATGATCGATACGCTGAGTCTCAGGTAGGACGGAAGCAGGATCAAGATCAGGCCGCCGGCAATCGCGTGAGGAGTCCCCCAGAACGCTCTGAGATACTGCACAGCCGCCCAGAAGAGCACACAGGAGAACAAGATTATGATGAGGCGTACCACGGTGAGATTCACCCCGACGATCTGGAACAAGGCCGCGATGAGGTAGGTCAGGAGGGGCGGCTGGTCGCTCCAGACGTCGGTATACAGTTCGGCTCCCTGGTTGACCAGGAGCGACTTCATCAGGTTTACGCCTTCATCCGCATCCAGCTCGAACGCAAACCTGAAAGGGTAGAAGAGGATCACCGCGGCGGCGAGCATCCACGGGGACAGCAGCCAAAGCAGGCGGCCGGCCCGTGCTCTGTTGCGCAGTGCGCTGACCTTGTCCATTGGGTAGAGGCAGGATGTGGTTGCGGATAGACTACGGATTGAGGATGTGAGTATATCAACCTTCCGGCCAGGTCGTGTTATCCTGGGCCCGGCGTCCCTCACGCCAGACCTCCTTACCGGGGACCCGTGCTTCCCGGCGACGCGGGGGTGAAGGGGATCGCTGTCCTCGAGGGTGCGCGAACGCATGCTCAAGACCGCAGAGAGTTGCATAAGCGCCCGGCGCAATGTCCTCCGGCAAGGTGCCGCCTCCCCCAGCAGCTCATCCGAAAGCCCCCACTTCGCCGGCAACGTCCCGGCGGCGACGGCTCTGCGGACCCTGCTGGCCCACCGCGGGGTGCGCGCCCCCCACACCGGCCAACCCTTCAGCGAAGCCATGGTCTTCGGCATTGCGGGCGGCATCGGCGCAGGTGTTTTCACCTTCCGCTATGAGAAGGAAGACTTCTCGAGCTTCTTCGTAGCCGGTCGCCACTTGTGGGAAGACGATCTGAGCTATTTGCAGCTCGGTTCGAGCCGGTTCGGCGTAGAAACCCAGATCCAGGAGGCAACCGGCGCCAAGAAGGGCCTGCTGCAGCTGCAGGAGCTGCTGTCGGCCGCAGGCCCGGTGATCGCCTGGGTGGATATGGCCAACCTGCCCTACCGGGGCATGCCCGAACACTGGAGCGGAGGCGGCTACCACGTCGTCCTGGTGTACGAGCTCGACCTGGCCCAGGGCCGGCCTGCGGGCCTGCCACAGCGGGCTGACCTCCATCCTCGACTTCACCGAGCACTACGGCACCGGGGGAGGGCTGGCACGTCCGCTCTTCAGCGACTTCCTGCAGGAGGCCTCCCAGGCGCTGGACCGGCCGGATCTGGCGGAGCTGGCCGAGCGATACGCCCAACTGGGCGCGGCCTGGAGCGCGCTGGCGGAGGCTGCCCTGCCGGACGAAGTCGCTCCGCTGCGCGAGGCCAAGCAGCTCCTGCGCCACAAGGCCGAGCTCTTCCTGTCTGAAGGCGCCCGCGGCCGAGAGAGCTACGTGGAGATTTGGTCCCGGCTCGACCAGCTCGCCGAAGGGGCTGCCGAGACCTTTCCCCTGCCGCAGGCGGAAATCGAGAGCCTGCTGCAGGGGCTCTCCCAGCGGGTTGGCGAGCTCCACCGGCTAGAGTCCCAGGCTGCCGCGGCGCTGGATCCGGCCGCCCGGCGCGACCAGCCTTGAGCCGAGGTGTTGTAGTACCGTAGTCCTATCGGACCAATCCCAAAGGAGGAAGTGATGGAGCAGCAAACCCCCAGCCCAATGATGGAGGCGGGACGCCGACCGCTTCTATCCGCCCGCCAGATCGGCGTCGCAGCCGCCTTCGGCGGCGCGGCGCTGGCGATCGTTCTGGCCGGCATCACCATCCCCATCCCCGGGACCCCGGTGGTCACCGATCCGCGTGAGATCTTCACCACCACCGGCGCTTCGCTCACCGGGCCCGTCGGCGGCATCGTCATCGGGATTCTGGCCGGCATCGCCGAGCCGGGGATTCCACTGGCCAGCCTGCTGGCGCATATTGTGGGGGGCGTTGTCAACGGATTCGTCTATAAGAATCTTAGCTGGCGCTTCCGCCAGAACAACGTCACCCGGCTGGCGTTGTGGGCGGTGCAGGTGCTGTTCTACTACTACATCGTGGTCGTGCCGCTCTTCGTGGTTGGCCTGGTCGCCTTCTATCCGGATCCGGAGTACGGCGGCTTCTTCGCCCTGCTCGGCGCGCTGGAAGCCGGGGTGATCCCCGAGAGCATCCTGACCACGGTGGTCACCACGATCATCATGGCCGCCCTCCCGGAGCGCTATCGCCGGCCGCTTTGGTAAGCTGAAGCGCAGTAGACTCACTCCATAGCCCGTCCGCCCCCAGGCCGCGGCTGCACGCACAGCCGCGGCCTGGGGCGGTTGGACCGGGGATCAGCCTGCCTCCGCCTCCATGACCTTCGACATCGAATTTCAGGATGTCTCGTTTCAGTATGAGGGCGCTCGCATGCCTGCCCTCCAGCATGTGAACCTGGCCGTCCGGCCCGGGGAGATCGTGCTGTTGACCGGGCCGGCTGGGAGCGGCAAGACCACCCTGTGCAGCTGCATCAACGGGCTAGTCCCCCACTACCACGAGGGGAGCTTGACCGGGCAGGTTCTGGTGCGCGGTTATGACACCAAGCGGGCGCGCATCGGAGGGCTGTCCTCCCTGGTCGGTCTGGTGTTCCAGGATCCGGAGAGCCAACTGGTTACCGCCAGCGTGGCCGATGAGGTGGCCTTCGGTCCGGAGAACCTGGGGGTCCCACGGGAGGAGATCACTCGCCGGGTGGCGGAAGCCCTGCAAGCGACCCGGCTGGCTGGATACGACGAGCGGGATCCCTTCAGCCTGTCCGGCGGCGAACAGCAGGCCACCGTGATCGCCGCCATCTACGCCATGCACCCCGAGATCTACGTGATGGATGAACCACTGGCCAACCTGGACCCGGCCGGGCGGGCCCAGGTGCTGCGGCTGGTGATCGAAGTTGCTCGGCGGCGGGGCAAGACCCTCTTTCTGGTCGAGCACTCGCTGGAGGAGACGCTGCCGTTTGTCGAGCGGCTGATCGTGTTGGATGGCGGCCGCCTGGTGCGGGACGGACCGGTGGAGCAGGTGCTGGCGGCCGGCGACATCCCGGAGGTGTTCACCCGCCCGCCCATTGTGCGGCTGGCGGAAGGCATCCGGCTTGACCCCCTGCCGCTTACGCCGCAGGACTTCTACGCCAGACTGCGACATCAATATCCACTCGGCCGGTACACTGAATCCGCAAAGCAGGAGCCGGCGCCCCCGGACGGCCCGGCCGTCATCGAGTTCCAGGACGTGCACTTCTCCTACAACGGTCAGTCCGCCGCGCTGGACGGCGTAGACCTGCAAATCGGCCAGGGGGAGCTGGTGGCCATCCTGGGCCGCAACGGATCCGGCAAGACCACCCTGGTGCGCCACATCATCGGACTACTGCAGCCGGAGCGCGGACGGGTCACCGTGCTCGGGCAGGACGCCAGCCGGACCCCGGTGCATGAACTGGCGCGTAGGGTGGGGTTCTGTTTTCAGAATCCCAACCATCAGTTGGTGGCCTTCAACGTGCTGGATGAGATCAGCTTTGGGCTGAACGCCCACGGGATCGCAGCCGAGGAGTTCGACACTCGCATTCAGCAGTCCCTGGAATTCGTCGGTCTGCAGGAGTATCGCCAGGCCGAGATCTTCGACCTGGGCAAGGGGCAGCGGCAGCGCCTGGCGCTGGCCTCGGTCCTCGCGCTGCGTCCCGACATCCTGGTGATCGACGAACCCACCACCGGCCAGGACCCGCGCATGGCCCAGGAGATCTTCGAAATCCTGAGGCGGCTGAATCGGGCGGGCACGACGGTGCTGCTGATCACCCACAACCTGGGACTGGCGGCGGAATATGCCACCCGGGCGGTGGTGGTAAAGGCGGGCAGGATCGACTTCGACGGCTCCTTCCGGGAACTGCTACCCGATCTCGAGCGCCTGCGGGCCAACTCATTGGAGCTACCGCAAACTACCCTCTTGGCCAGCTTGCTGGCAGCGCACGGCGTCCAGCCCTGGCTGACCAGCTACGAGCAGCTGGCGCGAGCCCTGCAGGCACTGACGGGAGCTGCCG
>Ga0299912_10005487_pt1 | contig 10420 bp, 11 predicted proteins | sample RVTome_2_FD_207667 | JGI IMG/M metagenome (GOLD analysis project Ga0299912, IMG submission 207667) | Soil microbial communities from uranium-contaminated site in the Upper Colorado River Basin, Wyoming, United States - RVT95D214 (version 2) ... | reverse complement strand
CCGGAAGCCTACGCCTTTGGAGGCGGATTCCTGGACGGTCTCCACCGCTCCGTTGCGCAGGCGAAGGTTCAGGTTACGCAACGATTGAATATAGACTTCAGCTTCGTCGGCTCCTTGGTCCAGGCACTTTTTGACCAACTTTTTTGAAAACTCGATGTAATCCATGGTTGTCTCCTTCTCCAAACCGCGCCATCAGCGGGCCCGGCTGCCGCCCACGTTGATGCCCCGGATGCGGGCCGTGGGCAGGCCGGCGTCAACTTCGGCCGACTGGCCCTTGCCGCAGATGCCGGGACCGAAACTCAGGTCGTTGCCCACCGCATCGGTTTTCTGGATGATGTCCAGGCAGGAGCCTATGAGGGTGGCGCCCCTGACCGGCTTGGTCTTGCGGCCGTTCTCGATGAGGTAAGCCTCCCGGCAGGTGAAGTTGAACACGCCGGTGATGGGGTTGACGCTCCCGCCGCTCAAGCTCTGAACATAAAGGCCGCTGGCTGTGGAGGCCAGAATGTCGGCCGGGTCGTCCTGGCCGTTGTCGATGAAGGTGTTGGTCATGCGCGGGATGGGGAGGAAGCGGAAGCTTTCCCGCCGGCCGTTCCCCGTTCGCTCCAAGCCGAGCTGCTTGGCCGACAGGATGTCGGTCATGTATTTTTCCAGCACGCCCTTGCGGATGAGGACGTTGCGCTTGGCAGCCGTTCCCTCGTCGTCGAAATTGATCGTGCCGCGAGCGTTGGGCAAGGTGCCGTCGTCCACCATGGTGAAAACGTCGCTGGCCACCTTCTGGCCGAGCTTGCCGGTGAAGGCGCCCACCTTGCGGGCGATGTTGTCCGCCTCCAGAGGATGGCCGACCGCCTCGTGGACGAGCACTCCCCCCCAGCCGTTCTGGATGACGACGTCCATGATCCCGGCCGGGCAATCCTCGGCGGCCAGCATGGCGATTGATTCGCGAGCCGCGGCCCGGGCCGCCTGCTCGGGAGTCACTTCCTCAAACATTTCAAACCCGGAATGCCGGCTGACCCGCTCCCGGCTGAGGTGGCGGCGGTCGCCTTCCACCCCCAGCGTCTCGATGATGAAGAAAAGCAGGGGCAGCTCGTCCGTGAGCAACAGGCCTTCGCTGTTGGCGATGGTCCGGCCCCGGACTTCGTCGTTGTAGGTGATGAAGGCGGTCTGGATGCGGGGGTCATAGCTGCGGGCCGCCTGGTCGGCTCGTCTCAGGATGTCCAGGCGTTTCTCGTCGGCGATCTCCTGCAGGGGAAGCTTGACCGTGACGTAGGAATCCCTTTTGGCCGGCTGGATGGGAACCGGCCGGGAGGCAAGCCCTTGGCTGGCCACATAGGAGGCCACCTCGGCCGCCCGAAGCAGGTTGGCTTCGTCGGTCTCGTCGGTGAAGGCATAGCCGGTTTTTTCGCCGGCGATGACCCTCACTCCGGCCCCCCGGCTGAGGTTGGTTACGGCGCTCTTGAATTTTGACTCCTCCATGACGATCTGGCGGCTGATCCTGTTCTCCAGGTAGACTTCGGCAAAGTCTCCGCCTTTGGCCAGGGCTTTGGCCAGGACCTTGTTGAGGAGCCCGGAATCGACCGGGACGGAAGAGACGGACTTCTGTCCGGCCAGAAGATCGCGCAGCAGAGCGGGAGTGGCCGCTAGGGCGACGCCCCCTTTGAGTCCCATTTCCAGGAAGGAGCGGCGCGGCATCCCCTTCTGGAAGAACCGCTGTTTAGGCATTTTTTACCTCCTTGCCGAGATAATCAATATGTTGTTCAAACGACCGATCAGGTCGTTCCGTTCAATTCGACCTCCTCCAGATAGCTTGGGATGCGCGTCCGCCAGCCGAGTTCCTTGGCCACCAGGCCGGCCAGGGCTTCGGCTTTATCCTGATCGCCGTGCGTCAGGAAAATCGCCCGGGGCTCGGCCCGAAGATAGCGGAGCCAACGCAGCAAGTCCTGCTGATCGGCATGGGCGGACAGGCCTTGGATCTGGACGACCTTAGCCCGCACGGGATAGTACTGGCCATGGATGCGGACCGTGGGCTGGCCTTCGATGATCTGACGGCCGAGCGTGCCCCGGGCCTGATAGCCGACAAAAACGATGACGGACTCCGGCCGGCTGATGTTACGGGCTAGATGGTGCTTGATCCGGCCGCCCGTGCACATGCCTGAGCCGGCCAGGATGATGCAGGACCCTTTGATGCTGTTGATGGTCTTGGACTCCTCGACGGTTTGAACCAGATGCAGGCCCGGGAAGCGGAAGGGGTGGTGGCCGGAACGGAAGAGGGCTTGGGTCTGGAGGTCCATGAAGTCGAGGTATCTTTCGAAAATTTCGGTCACCTGGGCGGCCATGGGGCTGTCCAGGAAGGTGGTGACATGCGGCAGACGCTGGGCGGCGGTCAGGCGGCTCAGATGGAACAGCATTTCCTGGGCCCGCTCCAGGGCGAAAGTCGGAACAACGACGTTGCCGCCCTCCTGGACGGTTTGGCCGATGACATCGCAAAGAATGTCTTCCAGGTGTTTGGGATCATGGTGCCGACTGTCTCCGTAGGTGGATTCCAAGACGATATAATCGGCCCGATCGAAGACCGACGGGTTGCGGACGATGGGCTTGTCCCACTGGCCCACATCGCCCGAGAAGATGAGGCGCTCCTCGGCGGTCGCCCCCTTGAACCGCAATTCGGCCATGGCCGAGCCCAGGATGTGTCCGGCGTCGTGAAAAGTCAAGCTGAGGCGGTCGTTGAGGTCAAGCCGGCTGCGATAGGGCACGTCCTGCACAAAGGACGGGACGGCCAGGGCGTCCTCCACGGTGTAGAGGGGGACTTCAGGATAGGGTCCCCGGCGGCCTTCCCGGGCGTGCCGTTTCTTCTTGAAGGCCGCGTCCTCTTCCTGCAGATGGGCGCTGTCCTGGAGCACGACGGGCAAGAGTGCCTTGGTCACGGCCGTGGCCAGGATCCGGCCTTGGAATCCTTCCCGGACCAGTTTGGGCAGCAGGCCGGAGTGGTCAAGGTGGGCGTGGGTCAGCAGAACAAAATCCAGGCCGGCCGGGTCGAAAACGAAGGGCTCCCAGTTGCGGCTGAGATACTCTCTTTCCTGGAAGAGACCGCAGTCTACGATCAGACGAAGGCCGTTTGTTTCCAGGTAGTGGCAGGAGCCTGTCACCTGACGGTCGGCCCCCAGGAATTTGATTCTCATCTTTCCCAAGGCCATATGGCTTTACCGTGGAAAACACATGGAATGACCATACCCATTTTACAACTAATCGACATAGAGTATAAATCCTTTTAAGTATTCGCTCTCCGGGTGAAAAATATTGACCGGGTGGTCGAAGGCCTGGCGGTGACGCTGCAGGAGGCGGACGTTACGGCCGGCCTCGACGGCCGCTTCAAACACCACCTGGCGGAATAGTTTTTCCTCGACGAAATGAGAACAGGAGAAGGTCAGGAGCAACCCGCCGGCGGGCAGCATTTTCATGGCCAGCCGGTTGAGGTCTTTGTAACCCCGGCAGGCCTGGATCACATCTTCTTTTTTCTTGGCGAAGGCGGGCGGATCGAGGAGGATCAGGTCGAAATCCTCCAGGCCCTCCTGGCGCAGCATCCGGAACACATCGGCCGCGATAAAATCATCCGGCGGGAGGTTGAAGCCATTGAGGCCCGCGTTCCGGCGGGCAAGTTCCAGGGCCGATTCCGAGGTGTCCACGGATAGGACTCGGGAAGCCCGGCCCCTCAGGGCGGCGACCGTGAAGCCGCCGGTGTAGCAAAAGGCGTTGAGAACCCGGCGGCCGGCTGCCAGCTCCTTGACCAGCCGCCTCATCTCCCGCTGGTCCAGGAACAACCCGGTTTTTTGGGAGCGGACAAGGTCCACTTCGAAAGAAGCCCCGTCCTCCAATATTCGGACGGTTTCCGCCAACTCACCATGCCAGACTCCGATCTGGTCGGAGAGGCCTTCTTCGCGCCGAGAGGGCAGGTTGGATTTTTCCAGGATGCATTTCGGCCGGAAGCCTTCGGCCAAAATTTCGGTGAGGAAAGGCCTGAGCCTGTCCATGCCCAAGGTCGTGACTTGAACGACCAGGACGTCGGCATAGCGGTCCACGATCAGTCCGGGCAGGAGATCCGCTTCGGCGTTGATGAGGCGATAGGCGTTGGTCTCGGGGGCGAAAAAACCTTTTCGCAAATCGGCCGCCCGGAGGATGTTCTGCCGCACGGATTCGGCCGGCGGCCTCTGGTCGAAATTCAACATCCGGCCCATGATGGAACACCGCCGGTTGAAATAGGCATGGCCCAGGAGGCGGCCGTCATGGCTTCTGACGGCCGCCACCGAGCCGTCCTCCATGTCCGGGAGTTCGTCCACGGCCCCGGAAAAAATCCAGTGATGGCGGTTGAGGATGGGCTTCTCCCGGCCCGGCTTGAGAACGACCTCGCCGGCGACGGGGATAGCCTCAGGGTTCATGGGCGGCCTCTCGACATTTTTTACGATACCTGAAAATTTTGCAAATCATTTATAATAAGCACAAGATGAATGGGTACGCCAAATACGTCCGCCGGGCCAAGGATCTGGGGGCCAAGGCCGGGAAAATCATCCCCGCCTCCTGCGTCCGTACGGCCGAATGGGTCCGCCTGAAGTGCATGTTCGGTTGCGGCGGCTACGGCCAAGCTTTGACCTGCCCTCCCCGCTCCCCCACTCTGGAACAAACTCGAAAAATGTTGGGGGAATACAGCCGGGCTCTTCTGGTCCAGGGGGATGAGCACACCGACATCCAAGAGGTCATGGCCACCCTGGAGAGAGAGGTCTTTTTGGACGGCTACTGGAAAGCATTCGCCCTGGCCTCCGGTCCATGCGAGCTTTGCCGGGAATGCGGAGAATCCTGCCGCTATCCGCATAAAGCCAGGCCCTCTATGGAAGCGTGCGGGATCGACGTCTTTGCCACAGTCCGGTCCCAGGGATTCCCCATCAAAGTTCTGCGCTCGCGGAAAGAAAAAGGCAATTATTACGGCCTGCTTCTCCTCGAATGACGCGGAGGAGCGGCGGGAGGCTTCTGGAGCAGTCGAACGACGGGCCGGTCCAATTCTGGAAAATTATAGCCGCCCAACGCTCCCGGCTCGACCCAGCGCAGTTCGTCATGCTCGTGCGCTTTAGGCTCGCCGGAGATTACCTCCACAGCATAGACCAACAACTCGATGGAGTGATGCGGGCCGTCGATCCGGGATGAACAGAGCAGATCCCCCACCCGCGTTTCTATTCCCAGTTCCTCGCGGAGCTCACGCTGGAGGCCGGCCTCGGTCTTTTCCCCGAGTTCGATCTTGCCCCCCGGGAATTCCCACAGCCCCCCGAAGCGATCTTCCAGGCGGCGCCGGGCGATCAGGATTTTCCCCTTGAGGGCGATGACGCCCGCCGTCACTCGTATCCGTTTTCTTCTGACAGGCACTTTGCGCTTGTTCTGGCCGGTAGCCGCCTTCCGTTGCATCGTCGTTGGCACTCATTATAAAACAGAATGCTGCTCAACATAACCCACTAATATTTTCTTGACGACGGCCCGAAGCCTATGATATCTTTCCGACCCTTTAAACGAAGGATTTGTTCCTAGAAAGGGTACTTGTGATCCAAGCCATATTTAAAAAGCTGACGGGCAATTCACCCATTGCCAAACGGACGTGGCAATTTTGGTACAACTTCGCCAACTTGATCGACGGCCGGGCCGGAGACCTGCGGTTCATGAACTTTGGCTATGCTCCTGAACATCATGGCGGCAAAATCATGGACCTTGACCCCGCCGATGAAGAACACCGCTATGCCATCCAAATGTACTATCACACCATCGGCCGCCAGAGCCTTTCGGACCTGGATGTGCTGGAGGTCGGCTGCGGGAGGGGGGGTGGCGCGGCCAGCCTCATGAAATATACTTCGCCGCGCTCTTTGATGGGAATCGATCTTTCTTCCAAAGCCATTTCCCTCTGCCGGAATCTCGGCCGCATTCCCTCACTCACCTTTAAGGTGGGAGACGCGGAAAAGATTCCTTTCCAGGACGGGTCCTTCGATGCCGTGGTCAATGTCGAGTCCTCTCATTGCTACCCGCAGCTCCATAAATTTTTTGCCGAAGTGCTTCGTGTCTTGAAAAAAGGCGGGAAGTTTTATTACGCCGACTTCAGGAGAGAAGAAGACTTGGCCGCGCAGCAACAGGCCATACGGGATTCCGCTTTCATCGTCCGTGAAAAAGAGGACATCGCCCCGGAAGTCCTTCAGGCTTTGACCCTGGACAGCACCAGAAAAGAAAAATTGATACAGGAGAGAATCCCCGGGTTTTTACGTTCTTATTTCCGGAAGTTTACATGTACGGTAGGTTCGGAGAATTATGTTTCCCTGCTCGAAGGCAGGCGCTTCTATCATCGCTATCTGCTGGTTAAACCCTGACCTTCTGTGGCCATTACTTCTTGGCCTGGGGCGCAGGTTTGGCTCCCTTTTTTTGTTCCTTTTTCCAGTAATCCAGGCAACTGATGTCGCAAAAATGAAGGACGTATTCCTTTCCTTCGGCGTGGAGTGCCGCCGCTTTGGGGATCATCTTTTGACAAACATGGCAGGTGATCTTCTCCGTTTCTTTTTCCATCATGGGCTTAGCTCCCTTCAGTTTTTGGCCGAATTTTAAAAAACAGCCAGTTCTTGTCCTTTTTGTCCCCGGCCCTGAGTTTGATCAAGACAAAGGTACCTTAGCATCCCGGGCCGCTGACCGGCCCGGCTTGGCGGGAGGGGCGATCCCCGCGCGGCGCGCACCCGACCCGGAGCTCATCGGTGGAGAAAACATCGCTCGCAGTCCGTCTCCCCCACTTTGCGGGTGACGATCAGGGCCAGGCCCAACTCATCGGCTCGGGCGATGACTTCCTGGTCGCGGATCGAGCCCAGGGGATAAATGACGCCGGTCAAGCCGTTCCGGGCGGTCAATTCCACCACATCGGGGAAGGGCATGAAGGCATCAGAGGCCAGAAAGCAGCCCTCCGGCCCGTATCCCCGGCGCGAGAATCTGATGGCGCATTCGGCGGCGTCGATCCGGCTCCGCTGGCCTGAGCCGATGCCGTGCACTTTGTCCGAGGTCCCGATGACCACGGCGTTGGAGCGAGTGAAACAGGCCACATTCCAATTGAACACGGCGGCCGCCCGTTCTTCGGCGGACGGCTGCCGGCGGGAAACGACTTCCAACTCTTCGGCCGAGGTGATGCGGGATTCGAAACGTTTCTGCAGGAGCAGACCTCCGGCCACCCGCTTGAACTCCAGGCCGTTGTCCAGTAGGGGTTCGTCCGGTGAGCCGGCCATGCGAACAACGCGCAGCACTTTGCGGCCGGCCAAGACCGCCATCGCCTCAGGGCTGTAGCCTGGGGCAAAGACCACTTCCACGTTCCGGATGCTCTCCACCAACAAGGCGGCCAATTCGGCATTGACCGCGAAGTTGAACACATCCACGCTGCCGAAATTGGACAGCGGGTCGGACTTCCAGGCTTTTTCGAAGGTTTCCACCTCGCCCCGGCCCAGGGCCACCCCGCTGGGCATCTCATGCTTGATGAGGACGCAGACCTTCCGGCCGCTATAGAGGGAGGTCAGCTTGCGGACCAGACGTTGGCCAAGGTCCATGTCCGCCACGTTGATGTAGCTTAAGCCTTTGGTCCCTTCCTGTATGACCTCCAGTCCGGCCAGGGTCGATCCCGAGGCCCCTTTTTCTTCATAAAAGGCCGCCGGCTGACCGGGGTTTTCTCCATAGCGCATGGGAATCTTCTTGACGAATTCCGTTCGGCCGAAAATAAGGGAATCTGGGAAATCCTCCTTCACTTTGGCCGAATACTGTTGACGCGAATCTTTCAAAGGCTTGTCCATGGGGTCATATCCTTTCCCGGCGGTTGATGATATGGAGGCTGACCTCCTGCGGCGCGTCCCGAGGGACGGAGAGCGCCACGCAGGCCACACGATAGTCGGGGCCGGGAACCTGGGGCGCCAGCGCCTCAAAAACCTCGGCGGCCAGCTCTGCGGCCGAGGATTGTTCCAGATTCACTTCTTGGGGGCCACCCTCCCAGGCCAGGATAGGGTCTTTATCTCCGCCACGGTAGGTGGCGATGAATCGGCCGCGGCCAGGGACAGAGGGGAACTCATAGAAATCGCGGATTGGGGCGCCGTCAGCCGCCCGGCGGATAATGCTCAAAGCCGCCCGCCCGTCGGGAAAAAGGCAGCCGCTGAGACGCGGAGTGAAAATGGGCGAATCAGGCTCGTAGTCCCAGGCCTTCAAAGCGGAAGAGAGAGCCTCCCGGGGCGATGAGCTGGAAGCCATCAGGAGGGCGATGTCCGTGGTCTGGCGCCCGTTGCTCACGGCCAGGCCGGATTGGATAATGACCGCCGGATAAATCAGCAGGTCGGGGTTTCCGGTTTTCAAAATTTCCGGGTCAATGGGCTTGGTCCAGACCGTCCCGCCCTCTCCTTCCAGCTTCCTGGCTTGGCTGGAGGCTGAACGGCCGGTGATACCATAGGCCGCCACGGAAAAATTCCCGGAAGGGTCGGCTCCTATGATGATGAACCGGCCGGGATATCTCATCTTGGATAAAAATTCGAAACCGGAGGATTTCATGTGAGGACCTGATCCCATGATGCCCTATTGTACGTAGTCGGGCGGTTGGAAGTCAAAAAGCCCATGGATTGAGTTGGGAGGCTGATTTGTTTACAATGCAGGCTTCCGGAGGTGAGGGTCATGCGAAAACCATTCTTGCCGGAGAAGGCCTATGACAACCCGGGGTTCCTTAATGCGCCGGAAGCCCGCTCCATCCGCATTCTCAGCGAATATCTGGAGCCCCTGGCCCGGTTGCAGGCCCACAAGGTCAACAGCACCATCCTCTTCCTCGGATCGTCGCGGGTCAATTTAGGCCGTCGCAGCGCGGAACTGACCGGCTACTATTGGGCCGCCGAGGAGCTGGCCTTCAAGCTGGCCGGCTGGGCCAAGACCCTGAAGCCTCGGGGCAAAGATTTCGTCATCTGCACCGGCGCCGGGCCGGGTATCATGGAAGCGGCTAACCGCGGCGCCGCCCGGGCCGGGGCCAAGTCCATCGGCATGAACATCTCCATTCCCACCGAGCAATTCCCCAACCCCTACGTTTCGCCCGAATTGTCCTTCATCTTCCATTATTTTTTCATGCGTAAGTTCTGGCTCATCAATAAAGCCCGGGCGGTGGTGGCCTTTCCCGGCGGCTACGGCACGCTGGACGAGGTCTTCGAGATTCTTACCCTTCTCCAAGCGGGGAAAATATTGCGACGGGACATCGCCCTGGTGCTGTACGGGGAAGACTATTGGAAAAGGATCGTCCGTTTTGAGAGCCTGGTCCAGGCCCAGGCCATTTCCCCCCAAGATCTAAAGCTTTTCACGTATTGCTCCTCGCCGGGCGAGGCTTTCCAATTTCTTAAATCCCGGCTGAAGAAGTTTGTGTGAAAACTAGACTGACGGGCCTGCTGGCGGCGGCCTTGGCTGTGGGGGCGCTCCTCACCGGCTGCCGTCCGCGCCTCCGGCCGGTGGTGAACGGCGTTCAAAGCGGTATCGCCTCCTGGTACGGCCAGGAATTTCACGGCCGGCCGACCTCCAACGGCGAGATCTACAACATGCACGAGTTGACGGCCGCCCATCGGACTCTGCCCTTCGGCACGGTGGTTGAAATCACCAATCTCCTTAACGGCCGAACGGTCACGGTCCGGATCAACGACCGGGGTCCGTTCGTGGGAGACCGGATTATCGACTTGTCCTATGCCGCGGCCCGGATGCTGGACATGGTCGTTCCCGGGACGATCCCCATCCGTCTGGAGGTCGTCCAGGACGTCCAACAGGCCCCGGCCGGCCAGCGTTTCGCCGTTCAGGTCGGCGCCTTTATCCTCCGGGACAATGCTGAGGCCCTGGCCGCCAAGCTACGGCCCGATTTTCCGGATGTGGCCATCTCCCTGTTCCAGACCGAGTGGCAGACCTATTATCGGGTCAGGATGCCGGCCGGGTCCAAAGGGGAAGCGCAGCGCCTGGCCGACCGCCTTTCCGGCCTCGGCCACAACGTCATCCTGATCGAATCCCGTTGAGGAGTCGGCCTGCTCGGCTGACCGGGCTAAGGCAGGTCGGACCTGTCTTCTGGCCGCTCGAAAAGATAGGCCGTTTTTAGCATCCTGTTTTCACGCCCGTTGTGAACGGCGAACTGTCCGCCGCTGTACATGGTCGCCGCTCCATACTCTCCCTTTTTATTGAGGGCATAGAAGCTCAGCCCGAAATTTGGTTTTCCCTCTTTAGTGAGCAGCAGGGGGCTGAGTTTTGCCCTAGCCGCGACATATTCCAGGGCTTTGAGGCAGGCCTCTTCGGGCGAGGCGCCGCGCCCCATCCAATTCACGACCTGAAAGCTGGCGCAGGTGGTGAGGTTGGCCTCTCCCCGGCCAGTGGAGCCGGC
>Ga0299912_10005486_pt1 | contig 10421 bp, 8 predicted proteins | sample RVTome_2_FD_207667 | JGI IMG/M metagenome (GOLD analysis project Ga0299912, IMG submission 207667) | Soil microbial communities from uranium-contaminated site in the Upper Colorado River Basin, Wyoming, United States - RVT95D214 (version 2) ... | reverse complement strand
TGGGATAGTACGGATTGTCATGGCCGTAAATCCAGCTCATAATCTCGGCGTTGTCGGGCGCCTCGACGGGCTCGCCTGTCTGGAGATAGGCTTTCTCCGTTCCCTGCGGTGCATATTTTCCCGAACCGTATACATAAATTGCAAGGTTATTATAGATAATTGGCGGCTGCTGCCGGCTCCAGCTCGGCGAGCCTGTAAACGGCGCTTCCCAGAGAAGCTCCCCCATGGCCGCGTCCAGGCAGCGCATCTGCGATTGTTTCATCCCCGCCTGAGGGACAAGCAGGCGTTCGTTATGATAAATCGGGCCGGTAAAAGAAATGTTTACGCCGGGCCAGTACCGCCGCCACAGGAGCCTGCCGGTTTCCTGTTCTACGGCGAAGATTTGCCCCTCGGCGGTATGCGTGTACATCCGGCCGCCACCGCAGACTGGTACGTGTTTAAAGGTGCCTTCGTAGCGTCGAATCCACTTGATTTTAAGAGGAAGCTTCAGGCCCTGATCGTTCGCGTTAGTGCTTGCCGGATCGCCAAAATTCGTGAACCAGTCGTATTTCGAATCAGCGAGCCTGCTTGTAAGCGGGCTACGAATCTTTTGCAGTTGAAGGTCTTTGGATGGCAGCGGTACCTTCCCGCCCGGTCCGAGGATATACAGATACCCATCCTCGCAGCCGAAATATACCCGGCCGTCGCAGACAGCCGCCGGGGCGGAAATCGCCTTTCCAAAGGCGGTCTTAAATGACCATACGTTACCGCTTGCGGACAGCGGGACCACATAAAGGCCGCCGTCCAGGCCGCCGTATACTGCATTATCGCCAAGGAGAATCGGTGAGGCAATCGATGGATAGCCTCCGAGATATTGCGCCTGCTCGGCGCCGGGCGAATGCTTGCAGAATCCGTAGCCTTCTTCCGGCCGGCAGCGGTAGACGTTCCGGCCGCGAATGCTGACCGAGCAAAAGCTAAGCGAACCCGGTCGATTAATCTCGGTGAGCGTTCCGGGGACAAATTCGATCTTTCCCTGACTGCCGGGCAATGGGATAATCTCGACTCTGCCGGTATTGTCCCGCCGGTGCCATTGCTGATATACCAGGCCGTCCTCGCTTATACTCAGGCCGAACACGGTCGGCTTCTCCGAGCCTGCATAAGACGGCACTGTTGCCATTTCCCGAAGCTCGGCGCGGCTGCCCTTATCCTCCAGACAAATGGCGGAGCCTGTGGGGATAACGAGCAGCTTGCCGTGGACGACGATGTTGCCTGAACAGCAAAACTGGTCGCGCCATGTCACCCTTCCGCCTTCGTGTTTGCACCATTCTTCTCCGCTCCAGCGGTTGCCGTCGAAGCCAAGAGTCTCATTAACGAAATCCCATATCCAGCAAACATTGCCGTCGGGCTCGAGGGCATAGACTTTCGAGCCCAGAGTGGCAAAATATACCCGGCCATTGGCAACTACGGGGGCGCTGAATACCGGCTCGCCGCACGAAATTTTCTTAAGCACTTCTCCGCTGTTTTTATCCAGCACGAAGTAAGACCCCGCCATCGTCCCGAAGTGAAGGTATCGCCCGGCTATGGCCGGCGACGAGATGTTATTGCAATTGAATTTATCCGCTCCGGTGTCGAACTTCCATAAAACCTCGAAAGTGGACGCATCTATACAGAAAACGACTCCCGATCCGTCAACGACATACACGCGTCCTTCCGAAACAACCGGCGCAGTAAAGACGGCATCGGTCAACTCAACGGCGCCAATAAGACCAAGAGGCGTCGTAACGCTTCTGTCCGGTACATTGCCGGAATGTTCGGAATCATACTTGAACTGGAGCCAATTCTCCTCAGCGGTCGCAGCCAACGTTAGAGAAAGAACTGTCAACAGTGTTATTATTGTCTTTGGGATTCTCATTGCGTGTATCTCCTACTTTTCAAGGTTTCCCGGCTTATGCCGATAAGCCAGCGCTCTGACGAAGTAATCATCCAGCAGCTCGATTTCAAATTCTTTAATCATCTCATTGACACTGATTGTCTCATGCTCGCTGGAAATCAGGACCGAACCCAGGCAGCCCGGGTCGGAGATTGTGACTTTGGGCCCATATTTAGCTTTCAGCTTACGCAGCCGCTCCCAATTATAATCCAGGTGTGCCAGCTCACAATCCAGATTTACCCTGGCAACGGCGAAATTAAAGTAATTCGTAGTTGACGTGATGACATGTCCCAACGGATTGCGAATTTCAGATGGTGTAGCGCTGCCGGCAATCGCGCCGACAAAATGGCACCGGCAGGAATAAGCCCAATAGCTTTGCATCAATCCTCCATGGTACATCGATGAAAAAATGATAAGGTCCGGTTTGGCCGCGGCGTATTTTAATCTCAATTCGTCGAAATTCAAATCGAAACAAATCGCCATCGCGACCCGGCCGAAATCACACTCGAAGACGGGCGATTCCTTGCCGCAGAGCGTTCCGTTTTCAATCTCACCGATTGTCGGATGATTTTTATTATAGATGCCTGCGACGTCACCCTTTCGGTCGATCAAGACGCTCGAATTGCGCCGGCTGCCGTCAGACATAATTCGATACGCCGAATAGATTATATAACAGTTATTCTCGCGTGCGGTTTGAGCAAAAAATTGCTGCACCTGATCTTTGCGGACCTTGTAGTATTCCAGCAGCTTATCATCGCCGAACCCGCCCGGCCGGTCGCAAGCCTCCGGCACGACTATAAGATCGGGCCGGTCAGGCAGAACCTGCGCGAATTGCTGTTTCCAGTGGGCAATCATTCTTTCAACAGCTTTCTGCGGATCGGTGTCGGCGGCGACAGATGCCGGACCGGAACCGAGCGTGGCAATTGTGACATATCCTTTTTTCTTGCCGCTGTTTTGTGCTGTACTATTGGCGAGGAGGGTATTATCGCATATCGAGGCAAGGCAGAAAAAAATTAACGGGAAAAATAATCGCCCGTGAAGTGTTGCATTTGATTTGAAATTATTCATGTGCCGTTCTCCTAAACGAATTGCTATTTCTCAGGGCGCCGGTCGTCAACGGCCATTTTAGCGGTGATTTTATTGCCGTCGACGGTGACTTTGCCGACGTGCTCTTCGATACGGATTCCGACGGTCTGCTTTTGCGACTCGGCCTCCCGCGTATCGCGAATGATATTATTTTTAAATACCAGATCGTTGGTATATCCCCGGATGCGGATTCCCGCCGCTTCCTGTTCGACGCCGTTGTTCTCGATAACGTTTTCCTCGAGGCGGTTTCGGTGGGCCGCCATTCCCAGTGTTTCGTTGCGGAAGAACACACCGTCCTGGTGGTTCGAGCGGACAATGTTCCGGCTTAAGATATTGTCGGAATCTTTATGGCCGATGGAGATACCGAATTGTCCATTACCTTCAAGAATATTATCGGTGAATAAACCGTGCCGGACCCTCCAGCACAAAAACAATCCATCGGTTCCATTATTCCGGGCTATGCAGTCTCGCACCCGCGGGCGCTGGGAGCCGCTGCCCGGATGGATGCCGAGATAATTGTTATTTTCACTGATACAACCGGCTACGGTAACATCGTTGGACTGCTGAAAACTTATGCCGTCGCCATTATAGTTGTGGACCGTACAGCCTTCGATGACCGTACCGAAGGCACGATACAGGAATATCCCGGCACCCCGGCAGCCGTTCAGGTATATGTTGGACTCTTTATTCCCGTCAATAATCAGATCTTCGAGCCTCGCCCCTTCGATGTTATAACCGCTAATAATGGGGAAAACCGTCGCCGCTTTGGCCTTGTTGGCGACCATGCAGTCGGCCATAAGCGGCTTGTCAAACGAGAAGGTGTTGCCGTTTCGCCCCGTGATGCGGGCGACGGTAGTATGAAATCCTCCCGCGTTGTCGTCCCAAATCGCAACTCCGTAACCGACATCAAAACCGTTCGGATTCTCAACAGTGAACTGCTGCTCGCCGAAGTCGCCGTCGAGGGCCAGCGGGCATACGACCCCGTCGGCCTTTCTCAGGATCGTTTTGCCTTTATCTCCTTTGACTGTCACGTTAGCACGCAGATGCAGCGAATCGTACATCACGTACCGACCTTCGCCGATATCGACTGTTCCACCTCCGAGGCCGGCGATATAATCGACTGCCGCCTGCAGTGCTCGGTTGTCACCGCCTGTTATTTGGGCGTTCTGTCTCCCTACCGTTATGCTTGGTAGCTCTTTCATTCCCGAGTGCATCGCCGTGGGCAATTGTTGCTCATCGGGCCCGGGGGAGAAATCCCTTTGAGTTTCGGAGGCGCTCAAGATGCAGGCAGGTGCTACAAAACAGACAGTTACAATTAGTAATAAGAAAAGATTTGTTTTCATTGAGTTGACCTCTGATAAAATAAAGTTTCTGTTAGAGCGTGTGAAAGAACCTGTCGTTCTCGTTTTTGTCATGCTGAGCGAAGCGAAGCATCTGGGATTCGAATGCAAGAAAGAGATTCTTCACTGCGCTATGCTCCGTTCAGAATGACATTTTGGGCTTCTCAAACACGCTCTTAAACATATCCTTCTACAACCATTTTCCTGTAACAGCTAAGTTAATTTACCTTCAATTTGTTTCAGTGTCCTCATGGACTTGTTGGCGATTGTTTTGCCGCCGGGCGAAAAATCGAATACTTCCAGAGAAATCCAGTGATTGTACCGCATATCTTTGAGCACCTGAAAAGCCTTCACGTAGTCGTTTACGGCGGTTCCCGTGCCGAGGTGCTTGCCGCCCATTTCCTGGATGTGAACGTGATGGATATTCTTGTAGTACTTTCTCAGAAGGACGTCAAACGGCTCGGTTTCGTCAACGGTATTATTGAAGTCGAACATCATCCGAATCGCCGGGTGATTGACTTGCCCGGCTAACTGCGAGGCTTCTGCAAGCGTATTGACAACATCGGTTGTCCTTTTTCCTAAAGGTTCAACAAGTATTTCGATACTGCGCTGCTGAGCGTGGTCGGCAACCGCCGCCAGGCCGTCGGTGAAATATTTTTTTGCCTGCTCAACTGAAATGCCCCTCGTATCCCTCTGCTTCGGAGAGCCGAAAATCATATAAGAGCCGCCGAGGTCGCCGCAAAAATCGATCAGTGCGTCAAGATACGCCACAGTCTTCCTTCGGACGGCGGCATCCGGCGTCGTAAAATGCAAACCTTTTGGCGGCGGCGCCAGCAGCCAATGCAGGCCGACGCATTCGAGGCCGGCATCTTTCATTACCGAAACCATTTCTTTGCGTCCTGCCGGAGTTATTTCCTGCACACCTTCTTTGACCAGAGTAAACGCCGCGATTTCGATTCCGCGATAGCCGGCGTCACTTACAGTCCGGCATTGCTCGACCCAGCTCAGTTCAGCCATGCTCTCGTTACACATCGCGTATTTGAAGCCCACCCATTCTTCATGTAACGCTTCGTTTTTATGGCAGCTCAACATTAATCCACTTAGAGCGGCAGCGCTCAGAATATTCCCCGACGTCTTAATAAAATCTCTTCGATTACAGTTTGGCATGATATTTTTTCAGCAACATTTCAAATCATTCCCCGAAATACGTATTCCCACGCGAGCCAGTCATGCACAGGAATTTTTCTGTCAAGTCTTGCGACGTTTGAAAATTATACCGCATTCTCCCGGCAATTGGAATAGTGGTTAAAATTGGCTTTTGAAACCGGATATATGGGAAAAACGTGACGAAATAGTCAAGTCATGTCATAATACCTCTGTTAAAATGTAATGTGAAGATTTTACAAGGAGTTAGCATGTTTAGTCTAAAATATCTCTTCGCAATATCTACCTTTTGCCTTGTGAGCGCGAACTTGGTATTCGCCGGTGAGCAGGCCGGCAAGTCTAAAGGTTACTCAATCCCGCTGATTGACCTGGCCGGCGAGACTTACCGCCAGATCATTGTCGATAAAGAGCCGGGCCAGTATCTCGGCCATCCGACGACGGTCCTGCTTGAAGATAATAAGACCATTATTACGGTTTACCCGAAAGGGCACGGGCGCGGTGCTGTCGTTATGAAAAAGAGTACCGATGGCGGTTTGACCTGGTCGGAGAGACTGCCGGTTCCGGAGAACTGGGCGACGTCACAGGAAGTGCCGACGCTCTACCGGGTAATCGATTCGCAGGGCAAGAAAAGGCTCATTATGTTCTCGGGATTGTATCCCATCCGGATGGCGGTCTCGGAGGATGATGGCGGGGCGTGGACGCCGCTTCGGCCGATCGGCGACTTCGGCGGAGTCGTTGCGATGGCCTCTCTGGTCAGGCTGGAAAATGGGGACTATATGGCCCTGTTTCATGATGATGGCCGCTTCCTTCGCGGTGCGGGTAAGAGAACGAAATTCCAGGTTTTAAAGACGATTTCCAAAGACGGAGGCCTGACCTGGGGCCAGCCGGATGTCATAACCGAACATCCGGAGGCGCATCTGTGCGAGCCGGGCGCGATTAGGTCGCCTGACGGCAAACAAATCGCCTTGCTTCTGAGGGAGAACAGCCGGAAATACAATTCTTTTGTCGTTTTCAGCAACGATGAGGGACGTACCTGGTCCGAGCCGGTCGAGCTGCCCGGGGCATTGACCGGTGACCGCCATACCGGCCGGTACGCACCGGATGGAAGGCTGTTTATTACTTTCCGTGACACAACACACCAAAGCCCGACGAAGGGCGACTGGGTCGGATGGGTCGGGAAATATGAGGATATTGTCAATGGCAGGCAGGGGCAGTACCGTGTCCGGCTTATGGACAACTATAAGGATGCTGATTGCGCTTATCCGGGCCTGGAACTGCTGCCGGACGGGACGTTCGTAACGACAACTTACGGCCACTGGATAGAAGGCGAATCACCGTTTATCGTAAGCGTCCGCTTCAAAGTGGAAGAAATCGACGCCAAAGCACGTTCGGAAAATTTAAAGGAGATTTCGAGATGAAAAAGAAGATTGAGCTTGTTTTAATGCTGGTGCTTTTGTTGGCATCAAATTCAATTGGCCAGCGAACAGCCGAACAACCTGTGGAATTCAAGAAGATATCCGACAGGCTGTTTGAGGTTGTGGGCGGACGGGGCGCGCAGGGGGGAGCGTATATTGGCGATGACGGCGTGCTCGTGATCGATTCGAAGATGGACAAGGCATCGGTCGATCAGGTCATCGAAGGAATTAAAAAAATCACCGACAAACCAATCAAGTATCTCGTGAATACACACGGTGACGGCGATCATATCGTGGGAAATCGCTATTTTCCCGAAACAGTGACTATCATAGCACACGAAAACTGCCGGAAGGATTTCTTTCTACCCGGGAGAAATGGTGCTGACTCGGAATGGAGCAAGCCGGATTTGGCGCCTTTCGTGCCGTCGCTGACGTTCAGCGGCAAGATGGATATACATCTTGGCTCTAAAAAGGTGGAGCTATGGTATTTCGGCGTGGGCCACACGACCGGTGACACCGTAGTTTATTTTCCCGAAGAAAAGACCGCCTTTATCGGCGACCAGATATTCTTGACGAGAGCCCAGCTTATCCATTCTTATAAAGGGGGCGATTCATTCGAGCATGTCAAGACGCTGACTAAAATGCTTGGTACGATAGATGCGGAAAAATTCTGTAGCGGTCATAGCGAACTGACAAATCGTGCCGGGATAGAGAATCATATCGGCCAGATGAAAAAGCGGCAGGAACAAATCAGAGCACTAATCGCGAAGGGGAAAAATACTGAAAAAATAAAGAGTGAATTTGAGGAGGGCGAGGCCCGGCTAATCGAGTCTATATGTGATGAAATAAGGAAGGCTTCCCAGTGAAAGAGTTTATTTTGATAAATACTGCCTAATCCCGAAACGACTCTTCATAGAAATTGTATGGGATTTCTTTCATGCCGAGACCTGCATACGTATTTTGGCCTGTATGATTAGATTGCAGAACATATAGTCGAAATCCACATACGTTTTTCTCGTGCAAAGCCTTTTGCTTCAGGAATTCGTAGAGCGTTCTGAAAATGCCTCGCCGACGAAACTCAGGCTTGACGTAAACACTCTGAATCCACCAGAACAGGCCGCAGCGCCAGTCGCTCCATTCATAAGTAACCATGCAGCAGCCCACAATTTCATCTGCTATCTCGGCGACAACGTAAAAACCGTGCTGCGGGTTTTTGAAAAGCGTCTGCACGCCCTTAGTGACTATAGACGGCGAGAGCTGTTTCCGCTCGGTCTGGCGGGCCAACGCGATGTTGAATTTGACCAGCGTATCGATATCTTTTTCTTGTCCGGTTCTAACCGACAGGGCATCCGGCATTGTTTTCACCTCATCTCTTGAAGGACTCATAAGTGACTTCCATTCCAGTAAGAACATTATAACCAGAGATGGAAAATAATTCAGCAAAGTTTCTATTTCCTGTTCCGACTGTTTTTACTCTTGATTTGTACTGGTTTTAATTGTATTTCGTAGTTGTGTTTTTGGGGTACAAGTTGAAAAAAATCATAAAAATTACAATAGTTATCATCATTTTGGGCCTTGGGTGCGGCTTGCTCGCCTATTTTTCCCCGCGCAGTGAAGAAAATCCACCGACGGCCATGTGGTACAGTATTGTTCCTCCCATGTTGGCTATCTTGCTGGCCTTTCTGACGCATCACGTCCTGCTCAGCCTGGGAATTGCCCTTATTGCCGGCGGTTTTCTCACTGCTGTTCCGCAGGCCCCGTTAAGTATTGGTGCCTGGCTGCAGGGAATAAGAGCACTAAGTGCCTGTGTCACAGACACTGTGACAAGCGGCACGAACCTTTTGATACTCGCCTTCATACCGCCTATATTCATGATGATCGAGATTATTATGGCCTCGGGAGGTTTTCAGGGGATTATTTTGTGGCTCTTGAAGTGGGTTAAGGCCGGAAGATCCGCTCAGTTGGCGACGGCTATTATGGGGGTGCTCTGCTTTATCGACGACTACGCGAACGCAATCATCGTAGGCTCAATGATGCAGCCTATTACGGACAGATTTCGAGTCAGCCGGGAGAAGCTTGCTTTTCTTGTGGATGCTACCAGCGCGCCTGTTTCGGGTCTGGCGGTTGTGAGCACCTGGATTGCCTACGAGGTCGGTTTATTTGCCGATATCGCTCGGGAGCTGGGTATCGAGAAAACCGGCTATTCGATGTTCTTCGATGCCCTGAGCTATCGCTTTTACTGCCTGTTAATGCTTGTTTTCATGTTTGTGCACATTATTGCCAAACGGGACTTTGGCCCGATGAAGACGGCGGAGAAACTGGCAGCGGCAGGCAATCCGGCCCGGGAACAGCAGGAGAATACATCGGATAATGTTGCCGGTAAAGATATACCTCAACCGATAAGACAGACCAGCAGGGCAATCAATGCTCTTGTGCCGTTAGGCGGACTAATACTATTTCATATGAGCGGCCTCTGGATCGACGGCGATGGCCCGGCGAAGCTCCGGGAAGGCGGCTCATTGCTCAGTTGGATTTACTGGCGGGAGGTTATCAGTAACGCTGAAAACAGTCATCTTATCCTTTTTTCCGCCGCTATTTTCGGTATGATGCTGGCCTTGCTCTGCGGGCTGATATTTGGATCATTGCGTTTTCCCGTCATTTGCAAATGCCTTGAGCGGGGTATTAAGCGGGCTATTATGCCCTCATTTATATTGATTCTTGCCTGGTCGCTTAAAAATTGCTGTGAAAGCCTGGGGACCGGAGATTTTCTAACAACGATTCTTGCTGACAGGATTTCGCCGCAATTGTTTCCCGCAATTCTGTTCATAGTCGCTTCTACAACCTCGTTTGCCACAGGCACGAGTTGGGGCACAATGGCCATTTTAATCCCGACAGCGATACCAATTGCCTTTGCTCTTGACGGACAAACGTATGGTCTGACCACAATGATAAGCCTCGGAGCGGTGCTGGATGGTGCGATATTCGGTGACCATTGCTCGCCAATCTCCGATACGACAATTATAAGTTCCACTGCCAGTTCCTGCGATCTGATGAAACACGTTCGAACACAACTGCCTTATAGCCTTTTGGTAGCGGTAATTGCATTAATCTTCGGATACATCCCCTGTGCTCTCGGTCTGGCGTCGGGTTTAAGCTTTGCCATAGCGATTTTTATCATCGTTAGTCTTATCTTTGGCTTAAATTATTTCCAGAGAACGAATTAAGTTGAATAATCATTTCATTGGGACCGACTCCGGTCTGACAATACGGTTAATTGTCCCGACATTAGTTGCTCGATTATCATTTTCTTGACTTGTATCCTCTTTTTAATATATTGTATTGTGTTTTACATTGAAAAAAGACCTGATTAATGCTACCATAAAGTTCTATCGTTTCTCGGGCTATTGTTTTTCTGGCTCTTTGGGTTTTAGCTGGTATATATTTTCCGGAGGATGTGCCATGAAAATGCTGACAACAGTAGTGTTACTTCTTGCCTTCAGTTCAATC
>Ga0299912_10005485_pt1 | contig 10421 bp, 5 predicted proteins | sample RVTome_2_FD_207667 | JGI IMG/M metagenome (GOLD analysis project Ga0299912, IMG submission 207667) | Soil microbial communities from uranium-contaminated site in the Upper Colorado River Basin, Wyoming, United States - RVT95D214 (version 2) ... | reverse complement strand
GCGGTCGTATATGGCACAATTATAACATCATCGAAATCCTGAAAGCCGCCGGAGGCGCCTTTAGCTTCGGTTACGCCGATAACTTCGAATCTGAGCCGGCCTATCCGGATCACCTGACCGACCGGATTTATATTGCCAAACAGGTTTTCGGCTACAGTCGGGCCGATAACGGCCACGCGCTTTAAGCCGTTTATATCATGATTGGTAAAATTAGCGCCATTATTGATTTTATAATTGCGAAGTTCCATATATTCCGGGCTAGTTCCGATAATGGTGGTGTTCCAATTTTGATTGCCATAGATAACCTGCCTGTTGCCGTTTAGCTCCGGAATCACATAATCGACCGCGGTACATTCGGCTTTAAGTTTTTTCAAATCTTTCTCATCGAGCCGTTCCACTTCACCGGCGGCGGATCTGACCCCTCTCATATGCGGCGCGCCTGAACGGATATAGATCAGGTTTGTCCCCAGTGCTTCAAGCCTGTCAGCCACCGCTTTCTTGGCGCCTTGACCAAGCGATATCATAGTAATAACGGCGGCTACGCCGATAATGATGCCCAACATCGTCAGAAATGACCGGACTTTGTTTGCCAGCAAAGAGTTTAAGCTAACGCCCAGAAATTCGCTGAAATTCATTTCTTTTTCTCCATACCGGGAATCTGGTTGAAGCTTCTCATTCTCTCCAGGAATTGTTCGCGGTCTTGAAGGGCTTTAGATGTCACGGTAGTAAGCACGGTATCATCCTCAGCCAGACCCGATATAATCTCAGCTTGTTCGAAATTAGACAAGCCGATCTCGACTTGTTTCGGTTCCTGTTGGCCATTGACAATAGCGATAACCATCTTGGAAGGATTTGTTTTCGAGCGGCTTTCATCCGGCCTTGGTGTCTGCCGGCCAGTATTATTATTGCCAGGTTCGCGCCCATTACTATTGGGATTAGCTCCAATCATTCGGGCAATCGTGCGCGAATCGGTTAAAGCTTCGCGAGGTACCAATAGTATATTTTCTTTGAAGCCAGCAATAATTTCAACGCTGGCATTCATTCCCGCCATTAAAAGGCCGTCAGTGTTATCGACCTCGATAGTGACATCGAAAGTGGTCACGTTTTGTTCGACTATAGCCTGCGGATGGATACGGATAACTTCGCCTCTAAATTCGCGGTCGGGGTAGCTTTCGGCGATTACGGTAGCCTTTTGGCCGGTTTGGATCTGACCGATATCGACTTCATCCACGGATGTTCTGACAGACACTTTAGACAAATCAGCCACCGAGGCAATAGTAGTGCCGCCGGAAACCGCCGATATGCCGGAGGCTATAATCTGGCCTTCTTCGACATACTTTATCAGCATAATGCCGCTAATCGGAGATTCAATGACCGTATCCGACAGGCGTTCTTTGGCATCATCCAGAGCGGTTTTCGCTTTAATCAGATTGGAATTGGCTTGCTCTTTGGCTAAAAGCGCGTTTTCGTAATCCAATTCGGAGATTAGTCCCTGATCGTACATCTGCTTTTGCCTGTCGGTCTGCTTAATGGCTTGCGATAAGGCGACCGTGGCAACTTCCAGATCGGCTTGGGCCTGATCAAATTCGTTTTTGGCGGTGGTCGGATCCAGGCGAACAATCTGTTGACCTTTAGTGACAGGATCGCCTTCCTCAAAGGGGAACTCGATTATTTCACCGGAAGCCTTTGATTTTAATTCGACGGTCTGAATTGGTTCGATAATACCGGTTGAATTTATGGCTATAATAAGATTACCCCGTTCGACGGTCGCGGTCGATGTTTGGATTGGGGCGCTTTGAGAGTCGCTTGAACCCTTGAAAGGATTGAAAATAAATATTATTACTATGATGATTACAGCCGCCAGTGACAGGATTACTTTTTTCATTTATTTACTCCTTCAATTTATGCCTTTAATCTATTATAACTTCATAAATTTATCCACAGTTAATCCGCGAATAAAAACATCTTGACCCAACCCATAAGTTTATAATATCAATACTTAGATGAAAAAGATTCCAAAAAGTTTAAAATTAATATATGGATGTAATAACATCTATTTATATTAAGGAGGATTTGTGAAACTACGCGCCATTATCATTGTCAATTTATGTTTCCTGGCTATATTTGTAACTGATGTAGCCGGGGAAAGATCCGTAGTAATAAATGTTTACAATGACGGCTTTTCACAGATTACCGAGATTCGCCAAGTCGAACTTGTCCAAGGGATTAATAGCCCAGAGTTAGTCGATATTGCCGAAAAGATTGATCCGGGTTCGATTGACCTTTCAGGCGAAGGGGTAGAAATCCGATCAATTGATTATCGCTATGATCTAATTTCCGCCGATCAGCTTTTGCGTAAATTCATTGGGCAGGAAATCGGATTTAAAAAAGACGACTCCCTTTATAGCGGGACTTTGATTAACTTCGATGATAATTATCTTTATATAAGTATGCAGGGTGGTTCCGGGTCAGTTGCTATTTTTGAGCGGGATGATTTTCAATATGTCGACCTGCCGTCGCTTCCGGAAAAATTGGTGACCAGGCCGATTATAAGCGCGATATTGCACTCGGATATTTCCGGGACTCGCGACATTAAATTATCATATCTAACGTACGGCTTAAGTTGGCAAGCGGAATATCATCTGGTTTATGACGGCAATCAATCCGCCGATTTGACCGGTTGGGTCAATCTCGATAATCAATGCGGGACCGCCTTTCCAGACGCGGAAGTCATATTAATTGCCGGGAAAGTAGAAAGGGAAGTAGCCGCCGCCGCCAGCACATCGGGTGACGCTGAACAAATTGAAGCGTACAAGCCGCGCAAATCCAGCCTTGAGCCGCTGGTTGATTACTATCGCTATAAACTGCCGATCACGATCGATCTTGGCGAGATGGAAACCAGGCAAGCAATGATGCTGGAACCGACAGCAATAGAGGTGGAGCATTATTATAAATATCAATGGACCGAACCTAAATCTGAAGTGAAATCGATGCTTTCTTTTAAGAATGAATCAGGGTCCGGTCCGGCCCTGCCGTTACCATCGGGCAGAATAAGCATTTACGATAAAGCATCCGGCGCGTTTCTGGGATCGAGCAAGTTCGACAGCACGCCTATTGGCGAAAAAGCGGAGATTATCCTGGGCGCGGCCTTCGATATTACGGTCGAAAGAAAAAGGATCGACCACAAGAAAATCAGCCGCGACAAAAACTCGGATACCTTCGAAATTAAAATTCGGAATCAAAAACAAGATAAGGTTAAAATCATAGTTGCCGAGGAGCTCTATGGCTATTGGGAGATTATCGAAAAAAGTGATGATTTCACCAAGAAAGATTTTCAGAATATCGAATTCGAATTATTTGTCGAAGCCGGTCAGGAAAAGATCTTAACCTATACGGTGGAGTATAGCTATTGATGCGATTGACAGGCCGATTAATATTCTTAATTATTTGCTCGTTGCTATTTGACATGAATCAATCGGCGGCCGCCGACTCAACCGGCGTATATTGGATTTTCTTTACCGATAAGGGACCGGATACTGAAAAGCGAATTCTGGAATTTCAGCAATCTCTGCCGGAAAAAACCGTTCAGCGGCGGATGAAAGCGATAAATAGCCAGATTGTGGCCGATATTCATGATCTACCGGTAGATCAGTTTTATATAGATTCACTAAAACATTACATAATCAGTTTTAGAGAGGAAAGCCACTGGCTAAACGCGATTAGCGCGGTTATTTCGGAAACTAATCTTGACTCAATAATACATTTGCCATTTGTCTTGAAAATACAACCGGTGGCTAAATCCGATCCGCGATCGCTGGATTATGAAGTAACTGAATCCTGGCTGGCCGGCGATAATAATTATAAGCCCTCGCCGACTAGTATTGATTATGGCGCGTCATTTCGTCAATTGGAACAAATAGATGCCATCTGGGCGCATGAGCAGGGATATCACGGTGAGGGTGTAATTATTTGTTTCCTCGATACCGGGTTTCTTACTTATCACCATGCCTTTAATCAAATGAATATTATCACTTCCTATGATTTTATCAATGATGACGATTTCGTCGGTTATGATCCCCGTCAGGATTTGCCGGGACAGCCGAATCATGGTACCGGCTGTTTAGGCACGATTGGCGGCTATTATCCCGGAGAATTAATTGGTCCGGCGTTTGCCGCCTCATACATTTTGTGCAAAACCGAAGAAACCGATTCGGAAACCGCTGTCGAGGAAGATTACTATGTAGCCGGCCTGGAATGGGGGGAAAAGCTGGGCGCGGATGTTGCCTCATCATCGCTTTCGTATTCCGATTGGTATGCTGTTGAAGATTTTGACGGACAGACATGTTTAACGACTTTAGCCGCGAATATCGCTTTTCAGAAAGGTCTGATACTTTGCTCATCGATGGGCAATTCGGGGCCGGGTAAGTTTACCTTAGGAGCGCCGGCTGATTCAAGGTATTCGCTAGGTATTGGAGGCGTGCAGTGGAACGGAATTCTTTACCAGTATTCATCCTGGGGGCCGACCGCTGATGGCCGAATCAAACCGGACGTTTGCGCGCAGGCCGTGAGAACAATCGCCGCCACGCCATACACAACCGATGGCTTCGGCAAATGGAATGGAACATCGCTTTCCTGTCCTCTGGTAGCCGGGGTCGTAGCGCTGGTCATACAAGCCCATCCAGATTGGAATCCGGAATTGGTAAAAGAAGCGATCAGGGAATCAGCCGGTCAAGCCCATCGCCCCGATATCAGATTTGGCTGGGGAATAGTCAGCGCCAGGGCGGCGATTAATTATCCGTCGTTTTCAGGTTATATCGTCGCTAAAGATACGAGACGGGGATTGGCAGTTAAAATTTCGCTGATATCGGAAAAAACGGAGGAAGTTTTTACAAATCAATCTAATGACTCCGGGTACTTCATTTTCGCCAATCTTTCGGAAGATAAATATATTGTGAGCATAGAGAACGATAAATTTAACAAATTTCAGGATTCAATAGCAGTTCCGCCTTCGGATGAAATTGATATTTATCTTGAAAGAAAACATTAGAAATTTTATTTGTTCTCACAAATAAACAAAGCCATTCAATTTAAGTGAATGGCCTTGTTTAAATCAGCGGTTATTTTCAATATTTCTATCTGGCATTAAGCGGCATGAGTCCACAGGCCGGATAATTTTCCTCAACCGGGGGAATATGGGGAAAATCAGGACAGCCATCCGGAGGCGGAAGCCAGGAACGAAAATAATTTACAAGATAAGTGACATCATTACCGATTACTTTGCAATCGCCATTAGCATCGGCGGCCGCGTAGAAACCTTCAAATGAGCACCCGGCGTTAAGCCTACGGAAATAATTCACCAAATAGGTGACATCGGCGCTGGTCAATTCAGCCGGCCAATTCCCTTCAGTCATATTGGCATCACCGGGAATATACTCATATACATGATTTACGACAAAAACCACGGGGACATCGAGCGGCGAATTGACGTCATCGTTTGAATTAAATATTATATCGCCGGTATACGTGCCCGGCAAAAGGTCGGTAGCGTTCAGAAACACGTTCATTATTACCGGGCTATCGCCCTCATGAATTGTGCCGCTTAAGACATCGATTAAAAGCCATGGTGGTTCGCATTTTAAAGAGGCGACATAATCATTTTCATATTCGCCGGTTCCATCGCAGGGCATGTCGTACCAACCTGTAGGACCAACCCATAGCCAATATGAACCCGCAGGCAGGCTGGTTATGATTTGGGCCGTATCACCGGGATCCGCGACTTCGATTAGCAAGGCTTCATAATCCGCGCATTCATTACCGGCTGATCCCGGTAAAATAATCAGCGTGAGAAGCGGGAAATCAGCCGTAACCGACCAGGTGAAAAGAGTTGGTTCCGTCAAATTCAGGATGTACCAATCGGTATCGCGCGTAGAACCATCTGACCAGGCTGTTCCACAAACGATCGTATTACAATCCAATGTTTCAAACGCCTCGAATCCAGGCGTCATAGAGCAGCCGCCATTGATGTCATCTCCGCATGCTTCCGTTTCGAAAATGGCATCACCCGGACAATCCACCAAATTTAACCGGGGGCCGATATTATGGTTTTGCTTGATCCATATCAGCAAGTTTTCATAGAATTCTTCGGTTTGATCCGATTTGCCGATGGCTAACAGGGAGGGAAGATCAATATCTGAATAGCCGGGATTGTCGGGCTGATCAGAAGCTATAATCATAGTTAAATCTTGAATCGCTGAAGCCGTGAAGTTCAGGCGACCGGTACCGGCGTTGGATATAGTCAATATTTCGGTATTTGTAAATCCTTCCAGGGCTTCGCCATAAACGCTGTCAGGTGCGACGGATAGAATTGGAGTCCCCAGTTCACAGATTACGGAGCCGACATAATTATTGCCATAATCGCCGCTGCCGTCGCAGGGCATATCGTACCAATCATCCGGGCCGACAACAAGCCAATATGTTCCGGCCGGTACTTCCAACTCAAACGAAGCAGTATCATCCGGGTTGGCGCTGACGGAGGCGAGCCATACTGCGCCTTCACAGCCGGCGCTGCCATCATACATCCAGATACGTGTAGGCGCGTCGCCTACAGCCAGCCATTTTACAAAACCGCGTTCGATCAGAACCAGCTCGTACCAATCAGTATCACGAATAACATCATCAGACCAATATGTTCCGCAAACAAATATGCCGCATGATATTGATTCGAATTGTTCGGTTCCCAAGGGCATTAAACAACCGCCATTATTATCATCGCCGCAAATTTCCAGTTCTAGCTGTGCTTCGGGAGGGCAGTCGACTGCTGAGATAATTGGAGATTCCGTATGATCTCTTTGCTGTTTCACTTCTGATTGAATGTCACCTGACAAAACAATTTGGGGATTAGACGAGAAAACTCTCTCAGCCGTTAATTGGGCCGACTCGGTATTCTGATTAGAATTTGATACCGCCGAGACCGAAATAGCGCAAACTGCCAAGGCCATAATAATTGTAATTATCTTTTTCATCGCTTATCCTCCATAGAAATCGCATCCTGGGGAATTTTAGGTTCCTGCATAAACAGGTTAACCGGCCCCGGCGGCGGAGTGTAAGAACAGAACAATACATGAGCGTGGAGACCTCTGAAAAAATCAATCAGAAATGTCACGTCAGGACTGGTAACTAAACAATCGCCGTTAACATCTGCTGCCGCGTAAAGCCAGGCATGGGCATTAGTATTATAACAGCTGTCAGGAGGGTGAGGGCCGATTGATCTAAGGTAATTAACGAGAAAAGTAACGTCAGAGCCGATAACACTTTCATCGCCATTAACGTCTCCGGGAATGAAGTCGCAAGGGAAGCTTAGTACCATATCGATAATCGTTGTCTCCCTAAGATGAACTTCTACACCGGCCACTATCGAATCGCGATAGACAGGATGTGAGAATAAAATATCATATGTTCCTATTGTCAGACTATCGAGAAAGTATTCGCCAAATTCATCGGTACTATCCTCTACGCCCGACCCGATAGCGGTAACATATACACCCGGGATTGGATCGGACATAACATCCGTTACGGTTCCTCCAACATAACCCACCGCTTTAAAATAAACCGGACTGAAAACTTCAATTACAGGATATGTTTGAGTAATTAATGTGTCACTTGCGCTGGAAGGGCCGAAAGTTGGGTGGAGTCCAGTGCCGAAACATTGGACGGTATCACCAACCAGCAATGGGTCATTAACTATTTTTACCATGAATGACAGAGCCAGGGTTGGCGTTTCAAAATGCAGCCAGGGATTGGAATTGGGACCAATACTGCTGTACCCGATAAATGATTGGCTTGACCAATCATCGGGATTTGGCGGTGATTGCTGGGGTAAGCTAAACTGAGAAATATCCCATTCGGTAAAAGGATAAAATAGCTGACCTTCATTTTTACTTAACAAACTATCGATGTATTGATTAGCTGTTCCCAAACACAGATGCATAAATGACAAGTAAATCTCTTCGATTGTTTGAATATAGACGTTGACTCCCAACCTCTCATCAAGGTTAGCCGGTATTGGGGAAATATCAAGATTACCATACCAGGCGCTGACACCAAAGAAAATTGAACTGGTAGATGTTGAGGTATCATTGGAAGCATCGATATCTTCCGGGAGCAGGGAATAAGAAATTAATTCGTAAGTCGTATCCAAGGCGGTAAATAGCTCTTCATCAAAAGTGATTGTATCAAAAGAATTACCGGGCATATTAACCACGGCAAATGTATCGGCAAGAAGCGGCGTGGATCCGCCTGACACGTAAGCTTCGAAAATGACTTCAAATGAACTGGCTACAGTTCCGAGATTGGCAATTTGAGATTTTAACGGATATGAAGCATTTTGCTGCACAAAAGTTGGTGGGCTAATGATCGCGAGAACGCCCACATCATGAAACGGCAATGGCTGCATCTGGACATTTAAGGTTCGAGTACCGTTAGTTGGAATCGAAACGCCTGTTACCACGGTGTCGCGATGATTGGGATGAGAAAAGCTTATGTCATGCGAACCGGGGTAAAGATTATTAATAGCGTATGTTCCAGTCGGACCGGTAATATCGCTTTTGGATGTCATTAAATCGATAACTTCAACTCCAGAAATTGGTTGCGACAATTCGTCGGTTACGGTGCCGGCCACGCGCCCGGCTCCCAGGAAGAATAAGGGGCTATGGAATTCAAGCACAGGAAAGCCAGGACCACCTACGCTATCGCCCGCGTTGGATGGCCCCTGGAAAGTATTAAAGCCTCGCACAATTGCTTTGACTGTACTGCCGATTATTGTCGGCTCGTTTACGGTTTTCATGGCGTAGGTCAATACCTTCGTTGGAACTGTGAAATGAAGTAAGGGATTATCATAGGGCGCGGTGTATCTGGAATAACCTTGGAATGATTGGCTTGACCAACCTTCGGGCATTTGTGACGGATCTTGGGGATCATAAAATATTGCGATATCCCAATTGGTGAAAGGATAGTACCAAACCCCCTCGGTAGTACCCAGGAGGCTATCGATGATTGAATCATCAGTTCCCAAACATAGATGAATGTCAGCGACAAAGACATCCTCATTGCATTGAGCGAAAGCGTCAATTCCGATATGGCTGTTAATATTAACCGATACCGGCGATCCATTTAGCGTGCCATACCAGACTACAAGTCCCCAGTGGACTTCAGCAGTCGAATTCGTGGTGTCATTAGACGGATCTGAGTCGCTGCCAAGCGTCGTGTAAGAAGTTATTTGATAAAGCGTTTCAGCCGATGGAGTAAAAGTTCGGTCAAAAGTGACGGTATCGATTATGCCTCCGGGCATACTTGCTACTGAGAAAGTATCGGCCAGCACAATCGATGAGGAACCTTGCATCTTAATAGTAAATACAACATCGAAAGAGCTTGTTTCGGTACCGAGATTAAATATCACGGATTTAAGAGGATAATTGGCGTTTAGCGCGATATCCTCAGGCGGGCTTAATACCGCCGAAACCCCGACATCCTCAGCTCGATCTTCAGGGGAAGCCCATACCGGCAAGAAGCTGAAAACAAGGATTAACATAAGTGTCGTTAACAATAGATTTGTTTGTTTCATTCGTTCCACCTCCAGTGCTTCTATTTAGAAATATTTTTCATGCGCAACAACCCCATGTAATAATTCGTCAATCCTCGAATTATTACATGAACATTTTATTTGGCAGTTTACAATTTTAGCATTTGGCATAACTACTAACAAACAGTTTAATTTCTTGCTTCAAATCTGTTTGCGAAAAATTTGAAGATATTTCAATGCCGTCTCCAAAATCAAATCAAAGTAGAAATTCCGTAGAGACACGTATAATATAAGGTTAGCCAGTTAATTTTGTCAATAATTATTTTAGTTTTTTTCATAATTTCTATCGCCTTGCAGATAGCCCATAGTTTATATTCATACGAATTTCAATATTGGTTATATATGAAAGTAATATTTTTGTATTTAATTATTCGCAGCCAGGCCAATCAGGAGGCGCGTCGTCAGGCAAATCATTGAAAGTTGGCCAGCAAGGCTCATAATCCGGGCAATGCTGCAGCGAGGTTATTCCTCTGAAGAAATTAACCAATTTGGTGACATCGCTGCTTATAATGTTGCAATCGCCATTAGCATCAGCTGATGCCCAGAAACCATCGATAATGCATGAAGAACTGGAAGGTAATCCTCTGAAAAAATTGACCAGGTAAGTGACATCGCTTCCTATAGCGGCCGGCGGCCAGGCTCCAATGCTCATATTGACATCTCCCGGCAAATAATCATAACAGGTTCCGGGACAAGCAAAACCCTGGCTGCAATCCTGAAAGGCGAACCAATCACCGGCAAGCATATCACATTCGCTTTCAGGATTGCAGCCAGGGTTTTGCTT
>Ga0299912_10005484_pt1 | contig 10424 bp, 9 predicted proteins | sample RVTome_2_FD_207667 | JGI IMG/M metagenome (GOLD analysis project Ga0299912, IMG submission 207667) | Soil microbial communities from uranium-contaminated site in the Upper Colorado River Basin, Wyoming, United States - RVT95D214 (version 2) ... | reverse complement strand
TCCGACTACCTGGGCGGTCTCTTCAAGGCGGGCCATGGCCTGGAGATACCGTTTATCTTCGAAACTGTCGACCACATGCCCATGACCGGCAGTCGTGAAGACAAATACGAGCTATCCGAAGTGATGAGCGAGACATGGTTCGCCTTCGCCCGAAATGGGGACCCCAATAACCCGAAGATTCCGAAGTGGGAGCCTTATTCCGCTAACCACCGTGCTACGATGATTTTCGATGTCCCGTGCCGGGCGATGGTTGACCCGTATCGCGAGGAGCTTAACGCCTGGGAAGGCATCGACCCGAGTATTCGCTAGTTCGGGTCATTCAATATTGTAGGTGAAGTTGACCCGTTAAATATGTGATGCCCTAGCCCGTCGGCTGGTGCCAGGATAAGAGGGTTGGGCTTATCAGGCAGTCTTGGCTTTGACCCTGGCTTTCTTGCTTCCATAACGTCCGATGCCGCCCCTTAGCCGTGGGTCAAGTAAGTCACGCAAGGCATCGCCAAACATGTTGATACCATAGACGACGATGCTCAGTGCTAGCCCGGGCCAAATGGCCAACCAGGGAGCCAAGAACATGTAACTGCGACCGGCGCCACTGAGCATACCGCCCCAGCTGGGTATCGGTGGGGGAATACCCAGACCGAGAAAGCTGAGGCTGGCTTCAGCCAGAATCACGCCAGCTACCTGCGTCGAGAAGATGATAATTACCGGAGCCATGATATTGGGTAATATATGCCTCGTCATAATCTTAAAATTATTACAGCCGATAGCTTTCGCCGCATCGACATAGATATTCCCTTTAATGGAAATAGTGGCACCCCTGATAATCCGGGAACTGGCAATACCATATAGCATCCCCAGGACCACAATTATTTGTACCATACCCGCACCGAGCATAGAGACAGCGACAATAAGAATAACAAGCACCGGGAAACACATCCAGGCATCAACAAACCTCTGCACAACCGTGTCAAACCGGCCGCCGATGAAGCCACTGAGAACGCCGATAGTGGTGGCAATAAGCGTAGAAATAGCGGTGGCCGATAAACCAACAATTACAGAAATGCGGGCCCCATAGATGACACGACTGAGCAGGTCCCGCCCGACGTTATCAGACCCGAGGAAATATTTGCCTCCCGGTGGGGACAGGTAATCTTCAAGACCCGGATGGATGTCGTTATACCCGTAGGGGGCCAGGAAATCGGCAAAAATGCCGGTGAGAAGCAGGAGCAAAGTAATGACAGCCCCAATTGTACCTAGTGGCTTTTCCTTGACCAGCCGAATTAACAGGTCAACAATAAAGCTGTGTTTCCTGCTTTCCTCCTGCCCAATAGCCGCCGGCGCTACTTCAGTGCTCATTCCTCTCCAGCTCTTTCATTATCTATACTGAACCCTGGGGTCCAGGAAGCTATAAGTGAGGTCAACAATCAAATTCATAACAAGCACAAACGAGGCCATCATCAACATTACCCCGGAGATAATGGGGTAGTCCCGGTTGAGGATAGCGTTGATTTCCAGTAGCCCGATACCCGGCAGGGAGAATATCTGCTCCATAATGACGGTGCCCCCGATAAGGACCGGCATCTGAAGACCGATTATGGTGACCACCGGAATCAGGGCATTTTTCGTGGCATGCCTCAAGACCACTACCCTTTCACGAAGCCCTTTGGACCAGGCGGTACGGATATAGTCCTGCCTCAGCACCTCCAGCATCATCGTTCGGGTCATTCTCATAGTAATCCCGGACATGGCCATGCCCATAACGGCGGCCGGGATAATGAACATACCGAGATTACCCAGAGGGTCATCCACCAAGCGAATCAGTTGCACCGGTGGTGACCAGTTCCACCAAAGGGCGGGAAAGACCATTATCATTGTCCCCACCCAGAAGCCGGGGACAGACATGGCCAATATGGAGATAGTACGGCCCACATAGTCGCCCACTGTGTCCTGCCGTATGGCCGAATAGACTCCGATAGGCAAAGCCACCGTTACGGCGATAATCAGGGCGAGAAGGCCAAGCTCGACGGTTATTGGTAATCTTTCCAGTATCATCCCGGTAACGGGAATCTTTTTCCAGAGTGATTGGCCAAGAGAGCCGTGTACGAATATGTTGCTTATCCAGCGTCCGTACTGTACATGGATGGGTACATCCAGCCCTAATTCGTGCTCAACGGCCGCACGGTCCATGCCGGTGACCGACTGCTGCTCAGCGACCATCAAGTCGATGATATTACCCGGAATGAGACGAACCATGAAGAAGACAATCAGAGTGGCGAGAAACAGGGTAGGTATGATTAGCACTAACCGTCTGATGACATAAGCGCGCACATTACCCCTCTCAGGACATTTTGGGTCCAAGGCGGAGTCGTGGCACCGCCGCAGAGGCGACCATCCCCACTACCATCCGGACGCACAGGTCGGGTCTAGAAAAGCCTGTTGCATAACCGCTGGCTTTGACAATACCCCTCGTTACGATGAATTGACCCTCCCCCCAATAGCTCGTCCTAAAAAATGGCTATGCTTTTATAACATAGCCATATATCTTTGTCAAGGTGGTGTAAGCGTCCATAACATTATGGTACAGGCATGGTGTGATGACCTATGACATGGCATTGACAAACTGGCAACGGTATGCTATTTTGCTCACTGAGTTTCATCTTCAGTAGTCACGAGCTACCTTTCTCCGGTTAACGAATAAGAACATCCACGAGGGAGGTGGTCTACCATGTACTGGTTTACCGACCCGGCTCTAAAGAATCTCCTGCCCCTGGCTGGCGCCAGCGCTTTCAAAGGCCTGTCTTCTACTTTCAGGATACCCATGCTGATTATGGGGGCTAATGTGCTCCCGGAAGGGCCTACTCTGGGGGGTAACTTTATTGATATCATTGGGCCAAGGTGCCCCCGGCGGCGGGCTTTTATTGTTACTGACGAATATACCGCCAGTTATGCCGCCCGGGTAGCCCGAGCCATGGAAGCTAAAGGGTTCGCCACCGAGACCTGGGACAAAGCCAAACCAGAACCACCCCTGGAAACCGTCACGCAATGCGCTGAAGTGATGAGCCGTTTTGAACCGGATGTCTTAGTCGCCGTTGGTGGAGGTTCAGTTATTGATTGTACCAAGGCCGCCTGGATTTTATACGAGCGGCCGGACATAAAAGACCTGCGGCTGGTCTCACCAATGGCACCTCTGGGACTGAGGAGAAAGGCTTTTCTGATAGCCTTCCCCACCACCAGTGGCACCGGTTCAGAATGCACCTCCGTCGCCGTGGTGACAGACACAGAGGCAAAGAGAAAGGTGCCGCTGGCTTCCGGTGAACTGCTACCGGATATCGCCATCCTTACCCCCGATTTCGTCACCGGCATGCCGCCCAAACTGACGGCCGGCACCGGGCTGGACGCCCTGGCTCATGCCGCGGACAATGTCACCTCGGTTGGCACCAACGACATATGTGATGCCCTGGCTCTGCGGTCGATTCAGATGATATTCAAGTTCCTGCCCCGGGCCTATCACAATGGTCGGGACCGTGAAGCCCGTTTCCGGATGCACATTGCCGCTACTTTAGCCGGCATAGCCTTCGGTCAGGGCGGCATCGGCCTGACTCATGCCCTGGGACACACCCTGGGTAAGCTCTTTGCCATACACCATGGAGTCGCCGTTGGTCTTCTCATCCCCTATTCTTTTCAGTTTTATGCCCCGATGACGGATAAATACCTGGATATCTGCCGGGCACTGGATATCAGAGCCAGGACCAAGGAAAGAAGTCTTAGCCTTCTGGTGAAAAAATTAAAAGCCTTTTTTAAGGAATTGGACCTGCCGGTGGACCTGAAGGGACTGGGAATCTCACTAGAAGCCTTCAACCAGAACATGGATAAACTAGTCACCTACTCCATTGAAGACCCCTCGGCCTTCGGTAGTCCCCGGCCGATGACCCCGGAGCAATGCGAGAAAATATTCCGTTACGCCTACGAAGGCAAGGACATAGATTTCTAGGAGGTAGGGCGATGTTTGGATATCATGGCCGATTTCTCGCCGTAGATTTGAACGCCAGAGAGACCAGGAATCTAGAACTCAAAGAGGATGACCTGAAGAAGTTCATCGGCGGTGCCAGCCTGGCCGCCCGCTTGACCTACGACTATGTCAAACCGGGTATGGACCCACTGGCGCCGGAAAACCCGCTGATTTTCGCCTTGGGCCCGTTTACCGGTTCCACCATCCCCATGGTTAGTCGCGGTGCCGTATGTGGTATATCGCCCCTGACTGGAATCTGGGGTGAAGCCACTACCGGCGGGGTTTTCCCCTTCCGGCTCAAGAGCGCTGGCTTTGACGGCATCATGGTTACGGGACGGGCGCGCCAACCGGTCTACCTCTATGTGCACGATGGTACGGCGGAAATCCGCGATGCCAGCCGCCTCTGGGGCAAGGATTCCTATCAGACGCAGGATATACTGAAGGACGAAATAAAAGTCACCGGCCTCAGCACTGCCTGTATCGGTCGCGCCGGCGAAAATCTGGTCAACTGCGCTTCCGTGATAAACGATAGAGGTCGGGCGGCCGGACGCTGTGGGCTGGGTGCTCTCATGGGCTCCAAGAACCTCAAGGCAGTGGCCGTCGCTGGGAATCAGCGTACTGATGTTGCCAATAGCGAGAAACTCACTGAACTGACTAATAAAGCCCGACAGGCGGTTAGCGCCGGTATGATGACGGTGGCTTACCGGGAATATGGGACACTGCTCTATATGGACATGGGCATGTTACTCGGTGACACGCCCGCCAAATACTTCACCCAGAGTGTTTTCCCGGTCCAGAAAGTCACCGGTCACTCCCTCAGGCAGGCTTATCCGGTGGAAAGCTACGCCTGCCATGGCTGCCCCATCGGCTGTGGCCGTCTGGTCCGAGGTTTCAGCCAGGATATCCCCGAAGTGGATGGCCCCGAATATGAGACCGCAGTCACTTTTGGTCCGCTGTGTATGAACTACGACTGGGACTCCATCATCCGTGCCAACCATCTCTGCAATGCCCACGGGATTGATACCATTTCCGCTGGCGTGGCTATCGCCTACGCCATGTATCTTTATGAAAAGGGCATCCTTACCAAGAGCAAAGCCGGCATGGAAATCAAATGGGGTGACGGGCAGGCCGTCGTCAAACTGGTGGATATGATTATCAACCGCCAGGGTATCGGCAAGTTGCTCGGCACCGGAGTCAAGAAGATGGCCGAGGAGCTGGGTGCCGACCCGGAGACGGCCGCTCATGTCAAGGGCCTGGAAATACCGATGCACGACCCCCGGGCTTACACCGGCGAGGCCATCAGCTACGCTACCGCTCCGTTCGGTGCCTCGCACCTGAAGGGTGACTATTACGGTGTTGACCTGGGTGCTGGTTCACCTGAGCTCGGCATAGCCGCCTTCGACCGCTTTCAGTCGGCGGGGAAAGCCACGCCCGCCGCCAAATACCAGAGCTTCAAGGACATGTTCAATTCCCTGCTCCTGTGCATTTTCGCCCCACTGCCACCGAGCTTGATAGCCGATTCCGTGAGCGCTATTACCGGCTGGAGTTTCACCCTGGCCGACCTCGTCACCGCCGGTGACCGGTCGATTAACCTCAAGAGAGCCATCAACAACCGGCTCGGTGTTACCCGGGCTGATGACAAACTAGGCCGGCTAAATATTCAAGCAATCAACCAGGGGAGCATCGCCGGACGTTCGCCAGACATGGCGGTGATGCTCAAAGAATACTACGATTTCCGGAAATGGGACTGGAACACCGGCAGACCCACCAAAGACAAACTGCTGGAGCTGGGGCTGGATTTTGCGGCCAAAGACCTGTGGCCATAGGGCGACGGAAACGCTCCCTTGAGACACCAACGCTGGCGAGTGACCCAAACTACTCGCCCGGTCTTTAGATGTCTGGTTTCCGTCTGAGTTACCCGCGCTCATCGTTGGTGGCGTCGTGTCTGATGATGGCGCCAAATCCGCCGGCCATCCCCCAGTGGTTTTTAACCTTGGTGATGATGCTCACCCCGTGTGTCTCTGACAACAGGGAGCCATCAGCTTGATATCGCGTATAACCGCCGGCAATGTGCACTTTGTTGTAAGTGTGATGCAGTACCCGGGAATCAGGACGGTGCAGCGAATAGGCATACCCTCCGAGGCCATGCCCGGCATTTACCCTGAATTCCGGGAAATCATATGTCCCTTTAGAACCAGGTTTGGTTTCGGTTACGGTGAGTCGGCTCATTATGCCCGTGGACCGGTATACACGCTCGAGCTTTCCTTCCTGTACTGCCTTGAATCGGTTGCCCGGTCCGGGATAACCAATGCCCGCGTGCCGCCCAAACTGGCGGGTGCTGTCCAGAAGTTCACCATCGTTATGAGTCCAACCCTCCATCCACTCCTGGCCCAGTCGCAGGGCAGTTTCAATGGCGTCATTATAAACTACATGTAGCTGGTCCGTGGGCCTGAAGATGGTCGAACTGAGCTCAAGAGCCCATCGACCATTATTTTTCGTCACGGCGTAGACACCACCACATTCAAGAAGCTGCGTCCCATCTTTTCTGTGTCGGCTAAAGGACATCGCCAGGCCAACCCTCGCCGGGTCGACAACGAGTACTTCCATCCCGGATAACAGGTCGAACGAACCCGGAGCCAGGGCCTTGACATCCAACGAGGGAGGGGAACTGGACAGAAACGCACCCGCACTTTCAATCACCACGCATTCATTCCCCTCATAGATGGCATACGGGAAATGTATCAACTCCGCCAACCGCTTAGAATCACGACGGCATATGGCGGCAAAGAATTCAGTCAGGACCCGTACGCCTTCAGGTATGGAGGCTTCAAAAGACTCTGGAAAACGATAGTCGAGCTCAGCACGAGGTTTCAATCCTTTGGGCAACTTAAAATCGGACCTTTCACTCATAAACATCTCCTTCTCATATTTCTATAACAATGGGCGTATTCGCGGGAGTATTCCCATCGTACGCTCCATGGCTACAGACTTCACCGTAAAGCGATTCTGGCCACGGGTAGGGGCGACATAGGGGATACCATTGAAAGCGGAAACGCCACCTTCGGTCATTCCACTTACCTTGCCATAAGCTGTTTCTGTGATTGGGTCTGTCATGGTGAAACTCCTTTCTGTCTACTCTGTCAAAGGTTGAATTTTATTGTAGTCCGGTGGGTCTGGACTATTAATGTAATTAGAACACAATCGGCCGGTTCGCACCGACAAACTGCCGGTGCAGCTCTCTGTCACTTACACCGATGCCAAGATGCCTAGTCTCTTTTCCGAGTGGAAACCCGTGTTCCATGGCATCTTTCTTGGTATCACTTCTCACCGAGCAGAGCGCTTAACTTTGGTCGGCGTGCCACTCTTCTCTCGGCTACCATTTTGAAGGCTCTCGTAACATCAGCCAACAGCGATTCCGACTGCCGGGCAGCGTCCGAATAGAACTTCACGACCTTGTCTTCGTTCTCCAAAGCCTGTCTCAGCAGACCGGTGCGGTCGGAATTGTCCAGTATAGTGGTTCTCAGGGAATAATCATCTGAGTCCATGTTGAAAGCGTAACCGCCTTCAATGGCATCAGTGATAACGCCGTAGTAGGCCCGCTCAATTTGCGTTATATACCTCTTGTTATCTCTGGCGAAGGAGAGAAGAGTCTCGGCATCTTTCACATATCGCTGAGCCAGGTCCTCAAAGAATTTTGCCGAGTCGTTTTCCAGTTTCCGGGCTAAGGTGATACCTTCAGAGGCTGTATGCAATATCATCTGTGGTCGCCCCCTTCTTAGAACCACCTTTGAATGACGACTTTGCTCTCAGTGAAGAAGCGAATTGCCTCCCGCCCTTGCGTATGCAGCACGCCAAAGAACGAATCCTTCATGCCGCTGAAAGGGAAAAAAGCGATGGGGGCCACTATACCAATGTTGATGCCAACATTGCCGCTGGTGATATTGTACTGAAACTCTCTAGCATTCTTGCCATCTGAAGTAAAGATGGAGTGGCCATTGCCAAAGGGGCTGGCGTTGCTAATCTCTATCGCTTCATTCAGGTCTTTGGCTCGCATGACACACATTACTGGCCCGAAGATTTCTTCGGAACCTATTCTCATGCTTGGTGCCACATTCTCGAAGATGGTTGGCCCCAGGAAACAGGTATCCGGATAGCCGCCCGCAACCTTCACCTTTCTCCCGTCCAGTCTTAGCTTGGCCCCCTCTTTTATGCCCGTTTCTATGTATCTAATGATTTTCTCTTTCTTCTCAATATCGCGTACTGGTCCCATCTGCACTGATTCATCAAGCCCGTAACCCACCTTTATCCTGGAGGCTTGGGCGACAATCTTGTCCACAAAATTCTGGTAGAACATGTCGTCATCACCAACAATGACGGCATTGGCGGCCGCCAGGCACCGCTGACCAGCATTACCGAAAAATGAGGTCATTATGGCGGCCATAGTTCTATCGACATCGCAGTCGGGCATGATGGTCATGAAGTTCTTGGCACCGCATTGAGCGATGACCCTTTTCCCAGTCTCAGCACACCTCTTGTAGATAACATTTTTCCCGGTGGGTGTTGACCCAACGAAGGTTATACCGACAATGCCGGGATGGTCTAGCAAGCCATCGACTACGGTTCTGCCACCGTTGACAACATTCCATACGCCGGGCGGGAAACCAGCTTCTTCCACCAGCTCGGCGAGCCTCATCTGGCTAAGGGGCACCTCGCTCGATGGTTTGATGACCACACAGTTCCCGGTGGCCACAGCGTAGGGCACTGACCAGAGCGGAATCATCCAGGGGAAGTTAAAAGGAGCTATGATGCCGAAAACTCCCAGAGGTGTTGGAATTACCCACTCGTCGATACCACTGGCAATATCCTCTGAATAGTATCCCTGCATCAAAGTAGGGATACCGCAGGCAACCTCAACATTCTCGATGCCGCGCCTGGTCTCTCCCCTCGACTCATCTATGGTCTTACCATGCTCCTGCGTCTGGATTCGGCTAATTTCCTCAAAATTTTCTTCCATCAGTTCCTTCAAGCGGAAGAGAAGTCTTGACCTGGCCAGAGGAGTTGTTCTGCGCCAGTCAGGGAATGCCGCTCTGGCCGCTTCTACGGCCGCATCCAGTTCTTCTTTGTTCGAGACGGGGACCTTGCCAATAGTCTGGCCGGTGGCCGGATTTACCACATCTATAGTCTTACCTCCGGATTCCACCCACTCACCATTGATGAAGTTCTTGACTAGCCTGACCTTTTTGACCGGTTCTTCTAGCATTGCCATATTTAACTACCCCTTATATCTAAGACTGGCCAACGATAACAGATACTCCCGAGCAGACCAAGCTGTTCAAATAGGGGGCTTCCGGAATGGACCTTGTTTTGGTCTGATGTGGTTTGAATCCCTTAAATGGGCCATTCTGGACTCGAACCAGAGACCCCAGTCTTATTTTGTATGCCGTACACCTATCAACCTCCAGATATTCATAATTATGGTAAAACCTGAATTTTACCATTCTGTGTTAACTTATGATACGACAACCAACTCCTACAGACAAGTGCTTGGACGGTCATCACCGCACCCAGTTGACAGCCATAAGCGAATGCGCTTATACTTAATCGGTGGGGATAAGGTTTAGCCGGCATGCCAAGAATAAGATGCGGCTGTATAATCTCACCCCAGACGATGTTAGAGAGGCCATCAATAGGGGGAAAAGCTGAATCGGGGGGACAAGTGGGAATCTCAACGTGGAAAGATAAGAGTGATATGGCTTGTGGTAGGCTCGTACACCCTGGTGCTGACTGTGATCAAGACTAGGTAGAGGTGAAAGATGGTAAAAGAAGCAAAGACACAGGAAATACCGAAGGGCGCTCTTAAGGTCGATTACGAACCTGAGGTTGATGTTCTCACCATTTATCTCCAAGACCCTGAGACGCCATTGAGCTACAGCAGTGAGGTGGAAACGGGCATAATATTGAACTCGGCTGAAGACGGCAAGCTTTGTTCGGTCGAAATCCTAGATGCAAGTAAGCGTTATCGTCCCAGCCAACTAGTAGCCCATAGCGTCGATGAGTTCATCGACTTAAGGCGAGCCTCGAGGTTGTCTGGGATAGCTCCGGTCACGCTGAGAACGCAGGCGGAGAAGGGAAAGTTGTGGGCAATAAGGCTTGGAGGTCGATGGGTGACCACACGCGACCGGCTACAACACTACCTCGATAGCCGGGCTAGGAAGAACAAGTCTGCGAGTTGACATTGAGAAAGCACTTTCGCGCGGGTTGGACTGCTTGACCCTACCATACATTCCCAATCTTCCATACCTGTTGTGTCCAGTCTCAGAGGTTCACCCATTTTGACACTGCCGCGTAGAATTGACCGCTCTCCCGAGACACTTCCGTAGGCACCTTATTCCGAGTTCATTCCCTATTTCTGGCA
>Ga0299912_10005482_pt1 | contig 10425 bp, 9 predicted proteins | sample RVTome_2_FD_207667 | JGI IMG/M metagenome (GOLD analysis project Ga0299912, IMG submission 207667) | Soil microbial communities from uranium-contaminated site in the Upper Colorado River Basin, Wyoming, United States - RVT95D214 (version 2) ... | reverse complement strand
GCCCGAGGTGAAGGTCTACCCCCACCAGATCGCCTTCAACGCGCTGCCCCACATCGACGCCTTCCTGGACAACGGCTACACCAAGGAAGAGATGAAGATGGTCAACGAGACGGCCAAGATGCTCGACCCGAGCATCAAGGTGACGGCCACTACCGTCCGCATCCCGGTGGCCAACGGCCACAGCGAGAGCATCAACGTGGAGTTCGAGCGGCCCTACGAGCTGGACGAGCTGCGCGCCCTGCTCGCCCGCTCGCCGGGCATCGTGGTCGAGGACGACCCCGCGCGGAACCTCTACCCCCTGGCCACCCGGGCCAGCGGCAAGGATCCGGTCTACGTCGGCCGCCTGCGCCGGGACTTCACCTGCCCGAACGGGCTGAACCTCTGGTGCGTCTCGGACAACCTGCGCAAGGGCGCCGCCCTGAACACCGTCCAGATCGCGCGCGAGCTGATCGCCCGCGACCTGGTGCGCGTGCCCTAGGCGGCCGGCCGTGTCCGCGCCAGAGACCCTGGTCCTCAAGTTCGGCGGCACCAGCGTCCGGGACGCCGCCGCCCGGGAAGCCGCCCTCCGCCGGGTGCGCGCGCGCGCCGCGAGCGGCCGGCGCCTGGTCCTAGTCGTCAGCGCCATGGGCCGCAAAGGCGAACCCTACGCCACCGACACCCTGATCGGGCTGCTGGCTGCCGCCGGTGAGCCGGTCTCCCCCCGCGAGCTGGACCTGGCGATGAGCGCCGGCGAGCTGCTCGCCGCCGCCCTCTTCGCCCACCAGCTCAGCCTGGCCGGCCTGCCGGCGCAGGCCTTCACGGGCCCCCAGGCCGGGGTGCTCACGGACGACCGGGCGGGCGAGGCGGAGATCCTCGGCGTGACGCCCACTCGCGTCGCCGCCTGCCTTGCCGCCGGGCGCATCGCGGTGGTGGCCGGCTTCCAGGGCGCCGACCGCGAGGGAGAGATCCGCACCCTCGGCCGCGGCGGCAGCGACACCAGCGCCGTTGCTCTCGGCGCCGCCCTCGGTGCCGCCGAGGTGGAGATCTACACCGACGTGCCCGGCGTGGCCGACGCCGATCCCCGGCGGGTGACCGGCGCGCGCTTCCTCGCCGAACTCGGCGCCAGCGCCATGCTCGCCATGGCCGAGGAGGGGAGCAAGGTGGTCCATCCCCGCGCCGTCCGGGCGGCCCTGCCCACGGCGACGCCGCTGCGTGTCCTCAGCAGCTTCGACAACGGGGAAGGCACCCTGGTCCACCATCGCCCGCCGGTGGGTCCGCCGCGCCCGCTGGCCCTGGCGCATCGCGGGGGCTTGGTTCTGCTCCGCACGCGTGAGCCTGGGCTCGAGGTGCTGGATCCCGAGCTGCTCCCCCTGGGTGAGGGGCGCTACCTCGCGCCGGACGATCACGCGCTGGCCGTGCGGGTGGCGCGCCTCGCTGCCGCGGGCCACCAGATCAGGCGGGAACGCGGCTGGGCCACGCTGTCCCTGGTCTTCAGCGGCCCCGGCGTCACCGCACCCGCACTCCCCGACGCCGTGCCGCTCGCCGCGCCGGCCGATCGCTGCCGCTGGTTGCTGCCGGAGTCCGCGCTCGACGCCGCGCTCGCGGTGCTCCACGCGAGCCAGCTCGCTGGCGGGTGAGTCGGAGAGGCGGCGGCGTTTTTTTTTGCCTTCCCTGCGAATCTTGCTTGCACGCTTGGCCGGGACGGCGCGATAGTCCGCGCCAAGAGCAAGCCGGGACAATCTCGGCGAGTTTCCCTTCCCTCTACGCGGAGAGATAGCAATGGCTGGCAAGAAGAAGGCCGCTAAGAAGGCCGCCAAGAGCACGACCAAGAAGAAGTAACTTCTACTGGCCGCTTGTCGGTCATGTGTCTTGATCGGGGGAGGGACAAGTGCCCTCCCTACTTTTTTCGGGGGATGTCCGCAAACCCGCGCCGGGCTTAGCTCTCCAGGGGTGGCTCGTCGACGGAGCTCCGGTCGTCGCGCGGCGCGCGCCCCCGCTCCCGCCGCCCGCGCCTGCCGGGCACCTCGCGCTCGGCGATGATCTCCATGTGCTCGGCGATGCGGAAGAAGACCATCACCAGCTCCACCACCACCCGGGCCAGCAGGCTGTAGACGACGAACAGGACGGGCGCGAGGACGATGGCGCCCAGGCCGGTCCAAATGCCGCGGCCGAAGCCGGCGCCGATGAAGCGGACGGAGCCGAAGAGCGCCGCCAGGAGGCCGATCGTGTACAGGAGCTTCAGCACGCCGGGCGTGACGAAGTCCGTGAAGCTGAAGTCGAAGAGGGTGGCGAGGAAGCCCCGCTCGTTGTGCTCGCTCATGGCTACTCCCTTTCCAGCAAAGCGCGCCTGCTATCAAGAGCGGCGCTGAGGCAGGCGGCAGTCCAGAGCCGCAGGTCGGCTTCCACCGTCGCGAAGTCCGTCTCGGGGGGATACTGCCGAGCCGTGAGCGCCGAGTCGCCGCGGCTGTCGAAGCGGAAGTGCCACTCCTTGCCGCTGGCGGTTTCGCGCAGGTTGACCTCCAGCCCGGCCCGCAGACTCCAGCCCATGGCTGCGCCGGCATTCCCGATCTCGATCCCGCGCTGCCGCCGCGGCTCGAAGCGGCGCTGGCGGCCAGGGATGATCGAGTACTCGCCCTCGACGCTGAGCACCCAGGGCGCCAGCAGCGTGGGCGCGAACTCCCAGGGCGGGCTCAAGGCGATCGCCTCGCGGCCGGGCATGAGCAGGGGGATGCCCGCCTGCGGACCCTCGATCTCGACCCTGTCAGCTCGGCTCCGGACCTGGGAGGTGGACGGTTGGTTCCAGTTCGATTGGCCGAGGCCGGTCAGGGGATCCGTGGAGCGCGGGCTGGCGCTGGGCATGTAGCTCCCTGCCGGCGTGCTCACGGAGGCGTCATAGCCCGGTTCCGAAGGGATGCCGAGCTGCGCGCTTGCCTCCCAAATCAGGTAGACGCCGAAGGCCGAGTCGGCTTTAGCGTCCCCCAGAGCCAGCGCCAGAATCAAGGCCAAGCACGCCGCCATCCGCATCGCCCACCTCCCCGGGGCTCACAGCCCCAGCCAGGTCTCGGTGACCGCCCGGGCGCGGTCGCGGTCCTCCATCGCCGTGTAGACGGCGAAGACCGTATGCGTCGACTCCTTCTCGGCCAGGGCCCGGGCCAGGGCCGACAGCTCGTAGAGGTCCGTCCGCTCGCCGTTCTTGCGCAGGACGGCCAACTCCACCCGCTGCAGGCGGGGCTCGCTGAAGGCGAGCACGTCGACGGGCATGTCCACCAGCAGGGCCCCCGGGCCGAAGCCGCAGCGCTCGGTGAGCAGGGCCTCCACCTCGTGGCGGGACAGGCCCGCGCAGGCCTCGACGAGGGCGGCCCGGAGCTGGCCCTCCCCGCGGCTGGAGATGCTGAAGGCCGTCTTGTAGAGGTCCCGGTACTGGATCTTGTCCACGAGCTGGGCGCTCACCCCGCCGGCCAGGCGCAGGCGGGCCATCAGCTCGCCGTCGGTCAGCTCGTACCAGCCCTCGATGCTGCTCACCGCCAGTTCCATGGCCCTGAGCAGCATGGTCTCGGCGATGCGTCCCGTCCGGTGGGCGTAGACGGCCGAGTACATGTGGTCGCGGGCGACCAGCATCTCCTCGATGGCGTCCAAGCCCTTCTCCATGAGGTAGAGCCCGCCGAGCGCCCGGTCCGCCTTGAGCGTGTGCAGGATGCGCAGCAGGTCGATATTGCCGTGGGCGATGCCCGTGAAGTAGCTGTCCCGCAGCAGATAGTCGAGCTGGTCGGCGTCGATGGGCCCGTGGATGACGTGCTGGAGGATGGCATCCGGGTGGTCGCCGGTGACCAGATCGGCCACTTCCTCCGGGTCCAGGCCGTAGCGGCGCAGGATCTCGGGAATCCAGCCCGCCCGCGGGAAGGTGTAGCGCGCCCGGCCGGAGATCAGGCTGCCGGTCAGCTCCATGTGGTCCTCGGGCAGCAGGCTCTCCAGCGCGTGGCTGAAGGGCGTGTGCCCGACGTCGTGGAGCATGCCTGCGGCTTGAACCAGCCAGCGCTGCTCCGGCAGCAGCTCGAGCGCCTCGGCCAGCATCCCGGCGACGTGGCTGACCCCGATCACGTGGCAGGCCCGGGTGTGCACCCCGCCTGGGTAGCTCAGGAAGCTGAGCCCCAGTTGGCGGATCCACTGCAGGCGCTGCAACTCGGGCAGCTCGAGCAGGCCGCTCTGCAGCTCGTTCAGCTCGATGAAGCCGTGGATGGGGTCGTTGACGAACATGGCCGCCTTTCAGGCGTCGAAGTAGAGCGAGATTTCGTAGGGGTGCGGCCGGTTCCGCACCGCATTGTACTCGTCCTCGATCTTGGCCCGGACCCAGGCCGCGATCAACTCGCGGCTGAAGACCTCTCCGGCCAGGAGGAACTCGTGATCCGCCTCCAGGGCCACCATCGCCTCACGCAGGCTAGTGGGCAGATTGCCGAGCTTGGCCTTCTCCGCCTCGGGCAGGGTGAAGACGTTGACGTCATAGGGCCCGAAGCCGAGCTTGATCGGGTCGAGCTGCCGGCGGATGCCGTCCAGGCCGGCCATGAGCTGGGCGGCCATGGCCAGGTAGACGTTGCAGGTGGCGTCCGGGGGCCGGAACTCGATGCGCTTGGTGGCCGCCGTGTCGGCGTACTTGGGGATGCGCACGGCGGCGCTGCGGTTGGCCAGCCCGAAGATGGTCTTCACCGGCGCTTCGAAGCCCGGCACCAGGCGCTTGTAGCTGTTCGTGCTCGGGTTGGTGAAGGCGAGCAGGGCCGGGGCGTGCGCCAAGAGCCCCCCGATGTAGTTGAGCGCCAGCCGGCTCAGCCCGGCGTAGCCCTTCGGGTCCCAGAAGAGGTTCTTCTGCCCCTTCATCAGGCGCTGGTGGAAGTGCATGCCGCTGCCCGCCTCGTTGTAGAGCGGCTTGGGCATGAAGGTGACGCTCTTCTTGTGGCGCGCCGCCGTCATCTTGACGATGTACTTGATGCGCAGCGCGTTGTCCGCCGCCGCGCGCAGCGGCTGCTCGAGGATCTCGATCTCGCTCTGGCCGGGGCCGCCCACCTCGTGGTGGTGGTAGCGCACCGGGATGCCGGCTGCTTCCACCGCGGCCACCATCTCGGCGCGCAGGTTGTAGAGCTGGTCCAGGGGCGGACAGGCGTGGTAGCCGCCTTGGCGGGGGATCTTGTGGCCGAGGTTGTCCTCGGGCCGGACGGCGCTGTTCCAGTCGGCCTCGGCGCTGTCGATGCGGTACATCGCCGTGTTGATGTCGTTCAGGTAGGTCACCGCGTCGAAGATGTAGAACTCGAACTCGGGCGCCCAGAGGCTGGTCGTGGCCACACCGCTGGCCGCGAGCAGGGCGTCCGCCTTGGCGAGGATGGCCCGCGGGTCCCGGGCGAAGGGCGCCTTGGTGTCGGCCTCGGCGGGCTGGGCGATCATCGAGAGCGTGGGCCGGTCCCAGAAGAGGTCGCGGGTGGCCGTGGCGGGATCAGGCAGGAGCAGCATGTCGCCGGCCTCGAGCGACTTGAAGCCGGGCACGCTGGAGCCGTCGAAGGCGATGCCCTCGGTGAACAGGGCCGGCCCGACCTGGCTCAGTGGCACGCTGATGTGGTGCCAGCCGCCGAAGAGGTTGACGAACTTGAGGTCGACGACCTCGATGCCTTCGCGCTTCACCCGCGCGAGCACGCGCTCCACCGCTGAGGCGGGCATGGGGTCTCCTTGTGAGTCGGCAAGCTGCTGGGTAGGCGGTCCGGGCAGTGTGCCTCAGCGCGCGGGGGGATGCAAGGCCCGCCCCCGGGGGGGCGGAGCCGGCGATCACTGCAATTGAAGGCCGGCCCCCGCTGGCCTATATTGGCCCCGGGTCCGCGGCCCGGACCCGGGAAGCGAGGCCGGCATGAAGACCATCCCCGATCTGGAGACTCACCTCTTCGAGTTGATCCGCCGGGCGAGCACCAAGCTGCCGGCGGACGTGACCGGCGCCCTTGAGGCCGGCCAGGCCCGCGAGGCCGCCGGTTCGGCGGCGGCGACCACCCTGGCGACCATCCTCGAGAACGTCGAGCTCTCGGCCAAGGCGGCCACACCCATCTGCCAGGACACTGGCACGCCGGTCTTCTACGTCAAGCACCCCTGGGACTACCCGGTGCGGCCCATCCGCGAGGCGGCCCTGGCCGCCGTGCGCCGGGCCACCAAGGAGAGCCTGCTGCGGCCCAACGCCGTCGACAGCGTGACCGGCGCCAACAGCAACGACAACACCGGAGACACTTTCCCCTCCTTCTACTTCGAGCAGTGGGAGGAGCCCGACGCCCTGCGCTTCGATCTGCTGCTCAAGGGCGGCGGCAGCGAGAACCAGAGCGCCCAGTACAGCCTCCCCCACGGCGCCCTCAAGGCTGGCCGCGACATGGAGGGGGTGAAGCGCGTGATCCTGGACGCCCTCGTCAACGCCCAGGGCCAGGGCTGCGGTCCGGCAGTGCTGGGGGTCTGCATCGGCGGCGATCGGGCGACCAGCTACTCGCTGGCGAAGAAGCAGCACCTGCGGCCCCTCGCTGACAAGAGCTCGGATCCCGTACTCGCCTCCATGGAGGAAGAAATCACGCAGAAGGCCAATGCCCTCGGCGTGGGACCGATGGGCTTCGGCGGCGAGACCACCGTGCTGGCCACCAAGATCACCAAGGCGCACCGCCTGCCGGCCAGCTTCTACGTCTCCATCAGCTACCTGTGCTGGGCCTCGCGCCAGGCCGGCATGAGCGTCAAGGGCGGGAGGGTCGCGCATGATTGACCTCAGCACCCCCATCAGCGAAGCCGCCATCCGTTCGCTCAGGGTGGGCGACGTGGTTTCCGTCAGCGGCGTGGCGGTGACCGCCCGCGACACGGCGCACAAGTACATGGTCGAGCGCTGGATCGAGAGCGCGCCTTTCCCCGATAGCGAAGACGGCAAGCTGCTGGCCACCCTCAAGCCCATCCTGGCCGGGGGCGTGATCTACCACTGCGGGCCGGTGGTGCGCCAGGACGAGAAGGGCAAATGGCACTTCGTGGCCGCCGGGCCCACCACCTCCAGCCGCGAAGAGCCCTTCGAGCACAAGGTGATCGCGGCGCTCGGCGTGCGGGCGGTGATCGGCAAGGGCGGCATGGGCGAGAAGACCCTGGCCGCCTGCCAGGAGCACGGGGCCGTGTATCTCCACGCCGTGGGCGGCGCGGCCACGCTCATCGCCCAGCGGGTGCGGGAGGTGGAGGCCGTCTACAAGACCGAGTTCGGCCTGCCCGAGGCCTTCTGGCAGATCCGCGTCGAGGACTTCCAGTGCGTGGTGACGATGGACAGCCACGGCGAGAGCTTGCACGCCAAGGTGCTGGCCGACAGCCGCGATCGCTTCAACGAGATGTACGGCCTCTAGCGGCGAAGGCGGCGGCGCGTGATCTACGACAACATCCTCCAGGTAGTGGGCAACACGCCGGTGGTGCGGCTGAACCGCATCGGCGCGGGGCTTTCCTGTGAGCTCTACGGCAAGTGCGAGTTCCTCAATCCGGGCGGCTCGCTCAAGGACCGCATTGCCGTGCGCATGGTCGAGCGGCTGGAGCGCGAGGGCGTGCTGGCGCCGGGCGCCACCATCGTCGAGCCCACCAGCGGCAACACGGGCATCGGCCTGGCGATGACGGCGGCCGTCAAGGGCTACCCGATGGTGGTCACGCTGGCCCAGAAGATCAGCGAGGAGAAGGAGATCATCCTCGAGGCGCTGGGCGCCGAGGTGCACCGTGCCGAGGACGACAGCGCCCCGCACACGGACCCGCGCAGCCAGTACGGCAAGGCGGCCTGGCTCGTGGAGCAGCGCCCGGGCGCCGTGATGCCCAACCAGTACAAGAACCCCGAGAACGCCGCCAGCCACTACGCCACCACGGGGGCCGAGATCTGGGCCGACTTCGGCGAGAGCCTGACGGCCATGGTGATCGGTGTGGGCACCGGCGGCAGCATCATGGGCATCTCGCGCTACCTGCGCGAGCGCAACCCGAAGATCCTGATCGTGGCCGTGGAGCCCGTGGGCTCGCTCCTGGGTGGCGGCACCGAGACTCGCCTGTACCACGTCGAGGGCATCGGCTACGACTGGATCCCGGACATCTTCGACGCCAAGGTCGCCGACCGCTTCCTCGCCGTCCACGACCGCGACACCTTCCGCATGGCGCGGCGCCTGATTCGCGAGGAGGGCTTGCTCGTCGGCGGCAGCTCGGGCACGGTCGTGCAGGCCATGGTGGAAGTGGCCAAGACCCTGCCGCCGGGCTCCAAGATCTGCGGCATCCTGGCCGACGGCATCCGCAACTACCTGCGCAAGTTCCCCGACGACGCCTGGCTCGCCCGGCGGGACCTGCTGTAGCGCCCCGCGGCCATTCCGCACCCCATCGGTGCAGTCTGACGCGCACTAGGCGAGGCCGCCGCTCAGGGTGCCGCCGCGTCGCTGCCGCCGGGGAGCCTCTCGGCTTCCCGCAGGTCCGGCTCCGCACCCAGCCGCCGAAATGTTGCGCGAGCTGCTGCCGCTTCCAGCTCCGCCGACTCCGAATTGCCAGCGCACAAGTACGCCTTCGCTAGCAATGCGCGCGTCTTGGCGCTCTCGTAGGGAAGGTCGGCATCTGTCCAGAGGCGCAGGCCGCGTTCGAGCGCGGAGACCGCCTCGCCTACACGATCCTCCGCCAGGAGCAGCGTGCCGCGCGCTTGCTCGCAAGTCGCCTTGAACACCGGCGACTGGAAGGGCTGCGTGAGCTCATCCAGCTCGGCCACGGCCGCTTGCGCTGCCTCAAGATCGCCGGCCGCGAAGGCGATCTCCACCTGCAGAGGCAGCAGCCGGATCCGGTCAAGTGCGGCAAGCGTGGCATCAGCGAGGGACCGCTGCAGTAACCCCCGCGCGGCATCGGTACGGCCCTGCGCGAGACGGAGCGCGGCGAGGCCGGGCATGGGATCCCGGCCGAGCTGGTGCGCCTGGCGGAAGGCCTCCTCCGCCCCCCCCCTCATCTCCGACGCGCAGCCTGATCTCGCCGATCTCGTAGAAGGCTTCCGCGGCTGTCTCGCGCATGACCACATCCCCGCAAACCTGGCGCATCTCCATTTCAGCCTCGGCCCAGGCGCCGCGCAACCGCATCACCTCCGCGCGGTAGACCCGGCAGAGTCCCGGGAACAGGGACTCCGAGTGGGCCCCGCACCAATTGACGCCGGACTCGCTCCACTCGCCGGCACGCCGGTAGTCCGCGAGGGCGTGGCAGGACGAGATCATGTTGCAGTAGCTCCTGCCGACGACGAGGGGACTGAGTTCGCCGCCCAGGGCCGAGGCCATCACCTCGTCCAGCAGCGCCATGCCCTCCGCGACCTGCCCCAGCGCGATGAGCGCACGGCCGCGATCCTGCATCCCCAGAGCCTCCAGGTCCCGATCCCCGTGACTGCGCCCCAGCTCCGCGACTCGGCCAGCCAGATGGAGCGCCTTCTTGTAGTCTTTGGCAGATTCGATGGCCAGCACCGTCTGGAAGCGCAGGAGGTAGCCGTGCTCCCGCGTATCAGGAAAATCCGCCAGGATGCGCTCCGCGCGCTTGAGCCATCCAGCGGCCACCGCGCTGGCCAGCCGAATCTGGGAGCTTTCCGCAAGGAGGATGGCGACGTAGCCGGAGCGCGCACGGTCGCCCACGCTCGCATACTCGGCAAAGGCCCGTTCGTAGATGCGGGCCTCCTCGTCGTTGTCTGCAACCCAGCCCGCCGCCTCGCCAAATCGTTCGAGGTCCGCCGCTGAGAGACCGTCCTCGTCGTCAACCTCACGGAACAGCTCGTACGCGCGGCGCCACTCATGGCGGTCGAACGCGGCGCGCGCCGTCCCGAGCTGCGACGAGGTGGCGGCGATCTCCAGATTTGCGAGCGCTTCGCGCAGCTCAGCGGCCTCGGGAAAGCGTCGAGCCGGGTCCTTCTCGAGGCAGCGGCGGATGATCGGCGCGAGCGCCGCTGCGGCCCCGCCCCGCTCGGCGAGCGCCGGCATCTCCTTATTGAGGATGGCTGCTGCCACGAGCGCCTGCGTCGACCCAGTGAAGGGTAGCTCGCCCGTGACCATCTCGAAGAGCAGCACGCCGAGCGAGAAGAGGTCCGAGGCGGGTCCGAGCGTGGACGCGCCAAGCTGCTCGGGGGACATGTAGGGCAAGGTTCCGGCGACGAGGCTTGAGTCCATGATGTCCAGGGTAACGGTCGATCGGGTTGTCACCGTGGCGATGGGTCCGGCTTCCGCGGGCGGAGGCGTGACGGCCTTGGCCAAGCCGAAGTCGAGAACCTTCACCTGCCCGCGTTCGTCCACCATGATGTTGCCGGGCTTGAGGTCGCAGTGGATGATGCCCTTTGCGTGCGCGGCCCCCAAGGCATCGCAAACCGGCAGTGCCAGCTCCAGCACTTCGGCCAGGGCCATCCCTCCTGGACGGATGCGCGCGCGCAGCGACTCACCCGCC
>Ga0299912_10005481_pt1 | contig 10426 bp, 10 predicted proteins | sample RVTome_2_FD_207667 | JGI IMG/M metagenome (GOLD analysis project Ga0299912, IMG submission 207667) | Soil microbial communities from uranium-contaminated site in the Upper Colorado River Basin, Wyoming, United States - RVT95D214 (version 2) ... | reverse complement strand
CAAACACATGAAAGGAGGACCTATGAAAAAGCTCATCGTAGTATCACTAATCATGGCCGTTATGTTTTTGGTAGGGGGCTTTTCTGCTCCCGCTCAAACTCAGAATCCCGCGAGTGACGTGAAGCCGACTTTTATCAGCCTGACCCCCAGCTTGTACGTGCACGGTTGGCCGGCCTTCACCGTCTCTTACCCCAAGGATTGGGTGGACATGCCTCCCCTGCCAACAATGTTTTTTCGGGCAGGGGCAGCCCGACCGAATTTAAACCCTTCACCCCAACTCACGATTAGTGTCAGTACAAGCCCTCTCCCCTTAGAGGATTGGGCCAAGGTAGTTATGCCTATCTATGTAGCGATTAGCACAGACAACAAGATCCTCTCCGACAAACCCTCCCAGTTGAAGGATGGTACCCCGACCCGGGAGGTAGAATTCGAATTTGTCCTCAAAAACGGTCCGAAGCTGAACAACTTCATATTGATGACGAAGAAAGACATTGCATGGATCTCGATCACATTGTGGGATGACAAGGGAAAGATAGGGGAGGACTTGAAAAACTACGCCTATTCCCTGACATTTCAGCAGGGCAAGGAAGAGCCGGTGAAAGTGCCCCCTGATGTCCGGGCGTTTGTTGACAAGTACGCTAGCGACGTGGTGAGCGGCGATGTGGAGAGAATCATGGCCAATTTCTCGGATCAGTTTCTTCACCGCGGCCAGAATAAAGCATTTTTCGAAAAGTATTTCCGACAGATTCTAACCCAGTGGGTTAGCATTACAAGCGAAGCAACCGTGACGGTCTTCGAGCCTCGGGGAGATAAAGCATATGTGGACGGATTTTTTCTAGGAAAGGGAAAAGGCAGCCCCAACGCTCTGAAGGGACCCATGGCCTACCAGCAGATCATCAAAGAAAACGACCAGTGGAAGTGGTACGGCAATCAGAAGTAGTCGGCCAAAGTACTGTAGGGTGCGTTCCCCGAACGCACCATTTGATCGGTATGATCGGGGATCACACTCTACAAGATCTCCGGGAGATCTATGAGTCTCTTTGGAGCCTTTTTTGCTCTATTTTTAATAAATAGATTTTCAATTGTATGACGTAGTCAACAAGAATCATTTTCGCATAAATGAGGTGCTATATAGGTAAGGTTTCGTATATTTGACTAACCTTAAAGTGAGTTCTTATCAAACTCATGCACAAAAAAAACGACACACTAAAGGAGGACCTATGAAAAAGCTCATCACAATCTTACTGATCACGGCTGTTATGTTGTTGGTAGGGAGCTTTTCTGCTCCCACTCAAGCTCAGAGTCCCGCGAGTGACGTGAAGCCGACTTTCATCAGCCTGACCCCCGGCTTGTACGTGCACGGTTGGCCGGCCTTCACCGTCTCTTACCCCAAGGAGTGGGTGGAACAGCCTCTGCGGCCCGGAGTAGGAATGGTCTTTTTCGTCGCGGCTCCCAAGACTTTTCCTCCTGTACCTAGCTTTGTGGTTTATGTCTTTCCAAATCCTCTCCCCATAGACAATTGGAGCAAGATAGTGGTACCGAGCCTTACAGCAATGGGTAGAGACATCAAAATAGTATATGACAAGCCTTCCCAGTTGAAAGATGGAGCTCCAGCGCAGGAAGGAGAGATTGAATGGGTCCGCAATGAAGGGGTAAAGTTGAATATGCTGGTGCTTACTACAAGTAAAGACAATCTATGGATCATGATCACCTTTCAATCCGACAAGGGAAAGATAGGGGAAGACCTGAAAAACTACGCCTATTCCCTGTCATTTCAGCAGGGCAGGGAAGAGCCGGTGAAAGTGCCCCCCGATATCCGGGCGTTTCTTGATAAGTTTTGCAGTGACATAGTGAGCTACGATGTGGAGAAAATCATGACCAATTACTCGGATCAATATCTTCTCTTCGGTATGAAGAAAGCAAACATTGAAAAATTTTTTCGAAATTATCCTGGTTCTCCTACCCAACGGGGCGTCAAGTCATACGAGGCAACCGTGACGATTTTCGAAGCCCAGGGAGATAAAGCGTATGTGGATGGGTTTTTTACATCAAAGACAAGTGACGACGCCAAGGCTGTGGAGGCGTCTATGTTCAACGGGTGGATCATCAAAGAAAACGGTCAGTGGAAGTGGTACGGCAATCAGAAGTAGTCAGCGCCAGTACTGTAGGGTGCGTTCCCCGAACGCACCATTTGATCGGTATGATCGGGGATCACGCCCTACAAGATTTCCAGGAGATCTATGAGTCTCCTGGGAGCCTTTTTGCTCTATTATGAAAAAAATAAATTTTCAATTGCATGAAGTAGTCAACAAGAATCATTTCCACATAAGTAGGTGTCCCAAGGGTATGGTTTCGTATATTTGACGAACCCCAAAGCGAGTTCTTATCAAACTCATGCACCAAGAAAACAAACACATGAAAGGAGGATAAATAAAAATGGGCAAAAAGAGATGGTTTTCAGTTCTTTATTCCAGAACAATGCTGATCGCCATAAGCTGTGCTGTGCTTCTGCTTTTAATGGCGGGTTGTTCTATCAAAACCATTACTGCTCCGGCTCAGGGGCTGGAAAAGGCGGCGCTGGAGCGGCAAACAACAGAGGGAGTCGTTATTGGTGAAGAAAATATTGTCACTAATACCATTGTCTGGAAGGCGATTCCTTACGCCAAGCCTCCTGTCGGTGCATTACGCTGGAAGGCGCCTCAAGCACCGGAAAAAAGATCTCAACCTCTTAAGACTGATAAATATTGCGAAATATGTCCGCAGTATACACCGCCTACACCTTGGATTATCGCTGGAAACGAAGACTGTCTGTATCTGAACATCTGGTCTCCGAAAAACACAACGGGCAAACTGCCGGTTTTTTTCTGGATTCACGGCGGCGGAAACAGTATTCAGTCGCCGCTGCTTTCCCTACTGGACGGCGGGATTCTGGCCAATAAAGGGAACATGATCGTAGTGACTCTTAATTATCGTCTGGGCCCCATGGGCTTCTTTAATCATCCGGCCTTGAAAAGCGGAGATGCGGCAAGCGATTCCGGAAACTTTGCTATTCTGGATTTGATTGCGGCCTTGAAGTGGGTGCAGGCCAACATTAAAAATTTCGGCGGCGATGCCGGAAATGTGACCATTGCCGGCGAATCAGTCGGAGGACAAAATGTCTTTAGCCTTATCAGTTCGCCTCTGGCTAAAGGTTTATTTCACCGTGCGATTTCAGAAAGCGGTATCATTCTTCCCTACTCGCCGGAAGAGGGAGCAGCCCATATCAATGGCAAATTGGCCAAAATGATGATGAAAGATGGCAAAGCGTCCGATGCAAAAGACGCTGCCACTATAATGGCATCGATGTCTGCCAAAGATGTTGAAGCTTATATGAGATCAAAGACGGCGCAGGATTTTCTGGAAATGTATCCCGAAGGAAAAATGACGGGGATGATCCAGTTCCCAACTGCGTTTAGTGATGGCTATGTGCTGCCCAGGGATTTTTACGCGGCTCTGACCTCGGGAAATTATAACAAGGTGCCGATAATAATAGGAAGCAATAAAGAAGAAGCCAAATTATTTATAAGAGGCTTTCCGCCTTTTGTGGGCTGGTGGAATCAGGATCAATCCCTAATCAAAGATCCGGCCAAAATGGAATTTTACGAGCTTGTCGCCAAATATCTAAGTGACGGCTGGAAGGTCATGGCTGTGGATCATCCTGCGGCGATACTAAAAAATAATTCAGACCAGCCGATGATCTTTACCTATCAGTTTTTGTGGGGGGCCGGCGGGGTGAAGAACAATGTCATTGATCCTCCTTTAAATATAATTCTGGGCGCCTGCCATATGATGGAAATAGATTTTGTTTTTGGAACTGAAATAACTCCTGCGGTCGCGAAAGTTTTCAATGAGAAAAATCGTCCCGGCCGCGTTGCCCTTTCCAATGCGATGATAGACTATTGGTCTCAGTTTGCCCGCACGGGCAATCCCAACAGGGATAAATCCGGCCTGCCCATATGGAGCCCTTGGTCTAATATCCCTAATTCTCCCAAGTCAATCCTGCTGGATGCCGATCTGGAAAAAGTCAAAATTACAATGACTGAGAAGGAATTAAAGCAGGAAGATATTGAGGCGGCTCTCAAAGCCGAACCGCGGCAAAAAGAGATACAGCCCGCCTGGAATATGTGGCCTTTCAGGAGACGCTAAGCAGAAGAATGCATAGATTAAACATTCTTTGCCCTGCCTGTTTTGGCAGGGCAAAGGAAAGATTTTTTGAGATTCAGCAAATATGGTAATTGGGACGGTTCTATTTTTCAGCTGTTTCAAGAAGCATCAACAAATAGAACCGTTCCCTTTCCTTCTTATAGTTCAGTAATATGTGTTTCATGAAAAATAGACCACCTGATGGTCAGTTAACCTATTTACCTAACCTATAGCCTTTTGGAGAAAGTTATGAAATGGAGTTTCCAGAAGATGCCCATGCGATGGCTCTAAAGGGACCCAAAATCTCTTTAGGGCCTTTCTTTTTGCTTTTCTTGAGTTTCCCTTTCTTCAAAAGTAGCAATTAAATTTTCAAAACCAAAAAGGAGGTGGACCATGAAAAAGTGCCTATTCATATCGGTATTGAGTCTGATTTTAGCCATTGCTTGGGGAGGGGAAGGCTTTGCTCAACCCAAGAAGGAAATGGCATTTTCTGGGACTAATTATTGGTCAAGCACACCGAAAGCCTTTCAAGTCGACCCAGACCGGTCAATCATGCAACCGGAACTCTTTGGGGTAAGGGTGAATGATAGTGGCGATGGCCCTTTCCACGGAGCATCAGTTCACATTGCGGCAGTTTCGTATAGAAGCAAAGGTTATAACGGATTCAGAGGTTACGAGACTTGGACAGACAAGGATGGTGACAAAGTGATCTGGGAACTTATGGACACTCCTCCTGGTGCTTCCAGTTCGCCGGGGCGACTACTTGAGGGGACCGGCAAGTACGCTGGATGGCAAGGTACTATGGAATATACCTTGCAGTATCCGAAATCATTTCCCCAAGGGACGATGCGTGGAATCTGCCGGGAGGTCATAAAAATAGTCACACCCCAATAGGTTCCACCCACGCCCCGCTTTCCTAAAGGTTTCCTGGACTTATGGGCAGAGGGCAAAAAGGATCAAAGCCCAGGGAATATAAGCTGGGCTTTGATCCTGAGTAGCAACGATAGGGGTTTTGATAGAAAAATCGTAGATATTGTTTTTCTATATTCTCTACTGGGTCCTGTTCGGAATACGTTATGGGGACAGCGGCGGGGACGTAGTTGAAAATTGACACTTTTTCCACGCTGCTTTCATATGGTAATAGTTTCGGGATGTGGGGTCGCCAGAGGGCGAAAGGGTCTTGCAATCAAACATTTCCCAAAAGATAATGGCGGGCATCATTGGGTGGCATCTATAAAAAAGTACTGTGGGGTGCGTTCCCCGAACGCACCATTTGATCGGCATGATCGGGGATCACGCCCTACAAGATCGAAAAGAACTAAATGCGTTTGTGTTAGTAGGTGGAAGTATTAAATTGTCATCGGAACCAGCAGGAATTGGAGAAAAAAAGGAGTTCTTCCTGAAGTCGTTGGTTAACCGATTTAGACAGTAATACAAGATTATATTTGGTAATTGTTATCTGCGATACTCGTCCTCAACTTTGTTTTGCGAATGTGGGTGATTAATAATAACTTGCGTCATTTTGCCACTTTTTTGTATGATAGACAACAGGAAGCTTATCGGGGACGAATTAAATAGATTGGGTATCTGAGGTAGTTACATGAAAAAGCGTGATGCAAAGCAAGGTGAGAAGATATATTTAATGAAGGCCACCTTGAGCGATTGGTATGGAAAAGTTCGAGGCCAGCCTTTTAGGGTTTTAGCAATTCCTGGAGATTTTACGTTGTATGGCCTCGCAGAAGCCATCGTAGACAGTTTCCATTTTGATTTTGACCATCCTTTCGGATTTTATGACAACATAAAGAGATGGCCTCATTCAAGTGAGGGTTATGAATTGTTTGCTGATATAGCAAAGGGGAGCCAATTTAAGGGTGTCAAGATAACAAGAGCACACAAAGTCTTCGACAAAATCGGGAAGAAAATGCTATTTCTCTTTGATTATGGCGATGAGTGGCATTTTATCGTTGAACTCAAAGGGATTGAATTACCCAAGGAGGGAGAACAGTATCCATCGGTTGTGAAGTCCGGCGGAGGTGTTCCTCTTCAATATGGGGAAGCGGACGGAAGAGAATAATTATATTATAGAGAAAATTATTCATGCCCTACCAATACAAACGGGGACCATTAGGCAATAACGATGTAAATAGACTCACCAATGCCTGCGATACTTTCAACCCGCAATCTTCAATTCCTAAATATGGTTCCTACTATTGACTCGTAGGTGGAAGCGTTAAATCGGGCATGAATGGCGACTCTTCTCGTAGAAAAAGTGGACTTCTTCCTTGTAACTTTTTCTTCACAAATTTTTAAGAATGGCGTATATTACAATCGCAAATTGGTGGTAAGGCGAATGTAAGCCTCTGCCACACTGTTTACGGTTGCCGTTCAATTCCGACATTAGATGCGATGATTGACCATGATCAACGATCAAGCAACGAGATCTGCGATTTCCCGAGATTGGGGGGTGGTTCGTAAGTTTTGCGCGAGCAGTCACCGTCAATGGCTAATCCCAGGAGATGGTGTAATAAATGAGACTCCGCCAGAGGACTTCTATAATCTTCCCTTTCTTCTGGCATACGCGGTTCTCGATCAGGTGCTTGACGAACTAATGGATCAGGGGGTGTTTCAATGCGTCCAGAAGAGGCCATTTCTTGGGGACAAAATGGTTGTCTCCCGCAATCGTCTCCCCTGGCTCGATTACGATTTAGTGGACTTGGGCAGAAAAGCACGAAACGACTTGGCACATGAGGCAAAACTCTTAGGGAAATCCCAGTGCTTTGCCTTCATTGACGCAATTGAAGCTGAGCTCAAGGCTTGGGGCATCCTTTGAGGTCCATACCTAACACTTTCAACTCATAATCTTCGATTTCTAAGAATGGTTCTCAGCAATAGTTTGTAGGTGTAACAAAGTGTTTTGTAATTTATGAGATTGTGCTTGAGATTCAAAAAAGGTGTTCTGGATAAATGATTTTTATCGATGGAAAATCCATCCTGTAAAATTTGAATTGACATAGGGTGGACTGAGATATATATTCAGCATGAATTCCCCAAAGGAGGTGATTTAAATGACAAAAGCAGAGTTGATTGCAAGCATTGCAAAGGAGACCAAGATCTCGAAAGCGTCAGCTGAAAAAGCCATCAACGCCTTTACCAATTCTGTGACGAAGGCATTGAAGAAGGGTGATAAACTGACCTTAACAGGATTTGGGACTTTCTCTTTGGCAAAAAGGAGGGCCAGAAAGGGGAGAAATCCACAAACCGGAAAGGAGATTAAGATCTCCGCTAAAAAGGTGGCAAAATTCAAGGCAGGAAAATTGTTAAAAAGTGCGATAAAGTAATCCTATATAGTCCATCTGTGCAATCGAGGGGAGGTGGGGAAAACCGAGCTGATTGTGATAGGGACATTGCTGACTAGGTTGAATTAATCTGATCCAAATGTAATCGGGATTCAGATTAAGGAGCAAAGGAGCAATGATAGATAGTGCAAAATAAGACTACATTTTTATCCGCCTACGCAGAAGACCACGGGCTTTGCCCGTGGATGAATGCGTAAACCGTGCCTTAACTGCTGTGGGTTGAAATCCGTTGCCTCGGCGGATTTCGCCACAGGCGGATAACCCTCCGAAGCCTTGGTAGCTGCGCACCGAAGTGCTTTAGCGCCCAGTGGCGTAGGAGGGTATTTCAATTGAGGTACCACGGGCTTCGCCCGTGAGGCTCCATACCGGAAAAGCATGGCATGATTTTTTGTCCCCATTGCAATGGTCGAGGTAAGGTTTTCAAAGACGCCAATGAATTTACCTTAACGTTGCATTGGAAAGGCAGTTAGGTATGCTTCACAACCTCTACCAAGCGGGTCTTTTACATGTTTTATAGGTAACACACGACGTCACCTAAGGTGACATCTGGGATACCCTTGGAAAGACAGTAGCAAAACGCTTAAAGGTACCGCTGTAGAGGTTTCCCAGCATACCCAACCGCCTTTTGGGGACGTTTTTATGCAACTGTAAGGTTTAATGTTTGCATAGCCTGTGGAGGCTTCGGAGCAATAAAGGCATCGGGAGAAGAACCGATTGATGGAAACAGTTATAAAGGAAGGTACTTGGGATGACCAGAAAAATTCGCAACGAAGCAAGGTTCTTGATTATTTCCCTTTCACAAGTTAAACTGAAACCAAAGTAAGCTTTTTTAGGAGGTAAGAATTATGCCTATAGTAAGAATGTCTTCCAAAGGGCAGCTCGTGATACCCAAGGAAATAAGAGATAAGTTAAAGCTGATTCCAAAGAAACCAGTCATCGTTGAAATGAAAAAGGATCATGCGGTCGTCAAACCAATACCGGATCTCAGGAAAATATTGCGTGGGGCTTTAAAGGGAAAATCATCTATGAGCCGAGATCTCATACGGGAACATCGATTAGAGGTCAGACATGATGGAAAATTACCTGTTTGATGCCTTCCCTCTGCTTTGTTGGCTGCAGGAGGAACCTGGTTATAAAATGGTCGATGATTTGCTCACTGAGGCTGAGGAAGGAAAAACTTCAATTTCAATTCACATCATTAACCTGTGGGAGGTTTTTTACCGCATATGTCGGTTAATAGGAAAAAAGCAAGGCGAAGAAATATTTGGCAAAATTCAGTTACTTCCGATTCACGTTCTTTCTATTTCGGATGAAGATGTAATGGAGGCTGCCAAAATCAAGGCAACCTATCCAATTTCCTATGCGGACGCCTTCGCTGTAGCCAAAGCTACACAAAACAGAACTACCGTGGTTACAGGGGATCCCGAATATAAAGCCGTTTCCAAAGTAATCAAGATCCTTTGGGTTAAATGAGGAAGATTCGGGGGCAAAGCTTTATTATACACTTTGCAATTATTCTCGGTTAATAGCTGGGCGAGAATCGAATCACTTGTAGAAAAGGAAGTATTTTCGAAAAAATGAGGAGGGGACGTCCGTGCAGGACGTGCTTGACAGCATTAAGTAAAATGGTTCTGTTTTTTTATACGGGAACCCGGTAAAATTAGAACAACCGCTCCCTTTATGATACCATTTTATGGGTGGGGCGTAATCGTAACAATCGTAATCTGTTTTCTGTCAGGCCCGTAATACCAAAATACTCGATAAGCAGCAGGCGTTTTTTGTTGAACATAGGCTTCAAATACCTTTTCCCCATTCGGCCCCTTGAGGGAAGTAAATTCATGGGTGCTTAAAGAAGGGTGCCTCAGGTTGGTCTCCAAGAATCCGAGTGTTTTTCTTACGGCCTTCAAAAGATTCTGTTTGCTCGGATCATTTTCGATTTCCTGAAAGTCTGAATCAGCTTGTGGCGTAAAATTCAGTTCAAACATATGATTTCATTTGGCGTACTTTGCAAATGACCCCCGTTTGATTGTCCCCTTCTGTGATAAGCCTTTCTTCACTTGTTCTAAAGCCGCTTTATTTTCATAAAGCCAGACCTCTCGGGCTGGAATTTCCACCATAGGCTCCAGAATAATCCTATCATTTTCTCTGTAGGCCTTCACCGAACTGATCTTCTCTGTTGGAAGAAGCTTTGTTAATGAAATCCTCTTTCTTGAATCTACGGTTAGTTTGATCGTTTCCATTTCTTCTCCTTTCTCACGTTGAATTAATCATAATCAAAAGTGGGATAAATGTCAAGTGGGAATACCCACAACGTATTGCCTCATATTAAATGTTACTCTTTAGAACCCCCGAAGAGGAGATTTATTATAAGCCCAGGGGCAGCGACGGTGACGGACGGGCGAGGGGACGTAGTTGAAAAATTACACTTTTCCCCCTCTGCTTTCTGGTAATAGTTTCGGGATGCGAGGTCGCCAGAGGGCGAAAGGATCAGGCCTTGCAATCAAACATTTCCCAAAAGATAATGGCAAGCATTATTGGGTGGCATCTATAAAAAGCTGGCCATGTTCAAAAGCACGCACAGCGCATGGCGCAAAGCGCATAGCGAAATTAAACACAGCGACATTAATCAAAACAAAGGCCATCATTCCTGCCCCGTATCAGGTACGGGGTAAACTCCAACAGGAATACAGAAAAACACTGGATTCCGGGTCGAGCCCGGAATGACAAACCGTATAGGACTTATGTCGTCATGTATATACATAAATTCTGCCTAATCTAACACGCAAATAAACCAACCCCCACCCTCCCCCTCTGAAGGGGGAGGGGCGGGGTGGGGGTGCTCAGTCTTATTTTCATTCTTCGTGGTGCCCTTATGGGCATGAAGGTTT
>Ga0299912_10005480_pt1 | contig 10427 bp, 7 predicted proteins | sample RVTome_2_FD_207667 | JGI IMG/M metagenome (GOLD analysis project Ga0299912, IMG submission 207667) | Soil microbial communities from uranium-contaminated site in the Upper Colorado River Basin, Wyoming, United States - RVT95D214 (version 2) ... | reverse complement strand
CCCGAAATAATAGAAAGCTTTTTAGATAATATGCATCGCTCCTCGAAGCAATTGCCCTCGGTTCAGTCGATGCCTCAGATGAAAGCCACCAGCAGGCTTCGCGGCGCGGAAAGCCGGACTGCCTTGCCGTCACATTACCATAAAGACAGAATTATGGTCGTGGTTAGACCAACCGAGCTTTGTAACGCCGGTTGCGTTTACTGTTCAAGCTATAAATCACATGCCAAGCCGGAGATGAGCCTGGCGCTTGTCGAAACGCTCTATCATCAGCTTCGTGACTACGCCGCACAAGCTCGAATACGCCATCTGACTTTTCTCTGGCATGGTGGCGAGCCGCTGCTCATGACCAGGGATTTCTTCAGGCGCGCCTGGGAACTTGGCCAAAGCGATAATGGTATGACGATTAATCACCTTGTCCAAACCAATCTGCTCCTAATTGATGCCGAGTGGCTGGAGCTATTCAGGCAATTTAAGGTGGGGCTTGGAACATCGGTCGATCCGTTAGATGGTATCAGGATTTTAAAAGATGGCCGTCAGCAATATCAGGACTGGCTCGAAAAATTGTTATTGATTTGCGAAAGCGGTCAGAACATCGGCATAGTTTTCACTGCGACATCGAGGCATTTGCCGCTGGCCGAAAAAATATATGCCTTTTTCAAAAACCTGCAGTCGTTAACACCCGCTGCGATCGGCATCAAAATAAATCCGCTGTATGCCGCCGGAAAAGCCGCTCTCAAAAACTGCGCCGACCTGGCCGTTCGACCGGAATCCTATGGCAGTTTTCTGGCCGAGCTCTGGGCACTCTGGGATAATGATGACAGACCGTTCCCCTTATCGCCTTTCAGAGAATGGCTTGAGCCGGAAAAACTGGCCTGCGAATTCAGCGGCCGATGCCAGGAGCACTTTCTGTCGATTGATGGCGCCGGAGATATTTTCAACTGCGCCCGCTTCGCTGATAGCGGAATTCGCTTCGGCAATATTCTCGATGAACCTCTGGAGCAAATATTAAAAAATGCCGCGCGCCTCAGGCTAAATGAAAGAGAGGCATTGCTCAGAGAATCCGACTGCAAAGACTGCGAGATCTGGGATTACTGTCATGGCGGCTGCCCTTATTTTGCCGAGATTTATCGCGGCGATCCGGTGCGCGCGTCGGCATTCTGCGCTGCTTATCGAGAATTTTTCAAAATTAAGCCAATCCACCGCAAAGCTAAGGTTCTCGCCGCATGCTGAATCTGCCCAAAAATATAAAGGCCAGCATATTGCCAGGCCAGCTTCTCGACGACAACTGCGGAGTTTCAATCCGGCTGAACCAAAATAATCTCGACGTGGAAACTGCCGCGGCTGATTACCAGAGCAGGCTTTTCAATTTTGAATTCGAAGACGATAGCTACCTCGAGCCCGGCCTGATCGACAAGCTCGAGCGCCGGCGTATCAAACTGACTGCCGGCGATAGAATATTCGAAATAGGCCGCCGAATCGGCTCTTTAAGAAATACCTCGCCGGTTTTTACGGCAGTGGCAGATGAGGGCTTATTGAAAAAAATAAATTTCATCTGCGGGTTCGGATTTCAAGTCCACATTGATATGGATGTCCCGCCTGCGAGTGTTGAAATTTTGACGGCCGCGCTTGATTTTTACCTTCACAATCCTTTATTACGGACACCTATCGAACCTTTCCATTCACTGCTGAAAACGGTGGCGCGCACCGGGCCAAAATTCACTCTCTGGGATACCGAATATGAAAAAACCACCGCGAATATTTATGTCAGCGACGGCGGCGCAGTTTCCTTATCGGCGCGGTGGCATAATAACGGTCTCAATTATGGCTCCCTGGAGAATTCCTGGGCCGATATCGATACATCACCACTATACAAAAGGTTATCTTCGATTGCGGCTGCGCTATTTCGGGAAAAAAGCGCCTGTATATTCTGCCGCCATATGGATATTTGCTGCGGATTTTTAAAGGCTGTCGATAAAGCATGGCCCTGCGACCCCTGGGTAGAGACTTTCGATAAGATGCGGGCCGCGGTCAAAAGCGCACAGACTATTCTCAAAAACAATCCCGGGGAATGAATTGTGAGAGGCGATTTTTCGATTGTGCTAATCCCGACCTTCGCCTGCAACGGCGCTTGCAGCCATTGCTTCGAAAAAATATCGCCGCAATCTGTAAATCGCGAGGAGTGGCCGGAATATTTTTCGCGGATAAAGGAGCTGGCAAATTATAAAAAGGTCGATAAGTTATTGCTTTACTGGCAGGGGGGCGAGGTTATGATGATGGGCGCCCGGGCCATTAGGAAAGCGCTCGAAGTGTGCGCCGATACATTTTCCGATGATGGGATCGCCTTAGAACATCACCTTCAAACCAACCTCCTTTTATACGATCGAAAATGGCGGGAAATTATCGCCAGGTATTTCCGGGGCAATATAAGTTCATCGCTTGATTACCCGAATCTCTACCGGGTAACTGCCGGCCTGGATTGCGCAGGTTACGTCGATGCCTGGTTCGAAAAGAAAAAACAGGCCGAGGCCGATGGATTCGTCGTAAATATTATCACTCTGCCGAACGTGTCCACACTTGAGCTGGGCGCGGTGGAATTTTATTCCTATTTTAAAGATCGCGTCGGAGTGTCGAACGTTCAAATCAATTTTCCGTTTCCTGGCCTCGATAGCGAAAAGCCCGAACCATTAAAGCTTGACAGGTTTGCGGATTTCATGGAAGAATTATATCAGGTCTGGGTCGATTCGGACAGGTACTTGAATTTGAATCCGTTTTATGCGCTCGAAAACAGGCTTTATGGCAACACCGGCCGCTTGCCGTGCTGCTGGTCTTACAATTGTGCGGATTATCTAGTCGCGGTCTCTCCCGACGGCGATATCGGGCAATGCGATTGCTGGGTAGCGACCCATACAGATTACAATTTCGGATTGCTGGGTCGGCAGCCCATTGATGAAATTTTCACTTCGCCGGAGCGCGGACGTTTTTTAAATCGTCCGGCCACGATGATCAACGATCCGGACTGCGGGCAATGTCCGTACTGGATGATTTGTTTCGGAGGTTGCCCGATCCGGGCGCTATCGTTCACCGGTGATCTGTACTCAAAAGATTATTATTGTCCGGTTTACAAAAGAATATTTGCAGCGGTTATCGAATGTGGTCAAAAAGGAGATAGAGAAAATGGATAACGAGGATAAGAAAGAGCCAGGCAATTTCGATGGCATGATGGACAGGCGCCGGGTCCTGCGGACAATGGGTAAATTTTCGGCCATAGCCGCGTTCGTTTTGGCCGGTCCGGCCATGCTAATAGAGGGGTGCGGCAAAGATAAATCGGTCACCTATTCCGATACCGCCGGCGAGCCCCCGCCCGATGGCAGCACGCCCCAAAAAGCCATTCCACTTGATCTTGGCGACTCAGCCCAGGCCACGATCCGGGCCTCGGACAACATGGTCAAATATTATAAACTTACCCCGACTCAGTATTACGACCTGGCGCTTATTACCATTACCGCGGTCAGCTTTGTGGGCGGATCCTCAGGCCTATGCTCCTTGCTCGATAGCGGTCTCAACCCATTGACAACGACCGACTTCGACGGACAGGACACCCTCGATTTCAGCCTCGAATCGGGGACCTGGTACATTAAATTTGAGGCGTTGCAGGGCGGCGGCATCGTCACGTTCAATTACAATCTCGGCACCCCGAGCTGGGAAAATTACAATGACTGGAGCAACTATAGCGACGCCTGGAGTAATTATAGCGACGCCTGGAGTAATTCCTGGACCAACTACAGCGATACCTGGAGCAACTACAGCGATTCCTGGTACAATTATAGCGATTACGGCGCCTGGGGCAACTGGATGGAATCCTGGTAATAATTGCGGAGCCGAATTGATCTCAATCGGGTCGGTTAAAAAAAAGCGTTAATCCCCGGCAGCGTGCCCGCCTCTTGCCTTGTCCAGGGGCTGTTCTTGCATTGTTTGCCTCGTTTAATCGATGGTACTATAGGTAAGTGTCGAAGCCCACATCATATCGGCGTAATAAATCGAATAAACCGACCATACTGCTCGTCGCTCCCGCCGGCTGGTTTTCACTGGCCGCGGCCTACTTTTATGAAACGCTTTCGCAAAGATTTTCCGGGCCGGAAAATATTCGATTTTATATTAGAAGTTATGATCGTTTCGCTCGCGAAATGGATTATTCTTTCTTGCAGGATATCTCGCTTTTGAATCCGGATATTCTGGCTTTTTCTAATTTTTTCTGGAATTATCAAGAGAATTTAAACCTCGCAGCACTGGCCAAATCGCTTAATCCGGAAATATTCGTCGTATTCGGCGGCCCCCAAACCGGCGATCTGGAATCTGCGGCCAGGATATTAAAATCAGCCAGCGCGGTTGATGCGGTCCTTTGCGGGGAGGCTGATTTTACATTTCCGGAATTGATATATCGTTTCTTTAATGGCTCCCTGACCACCGATTTACCGGGATTATCGCTCAGAATCGATAACGAAATCCACCAGGGCCCGTCGGAATATTTCGTTAAGGATTTGGCCGGGCTGCCCCGGGTTTATCACGAAAAAAATGATTACGTCAAAGCCCGCCTCAACCGCTGGCAACCTGTTCCCCTGGAGACTCTTCGCGGCTGCCGGGATAATTGTGCTTACTGCTTCTACTGTGTCAATACTCTTCGTTTAAAGCCTTTGCAGACCGTCGAGGCCGAGATCGCTTTTCTCTGTAAAGAGCAATTTAAACATGTGCGGGTTTGCGATAGTCACTTCGGGGGAGCCCCCTCCCGGGCATTAGAGCTTTTCGAGATTATCAAGCTATATAACACCGGCGATACAGCGTTTTATATATATCCTGATAGTTACCATCTCGACGAAAAATATGTTCAGGCCGCGCGGGCGGCGGGATGCCGGCTCATTTCGCTTGGTATCGAAACCCTGGATGAGCATGTTGCCGAAGCGATCGGCCGCCGCACGCGCAACGAAAAACAACTTGCCGCCCTTGAATTACTTCGGAAAAACGGCCCGGTTCCCCAGGTGGATTTGATTTTCGGTTTACCCGGCCAGACGACACAGAGTTTTATAAATGATATTATTGAATTAAAATTGCACGGCGTCACCAATATTCTCTTTTCGCCTTTAACCGTATTCCCGGGTACAAGGTTGAGCAGCCAGGCCGATCAATTTAAGTTGCGGTTGCTGCCGACCCCGAAAGGTCATGCGCTCAGCCAGGAAATGGACCAATCCGGATACGGCGAGGTTTTTGCGGCGATCACGACCTTCGGAATTTTAAGCTCCCTGAATCAAACCGAGCGCCAGTTATTCCGCCACCGACAACCGACAATAGACCAGGAGGGCTTTTTGCGACGACTTTTCTCAAAGCAATACCTGGCGAGAATCGACCTTTTGTCTGAATTGTCAGTCTTCCTTAACTCAAATTCTGCGTATATGATTAAATATCAATTCCGATTCCGGGATGACATTAGAGCGTTCCTCGGACCTGCCCCGGGAAAAAATGAACCCGACGAGCAATTTCTGGATGAAGCTATTAGGCTCGATCTATTTCGAAGGGCGATGACTAATAGATCAATTGAACTCGTCCAGGACGTCCACGGCGGTCGGCCTGGAGCGCCGATATTTACATCGGAGGATTTTATGAACGGCAGGTTCTGTCTCAGGGATAATATCTGGCTGGAGAAATTCGGCCTGGCGCCCGGCATGATAAGCGAAAAATATAATGTCAAAATGGGAAAGCAGGCGCAGGCCGCCTTTTGTCTATTCGAATGCCAGGCGCCTGAATTATTTTATATTTCAGAAGATGAATTTGATTTTTTGGGCCGACTCAGGGAGCCACACATTCCGGCCGATTCGGCCCGCCACAGCCTTGAACACCAGCTAAAAATGGCAAAAAAATGGGCGGGCCAGGGGATCCTGCAGCCCGCCTGATATCTCGCCGTTGTGCCGCTTACTTAGATAAGCGCTTCACTTTATCCCGATCTATTGTAATTGGCCCCGGAGGTTGGCATTCGGTTCTCTTTTCAAGCCCGCCGCTGTAAAGAATTATATCTATATCGTCTATAACTTCACCGGATGTATATTCGATGTAATCGCAGTAATAATCGCCGTCGCCATCATAACAATTCCATGGTTCGCCGGTTTCGAATATGATCAGGTCGTTGTCGAGATTGTCAACCGCGTGAATATAGGATTCGGGAACGTCATCAATAGAAAATTTTACCGAAAAAGGCGCCGAAGCGACCCCGCCATCGACATACCAAGCCGCCTGAATATTCCAGTCCGCATCGAACAAAACCAATATCGGGTATGACAAAAGATGACCGGGCCAGCTGATCGTGCCATTCAAAGTTGCCGAATCAGGCCCGCTTCCATAAAAATTGGCGTCCACCGCCAGATCACCGGCAATGGCGATTTCAATGGGACTGACCGTGGAGGCTGTATCCCCGGTCCACCTATCGAAGAAATAGCCATCGTACGGCACTGCCGTCAATGTAACAACGTCGTATAAGTGATAAGTATCATCATCCGGGGTAATTGCCACATAGCCACCGTCCTGTGGCACTATGCTGATCGTGATTTCAAATTCCTCCAGCGCAAACTGGGCGTTTACCGTCAGATCGGATTGGCCGATTGTCACAGTCACCGAATTGGCGTCTCCGCTCGCGTCGCCGCTCCACCCCTGCAAAACCCAGCCCTGATCGGCGGTGGCCGTAAGCTCGACCTGAGTGCCCTCGTGATAGCAATTAGAATCAGGAGAAAGGCTGACCGTTCCCCAGCCTATCGTTTGAATATTAAGGTTAAAGCAGGGCGATGAACTCGTGCTCTCGTCCCCGCCGCAGCCTGATATAATAAAAACCAATATTCCGATTCCCCAAAGTTCGAACAACAAAAAATACCGCCTGACTTCCATTTTTATCCTCCCAACTGCTTTCAGACTCTGAATATTCATAACTCGCAAGCCATTTATGGACAACTCGTTCCAATTATATTTTATAACCGATTCAATTGCAACATTTTTATTTAGATAGCCAAACGATTCCACTGGATAGCCGGCAAAATCACGGGCACAACTGGAGCGGAGAATTAATTATGGGAAATTTTCTCTTCAAAGTTATCGGCGCTAATTGCCGCTTCGGGCGAGGATTATTTATCGATTTGTAGATTTTTGGCCACCCGCTTTTTTATTTTCTTTTTATAATCCTCGGCGGCCTTAAATTTTTCCCCCAACCTGTTCGCGACCGCCGGTTCATAATCGCGATCCAGGACATCGTTGAAATATTTCAGCGCGGAAACGTCATCCCCTCGCCAATAATGAGCCAGCCCCAGGCAAAAATCGCAGATCGAAATATTATAATAGTTCTGATTTCCCTTTTGCAGAAGACCCTCTTTGATCAATTCGAAATAACGGATCGTTTCAGCCGCGCGATGCTGTCTGAAGGCGGCTATTGCGCGAGGCCAGAGTAATTGCCGCCCGGTTATGCCTTCGTTCAGCAGGCGATTGACTATGGTGAACGTCTTATCATATTCATCGCGATCGATATAAATCCAGCATAACCCCAGGGCCGCCGGGATGGACGTATATCGGCCTTTTTCCATCGCCAGCCGCACCTCCTTGATCCCCTGCTGCCGCCTATCCGAGATAAACGGCAGGCTGCGCATGATGCCCATCTTGGCGGACCTCCAGTAGTGGAGAGTGCCCACGCCGAGGTAAGCGTCATAGAACAGCGAATCCCGTTTAATAATATCTGAAAAAATGCCGCCCGCTTTTAAGCCTTTCACGACCGCCTTCAACCAGCTGCCTTGTGTGCCTTCCCAGACCGCCAGATAGCCCATGGCCGTCGCCTTGAAAAACCTCGCCCAATGATCATCGGGAAAAGCCCGGAGATGCTTTTCCAGACCGATCAGCGACGAATCTATCAAAGCTTTGAACTCATCTTCCCTATCGTAACGCTCATCATCCGTCATTTCCGTATAAATAATGCCGGCCTTAAAAACTGTCGCGGGCCAATAGCCGGGTTCGGCCGCTTTCAGACTGTCCAGATAATACATTGCCATCCTGAAACTATCCTGATAGACGCAGGCCAGGACCTTTAAAAAAATCCTGTCCTCCAGGCTGTCTGGTTTCATTGAGTATCTTACTTCGATGCCACTGCCGGCAAATACCATTGGCTTACACAGGCATAAAATAAGCGCAATAGTCACAAGGCTACTCACTATTCCGATTCCTCAGCACTAATTACTTCGCGTTCTTTGATTGTATAGGAGTTTTACTTGATGACCGATAATTGCGCACCGTCGAGATTGCGAATATGATAATCTGATGGCAGGGACCGGTTTTGCGCATAAAATTGCAGACATTCTGGGTGAAAAGTAACTTGCCATTAGTTTTTAGATAATAGGATTCGTTTCATTGGAAATCAAGTCGTTTTTCTCCGTTTCAGAGTTAAATATCGCCCCGGTTATGACGAAATAAATTTTAGTAGCCACGGCCAGATTTCAGAATAACAGCGGAGGTGATATGGCCAACATCATCGTTGTTGATGATGATAGAGTCTTTCGCAAAAATCTCGCTTTTTATCTCAGAAGCCAGGGTTATGATGTCGATGCGGCGGAATCCGGGGAAGAGGCGATCGAAAAGGCTAAGCAAAAGTTTTATGATATAATCGTTTCTGACGTGCGCATGGCCGATATGTCAGGCTTCGATATGATGAAAAATATCAGGATTATCCACCCCGCCTCCGAAATCGTCCTCGTCACCGGCTATGGCAATATCCCGATGGCAGTCGATGCTATCCAGGGAGGAGCGGCGGATTTTATCTGCAAACCGTTCGAATTCGGCGGCCTCCTGACGCGAATCGAAAAGATTATGCATAGGCGGGAAAAGAAGGTGTTCGCCGGCGAAGATAAATACGAAAAGCTGATTACCAAATCCCAGAAAATGCAGGACGTGCTCGATCTGGTCGCCAAGGCAGCCAATACCGAAGTGGCGGTCTTAATCGAAGGGGAAAGCGGGACCGGCAAGGAATTGGCCGCGCGCGCCATCCATGGCCGATCCAATCGCTGCGATATGCCCTTTATCGTTCTCGAATGCTCATCAATCGCGGATGACCAGATGCAAATCGAATTATTCGGATCGTGGGAAGATAAGGAAAATGAGTATTCCGGCGCGATCATCCGGGCGAATGGCGGGAGCTTATTCATCAAAGATATCGAATGTCTCCCCCAGAACGTCCAGACCAAACTTTTGCGTTTCATGCAGGATGGCTTTTTTGCGGCCTCGGAAAAATTCCAAAAAATAAAATCGGATATCCGGATTATCTGCAGCAGCACCAAAAGCCTAAAAAGATTAGCTGCCGCCGCCAATTTCCGGGAAGATCTATACTATGCTGTCAACATAATGCCTATCTACATTCCGCCGCTGCGCAATCGGATCGCCGATATCTTTCCCCTTATCAACTACTTCCTCGAAAAATACAGCGTCAAATTCGAAAAAGAGATCAAGGCGATCGCCCCGGATATACTCGCCTGGATGCAGACTTATCAATGGCCAGGTAACGTGGCCGAACTCGAAAACATTATTGCTCGCGCGTGCGCGCTGGCCACAGTTGATATGATTGACGAATCACTGATCTTTACTCTGCCAAAAGACCGCCCCGCCTCGGAGGATGGGTCAGGCTATCTGAACGTCACGCTGAAAGACAATCAAAAAACGCTCATCCTCAAAGCGCTCAAACAAAACGCAGGCAATTACACGCGAACCGCCCAGCAGCTCGGCATATCCCGAACAACCTTATGGCGCCGGATGAAAAAATTTAAGATTGAAGAGGGGGTCATAAATTCGCCTGATATTTTGATCGCCTAAGCGGGGGTTAACGCAGGCGGGCAGGATGTTGGTTGTTGCCGGATCCCCAGGGTCCGGCTTTTTATTTTCGCTCCGTTAAGTCCTTATCCTGAAGGCTGAATTCCCATTTACACCAGAATTCCCCTCCATAAGCATCCGGCGGGCAATGCAAACATCTGGTTTTGATGCGCGGATCGACGGTCTTCGCGAATTGACTATATTCCACGATGCCAACTTCCTTGCAGGGAAAAGGGGTCAATTTTTTCCGATGACGGGCGTCCTGAACCCGGCATTTTGTCATCGTAAAAACGACATGGTTATCATCGATTACTTCGATTTTCTGCTGATTGATTCGCTCGTAGAGCCTTTCAGGCAGGGCCCTGATTAACGCCTCTATCCCCCCGCTTTCCGCAATACCGAGCCGTTCCATTATCCTGAGCGCCTCGAGCGGTGAAAACTTCGCCCAGGCAGCCTTGTCCATTTCGATTGCCGCCTCGATTCCATATTTTTCCTCGACTGCCTGGAACCATAACCCATCGTGAGCCAGCCAGAGCTTGGCAAAATCTGTAAGC
>Ga0299912_10005479_pt1 | contig 10427 bp, 9 predicted proteins | sample RVTome_2_FD_207667 | JGI IMG/M metagenome (GOLD analysis project Ga0299912, IMG submission 207667) | Soil microbial communities from uranium-contaminated site in the Upper Colorado River Basin, Wyoming, United States - RVT95D214 (version 2) ... | reverse complement strand
AGCCGCTAGGTACGCCCCCAGTCTGTAGTCCACGAGTCTCTTCCTGCCGTGAGAGTAGGTCGAGCTCAGCATGGTCACGAACGCGAAGCTCAGCGAAAGCGGGACGATCTCCTTCATGTCAAGCGCGGAGAAGAGAATGACCATGATGGGAACGTAGAGCTGGCCCCCTCCGAGTCCCAGGTTGGAGTAGAAGAATGCCACGACAGCCACGAGGACTGCAACGATCACAAGGCTATCGATCCCGACCGCCTCGAACGCCATGCTAGCTTGTGAACAAATGCGGCGTATTAAAGGTAGGTGATTGTACAATCGTTCGAATTATCCGCCCTTTTGGCGAACCGTTTGCGAACAGGCAAGGGGAAAAACAGAATTCCCCCAAATCCTTTTATATCCTCGCGCAATTCGTTCGACTGTCTTGTATCGGGGGCTCAATTTCATGAAACTGCTGAGGGTCGATTTGACCACTGGGAAATTCGCAGACCAGGAGATACCAAAGGAGGACACGGTCAAGTTCTTGGGAGGCCGAGGATTGGCCGCGAAGATGCTCTATGAGGAGAACAAGCCGAGGATCGATGCGCTCGATCCCGAGAACCGTCTCATCATCATGACAGGCCCGTATACCGGCACTTTCGGCGCGTTCACGGGCTTCTACAATGTCACGACCAAATCCCCTTTGACTGGCGCAATCCTGTCCGCCCACTCTGGCGGGCACTGGGCGCCGATGCTTAGGAAGACTGGGTATGACGGTATCGTGTTCAAAGGCAAATCGGCGAAGCCCGTCTATCTTCTTCTGACGGACAACGGTCCCGAACTGAGAGATGCTTCCGACCTCTGGGGCAAGGATGTCTTCGAAACGATCAAGGAGCTGGAGAAGAGGCACGAGAAGGCGAAAGCTGCGGTCATCGGACCAGGCGGGGAGAAGCTCGTCAGGTATGCGGCCATCATGAACGACAACCACAGGGCTGCGGGAAGAGGAGGCGTCGGCGCTGTAATGGGCTCGAAGAATCTGAAGGCGATGGTCGTCCACGGCACGAAAGAAGTTCCTCAGGCGGACCCCGAGAAGTTGAGAGAGACATTCAAGACAGCGACGGCGACAGTAAAGGAGAAATCGCAGACGATGATGAAGTACGGCACGTCATCTGTGGTAGCCATCACAGGAAAGGCCGGGACGATCCCGACAAGGAACTTCCAGACGGCATACTTCCCTGAGTTCGAGAAGATCGGAGGAGACGCGCTCATCAACAACCACAAGACAAAGGACACCGCGTGCGCCAGATGCCCGCTCCATTGTGGCAACATGACCAAAGCCGAGAAGGATTACCAGGCAGAAACGGAGGGTCCGGAGTACGAGACACTGGCCATGTTCGGATCGAACCTCGGCAACACCAACCTCGAGTCAATCATAATGGCGAACAACATCTGCAACCAATACGGGATAGACACGATCTCGTGTGCGGACACGATCGCGTGCGCGATCGAGCTGTTCGAAAAGGGGATCATTTCTGAGAAAGACACGGGCGGACTCAAACTCACGTGGGGAGACCACAGGACCATCGTGAAGCTTGTCGAGCTGACCGCGAAGCAGGAAGGGTTCGGGAAGCTCATCGGGCTGGGCTCGAGGAGGTTCGCTGCGAAGTACGGACCCGAGGCAGAGAAGTACGCCATGAACGTGAAGGGGATGGAGTTCCCCGGATACGATCCGAGAGGAATCCAGGGGATGTCGCTCGCGTTCGCGACCTCCACAAGAGGCGCCTGCCACCTGCGGGCAACCATGTACGTGCCCGAGCTCTTCCAGGGAGTGATGGACAGGTTCACGGTCAAGGGCAAGGCGCAGCCGCTGAAGGACCTCCAAGAACTGTTCACGCTCTATGATAGCATGGTGCTCTGCAAGTTCGGGGCGAGGAATGCCTTCGCGAACTCTTGGGACAACATGTTGATGTTGGTCAACGCCGCCACTGGCCAAGGATACACGATCGACGACCTCAAGAAGATCGGAGCAAGGTCATGGACGATGGAACGCCTGTTCAACCTCAGGGAAGGTTTGTCCAAGAAGGACGACACGCTCCCCGAGAGACTCTTCACCACGCCGATACACGACGGCCCCTCGAAGGGAGCTGTCATCAACAAGGCGGATTTCGACAACGAGCTCGAGGCCTACTACGGCGTATGGGGTTGGACGAAGGACGGCGTGCCCACGAAGGAGAGTCTGGACAAGCTCGGCATCAGTGTCTAGGACCTGCCCATGATCTCAGCCTCCTGTGAGGCGAAAGGATGATCATTCAAGTGGCATTGGTGAACGCCGATGAGAGTCTGCGTCCCATCCCTTGATCCCGGAGGGCCCGACGGAGTTGCCGCCGCATCTTTCGAGGAGGCAGATGTGTTCGACTTCTACGACGTCCAACCGGACGGCAACTTCGAGCGCGTCGCCCAAACCAGACCCTGCACATGTTGGGGGCCGGATCAGGCGGAGGCCCTATCGCGAAGAGGCATTGACGCGCTCATCATAGCTGGCATCTCACCAAGCGCACTTCTCAAGTTCACTGCGGCTGGTGTCAGAGTCCTCAGAGTTGACAACCCATCGGTCGCAGCTCTCTTGGATTCCTACGCTTCCGGAAGACTCGACGAGATGAAGATCAGCGAGTTCGCCAAGCTGAGAAAGATGAAATAAAAGGATTTGGACTAAGGGGTTTCCGGGGACTAGTTCAGAGCGCTTCGAGCTTCGCCTTGTTAGCCAGGCTTTCCTTTCCGAGCTTGTCCATGATCCTCGCGGCCTCGGCCATGAGGTTCTTCGCGATCTTGGCGGAGTCGGAATAGAACTTGGCGGAGGTCTCTTCGATCTTCGCGGCGAACTTGGCGCCGGCTTTGACGTCCACGCCCTTTGGCGTTTTCGTGTCGATGATGTAGTCCTCGCGCCTCATGTCCTGGATGGGTTCCAGAATCATCTCGTTGAGCTTCTGCTGCCTCGTGAACTCCAGCAATTCCCCGCGCTTCTTGTGGGCCGCGGAAAGGGCCTTGAACGTCTCAGCAGCAGATGCTGCAAGAGGTTCCTTGGCCAGATCCTCATAGACTGCCGAGGCACCCTTCTCCAACTCCAGGGCGAACCTGATCACCGAGCCGAAGGTGTTGCACTCCGGGAAATCGCACTCAACCATCAGAACCACCGAGTGATGACAACCTTCCTGTCCGTAAAGAACTTTACGGCGTCCTGTCCCTGTCCGTGGAGGTCTCCGAAGAACGAATCCTTGTACCCAGCGAACGGGAAGTATGCCATCGCCGCGACCAAGCCGACGTTGATTCCGACGTTCCCGACCTGACATCTGTACCGGAAATCACGGGCGGACTTTCCGCTCTGAGTGTATATCGATGCGGCGTTCCCGAACGGGCTCGAGTGGATGAAGTCCAGTGCCTCATCCATGCTGTTCATTCTCATGAATCCCACGACGGGCCCGAACACCTCTTCCTTTGCGAGCTTCATGTCGGGCGTGACATTGTCGACGACAGTCGGACCGACGAAGTGGCCCTTTTCGTAGCCTGGGACCTTGATCTTCCTGCCGTCTAGCAGTACCTTTCCGCCTTCTCTCTCCGCGCCATCGATGTAGTCGAGGACTTTCTGCTTGGCTTTGGCAGAGATGACCGGCCCCATGTTCACGCTCTCGTCCAGGCCATAGCCAACCTTGATCTTCTTTGATCTCTCCACGAAGCTCTTCAGGAGCGGATCGGCCACGTTGCCTACTGCGACCAGGTTCGATCCTGCAAGGCATCTCTGGCCGGCGCACCCGTAGAAGGATGCGAGCATGTTCGAAATGGTCCTGTCCAGGACCGCATCCGGCATGACCACTAGGGAGTTCTTGGCACCGCCCTGGGCCTGTACCCTCTTGCCGTTCTCAGCCGAATGCTTGTAGATGTACTTCGCGACAGGCGTGGACCCCACGAACGATATGCCCTTCACTTTCGGGTGCTCCATCAGTGTGTCGGACACTTCGTGGCTGCCATTCACGATATTCAGTACTCCGGGCGGGAACCCTGCCTGCTCGACCAGCTTGGTCAAGTAGTTCTGGGTCAAGGGCACCTGGCTCGAAGGTTTGATGATGTAGGTGTTGCCCGTGGCGACTGCGTACGGCCAGAACCAATAAGGTATCATCGCGGGGAAGTTGAACGGACACACTGCGCCGAAGACGCCCAGAGGAGAGATCACGGCATCCTCGTCGATACCTTCGGCTCCGCCGTCCTCAAGATTGTATCCCATCATGAGAGAGGGAATACCGGCAGCGGTCTCGACGTTCTCGATCGTCCGCCTTGTCTCGCCTCGCGCCTCGTCGATCGTCTTGCCCTGCTCTTGTACCATTATCCGCGCGATGTTCTCGATATGTTGCTCCATTATCTCCTTGAGCTTGAAGAACACCCTGGCCCTCGTTATCGGCGGGGTCTCTCTCCACGCCCACCACGCCTCTTGAGCCGCGTCTATCGCGGCCTTGGTCTCATCGGCGCTGGACATAGGAACCTGTCCTATGATCTCCCCAGTGGTGGGGTTCTCAATGTCAATGTACTTGCCAGAGGTGGAATCTACCCACTCCCCGTTCACGAAGTTCTTCAGCTTTCCGTAGTCTTTCTTCACTTCAGACAAGAGTGCCATGCTATCTGTTCTCCTAGGCTATCAGTATCACCCGGCCAGACTCCGCTGCATCTGCGTCAATATCATGGGGCAATGCTCGGCCGAACCTTGGGGGAAAGCGCTCGCGCAGTCGACTGCGACCGCGTCAAAGAACCTGCCGCTACCCCCCATTCCGTTCTTCATTCTATCTTTCCATTCGGAAGATGTTCAGCTTTTGGTGCCCAAATCTGCAGATACATCAGCAAATCGTGGCCTTGTTCGCCCGAATGTGCTCCCCCGTAATATAGGTTATGGTTTTAAAGGAAGAATCGGAGGTCGCTCAAGTAGGGGGCTGAACAACAGTTCTGACTTCGGCCAATTAACGGCGCGAAATCCGGCCCTCGCGGACCCGTCTCACGCGTTGCGAATTTCGGAGCGAGAAATCGAAAAGCGTGCCATCAGGCTCTAGGCGAACCTCTTCTCCAACTCCTCAATCATGTGATGATATCGCTCGTGCACGCCCGGTCCCATGACCTTCTCCTCGACCTCTAGAAAACCCTTCTCGAGTTCATCCTGGTCGTCCGAAGTGAGCAACTGGTCCGCCATCGGATACAGGATCTTGTCCTCCTTCTGAATGTGCTGCCCGAGGAGGTTCGCATAGGCCTTCACATGGTTGACCAGCTCAGATCTGGACCTGTCGTCGACCTCCTTGGATGATAGTTCAGCGATCTTCCGCACATGTGCTCGACCGTCCTCGTGCTCCCTGAGCATCACCGCGATCGGACCTACCTCCCCAGACACTCCTCGCTCGACCATCTTGACGAAAAGAAGCTTCTCCTCCTTGCCGTGGTGGCATCTGTCCGCGAAATTCTTGAGGAAATCCGCTGCCCCCACGAACACGTCTCTGTTCACCTTCTGGCCTGCGTTCAACCTATCGGCCGCCTTCGAAACCACCACCAACATCCGCTCTATCACGCGATGCTCCTTCATCAACTCCTCTGTGGGGTTCATTTCCTTCCATCTCCGAACAGGCGAGGAGCATTCGACACCATATGAGTTCTGCCTTCCATGTTAGGCAACAGTCCGCAGAGGAATGCACGCACAGGGACGATGAATCTCAGTTATCGATGGGCGAAACTGCATCACAAATTCAAAATACGCCAGGGGCCGATTCTGCCTTATCCTCTTCCCAGCAATTAGCTTGTGAACTGCAATGGCGAACAAATCAGGCGATCCGATAGACCGCCAATACCGGGCATCAATCGAGAATGCCTACAACGCAATTCCGAGGGACGACCATGAGAAGATCATAGACAATATCTTGACGCTGATCGAGATGGGGCATGACAAGAAGCAGCCACTGAAATCCACGCTCGATTTCGCTGTGAAGATGATCTTCAAACTGTTCGATTTCCACGAAATCACAGTCGGGCTCAAGAACAGAAAGGACGGCTACTACAGGTACGACGTGATCTTCGGGTTCAGGAAGGATTTCGAAGACAGTCTGAGGAAGCTCAAGTACAGTTATGAGGACATGGTGAACAAGGAGAAGTTCCCTTTCATCAAGATCGGCAGGCTTTCGGAACTGAATCCCGTCGAGGGACTCCCAGAATGGGAGAGGGAGTTGTTCAGCAGACCGTATGCGTTGAGCGTTGACAGGAAATCCCCGGACGAATTCCATGAAGGCGACTACATCGACGTGTGGATGTACTCGCACGGCAGGGAGTTGATCGGCTGGTTCGAGATAGCCAACCCGATGAACAACAAACTGCCGACCAGAAGCCAGATGAGATGGATCGAAGTGATCGTGGCGATCTGCTCCTCGATTGTCACCGAAAGATGGGCCGATGAAGACGCAGCGCAGACGAAGCCGGCGCTCCCCGCAGTTCCCCCACGGGCTAGATAGTCCCCGCAATGGAGCATGAGATTGCGAGCGGTGAAGGTCTCCGCAGCGAAGTGATGACTACTTCTTCACTATAGGCATCATGACCTTTGCATACAGGATAATGACGCCGTCCACGACCTCCGGCTTCTTCGAGTAGATCTCCATCGGAGGTCCAGACACTCTGAACCCCTTCGCATCGACAAACTCCCTCAGTTTGGAATACGTGTTGGTGAATTCGCTCCCGGGGCCTTTGTGCGAGACCGATGCGACCTTCATAGCAGCCTGCTTCTTTATCTTGATCCCGCCGGACTGCTTGGCCTTCCCCTTGAAAGTGATGGCGATGTCGCACTTCAACTTCCCTGGAGGCGTCGTCTTGGGATTGCTGAAGTAGATCCCCATCGGATAGAAACCGGGCATTACCTTCTGCTCTTTCGCCCATCCGTACAACCTGTGAATGTAATCCTCCCACGGGACCTTGTCGTAGGGGCCCTCGTGCTCGATACATGCCAAGTTTGACGCTTTCCTTGTCTCAATCTTCGGACCAGCCATTCTCCCACTGTCTTTGGTACGAACTTCGTCTGTATTTCAAGGTTGCCGCCAGAGAGCGGCGAATCTGCAGAAGAACGAGAAAGGAAAAACAAGATATTTGGGAAGGGGTTTGAGGAGACAGGTGATTACAGAAGCCCCGCCTTCTTGGCCTCTTCGACTATCGCTGCTTCGAGTATGTCGAGGCCCTTCTCAAGCAGATCCTTCGTGATGGTCAACGGAGGGTGCAGCCTGACGACGTTGCTGTACGTTCCGGCGGTGAGTATGTAGAGACCGTGTCTGAAACAGTTGAGCTGGACACTCCTCGCGAACTCCGCCAACGGTTCCTTGCCCTTTCTCGTCTTCACGAACTCAATGCCCATCATGGCGCCAATGCCTCTCACATCGCCGACGAACTCGTACTTCGCCTTCCACTCATCCAGGCGCTTCTTCTCCACCTTGTGGATCATCTTGGTGTTTGGCAGCGCCTTCTTGGTGAGCTTGATGGATTCGAGCGCTCCCGCGCAACATACCGGGTTGCCTCCGAAGGTTCCGCCCAGGCTTGCCGGCGGCGGTGCGGCCATGACCTCCTCTCTGCCAGTCACGCCACCCAGCGGCATCCCTAGCGACAGACCCTTGCCCGATACTATCATGTCGGGTTTGCAGTTCCAATGCTCTATCGCGAACATCTTGCCAGTCCTGCCGAAGCCCGTCTGGACCTCGTCGTCGATCAAAAGCACGCCATTGTCGTCGCAGATCTTCCTGATCTTCTCCCAGTAGCCGGGAGGCGGGTTGATGAATCCGCCCTCACCCTGCACGGGCTCACCGACAAGCGCGCACACGTCGCCCTTCAGAGGCGGTGTCTCGATCACGGTCCTTATGCTGTCCGCACAGGCCAGGTTACACGAGGGGTACTCCAATGACAGCGGGCACCTGTAGCAGTATGCGTAGTCCACATGTCTGATGTACTCGACCAGCGGTCCGAACCCTTCTCTGTAGGGCTTCTCCTTGCCGGTCAAAGCGATGTCCATGAAGGTCCTGCCGTGGAACGATGTCTTGTACGAGACTATCCACTTCTTCTTGGTGTAGGCTCTCGCGATCTTGAGAGCGTTCTCGATTGCCTCGGACCCGCTGTTCAGGAATATGCTCTTTGTCAGCTTGCCCGGGCATATCTTCGACATCTCCTCTGCCAGCTTCAGGTAGGACTCGTAAGGCGAGACCATCACGCAGATGTGGATGAACTTGTCAAGCTGGTCCTGGCACGCCTTGACCATCGCCGGGTTTCTGTGTCCGCAGTTGTGGACGCCAATTCCGACGGTGAAGTCCAGGAAGACGTTTCCGTCGACGTCCCGCATGAACGGTCCTTCGGCGACATCTAGCTCGGTCGGAAGGCCGATCCTGATGCCGTCCGTGACGTATTTCTCCTTTCTAGCCAAAGCCTTCTTCGATTTGGGTCCTGGCGGCTCCACCACTATCTTCGGACCCTTCAGGTTGTACTTCTTCACCATGCTGTCGCACTCCTTCTTTGCGCAAAGTCAAAAACGACAAAGGGTTTGGGCTGAGCCATTCGCCGCGCGAACGGCTCACTTCTTCTTTCTCGTGACCTCCTTGACGGACTCCTCGAGCATGTCGAGGCCGGCGTCCAACAGGTCACGCGTGATGACCAATGGAGGCGCAATCCTGAAGCAGTTCTCACCGGCGCCGATCGCCACCACGCCCTTGTGCCAGGCGCGGTCGATGATCTCGTGGGCGGCATCCCCGTCCTTCGCCTTGGACTTCTTGTCCTTGACGATCTCGACGCCAATCATGAGGCCTTTGCCCCTGACATCGCCGATGATCTCGTACTGGTCGACCCATTCCTTGAGCCTCTTGACCGCGTAATCGCCCTGCTTCGTCGCGTTCTCCCTCAGCTTCTCCTTCTCGATGATCCTCATCGTCGCGAGGGAAGCTTCGCACGCCACGGGCGTTCCGCCCAGAGTGGTGCAGTGGCTTCCGGCCGCCCAGTCGTAGATCTCCGCTCGCCCAATCGTCGCGCCCAAGGAGACCCCTCCTCCGAGCGCCTTGGACATGCAGACGATGTCTGGAATGACGCCGAAATGCTCGATCGCACACCACTTTCCGGTCCTGCCCATGCCGGACTGGACCTCGTCGACGGCGTATATGATCCCGTACTTGTCCATCAACTTCTTCAATCGCCTGTGGTAGTCCTTCGGCGGGACGATGTATCCGCCCTCGCCCTGGATCGGTTCGATCAGAGACGCAGCGACCTCCTGGGGCGGGACGAACTTCTTGAAGACCCATTCATCGATGAAGTCGACACACCAGTAATCGCACTCAGGGAAGTTCAGGTGGTACGGACATCTGTAGCAGTACGCGTAAGGCACGTGCTCCACGCCTGGCATGGTCGGGAAGTATCTAGCCTTCTGGCCAATCGAGCTCGCAGTGAAGCTCAATGCGCCCATCGACCTGCCGTGGAACGCGCCCGTAAATGCCAGGAACATGGGCCGCTTCGAGTGCCATCTCGACACCTTCGCGAAGGCCTCGATGCTCTCTGCGCCACTCCCGCTCAGGAAGACCTTCTTCTGGAAGCTCCCGGGCGTGATCTTGTTCAGCTTCTCCCCCAGCTCCACCGCGTACCTGTAGTAGAAGTCGGTGTACGAGTAGTGCAGCAGGCGCTTGGCCTGGTCCGATATGGCCTTCACCACTTCTGGGTGGCAATGGCCAACGTTCATTGCCCCAAGACCGCTGTTGAAGTCGATGTACTCGTTCCCGTCGACGTCTTCCACGATGCTTCCGTGACCCTTCTCTACCACCATCGGGTAGTAGTAGGGCCGGTTGTACGGCGACAGAACGGCGTTATCTCGCTTCACCCAAGCTTTTGCCTTCGGTCCGGGGAGTTCAGTCACTCTTTTCAAAGAAACCTTTGCTTTTCGATTGGTGTTCAATATACCCCTCTTGGGCTGCTCAAATGACCGAATGCTGAACATCTATCTTTATGTTTCTATCAATCTCTAGAATGGATTGAAAGGTTTATTCCCGACCAGCGGATTAGCTGGGTAGATGCCCAAGCTGCTGGTGAGGTACGGCGAACTCGGTCTCAAGAGCGCCTCTGTTCGAAGGCGGTTCGAGAACGCGCTGATCGACGACATAAGGAGGCGGCACGCACAGGCGCAGGTGCCGTGCGTCATCTCTACGACTCGCGGGAGGATATTTGTCGATTCTGATGACTGGAGGAGGTCTAGCGAGATTCTAACGAAGACCTTCGGAGTCGTCTCATTCAGCCCGGTGACGGAACTGGACAGCGGTATCGATTCGATCACTAAGGGAGTCCTCGAATTCACCAAACCGTTGCTGTTCGAAGGAGCTTCCTTCGCCATACGGACTAGACGGACGGGCAACCACACCTACACGAGCCAGACCTTGGCA
>Ga0299912_10005477_pt1 | contig 10429 bp, 16 predicted proteins | sample RVTome_2_FD_207667 | JGI IMG/M metagenome (GOLD analysis project Ga0299912, IMG submission 207667) | Soil microbial communities from uranium-contaminated site in the Upper Colorado River Basin, Wyoming, United States - RVT95D214 (version 2) ... | reverse complement strand
CAAGATCCACACATACCCACCCAAAAAAACCACTTGACAATTACCACAGAATCTTTATAGTGTCAATAGTGGCAAAATGTCGCACATGAGTGCGACAGAATGTCGCACTAATCAAGCGTTTAGTAAATCACAAAAAGGGGGTAACGGCCGTGGTGAAAAATAAAACACCGAAGACAGAGAAAACAAATCCACACGCCCTGGACTTCGACACGCTCGATGCCTCGAGGTATCTCAGAAACTTCTCTTTTAAGGAGAAGCCTAAAAAGAAAGAACCAGCTCTACCAGCTCAGAATGATCAGGCGCGTTGACGCGCAACGATCAATAGCCCCAGGGGGACTACGGACCGGAAACCGTTCTCCCTGGGGCAAACTAAAAAAAGGAGGTAACTGTCATGGCAGAGATCAAATCGGGAGCAAGATGCAAAGAGAAGTGGACACGAGTTACCCCGATGAGAGCGGAGGATTATAAAATCGGGGTTCAGAACCCACGAAGGGACTGGGAGAAGTCTGCTGTTGCATCCAAGGAGTCCCACAAGATGGCAATGGCGACTGCAGCGGCCCAGGATTCTTTTGCTAAGGGCATCACAAAGGCCGGATCTGGAAAGTGGCAAGCAAGGGCCTTGCAGAAAGGCCCGGGCCGATTCGCAGAGGGCGTCATGGTCGGAGGCGACGACTATGAAAAAGGTTTCGCTCCCTATCGGGACGAGATCGAAAAAACAGTCATGCCCCCGAGATTCCCGAAGCGGGACCCTCGAAACCTTTTGAGGGTGTCAGCGATCGCAACTGCCCTGGGAAAGAAGAAGGCGGCTTGATACTTCTTAAGACGCTTTAAAATAATCGGAAGGGAGGTCAACAAACATGGCACTAAGAGAACCGTTTATGGTGAAGGAGAATTTTAACCTCGCCACGGCTACGCTTTCGCTCACCGCTAAGGTGGGCGAGGGTTTAAGAATTAAAGAGCTCCGCATCGGCGCTTTAGCATCTCACGGGTATTGTGAGTGCTTCATAGATCGGCTGAGCATCGGGTTTTTCTACATCGGAGACATTAATGCAAACCACCTCGAGCAATGCTCCGAGGCGGACGTCCTGCCTAACCTCTTTCAGAGGTTACAGCAGTTAGGCGTTTTTAACGGCTACCCGATAGCCGAAGGCGAGACCTTTGAGATCAAGCCGGCGATCGCTGGAACAGAAATAGTCGGAGCGATCATCTATGAGGTATGGGACGCCGCCGATGTGAAGCCGGAAGAGGACTGCGGCAGCAAATCCGATTCGTTCACTTTTATCAACTACGGCACAAACTCCGCCCAGATCGGTGCGGGTTTGTACGGAAGGCTTGATAAAAGCAAAAACCCCGCCGAGTATCCCGCTTTTCCATTCGGTGACGTAGTGCCTGCAGGATACGAAATCGACATCCTCGGGATCCTTCTGAAGGATTGGGGCGGAGACGTTGACAACACCGCAAATACCATGCGCTATTTGAGGCTCACGAAGGACCGCAGGGTTTTGTGGAGCGACGACAGGAGGGGAATTTATTGTACCCAGGGAATGAGCTATTTCACTTGGGGATCGATCCGCCAAACCAACACGGACATAAAGCTCTTTCCGGCGCTCATCACCTTTAAGGCAGGCGATGAATTACTTGTTGATTTGTCCGCAGCCGTAAACGTCACCGCCCTTGACGTGATGATCGCAATGATCGAAAAGGTCAGAAGGGTCGCCAAGTAAAAAAAAGAGATTGAAGGAGGTTTGCTATGATCTTCTATCAGCTTTTCAGAATAATTGGGATCGTCAACGACATCGTCTATGATGCGGGTTTAAAGTCAACTGAGGCTGAAAAGAAAAGGCTCCTTTCGGTGAATCTGCTCGTAAACAATTACAAGGACAACGACTTCCAGGGCTATCACGAACGCGCGAAGACCTTAGATGTCCCGGACAGGTTGCTCGACATGGAGGACGAAGGATGTTCTTTAAACCGCGCAAAGCCCGGCGCCAGAATCAACGAAATCGAAGTCGGCCTTGAAATCCCCGTGGGAGAGACATTTAAGGCCGCCATTAGGTGCGGAGCCAACGCCTCAAACGTCCATGGTTTTTACAAATACGAACTCTATTAGGAGGCAAGGCCATGGCCAAACCCAAACCAAAGAAAAAAACCCCCCGCCCTATAGTAGCCTATGAGCCTAAAGGATATGAGGCTAAAAGGGTCTTACAGCGGATCCAATCTGAGAAGTTATTTGAGATCTTAGACCTCGATCCTAATTACGTTCCCTGGATGTATATTGACAACGTAATCCAACGATCGTTCGCACGAGTGATGGGGTTGGGACCTTTCGGCCCCGTTACAATAAAGTGCAACGAAGAGGGATCCCTCTACGTTGCCGGTTTAGGCGGAGGATACACAAGACACGAACCAACGGCCGGTAACGCACCAGACGCATACGCCGGACCCATCGCATTCTCAGCGGCTATGGGAAGGGTTGATATTTTCACCTTCGACAACAAGATGTATTTCAAGAGATCACGAGACGGCGTTTTGTGGGACCCTGAAATTGAACTCTTCAAAGATTCGTTCTATTCCTTCGACTGCACCACTCTTCAGTTTGATATCAGAAACCTCACCGCCGGATTGATCGCACGTTACCAGATCATAGGATGGTATTAAAATGGGCAACCTCTTATCTCACGTCCGCTTTGCGGATTTAAGCGAAGTGGGTGGAGTTCGTTACGAGACCTTCTTCGATTCAATCGACGGCTGGACAAAAGTGGTCTCGGGGGGAGGAAGCGTGGAATTAAGCCCGGGGTGGGTCGATATTTACGGTGCGTCTGTCCCTGCCGGATACGCACGTCTTTATAAACTCATGAATTACCAATATTGGCTCCCGAAATGGAATCAAAAAAGGAAAGTCCGAACCTCAATCTATGTCGAGTTTCCTGCCGGGGGTGATGATGATAATTATTTCGGCACCGGCAATCTTCCCCCGGTAGCCCCGAGCTTCGGCTTCAGGATAAAGTCAAACGGCCTTTACGCATACAGCGCAAATGCCGATGGAGTTAAGGAGGAACCGGTTGTTGTGGGGAAAACGCCCCCCTGGACGGATCAGTTTTCTCTCGAGGCAACCTTCCACCCCCTCTCAAAAATTCAATTCCTGATCAATGAAGCGATCCCGATAAATATCTTTGAGAAACTACCCGTTGGTGATGATGATTCTTGCATTCCCTTGTTCTGGATTGCGGGAGGGTCGGATAATGGCCCAATCTGGTTGCAGTTCGGATCTGCCCTTTTCTTTCAAGACCTTTAAAACTTATGTACGAATATTTGATGGGATACCTCGTTATACACGGCATAACTACAGTTGGATCAGTGGTTATATTTTTAATAAGAAATGAGCATAGAATCACAAAGCTCGAAACAACGTTGTCGCTCCTTAAGGACCAACATGACCGCTACACCGCGCTGAACTTTAACCCCCACCAAATCAAACCCTGAAAATGAACTATTGTTCCCGGTTTCCCCTGGGGAGCTGCCTATTCTTTCCGGACGTCCGGGATCTCGGAAACCGAAAATTATAGTTCTAAAACCTTAGATTTGATGATGCATCAAACTTGATACTCCCCCTTTCGGGCACCTTTGCATCGATTGTAGACGACAAAGAAAATCCCCTCGAGGGGATCTCCCAGGCTTCTCATACTGTGAGATCCTTTGGCATGTCGCATCAACCCGTTCCGGCACCCCATACCAAACCATTGACCAAATCAAAAAGACGTGTTAAGGCTCAACGTAGAGGTTAAAATCTTTGCCTACAGAGCTCGGGCCCCCCTTTATGCAGAGTTGGAGAGGAAAATATCCTCACATGCTCGAAGCTGATTACCCCGTGTGGGATCTTTTCCTAAATCGAAATCCAAATCTTTTTGAACGAATCTATTACGATGTCAGGTTGGGGGGGGTTTACCCGGGACCCGAATATGGGGAAGAGAAAATGAGACGTATGTTTTGGCAGAACACCGCAAAGCGCATCGATGCCCTGGGAGAGTTCAAAGATGAAATATGGATTATCGAAGTGGCAGACAGACCGGGCTTAAGGGCTGTTGGCCAGCTTCAGACCTATATGGCCCTTTGGTTCGAAGACCAGAAAATCCTAAAGCCGGCAAAGCCGGTACTTGTATGCAGATCTATCGATTCAGACCTTGAAAGGAGCTTAGCTTTTTATGGAGTGCTGGTACGATACGCTGTTTGAGGTAGACTGAGACGGTGTGAAGGCACTTAGGCAAGTGCCATGCGCTTATCATTATAACGTCGAAATGTGCTCACGTTCTCGAGACGGATACTGGTATGGGACAACCCCGTTTACGCGTACACCCCTCGAGAAAAGGATGCATTGGATCGGTCAGTGTTCCAAAATCACTTATGGAGAACTTCACCATTTCGATTATTATAGACAAAACAGATCTACTTACTTTTTTGAAACCCTGGGAATCGAAATCCCGAAAAGGTACTCTTGGGGATGGGGTAAAGCATCACTGTCTTTGCAAAAAGGTGTCTGCTATTATATAGGAACCTTCCCGAATTACTGGGACACACAGTACAAGACCCTTGTTTACCCACACAAAATGGATCCTTCAAGAGCTTACTCAATAGGAAACAGGGCCGATATTCCAGGTTTAATGTTTTCCGAGGAAGAAAGGGAGACGCTTGATTCCCTCGAGGAAACTTATGGCAGGAATAACATGTTAAAATACCTCTATCCGGAGAGGTATCCCGCGTCGGAGATCTCCGAATGGAATTCTGCTAAAGACCTTTCTGACCCTGAGAGACCCGATTCAATACCCAAAAAGATTAATGAGGACCTATCCCACGTCGTTTTCTTTCACGCCGAGTTCGATGTCAAAAACTATCTTGCCATGAAGATTGAGCTTGGCGATCGTAAAAGCGAGTTCGATCTGTGCAGTAAGATGAATTATCCTAAACCAGAGAAACCCATAAAACCCAAGGCGTGGACGCCCCAAGATATAAAGGACGTTGTTTTGCCAACACCAACGACTCTCCCTACGACCGGCCCGCCTGGTGCTACGCAAATCTTCCGAACCTTAAGGTTTAGACTTTCCTACGGTACTAAACCAATAACTCAAACCAACACGCTCGAGCTCGAGATCTCCCTGGAATGACTTATGTCTAAAACTTTCAACACCTCAATGTCAGCCGCGTGGGGAAAGTTGGGGATAGGATCCCGGGAGAAGCCCGGAGAAATCTTTCCGAAGTACACAAAGCGGGACTTCGACAGCCTCAAGGCTGACTACAACGCTCAGTTCGGATATACGATCCGAATCCCCCAATGGGATGACGTCGTCCACCTTGTTCCAAATGCCCTGAAGGATGAAAAAACTATAAAGGCAGAAAAGAGAGAGGCCCTTGTCAGGGTCCTTGAATCACCGGCCCCTGACTGGGCGACAAAGTTCTCAAGTGTCATGACCTGGATAGACGATATCCAGGACACTTCATCGCTTTTATACCCCTTGCTTGGAATGTTGGGCAGGGCGGCGCCAAAGGCCTTCGGCAAACTCACATCTGTCATTGGATGGATCGCTACTGGCTACGATCTCTTGAACGTTGCAAATGCGATCGGAAGGGCACCTCTAACCGGAATGAAGTCTAAGCGTGAGGTTTGCGGATTTATTAAGCGCAACCCATTCTCTAAGGTCGCCAGGCTCGAGAGAGTAAACAAAGTCAGAAATTATAAACCAGGAATAGCAGACGTAATGCAAGCCCTCCAGGTCACGGACCAGTACACCGGCTTTGGTTTATCTCTTGGTGGAGTCATGGGACTTATCACCAATCTCCCTTTCGCGGCATATCGTTACGCGACGGGCAAGCCCGTCGAGTTTTCCTTCGACCCTCCGGAAGTGGGAAACCTTGAAATGATGGGAGCAAGAGGACTACGTGCTGCAGCAGCAATCGGAGCTCAGGGACAGGTTTTCTCAGAGATGCAACACTTCTGGACATACATGACCGCCTATTGTTCATCGATGGCTCTGGCCGGGACCTTCAGGGACGAAGGCTTAACGGACCTGATAGAAAAACCAAGCGAAGTTATGCTGCCGGCTCCTGAGCCAACAGATCCACTCACGATCGCAGTTATTAAGGAACAAGGCTTAAGGGTAGAGGACGGAATCGGATGGCCCTTTAACGGGGAAAAATTCATTCCTGTGGGGGACTATATAGATGCCACCGCAGAGCCCTGCAGAGCAAACTTCGTTGAATACTCAAAGCGTCATGAGTTCGACTCATACGGCTTTCTTTCTGCGGCAGCCCTTGACTCTTTGATGCCGCAAGTTTTTTTGTCTTTAGATCCCGAGGCCGAATGGAAGGTAGACGACAGCGACGACATGAAGGTCTTTTGGCGAATGATCAAGGCCCCTTTGCTGCCAACGGGATCTTTCAGTAGAGAAAAGGGAGATAGTTTTTTTGAATGGGTTAGGGGTTACTCATCGAAATACGGCAAGACTCCGGGGATCCTCGAAATAGAAAGTAAGTTCGACCAGCTCGGTATAAAATTTCAAACATCTTATCCTGACAAACCAGGCCCAGACTTCAATAAGTATTGGCCCGATGGATGGACCGGAGAAGACTCATTCTAATCCCTACCGATCGGTAGAAGATCTCCACGCGGAGCATAAACCCACCAGGGGGATTAGGTCACCTTTGATAAGCTCAGGGCGAACCTCACAAATTTTTTATTTTCTACCTTTTTCGCCGGTCTTTAATAGATTTAAAGGATTCTATATGTATAGAATCCAGGAAGGGCTGGCTTCCCCGCCCTGTTCCCTCCCTCCGGTCGGCGGGCGCCTCTTCACTTCGTTACGCTGGGAGGCCAGCCCTTCCTGGCTTCTATACATATTTTGTTTAGGAGTCTTCATTATCGACCGGCGAGTTGAAAAAAAATGTTATTGAATTTCTACCCTTCGCTTTTTACTGTCTTCTCAAAGGTGACAACTACTTTATCCCCCTGGAAGCTCGAGCTCGTAACCTGCCATCCGAATGACTTAAGCATGTTCACAATTCTGTCAAGCTCGTACTGTTTGGTGTCTATCGCCACTATAATCACCTCCTCCAATTAATTTGTTTTGGGTTTAAGGGCACCCCGGATCTCACGTTCACAGTCCTGACAGACTGGAACGTATCGAACCTTATTAACTTCAACCGGCCCCACACAGCATATGCAAGTCTGATAAATCGGCAAGGACTCCTGAGTTCCGGGGCCTATGCCCCCGCCCCCTGCTGCGCCTCCGTCAATGTTGCCCTTAAATTTTAAATACTCATTGACCCAGGACTGAGCAACTTCAACCGTCGCCCCGTTTTCGATGGCACAAGGGAAATATAGGTTTTGCCAGCTCTCATCATCTATCTCATTGAGTACCAGGGCAACCCCAATGCTCATTTTTTTTCTGGAAACGGCAGATTGAAGCACTTCGGGAATTTTAAGGAGGTTAAGAAACCTATTTATTGTATCCCGATTCCTACCCATCTTTTGGGCTATTTGCTCTATGGTCATTCCGTGCTTTTCCCTGAGCTTTTTATACCCCCTTGCTTTTTCGATGGGGTTGAGATCTTCCCTCTGATCGTTTTCTATCGATCGTACGATCTCAACCTCTTCATCGGTCATCTCTTTCGAGATAGATTTTATTTTCACCTCACCCAAGAGCCGGTGAGCAAGATATCGCCTGTGGCCGGCGACAACTTCAAACCTACCATTTTGAGGGCGTACAAGGATTGGCTGTAAAAGTCCTTGTGACCTGATCGACTCCGCCAGCTCCCGGACCTGTTCGGGATCGATAATATCCCGAGCTGCGTCGATTGGTGGATCAACTTCCTCGATGTTCAAAAAAATCATCTCTTCTTTCATTAATACCTCCTACTAAACAAAAGAATAGTATACCCCCATAAATAAAAAGTCAATAACGGAGGGCTTCGCCATCGTCCGCCGGCGATAGAGTGAAGCTACGGAGCCGCAAGATAAAAGACAATGGACTGCCTATCCAAAGTCACGCCAAACACATCATTGTTTTTATAAAGTCGAAAGTGTTTTTCATGCCTTTGGCATACGGCGTCGGTTTTAGCGGCTCTATAAGGTGGCTTCGCATCTATTAATCTAATCTCCCTTTCCCCTCTCCAGTAAGAAAGGGAGATTAGATTTAATGTTTTTGTTTGGGTGGAGGTGCTCTGATGAAGGCTTTTGTTGATTGTCTGGGTTGCTGCTGGATCATGAAGGATGGAGCGGAGGTTTGGAGATGTGACCAGACTCTATGCCCGTTTTATCGCTTCTTCTTCCCGGGTCAACAGCCCGTTGTCGAAACGTGCTTCTCTTGAAGCGACTAACCTGTGTCCCGGGTCCCGGGATCACTTAAAAGAAATGGAGGTGATTACGATGTTATTTTGGATGAACTGTAACGAATGCGGCCTGACCTACGAACACTCGATCAACACCTGGATCTATTGCCCTCGATGCGGCTCCAATGATTTTAAAATATGCGAGTATAATGACATTCAAGAGTGAGGGTAGGGGCCAAGGGGCCCCTTTTTTTATTCGGGAGGGGGACGCGGAATCGCGAGGATGTCGAGTAGCATCCCGATAAAGAAATCGTCCCAGGCATTTGGCGTCGCCAACGCCTTCTTAAAAAGAGAAGTAAGAAGGTCGTTAAGCTCCGCCTTGATCGCCGGCGTCACCTGAACTACCAGGCCGGCAAATATTTCAGCAACCCACTTAAAAATACCTGCCCAAAATATATTCATTCCAATCACCTCCTTCCTGCCTCAGGCCCCTTAGGGGTCTTTTTAAAGTTTCATTTGATCAGACCATTCGAAGTGGTACGGATCGAAGGGATCCTTCCAGCGGCCACCCCAAACACCGCCGAGAGATTCCCAGTATTGACCAAGGGTCGTGTAACGCGGATCCGCTTTCCAACGGATCTCGTCTTTGTCGACGTTGCCGTCTTTGTCAGCGTCTTCCCAAAGCGCGAGATCGATTGCAAGCCACATTTGATGCAGACCCTTAAGGGTACGGGATCTCTTCGCGTCAAATTCAACCATCTGGTCGATAGGGGATCGATAAAAAGTAAAAACGATCACAGGGATCCCGAGCTGCAGGGCTTTAATGAGTAGCCTGCCGACGTTGACTAAAAAAACCCATCTCATGGTTTCTTCCCTTTTACTTCGTCGTATTTTCGAGCATCGTCGAGGATTTCCTTAAACACGGACATCGGAACGTGGACCTTAATACATAAAATCTGAATCATCCCATAAAGGGTTTGCTTTGCGGCAAGCTCAGAGAGATCGTAGACGGCAGCTTTAAGCGCTTTCGATTCACCCGCGTTCAGCGGCTTCACTGAAACTTTACTCACGTCAGTCATTAGATCACCCCCTCTCGATTCAAAATATTAAGGACAGATCTGGTTTACCTCTTAAAGAGGCCGACGAAGTCGGAATAAAAATCTTTTGACGGGGCTGTTTCATGCCGGCGTTAGCTCTCCCGTCCTTGGGTTATACTGTGAAACAGACCCATCCTTATTCTTAACCAACAACAATTCAACAGAAGAAGCAGTCGCTAGAGAAAATGCTTGCTTCTGTTTTAGCTGATAGTCTGCCAAACGTGGCAGACGGAAATGAGAAAAAAGTCTCTTGACCCGATTTCCCATACTATGCAGCCAGTTAAAGAGCTTTCCTGTAAATTTATACAGTGTCGAGCAGAAAACCAATTTCCCCTCTTTGTTAACGCGGATCCTCCGGACCCTTGAGATGAACCCGTTATCCTCGAGCCAGCGCAGATCCCTGTTGAGAGTACGATTCGATAGGCCTATTGAATGGTACTTCTCAATAAGCTCCTCAAGCCTCTTCTGAGAAACCCAGCAATAGAATTTATGATACTTCTTTGCAACGCCAAGTAGAGACATTAAAACAGCTTCACATCTCGAAGTCATTACACACCTCCTTAATCGAGGAGTCCAAGGCGCTTCTTGAGCCGGTCCGAGAATCTCTTAACCGTCTCTTCAAACCACCGTACCTTGATGTAGTTAGGGTTAATTTCGAATTTACGTGCACACTGAAGGCAGAATTTAAGCGAGGGAGGTTTAGATCCACTCTCGATTGCAGAGACGTAATCCTCCGAGATCCCAAATCTGAACGCGAGTGACTTTTTTGTTAGGTTACGGTTTTGCCGGAGCTTACGGAAAAGATGGGGTAGGCTATCGGGTCTTGCTAAAGCCTGGTGTTTCGGGTAAAATGTCTTTAAACCTGCTTTGGGACCATAAGAGACTAAGTGCATTTCCTATACCGCCCTGAATTTGGCATAGGGGATGCAGGGTCCGATAGTTAACATAATATATCTTATCAGACACTGTATTGGAATCTAAAAGTTTTATTTCAGGGATTATTCTTTCCGGTG
>Ga0299912_10005475_pt1 | contig 10431 bp, 8 predicted proteins | sample RVTome_2_FD_207667 | JGI IMG/M metagenome (GOLD analysis project Ga0299912, IMG submission 207667) | Soil microbial communities from uranium-contaminated site in the Upper Colorado River Basin, Wyoming, United States - RVT95D214 (version 2) ... | reverse complement strand
GCCGGACGGCCTCGCGAGACTTTGGTCATGCGGCGTGAGCTCGCCGAGGTTCGGCTGATCGCGCAGCAGCTTCCACAGGCCGCGCAGCACCTCGGCCGACGGATACGACGCGTCGATCAGGAACTCCTGCAGCTTGATGTCGCTGTGGTTGAACAGCAGCACGCACCGCGTGGGCTTGCCATCGCGCCCGCCACGTCCGGCCTCCTGGTAGTACGCCTCGGGGCTGCGCGGAATATCGGCATGCACGACGAGCCGGATGTCGCTCTTGTCGACGCCCATCCCGAACGCGTTGGTGGCCACGATCACGTCGACCTTGCCCGCCATGAACGTGTCCTGCGCGGACTCGCGGGCGGCACCCTTGAGGCCCGCGTGGTAGACGCACGCCCTCATGCCGGCCGCCTTGAGGTCCGCGCTGTATTTCTCCGCGTTCTTGCGCGTGGCCGCATAGACGAGCGCCACGCCGCCCTCGCGCATCCGCACCAGCTCGGCGAGCTTCTCGGACTTGTCGGCCGTACCGCCGGACTTGACGACCTCGTAGTGCAGGTTCGGCCGGTCGAAGCCACGGACGTAGAGCCGCGCGCCGGTCATCCCGAGCTGGTGGGCGATGTCGGCCCGGACCTCGGGGGTGGCCGTGGCCGTGAACGCCGCCACGCGTGGAGCGCCGAGCTCCTGCACGATCGCGCCGAGCCGCCGGTAGTCCGGGCGGAAATCGTGACCCCACTCGGAGATGCAGTGCGCCTCGTCGATCGCGATCAGCGCGATCCGGGCGGCGATCGAGCGCAGCGCCTCGACGAACCGCGGGCTGCGAAACCGCTCCGGTGCGACGTACACGAGCGTGTACTGGCCCGCGCGGATCCCGTCGAGGATCTCGCGCTGCTCCTCGGCCCCGTCGCGCGACGTCAGCGCCACGGCCGGCACGCCGCGCGCGGTGAGCGCATCGACCTGATCCTTCATCAGGGCGATCAGCGGCGACACCACGAGCGTCACGCCGCCGCGCTCGCCGAGGACCACCGCCGGCAGCTGGTAGCACAGCGACTTGCCGGCCCCGGTGGGCATCACCGCGATCACGGGGCGGCCGGCGAAGATGTCCGCGATCACGTCCGACTGGCCGGGCCGCAGCGACTCGTGGCCGAACCGCGCGAGCACCCGCGCGAAGATCGCGTGGGCCTCGTCGCCGCTCTCGGCAGCGTGGCTCGAGCCTGGTGACAGCATCACGAGCACCCTATCAGGCTCCTCTGACATCGCGAAATCCGCGAGATCATGTCCGAATACCGGACGGGGAGGCAGCGGAGCGCCGAGCCGGACCGACGAGGGTGTGCGCCGAGCGCTGAGGGACCGTCTCGGGTTGTTCGCTCGCGCGATCGCGCGGCTCTCCGGTCGCTAGAGGATGCGGCCGACCTCTACATCTCCCGCTGCCTCAGCCTCCAACTCCCATGAATGCTCCGTTAGCTCTGGCGCTCGCGCTAACGGCCTCCCGATCGGATCTCAAGGCGCCGCCTCACGGCCCAGAGCAGCCTACCGGATATGTGAGGACGGGCTTTCCCGTCGAAACGTATGACTGCTCCGGATCGAAACAGCCCACACTGTAGAGCGTCGGATCGAACGTGCCACTGAAGTCTCCGTCTCGTGCCGCGGCGGTACAAGGAAACTTGCACATCGACAAATGCAGGTGCGACACGCCCCCGGAGAACACCCCGCTGTGACCGACTTCTGCGATCTGCTGGCCTCGCACGACAAGTTGGCCGGAGGTCACGAGCGTGCGTTGGAGATGACAGTAGGACGTGAAGTAGATCGACGGTTCACAACCCGCGCAATGATGCTCAAGCAATACGCAGATTCCAACTCCGTGCGGTGCCTCGATACGATCCACCACCGCACCATCCGCAACCGCAAGCACGGGTTCACCATCATTGCCCCCGAAGTCGACCCCAGAATGTGCTTGATTCCGGAAGCGGCCCTGAATACCCATGAGTGACTTGTAGCCATTGATGATGTGCGACTCGCCGCAGCTGACGATCACCACGAGTGCCGCAATGATATGGAGTCTTGGATCGATCACTTGGCTTGACAGTCCTCATACCGGAGCACGGTTTCCATCGTTGCCGGACCGCCGGCCGGCAGCTCCAGCATTGTGAGGATCCCGGAGAAGCAGCTCTCCGCTGAGGTTGCAGCTAGGACAGGAGCTCCATCGGGCCGGATCTCGGCGATGCGTTGGACCTTCACGCTGGCGACAATTGCAGCGAGCCTTCGCATTCCAATCACATCAATCTTCACGACGTATTGCAGATCGGGAGTTGTCGAATCTGCCTCTCGCATGCATCGACGCAACTCTGGCGTGAAGTCATGGAGCGCCGCGCCGAGGGCGTTGAACGTCTCCGCTTCGGTAGTCCCAGCATTTGTACTTCCAGACCGGGTGGTGATCGCGGCTCTCAGCGTGTGGCGAGACCGTTGATCCAGCACACGATAGCCACCCTCGGAGGGCGACAGCGTTGCATGTGGAGACCGAGCCTTCGTTGTCGACCACGCGGTGACACATCGTGACGACAAGTCCGGCCGAACAAGAACCTTCGGCGCAGCCGGTGCGCGACTTGCACAAGACAAGCAACACAGCACGAGCGTGATGAATACCGTGAAGCGCACTCCTCTTGGACTCAAAGCGTGGAGAACGCAGAATCGCTACGCCTGAGACGCATGTCAACCGTACGTCGGGTGCCGGTCAGGACAACACCGCGGAGACTCCGCTCTCGTTCGAACGCTCGTCGACCATCGCGGACGTATCGTGGACCAGTTCAGATCCTGGTTGCTACCTCTTCGACAACGAGCGATCGCCGGCCGTCAGTCGAACACGACGGTCTTGCCGTCGTGGACCAGGACGCGATCCTCGAGGTGCCAGCGGACCGCCGCCGCGAGCACGTTCTTCTCGAGATCCCGGCCCTTGCGGACCAGATCGTCGACGGTGTCGCGATGCGCGCAGCGGATCGTCGCCTGCTCGATGATCGGGCCCTGGTCGAGGTCCGAGGTCACGTAGTGGCTGGTCGCGCCGATCATCTTCACGCCCTTCTCGTGGGCCTGACGATACGGGTTCGCGCCGACGAACGCCGGCAGGAACGAGTGGTGGATGTTGATGATTCGCGACGGGTAGCGCTGGACGAAGCTCGGCGACAACAGCTGCATGTAGCGCGCGAGCACGATCAGATCGACGCCGGCTCGGTCGATGAGGCGCGCGGCCACCGCTTCCTGCTCGAGCTTGGTCTCCGCGGTGATCGGGAGGTGATGAAATGGCACGTCGAAGTGCCGGGCGATCGGCTGGGCATCGGGGTGGTTGGAGATCACCATCGCGACCTCGCACGCGAGCTCTCCGGCGCGATGCCGGATCAGGAGGTCGTAGAGGCAGTGCTCCTGCTTCGAGGCGAACACCGCGACGCGCCGCTTGCGCTCGCCGTACCAGATGCGCCAGCCGAGCCCGAACCGCGTGCCGAGCTCGCGCACGGCGGCTTCGAAGTACACGCGGTCGGACAGCGACGAGAGGTCGAACTGGATCCGCTGGAAGAACATGCCGGCGTTCGCGTCGCTGTGGTGGTTCGAGTCGAGGACCGTGGCGCCGTGCGTGCTCAGCATCTGGGTCAGCGACGACACGATGCCTTTGCGATGCAGGCCCTGGACGAGCAGCGTTCCGATCTTCGGCACGGAGCCGACCGTCGGGACTCCGCTCATCGTGGCGGACTTCGTGCGAGAGATGACAGGGGCGGTGGCGAGCTTCATGGTGGGCTCCGTTAGAGGCGACCGCTGAGCGCGATCCCGGCGCCGCTGGGGGTCAACCAAGGCGACGCGGATAGCTCGTGTTCGCGCGGCGTCTTGCCGCTCTTGAAGTACCAGGTGAACCCACCGACCACCGCGGCCACGCCGATGCCGCTGACCATCCATCCGATGTTGCTGAGCTGGATCGCGGAGCCGGCGTCACGAAACGCCGGATCGCCCGGCGCCGCGGCGCACTCGTGGGACGACACCGAGCAGTTCGAGGGGACCTGCAGGAGGCCGATCACTCCGAGCGCAGTGCCACCGACGACCAGCGCGAGTCCCGTACCGATGAGGACCTTCGAGCCAAATGCGTGGGTCGTCGTGGGGGTGCGCCGCTCCGGCGCCGGCGCCTGCGCCTGCGCCTGCGCTTGCATGAAGCCCGGCGTGGGGCTCGGTGGCGAGCCGAAGGTCACCGAGACGGTCCGGCCCTTCTCGCCGGTACCGACGACGACCGGGACGACCTGCTCCTTGCCGGCATGCACGAACCGGATCGAGTGCTTGCCGGGATCGACATCGTGGGGCCTGCCATCGTCGAGCCGCGTCGCGACGAGGATCTCGTCGATGAACACGCTCGTGTTCGAGAGATCGCCACCGGATCCATCGCGCGCGGCGAAGCTCAGCGTCGGCTGCATCCGCGTCAGATCGTCGGCGAACCGCGAGCAGTCGCCTTGCACGAGCGCCGGGCACGATGGCTGCGCGCAGGTCAGGAACAGCTTGCGTGCGAGCGAGAGCTTGCCCTGGTCTCGCGCATCCTGACCCCGACTGTGCGAGTCGATGCAGACTTCCTTCGAGAGGTTGTCGGCCGAGGCGAGCGAGCTCGCGGTGAGACTCGCGATGACGCACGCGATCGCGCACGTCCGGCGAAGTCGAAGGTGATCGATGATCATCAGTGCTCCTTTACCGTTCAGAGACAGGTGGGTTTGAAGATCTTCTTCGAACCCTCGAAGTAGTAGGGCGGACTGCAGTTGGTGACCGGCCGCTGCGTCTCGACCGGGGGCGTCACCACAGGTCTCGGATCGGGCAGTCGATCGACCACGGGCGCGGGCGGTGCCGTTCGGCGCACGAACGGCCTCGGCGGTGGGCGCATCACCGGTCGCCGGACCATCGACGCGCTCGGTGTGGTCGGGCGTGTCTCGGCCTGGCCGAGCGAGATCGTGTCGGCGGGCGGTGCTGGCTGGGTTGCAGTCTGGGGCACCGCCGGTCGCGCCGGTGGCGGGGCCGGCTCCGCGGGCTGGACCGCGGGCTGGACCGCGGGCTGGACCGGCTGCTGCGGCGGCGCGGCAGCGTACGACTGCGCGGTCGGGCTCCTCACGATCAGCACGATGCCGACCGCGAGCGCGATGACCAGCACGCTGAGGAGCGCGATCAGCGCCTGGGGGCCTCGACGAGCTGGCGCCGGTAGCGATCGCGACGGGCTCGAAGGCTCCTCGGCGCGCGTCGCGGGTCGACGATGCTCGCCCGACACGAGGGTCCTTCGACTTGCTGTGTGCACGGTGTTGTTCCTCCAGCTCGCTTCCTCGGCGGCGAGCACCTTGTCGTGCTTGTCGAGGTAGTCTTTCCCGATCGACCTGAGCCACGTCGCGACGGTCGAAGGCGATGCCGGTCGCACCACCGCGACGAGCGCTTCTTCCATCTCGAGCGCGGTCTCCCACCGGTTCGTGGCCTCGACGTCGAGACCTTTCCGCACGATCGGATCGAGTGCCGCGAGCTGGGCCCAGTGCGCCTCGTCGATCGACGACCACTCGTGCTCGGCGGCGAGCGTCTCGGTGATCGTCGGCAGCGAGCCGTTCAGGATCGTCGTGACGAGCTCGGCCTCGCCCTGCGGACCGTGCATCCGATGGCCGACCAGCAGCTCCCACGCCAGCACCGCGAGCGAGTAGATGTCGCTCTGTCGGGTGGCCGCACCGCGCAGCTGCTCGGGTGCCGAGTACGCGAGCTTGCCCTTGTACGTGCCCTCGCGGGTGACGTGGGCCGCCATGGTCGCCTTCGCGACCCCGAAGTCGAGGAGGCGCGCGGTGCCGTCACTGCTGATCATCACGTTCTGCGGCGACACATCGCGATGCACGACGTGGAGCGGCGTTCCCATCTCGTCGACCATGTCGTGTGCCGCGTGCAGGCCCGCGAGCACCTGCGACGCGATCGACACCGCGACATCGACCGGGACGCGCGCGCCTGCCTGACGCGCCTTGTTCAGGAGCCAGTGCAGCGGCGCGCCGTGGATGTACTCCTGGACGAGCACGACCTCGTCCATCGCCGTCACGACGTCGAGCACGGGCACGACGTTGCGATGATGCACCTTCGAGGCGATGCGAGCCTCGTCGAGGAACATCGCGACGAACTCCGTGTCCTGGGCGAACTCGGGCAACAGCCGCTTGGCCGCGACGATCCGGCTGAAGCCTTCATCACCCATGAGCCGCGCGATGTGGATCGTCGCCATTCCGCCGCGCGCGATCTGGCGATGCAGGACGTAACGACCGACGACCACCTGCTGGCCGGGGTGATCGACAGAGAGCGCGATGGCCAGTTCTGTTTCACTCATTGACACTCCTCACTCGAAGAACTGGATCGGGAGTCCCTGGCTCCAGAAGTAGGTATTTCGAAACGACCCGTCGGGCTCGATCGTGGTTCCCCAGACCGAGTTCGAGTACTGATGATTCGTCGGCGAGAATCCCGACGACGCGCCGATCCCGAGGCTCAGGTCTGGTAGCTGCTCGAAGGTCTGCAGCAGCGCATCGGGCGTGAACGGCCCGTCGTGCGCCTCGAGGCCCGCGATGAAGACGCGGCCGGCGACGTAGCCCTCGAGCGACGTGAACCCCGGCACACTGCCGTTCATCGCGATCAGGCGGTTGTACGAGGTGACGACGTCGCTCGAGTCGTCCTGATAGTTCGGGACGACCTGCGAGACCATGACACCGTCGGAGAACGGCACCGGTCCCGAGGGGGTGTCGACGGTCCCGGACGCCACCAGCCGCTCCGAGAGCGCGTTGGGACCGACGAACGACACGTTGCTGAAGTAGAGCTTGAGCCGCGTCGCCTTGTTGAGGTTGGTCTGCTGCGAGTCGTTCGCGTATTGCCAGGTGCGCAGCGCCTCGATGAACGTCGCGCCGGCCCCGTAGGTATCGGTCATGAAGATGCCGACGTGGTGGACGTCGGAGTTGCCGGTCAGCAGGTTGGCGAGGTAGTTCTCGGCGGAGATCGCGAGCGACGGGACGCTCGTGTCGTCGTTGCGGACGTAGCGGTACCGGATGATCGGGTTCGTCGGATCGGCGCTCCCCGGAAACCCACCGACGACGTCCTTGTAGCCCTGGACGAGGCCGTCGTAGCCCGCCTGACCGAACGAGTCGTTCTGATCGAAGCTGATCAGGTGGCGGAAGTCGTTGACGCCCTTCTTCTTGTAATACTCCATCGTCGCGCGGGCCTCCTGCATGTAGCTCGCGCGGACGTTGAAGATGTACGACTTGCAGTTGCCGCCCTTGTCGTCGCGCAAGATCGTCGCGGCGCCGGTGAACGCGCCGAAGAAGATCGTGCCGGTCTCGATCGCGACGGGTGCGGAGCGCACCATCGTCGGCGTCCCGACGTTGCCGAGCAGCGCGAGCACGGCATTGGGCCCGCGCTCGAGCCGGGTCTGCGAGATCGGCAGCTGCCCCACGACGGCGGGGGTCGTCGTCGTCGGGCACTTCGGCGCGGTCGTCATCGTCTGCGCATCGACCAGCGAGCGCGCGGCGGCTTCGGCGAGCTCGGGCTCGTACGCGTCGTCGCGGAACACGAGCTTGATCTGGCGCCCGCGAATCCCGCCCGCAGCGTTCTGCTCGGCGAACGCGAGCTCGACGCCGAGCTTCATGCCCGTGCCGAGTGCCTGGTTCGTGCCGCTCACCGGCGAGCTCTGCCCGATGAGCAGCGGGGCATCCTCGGCGGTGATGCAGACCGCGGCTCCCTCGCGCAGCTCGCAGACGAGTCCCGATCCGCAGTCCTTGTCGACGGCGCACGGCTGTGGCTCGAACGTCGTCGAGCAGGCTGCGAGCGCGGCGAACGCGAGCGATCCGATCCAGCAAGACCGAGTGAAGCGCTTCATGACGAGCACTCTCACAAACTCGTGCTGTCGGTCTCAAGGGATCGTTAAGGTCACAAGGATTCCGCCATACTCCACGTCGACAATCTTGGTGAGCAACGTGACTGCTTAATCGGTCACTCTCGCGTCATCGCACGTTGGTACCGGGCGGATTCGCCCGAATCGAGAATGTCTGAGCGCCTCCACGCGATGACAACGATTCCTCGGCCTTGTGACCACTGGGAGGCGCGCTTTGGTGAACCGCCTCACGAAGTGCGCGCACGCAACGCCGGGCGTTCGTGAACAGGCTCACCGTTGCGGTGCGACGTGCTGGCTCGACGAGCACACACCGTCGAGCCGAAATATATTTTCAGCGGTGAACTCGCCGGCGCCGGTTTCGGGCAGTCGCGCACGAGATCCAGCCGAGCACCCTCGCGCGCAGGCTGCTACTGACGCTGCAGCAGCAGCGAGCCGAGCGAGTAGCCGGCCCCGAACGACGCCATCATGCCGTAGCTCCCCGCCGGCAGGTCCTCGTTGTGGTGCGAGAACGCGAGCAGCGAGCCGGCCGACGCGGTGTTGCCGTAGACATCGAGGATGATCGGTGCCTCGGCGCGCGTGGCCTCGCGGCCGAGGATGCGCTTGGCGATCAGCGCGTTCATCGGGCCGTTCGCCTGGTGGAGCCAGTAGCGCGAGACCTGCGAGGGCTGCAGATCGTGCTGCGCGATGTGGTCCTTGATGAACTTCTCCGCCATCGGCACGACGTCCTTGAAGACGCGGCGACCCTGCTGGTGGAACAGCTTGTCGGTGTTGTGCTCGGTGCTCGGATCGCAGCGATCGAGGTAGCCGCGGTTGTTGCGGATCGTGGTCGCGCTCCACTTCGAGGCCATCTGCGTCGACAGGATCTCCCACGAGCCGGGGTGGGCGCGGTCGGTCGGCTCGATGACCAGGGACACCGAGGCGTCGCCGAAGATGAAGTGGCTGTCGCGCTCGCGCCAGTTCATGTGGCCGGTCGTCAGCTCGGGCACCACGACGAGCGCGCACTTCGCCTGACCGATCCGGACGGCCTGAGACGCGAGCTGCGTCGCGCCGGTGGCCGCCGAGCAGCCGAGCGAGATGTCGAAGCCGTAGCCGCGCGCGCCGATCGCGTTCTGGACCTCGATCGCGATCGCCGGGTACAGGCGCTGCAGGTTCGAGCAGCCGAGCACGACGAGATCGACGTCCTCGCCGGTGCGGCCCGCGGACGCGAGCGCTCGCTTGGCCGCGTTGACCGCGTACTCGGCCTGGATGCTGAGCTCCTCCTCGGGACGGTCCGGAATGTTTGGACACATCCGCTCGGGATCGAGGAGCCCGGTCTTGTCCTGGACCCAGCGCGAGATGATTCCGGACGCCTTGACGATGAACTCGGGCGTCGATTCCTTGATCGCCTCGCGCTTGCCCGCGGCGATCTCGTCGGCGTGCTTCGCGTTCTCGCGTCGCGCGAATTCGTTGAACGCCACGCACAGCTCGGCGTTTTCCAGGATGGTCTCGGGATGCCAGATTCCGTGACCGGTGATCGAAGTTCCAGTGGTCGTCCGCGGCGACATGGCGCGCACCTTAGAGGAGATTGAGAGGCGCCGCGACCAGGTCGCGACGTCCCGGAGTTGGACATACCAACGGCGTCCTGTCCACTCGCCAGGAACCAAGGAATCTCGTGCGCTTGCGACGAGATCTCTACGGAGTCTTGCCGACTTCCGCCATCACCTCGGTGAGGGCCGTCCGCAGGAATGTCGAGGCCGGGTCCCCGGCGATCGCCATCTTCAGCTGGAGGACCGCACCGCGGAGATCGCCGCGCCGCAGGCAGAGCTCGGCCTTGCGGTAATAGATCAGCGCCTTCGAGTTCATCGCGCCGGCGGCGCCGGAGGCGGAACGGGGCGGCAGCGGTGCCTCGGAGATGGGCCTGCCTGCCTCCTTGTTGATCGTCGGCAGCTGACCGGTGTCGTGGATCGGCTGCATCCGCGTGGTCTGCATGCGCTGCGAGCGAAACTCCTGGTACGCGGCCGTGATGCGCGAGTACGCGGTGGTCACGAGATCGAGCTCCGCGGCCTCGAGCGAGGAGCGGTGCAGATCGGGATGCGCCATGCGGGCGAGCCTGTGAAACGCGGCCTGCGCGTCGTCGATGCCGCAATCGTCGTTGATCTCGAGCAGCACGTGCGGAGCGGCGTCCTTCTTCGCGACGATCCGTTGGGCCCACAACAACACGTCGGAGCGAACGCTCACGGTTCCTCGGCCGACGGCGCGCCGAGCACCTGGAGGTGCGCCTCTTGCGCCGCGCCGGTCACCTGATCGGCCGCCTTCACGTGCAGGATCCCGTCGGCGTCGACCCGGAACGAGACCTCGATCTTGAGCTCGCCGCGCTGCTTCGCGGGCAGGTTCTCGAGCAGCAGCGTCCCGAGCGGCTCGTTCTCCGTGTAGCGCCGGTTCTCGCCGCGGCAGCAATCGATCTCGACGCGCGTCTGGTTGTCACGCACGGTCGTGAACACGCGCGTGCGCTCGATCGGGATCGGGGCGTTCTTGTCGAGCAAGCGCTCCGTGAAGCCGCCCGCGGT
>Ga0299912_10005473_pt1 | contig 10432 bp, 12 predicted proteins | sample RVTome_2_FD_207667 | JGI IMG/M metagenome (GOLD analysis project Ga0299912, IMG submission 207667) | Soil microbial communities from uranium-contaminated site in the Upper Colorado River Basin, Wyoming, United States - RVT95D214 (version 2) ... | reverse complement strand
CCGAAGCTAGCGCATGAAAAATAAACTCGCCAGACAAAAAGTTTTTTCGCGTAACCATTGCTCATAACCCAGCTCGGTATACACTGCGGTAGCCGCTGACATGACCGCTGCCGTTTCAAAGTGAGAACGCTTTGCGCTTGGACGATATGTTCCAAAATATAAGTGTTAAATAAGAAATAGAAACACAGTGTGCCGAGGACCAAGGCATGGAATTGACGAGGAAACTGGCGGGCGCGACAACCGCCTGCGTAATCGTCATGGTTCTGTTGTTGAACTGCGTCTTCGCGAAAGCTGGGGATAGCACCAGAGCAGTCCTCAAAGGGGTCACTTTGTCAGCACCTCCATACCCATCGTTTCCCATCTTAACCATCATCGCAATAGTAGCGGTACTCGTAGCCATTGCTGTGGTGCTGCGAGCCCGCCAAACCCTCAAGAGGCACAAGAAGGGAATCGCAATTCTGTTCTTAACTGCAGGTACGGTTGTTTTCGTTTTTTGCTTGGGGTGGGTTCTTGGTCCTTTCATCGGATATGGACTCAACTCAGCCGACAGCTATCCACGAAGCGGCGACAACTACCTAACCGTTAACTGCGAAAACTTCGGTCCCACGCCGGGGACATTCAGTCTCACAGTACATCTCGTAAACGTAGACCTCTCAGCCAACACGACCCAGCCATACGAGCAACTCGACAAATCAACCGCCAAATTCACCTACACACTTCAACCAGGTGAAAAACAAAGCACCAAAGTATACTTCTTCATAGGCGATAATGTTACAGACTTCTACATGTGGCTGACTTTTCAGCCCAGCAGTTTCCTGATGAAATCCGACGCGCTGGGATTAACCGAGCGAAGTTATCAAAAAGAGCGAAACTCGGATGTTTTCATAGAACGAATGCCCCTACCCCCACCGTAAAAACACTCACAGCCGAAAGCATGGACCATCGGAAGAAAGAAAGAACATTTTTATCTGAATAGACCAATACCTTCGTTCCTCAAGGTGCGACGCAAAGGGGCAGAGGTTCAGGATGCGGAAAAGTCATCCTCTTCGGCGAACATTTCGTCGTCCACGGTGTCCCAAGCATCGTCTCAGCCATCGACTCCAACCCATAAACAGAGAAAATTTGCCTCAAAATTGGATGCAATGGGATGATTAGTTCAAACTGCAAAACCGCAACCCATGCATCTAAAAAAATGGAATACAATTGCATAGTTATTTAAGCATAGAAACGAAAATACCTATTGGGTGAACCACAACGGGCACAGAATGCAGTAAGACGCTGGAAAACATCGCAAGGTCTTTCGTAGAAGTCGGCATCTACGAATCCGCAGATGAATTTGTAGGCGAGATCCTAAAAGATATGGCAACAAGAAAGATTAGGGCATACCAGAAAAAAATCAAGACCTACGAAGCAAAATACGGCAGCTTCCAAGAATTCACCCGAAAGATACGCGGTGCCGCTTCGCCGAAACAGGAAGACCAATGGATGGACTGGGAAGCAGCCATGAACATGCTGAAAGCATGGAAACGCGTGACCTGCGAGCTTGGTTCAAGTGCCTCTTAACGACGTTCTCGGCGCTCTTCAAGCTTCAAAAATTGTTAACAGAATCGTTTTCACCAAGTTTGACGGCGTATCCAATTCTTACACTTTGAAAGTCAGAGCTGAACTCACTAACGGATGGTTCTTAGACTTTTGGGAACATAAGACTCCAAAACTGCGACGATACTCTTTTCACGTCTTTCATGGAAACCAAATGCTTGTCAGGTGGGACAACACGCCTCATTACCCTGGACTTAAGGGGTTCCCGCATCATAAGCACGAAGGCACAAACGTCATCGAGTCAGAAGACATGACCATGGACAAAATACTGAAAGAACTGAAGAAAATGGCAAACATCAAATAAGCAAATGTTTTTCTGTCCCACTCATGTAATGCATTTTCCAACGGTGCAAAACACGATGGGTAAAGGCTCAGGCTACGGGAAAGTCATCCTCTTCGGCGAACACTTCGTCGTCCACGGCGTCCCCGGCATCGCTTCAGCAATCGACTCCACCGCCGACGCGGAAGTGAAAAAAGCCGCAAAAGGCATCACCGTGAGGGACGAGAGGAAAGCGGCAAAAGGCTACGCCGAGGAAAAGCGGCTCCAGCAAATCGAATCCATTCAACGCATGCTCAAGGCGATGGGACTGCCGTCTGACACAGCCTTGGACATCTGGCTGGGCGGCGACCTCCCAGGCTTCAGCGGACTCGGCGCATCCGCCGCGAGTAGCGTCGCCATCGCACGCGCCATAACCAGGGAATTCGGGCTCGCTTTGTCAGACGAGAAGATTAACGCGGTTGCGTATGAGGCAGAGAAGGCTTATGCGGGCAACCCTTCGGGCATCGACAACACCGCAGCCACTTTCGGCGGACTCATCTGGTTCAAGAAGAACATGGCTGGCGGAGCCGACACGGTGGAGAAACTGAACCTACGCAAACCGGTGGAAATCGTCATCGGCAGCACTGGCAAAGTCGCAAACACCAAAGCCATGGTTGAAGGCGTTGCCGAACGCAAGCGGAAAAACCCCCAAGAATACGACCCCATCTTCAAGCAGGCGGAGGAGCTGTCGCATGCGGGACGAAAAGCCTTAGAAGCTTATGACCTCAAAAAAATGGGCGAACTAATGAACGAGAACCACCGTCTGCTGCAGGAAATCGAGGTTTCCAGCAGAGAGCTCGACCTGCTAGTGGACGTTGCGAGGAAACAGGGCGCTTTGGGAGCAAAACTCACAGGCGGAGGCGGCGGAGGCTGCATGACCGCGCTCACGCCGGGCAAGGCGCTGCAGGAGAAAGTTGCCAAAGCCATCGAGGGCGCGGGCTTCGAAGTGCTCCGCACCAAGATAGGCGTCAGAAAGCAGTAGGAAACAACGGGAAACCTGCCAACCTCACTTGCCAGACATCAATTCTCTATAGCGATGCTCGGGAAAATGGCTGCTGTCACAAAACGGCTTATTGGCAGACCTGCCGCAGCGGCAAAGTGTTACACGGTTGCGAATTTCATAGGTTTTTCCCTCAGCCGACTTCACCGGAAGGCCCCCTCGAACCCAAATGGGGCCGCTGCACTCCAGCTGAGGGTCTTCAATTAAGCCCAAGGACTTCACCAAAGAGGGTTCGATGGGCTTTCCTGTTTTCTTTTCCCAAACAACCAACCGACCCGAAGGACAATCGCAGGCTTCCTCGATTGCCACCTGCTTTTTCCCTGGGTCGTCAGACTTTGGGATTAGATTCCAGATTTCTCCTGCGCGGTGACAGAAACGGGCTGAGGCACAAAGGTTGACCGCGTCGGTTAGTTTCAGTTCTGGGCCGTCAAGAACTTTAGTCTGTTTAAGGTATGGTTTGGTGCTTGCGGTTTCGGTGCCGTCAAAATTGATTTTCACGTGAGTCCCATCGCAGAAAGGCTTGTTTCCGGATTTTCCGCAGCGACAAAGCTCACATCTCTTCTGTGAAGAATACTTTTTGCCCATGCCCCATTCAACGGGGACGCCGTCCTTGTCAACTACGATTATCTGTTCAAATATGGGTACTTTGCCCGTGACAAGGTACGGACCGTTCTTGCTGACTTTGACCTCAACTTCGTTTTCGTGGTTCCCAGTTGGCTTCTTTGTCCCCATGGATTTTAGCTCCGAAACGTACTGCTGTTATTTCTTCCGATGCTCTCGTAATTAAGGTTTGACTACATTACAGCTTACAGACTCACGGCAATCCAGATTTGGCGTTTTCGTTTTCAACCAGCGGCTGGCGGTTGGCGATTCTTTTATTAGTATTCGCGGGTTAATTGGAAGCGAGGCAAGCGCAACTTGGGCTTCAGAACATTCATCGAAACGCTCCAGAAGAGCGGAGAATTAACGCTAATCTCCAAGCCTGTTTCAACCGAATACGAAATCGCCAGCATAATTGAGGCGCTCGGCGAGAAACCCGTCTTCTTCGAGAAAGTCAAAGAATCCGACTACCGCGTCGTGGCTGGCTTAATCTCCTCCAAAGACCTCATCGCAAGGTCAATCGGCACCACCAAAGAGCAGTTGCTGCCGAAGCTATCCGCAGCCATCGACAACCCTGTGCCCCCACGGGTTGCTCAGAAGGGCGAGTGCCAAGAGGTAGTCGAGGAGAACGTCGACCTCACAAAACTCCCCATCATGCGGTACACGGAGAAGGACGGCGGCAGATACATTGCCAGCGCGGTAGCACTTGTGAAAGACCCTGAATCCAAAGCCAGGAACATGTGCTTCCACCGCCTCATGCTCCTCGACAAGAACCATTCCGTCGCCCGAATCGTCGAAGACCGTGGCACGGACTCGGCGCTGAAGAAGGCAGGCGGAGAACTCGATGTGGCGTTCTGCATCGGCAACTCCACTGCTGTGCTCCTGGCTGCGGCTACGTCGCTGCCGAAAGGGGTCGACGAGTTGGGCATGGCGAACGCGCTGGAGAAAACCGAGCTGGTCAAGTGCAAAACCGTGGACCTCGAGGTGCCGCGCGACTGCGAAATCGTGCTGGAAGGCAGAATAACCAGGGAAAAAACGGCGGAAGGACCGTTCCTCGACTTAACGGGAATTGTGGACCGCGTGCGCCAGCAACCCGTCGTCGAAATCACCTGCGTCACGCACAGGGAAAATCCCATTTACCAGACAATTCTCGCGGGGCGAAACGAGCACAAGTTCCTCATGGGCATGCCCAAAGAGCCCACCATCTACAACGAAGTCAACAAAGTCTGCCAGTGCAAAGACGTGCACGTCACGCCGGGTGGATGCAGCTGGCTCCACGCCGTCGTCCAAATCCGCAAGCAAAACCCCGATGATGGGAAGAAGGCGATTGCGGCAGCGTTTGAAGGACACAAATCGCTGAAGCACTGCGTCGTCGTGGACGAAGACATAAACATCTACGACCCGCACGATGTGGAGTGGGCCATAGCCACGAGGTTCCAAGCCGACAAAAACGCTGTCATCCTGTCAAACCAGCCTGGCTCCTCCCTGGACCCGTCGGGCAACCTGACCGACGGCAAAAAAGCAACAACAGCCAAAGCCGGATTGGACGCCACGGCGCCGCTGGTGACCACGGGCAAGGGCTTCCGGAAAGAGGCGTACCGCAAAATCGACCTCAACAAATTCCTGTGATAGATATGTACTTGACAAGAGAAGAGCAGCGGATGCTTGACGGCGAAGAAGGCTACGCCGCGCGCAAAAGCATGGAGATACTCGCCGCTCTGGGCGACATCTACGGCGCCGAACGCCTCATCAAAGTCGGCTCCGTCCAAGTGGCAGGCGTCAGCTACCACAACCTCGGAGACGCAGGCTTAGAATTCCTGAACGAGCTGGCGAAGGATGGCAGAGTCCGCGTGCTGACCACGCTGAACCCCGCGGGCATGGACTTGGAGAACTGGCGCAGCCTGGGCATCAGCGAGGAATTCGCCGCGAAACAGAACCTGGTCATCGACGCGTTCCAGCGGATGGGCATACTCATCAGCTGCACCTGCACGCCTTACTTGATAGGAAACCTGCCACGCTACGGCGAACACATCGCCTGGTCCGAATCCTCAGCCGTAACCTTCGCCAACAGCGTCATAGGCGCAAAAACCAACCGCGAAGGCGGACCATCCGCTTTGGCAGCGGCGTTCGTGGGCAAAACCCCATGCTACGGGCTACACTTGGACGAGAACCGCACGCCCGACATCCACATCCAGGTCAACGCGGGTTTGACGAAGCTTTCTGACTGGGGCGCCCTCGGCTATGCGGTCGGCAAGAAGGCGGAAAACCGAATCCCCTACATCACAGGCATTGCGGAGGCGGAGCTGGACGAGCTGAAGTCTTTCTGCGCCTCGGTGGTGACGTACGGCGCGAAGCCCCTGTTCTACATGGGGGGCATCACGCCTGGCTCCGAATCCGTTCAGCCTCCGAAGGACGCGGTCACCATCGAGGAAGGCGACATAAAGAACGCTTACGACAACATCAACGACGAAGTCAGCAGCATAGACTTCGTCTGCGTGGGCTGCCCCCACTGCAGCATCAAAGAAATCGCCCAAATAGCCGAGTTGCTCAAAGGGAAAAAAGTGGCCGAGAACACCGAGTTCTGGGTCGCCACCTCGCGGACAGCGAAGCAGCTGGCGGATAAACTCGGCTACACCGAAACCATCGAGCGGGCGGGCGCCAAATTCGCCTGCGACACCTGCATGGCTGTCGCTCCCCTCAAAGGCAGATTCAAAGCGTTGGCGACGACTTCGGCAAAGGGCTGCTTCTATTCGCGGCAGAACGGCATGAAAACCAAGATGGGCAGCCTAGAAGAATGCGTGGACGCGGCGGTGACCGGAAAATGGAGCTGAAGGGCAGAACAATCTTCAAGGGCAAAGGCGAAGGCGAGGCGCTTGTGACTTCGCAGCCCATCTCCTTCTACGGCGGAGTAGACCCGAACACCGGCGAGGTCATCGAGAAAGGGCATGAGTTGCATGGGAAAAGCGTGAAAGGCAAGATTCTGGTTTTCCCGACTGGCAAAGGGTCAACCGTAGGCTCGTACACGTTGTACCGCATGAAAAAGAACGGCACGGCGCCCGCAGGAATCGTGAATAAGGAATGCGAAACTGTTGTTGCAGTCGGCGCCATAATCAGCGATATACCCTGCGTCGACCGAGTTGACATCAAGATGATTAAGACTGGAAACATGGTCCGAATAGAAGACAACATTGTGACGATATTCTGAAGTTGCGTTGGACGGTTGATGTTCCGTTAGATCCATCTTGTTTTCGTTTCTTTAACCTGTCCAATGTGCCTGTCGTCAGTCAAGACATATTCGGAAGAGGTCACTATCGCCGTTGCTGCTATGATGGCGTCGGCCGTAGTTATTTCTGCGTATCTGCATCGCAATTTAGCAGCTTCAATAGCGATTGGCAGATCAAGATTGACTACTTTCAAATTCAGTTTGAGGACAGAGTTCACTCTCGTTTCTGCGACATCTTTGCCGTAGTCCTCCAGCTGAATTTTGAAGAATTCATGTATTACGATGGAGGGAACAATACCGAGATTCGGTTTTCTCTGAACAGTTTCCAAGGTTCTTCTCGCCCATTTTCTGAATTCGTCATCTTTGCTTTCAAGGCTAGTGATGAAGAATCGAGTGTCTAGTACGGCTTTCATTTAGTACCTGTCTTCCGACCGCATTTTGTCCAGTCGTTCCAATGTTTTTTGCAGATCGGCTTTGTCTGCGTCAATGCCGATTAGGTCTTCGAATCGAGGAATGACTTTGAGAACGATGCCTGATGGTGAATCTTCAATCGTAACCTTCATTCCTTCCTTTATGCCGTATTTTCGTCTAAGGACTATGGGAACTGTTACCTGTCCTTTGCGCGTGACTAACACATCCATGTTGAACTGCAATCTCCAGGTACAACCAATAAGCTCAGGTACAACTTAACTCTTTCGGTTGTACAGCATGGCTTGCATTTTCCGACCGTCCCGAAGTCGGATTCAATGCCTTAATCAAACGGGCACTACACGGTGCGCTGGTAAGCCTTTTCAGTAAGTACCTCGTTAATTCAGGTGAAGGTGCATAGAATGAGCGCAACGAAACCCACAGTCCTGAAGATCGGCGGCTCCGTCATCACCGACAAAAGCGGAGAACTCGCAGCGAAAACAGAGGACATAAACCGTCTAGCTGAAGAAATCCAGCGAGCAGACATGGACAACCTAATCATCGTGCACGGCGGCGGAAGCTTCGGGCACCCCACCGCAGCAAAGTACAACATAAAAGAAGGCCTTAAAGAAGACTCGCAGAAACTGGGGTTCTCCGAGACGCATCACGTCATGACCGTGCTCAACGGCTTAGTCATGGACGCGCTGGTTTGGCACAACATCCCCTCGCTGAGCATCGCGCCCTCATGCTGCGCCGTGACGGAAAACGGCAGAATAAAGTTCCTCCACGACGCCACCATCAGAAAGTGCATGGAGATGGGTTTTGCACCTGTGCTTTACGGCGACGCGGTTTTTGACGAAAAGCTCGGGTTCACCATACTGTCGGGCGACCAGCTGGTGGCCTATTTAGCTGTCAAGCTGAAGGCTGGCAAAATCGTCATAGGAGTTGACACCGATGGGCTGTACGATTCCGACCCGAAGACCAACCCGAATGCCCAGCGGTTCCCGCACCTCACTTTGGAGGAAGCCAAAAAGCTGCAGGGGAAACTTGGCAAAGCCAAAGGCGCCGACGTCACGGGCGGCATGGCGGGCAAAATAGCCGAGCTAATTCCTGCTGTGGAACAGGGTATTCCCGTGAAAATCGTCAACGCCTCAAGGGGAAGCCGGGTTTACCGGGCGCTCACGGAACAGCAGATAGAAGGTACGCTTATGGAGAAGGAGTAACGTTGGCGGAAGAAACACGCAGGCGCAAAGCAGACCACCTAAGAATCTGCCTAGACAACAAGGCGCAAGCCAGAAAAGTCACCGCCGGCTTCGAAGACGTCCACTTCGTCCACAAGGCACTGCCAGAAGTCGACAAGCAAAAAATCGACTTGACCACACGCCTTTTCGATCACAGGTTCTCTGCGCCGCTTTTTGTTGGCGCCATGACCGGCGGCACTCAGGAAGCTGCAAAAATCAATGCTGCCATAGCCGAAGCAGTGGAAACCCTTGGGTTGGGCATGGGAGTGGGCAGCCAAAGAGCCGCCATAGAAGACCCGAAACTCGCCGAAACCTTCGCCGTAGCGAGGAAAAAAGCGCCCACAGCATTCTTAGTCGCCAACGTCGGCGGGGTGCAACTCGTACACGGATACAGCGTTGGGGAAGTCAAGATTGCGCTGGAGATGATTGAAGCCGATGCCATAGCCATACACCTGAACTCGCTGCAGGAAGCCGTGCAGCCTGAAGGCCAATCAAACTTCAAAGGCGTCCTCGCCAAAATTGGCGAAATCGCAGGGGAACTGGACAAACCAGTTATCGTTAAGGAAACAGGTTCAGGCATTGCCGCAGAAGAAGCAAAGAAACTCGAAGCCGCAGGAGTGAAAGCCATAGACGTCGGCGGCGCAGGGGGAACAAGCTTCGCAGCCGTGGAATATTATCGTGCAAAACCAAGAGAAAACAGCGTCCAAAAGTTTCTCGGCAAGGTTTTCTGGGACTGGGGTGTCTCAACAGCCGCAACCGTAGCAGAGATAACTCAGACGGTCAAAATCCCCGTCATCGCTGGAGGCGGAGTGCGAAGCGGTACCGACGTGGGCAAGGCGTTGGCGCTAGGAGCGAGTTTAGCGAGCGTTGCTCAACCCATGCTCAAAGCCGCGGTCAAAGGCGCAGACGAAGTGCAGCGAAAGTTGTCGCTTCTAACTGAAGAGTTGAGAAACGTCATGTTTCTAACAGGCGCGGAAAACGTGCAGCAACTCGCCAACGTGCCCTTAGTCGTTACGGGTAAGACAGCGGAGTGGCTGAGAACAAGAGGCTTCGACATCGAAGGCTACGCCAAAAGGAGCGCACGGTAAGCGTGGACATCGAAAGCTTCCTCCAGGAGAAAGCACCCCAAATAGACAAAGCCATTGAAAAATACATCCCCAGAAAATTCACCAAGAACGCCCTGCTGTTCAAGGTTAACCCGCCCAAATACAGCTATAGCATGGAGACGTTTAACAAGTCGATTGCCGAGCCAATCTGGGATATGCTGGACAGAGGCGGAAAAAGATGGCGCCCCGCACTTTTCCTGCTCATCTGCGAAGCGCTGGGCAAAAACTCCGCGGATTTCTTGGACTTCGCCATAATCCCCGAAGTCATCCACAATGGCACCCTCGTCATCGACGACATAGAAGACACGTCGGAATGCCGACGAGGAAAACCTTGCACCTACAGAGTTTTCGGCTTGGACATAGCCGTGAACGCGGGCAACACCATGTACTACTTGCCGCTTTTGCCGCTCATGGAGAAGAGAAACGAGATTCCAGCGGAGAAGCTCCGAGACATTTACGAGATTTACGTGCAGGAAATGATAAATCTCAGCATCGGACAAGCCATGGACATCGCCTGGCACAGAAGCATGGCTAATGCGGACACGATAAGTGAAGAGGATTACATGCAGATGTGCGCTTACAAGACAGGCACGCTGGCACGCATGGCGGCCAAACTCGCCGCCGTACTCGCGGACGCGGACAGGGAACTGGTGGAAAAGCTGGGACACTTCGCCGAAAGCATCGGCGTCGCCTTCCAAATGCAGGACGACGTGCTTGACCTGACAGGAAGAGAGTTCGCCCAAAAGAAAGGCGGCTTGGGACAGGACATAACCGAAGGCAAACGCACGCTGATGGTCATCCACGCGTTAAAAACCGCAAGCGCGAAGGACAGGAAGCGACTTGTCGAAATCCTCAACATGCACACTAGTGACCAAGCGCTGCGGGACGAAGCCATCAGCATCATGCAGAAAGCCAACGCCGTTGAATACGCGAAGG
>Ga0299912_10005472_pt1 | contig 10434 bp, 7 predicted proteins | sample RVTome_2_FD_207667 | JGI IMG/M metagenome (GOLD analysis project Ga0299912, IMG submission 207667) | Soil microbial communities from uranium-contaminated site in the Upper Colorado River Basin, Wyoming, United States - RVT95D214 (version 2) ... | reverse complement strand
ATGGCTTCCAGAGCCATGGCGCTCCCCTTCGGGGTCAGAGAACTGACAATGATGACCGGTAATGGATAGTATTTCATCAATTTCTTCAAAAAAGTCAGGCCGTCCATTCTGGGCATCTCTATGTCCAGGGTGATCACATCCGGTTTCAAATGAACAATCTTGTCGCGTGCGATAAAGGGATCCGGTGCCGTGCCCACCACTTCGATATCCGGTTCTTTGGACAACTCCTCATTAAAAATCTTCCGGACAATAGCCGAATCATCCACCACCAGGACCTTAATTTTTTGATTATTCATTTTTAATCTTTTTTCCCGCGGTAGATTTCAAAAATACCGTTTACATCCAATATCAAACTGATCTGCCCGTCCCCCAAAATAGCCCCCCCGGCTACGCCCTTGACGGTTTTGAACTTTTCACCCAGGTTCTTGATGACCACCTCCTGTTTCCCCAGCAGGTCATCGACCATGAGACCTTTTTGAAGCCCATCGTTTTCAACCACAACCACCAGCCCTTCCCAGGGTTTTTTGTCGCTGGAAACGATATTCAGGAGATTATTCAGCCGAATCAAGGGCAGCAGAGAATTTCTCACCTTGACCATTTCCTCTTTCTTCCCAACCGTAAAGACCTCATCAGGGGTCGGCCTTAAGGTTTCTTTTATCGTTACCGTGGGGATGATAAATCGCTCTTCTCCTATTTTAACCAGGATCCCGTCCATGATGGCCAGAGTCAGGGGGACCCGAATAACAAAGCGGCAACCTTGCCCCTCGGTGGAGTAGATTTCAACCTTTCCTCTCATTTTTTCTATGACTTTTTTAACCACGTCCATTCCCACTCCACGTCCCGAGACATCGGTTATTTTTTCAGCCGTAGAAAATCCTGGTTCAAAAATGAGGTTGTCAATCTGAAAATCGGTCAGGGTATTTTCATCAGAAATAATTTTCCGCTCTTTGGCCTTAGCGAGTATTTTCTCCCGGTTCAACCCCTGCCCGTCGTCTTCAATCTCAATGACAATATTGCCCCCTTTTTGATAGGCTCTTAAGGAAATCTGCCCGATTTCTTTTTTCCCCGTCTCCTTCCGTTTTTTAGGAAGTTCAATGCCATGGTCTATTGAATTCCGAATCATATGCACCAAAGGATCATAGAGGGTATCGACCATATTCCGATCGATTTCGGTTTCTTCTCCGAATAATTTCAAATCCACCTGCTTACCTGATTTTTTAGACAAATCCCTGACCAACCGGATCATTTTTTGAAAGGTATGACGAATTGGAACCATTCGGAGGGACATGGCTATCTTCTGCAAATCCGTGGTAATCCTTTTTAATTGGGAGAAATCCCGGATCAGTTTTTGATCGCTGATGGAAGCCAGGTTGGGATTTTGTTGAACCAAAGATTGCGCGATAACCAATTCCCCCACCATATCGACCAAGTTGTCTAATTTTTTGGTATCCACCCTGACCGTAGCCTGGGTCTCTTGACCGGAAAGGCGCTTTTGATCCCTAAGTCCTTCCAGGACCTCCTTGGGTTTGGCTTTTTGCTCTGTGATTAATATTTCTCCTATTTTCTGATCGTGCTTTTCGGCGACCTGGGCTTTCAGGGCCTGCCCGACTTCCTCGTCGGAAACGATCCCTTTAAGGGTCAGGATTTCCCCCAGAGGGGGGACCTTGATTTCCGGGATTTCTTCTAAGGCAGGTGCTGCCGGAGAAGGGGTTTCCCTAAGCATTCTGATTCGTTCCAACCAAGGCTCCAGATCCACTCGGTTTAGTGGAGGTTTTCCGGAAACCATAACAGACTTCTGGTTTAAAATCATGGCCTTTAGGAAATCAACCGCTTCCAGGATGGCATCGATAATCGGTTGATTGACGATGACCTTATCATTCCGGGCATCATCTAAAAGGGATTCGATGGTATGGGAAAATTGATGTATTTCTTGTAAATTTAAAAATCCGGAAACCCCTTTTATCGTGTGGAAAGGTCTAAAAATGGTGTTAATGCATTCCTTGTCATCCGGGGCCTGTTCGAGGTTAATCAAGTTTATTTCTATTGTTTCCAGGTGTTCCATGGCTTCAGCAACAAAATCATTGAACAGTTCCAAGTCTTGAGACAGCTCCAGAGATCCTTCGGACGTAGATTTTTCTTGAGGCGATTCTTGTTCGCTCGAGGTTACTGGAAGAGATTTTTGGGGGCCAATCAAGGTCTCTACTTTTTCCCAGAAGGAACCTTCCTCTGAAAGGGTTTGATTAATATCCCCATAGGATATTTTTGCCTGGATGATCCGAATCCCGCCGCTGATTAAGTCCAGGAATTGTTGGGGTGATGGAGATTCCTTGAAAATAAGTTTTTCTATCAATTTTTTTAAAGGGGAACAGAAAACATGGATGGGTTTAAATGCAGGGGCTTCGGTTATTTTTACAATTTCTTCTATCTGTTTCAGGATGTTTCCAAGGGCCATAATGTCTTCGAGCTCTACCGTGATGATATTCATGGCCAGTTGGTCAATAATCTGGTTAAGTTCAGCGGCATCTTGGATCATAATCAATTCCTTTTGTTTGGTTCCTTAATCCATAAACAATTAATAGGGATCAAACCAGTTCCAAAAAATTAAGATTTTTAATACCCGATCAGAAAAACCCTGGTTGTTTAAATTTTGAGAGAATTTTTTTGAATCCTAGATTTAAGGATCAAAAAAAAATTCCCTGAAACTCTCCAAGAATATTTTGCAATAACTATACCTGAAAAAAAATACTTAAATGATAACAAAATGTTAAATTAGTTATAGATATTACTTACCCTGATATGAGCCCCAAAAAGTCATTTTCTTGACATAAAAGCAGACCTGTTCCTCACTCGTTCTTCAATTTCAAAATATTAAACACCTTAGGGGCAAGCTTTCGCCGCCGCTCTTTTTTTAATTCGTTTTTCTAATAAATTAAAGAAACCTTCTTGAATCTTAACCTGTTATCGGGTTGTTAAGAATTTATCTTAAATAGGAAAAAAAGAGCCGGCCTGGCTGAATCCTGGTAATTTTTATTGAAATTCTTCTAAAATAATTTTCTTGACAATTCAGGAAGGCCCTCCTATTTTTAGTTCAATCCTTAAGGGGAGATATCCTTAATTGGAGTTGATTATTCCCTGAAGTCTGCCCAGGGATACAGGAAATTTTCAAAGGTAACAAACCATTTTTATTGCAGTTTCTCTCTCATACCCCGAAAAAAACTACGGGGTTGTTTCTCGCGGTCCATTTTCAAAAAACTCTTGTGAAACCAAAAGAAAAACCATCTCAAATAAAACCACGATTAAAAGGGATATGCCTAATCCGGTAGACCAGAAAAAAAAGGAAATGCCGAAAGATCCATCCAACTCCATGGAACGATACCGTGTTTTGTTTGAAAGTATCAGGCAGGGGGTTGTCTCTCAGGATCAGGACGGGAAGATCGTCTTGGTCAATCCGGCCGCCGAACGTATTCTCGGGATGCCTTTTCAGGAAATGAAAAACAAAACCTCTCTTGATCCGCGGCTGCAAACCATTCATGAGGACGGCTCCGATTTTCCGATGGATATGCACCCGGGTTGGATAGCCCTCAAAACCGGACAGAATGTAAAAGGAACGGTCATGGGGATTTTCAACCCCCGCGAAGGACGCCAACGCTGGTTAAACGTTAGTGCCGTCCCAATTATCACTCCCGGGGGAAAGCATCCTATCCGGGCATATATGATCTTTGACGATATTACCGACCTTAAACAAACTCAGTTACAATTAAAAGAGTCGGAAGAACGATACCAGAGCATGTTGGAAAACATGATCGACGGTTATTTCGAAGTGGATCTTAACGGTAATTTCCTTTTTTTTAATCAAGCCCTCCTTGAAATTTCAGGCTATTCGTCGAATAAATTATCGAAGATGAACTTTAGGGAGTTGATGGACCAAGAAAACGCCCAGTGTTTTTTTGAGGCCTTCAATCAGGTCTTTGTTACCGGCCAGCCGGAAAAAGGACACGTCGGGGAATTAATCCGAAAAGGGGGGGATAAAAGGATCGTCGAGGTTTCATCCTCTCTGTTGATCGGCCCGGATGGAGAGAAATGGGGCTTTCAGGGGATCGCCCGGGACATCACCGAGCAGCGTTCATTTGGAAAAGAAAAAGAGCGGTTGGAAGAAGAATTGAGGCAATTTCAAAAATTAGAGGCTATCGGACGCCTGGCAGGTGGGGTAGCCCACGATTTCAATAACCTTTTGACCGGGATCTCGGGCTACGCCCAACTTTTGTTGCCCAAAGCCGAGGATCATCCTGTTATTCAACGCGGCCTGAAACAAATCAGCGATCTCAGCGATCGCGCCGCGGACTTGACACGGCAACTCTTGGCCTTCAGCCGCAAACAACCGCTGTCGTCTGTGGTGGTCAATATGAATGCCCTGATTGAAAATCTATCCCGTATGCTGCGCCGGATTATCGGGGAAGACATTGTCCTGAAATCTATATTGGCCCCTGAGTTGTGGAATGTGTCCGTTGACCCGGGTCAAATGGAACAAATCCTGATGAACCTGGCCGTCAATGCCCGAGATGCCATGCCGCAAGGTGGAGAGATTATAATCAAAACCTCTAATATTGTCCTTGATCAAAAATTTGCCAAAATGCACGTTGGGGTGAAATCGGGTTTCTATATCGAACTGATGTTTTCGGATACCGGCAAAGGAATGGATAAAGCGACCCAGGAAAGGATCTTTGAACCTTTTTTTACCACCAAAGAGCCGGGGAAAGGAACCGGCCTTGGCCTTTCCACGGTCTATGGTATTATCAAGCAGCATAAAGGCAATATCTGGGTCCGAAGTAAAATAAGTCAGGGGACAACCTTTGAAATCTTCCTTCCCCGTGCTGCCGGGCCGGCCGCAGAATTGGGCCGGAAAAGGGATACCAAAATCATGCCCAAAGGGACGGAAACCATTCTGGTGGTAGAAGATGAGGAAGCAGTCCGAAATTTTGTCCACCAGGTTCTTGAAGGACAAGGATACCGGGTCTTTACAGCTCCCTCGCCTGAAGAGGCGAAAGAGATCTTCGAAAGAAAAGGGTGGGAAGTGGCCCTACTTTTGACCGACGTGGTTATGCCTGGCGAAAATGGATTTGAGCTGTATAAAAAATTGACCAGCCGTCGACCTTCTTTGAAGGTATTGTATATGTCCGGTTATGCCATGGATACGCTTATCCAAGAAGGGGAAATGAGCCCCGATATACCCATACTCCAGAAACCGTTCCCTCCGAAAGTACTGACTAATAAGATAAGAGAGATCTTGGATGCTTAAGTCGCCTGATGATCTCTAAGCCTTATTTCCACTCTCCTGTTGTGTGCCCTCTGTTCAGGGGTCATATTTGGGAATAGCGGCCGCTGTTCTGCATTTCCTGTAATGATAAACCGGGCCGGATCCAATCCGTGGCCGCTGATCAGGTATTTTAACACACTGGTCGCCCTGGCAACAGACAGTTCCCAATTGGAAGGATATTGGGCGGTATTGATCGGCAGGTCGTCGGTATGCCCGTCCATCTCAACTTGAAAGGAAGGGTACCTTTTAATGATTCCGGCAACCGTATCCAGGATCGGTTGTGAACCTTCGAGTATGGCCGCCTCCCCGGTATGGAAGGTAACGTTTTCTTTTATGATAATAAGAAGTTCTTGTTCCCCGGCTTGGATCGTGACCTGATCGTCTAAACCCAATCCCATCAACGTTGCCCCCATCTCTTTCTGGATTGTTTTCATGGGGTTTTTCGTTTGGGGATTGGGGACCGGGGCAGATAGGGTGGAACTTGAATTAATAGCAATCGGAGACTCTTTTTTCTTTCCAGGCACCCTGGACATGGCAAAAAAAATGATAAAAAAAACCAGTAACAATGAAAGCAGATCGCTTAAGGTAATCAGCCAATTGTGATCGGCATCCACCGAGTCGGCAGAAGCTTCAACCATTTTCTGATAGCGGCCTTCTCTGTACAAATTTTTTTTCTCCGGTATCCCGTTCATGCTTTAATTCCCCCGAATAATCCGTTCAGCCTCATGTTGAAAAATCTACAGGCCGATTTTTATTTCACCCCAGGCTATATTCTTTCCGATTGAAGAAGCCTGCGTTTCTTTTAGCCCGCACGCCCCGGCCAGCTTTTCTTCGATTCTAAGAGGATGTTCCCTTTCACTAATGGATATAAGACCTTCAATAGTCATCGTCATCAACGATTCGTTGAGGATGGCCTTTTCTTTTAATTTGGCAGAAAGGGGAAGCATAATCAGATTAGAAATAATAACCCCATAAAAAGTGGCCATCAGGGCCACAGCCATCATCGGAGTCATGGTTTCTACGGATTGAAAGTGATCAAACATCTTAATCAGGCTGATAATCGTCCCGGCCAAACCCAAGGCTGGGGTCAACCTGGCCAGGGTCTTCAGTATATTTTGACTCAAATTGTGGTTGACGATCTGGTCGGCCATCTCCCGCTCTAAAACATTTTTTATTTCCTCTATCGGATGTTGATTGATCAAGAGATGGATTCCCAGTCTGAAGAAATTGTTCTTGATCTCGGGCTGACGTCGTTCCAACTCCCGAATATGCCCCCGTTTGTAAATCCCAGCCACCATCAGGATATCCTTCAGCACAGTGGAACGGTCTTCTTTGGATCCAAAGGCCTCTTTAACATGAATAAAGGCGGCCTTGATCCTTTGAGATGGAAACCCGATAAACAAACCAAGCAGTGTCCCGCTGCCGATGATCAAAAGGGCATCAAGATTGAAAAACATTTCCGCCCCGGTATCTCGAATAATGGGCAGTATAAAGAAGAAGATTCCGACCGAGACGATTAAGGTTATTAGAGGGTTCATGTTGTTCCTCCTAATTTATATTGATTTTGAAAAAGACGGCAATGGTTGCGCTTTTAAAGAAGCAATCCGCATGCCAGGGAAACCGAATCTAATGGATCCCGGTAAAAGCATCAGAACTGGGCGGTTAAAAATATTTTTGATGGAAAAGCCAAGCGAAAAAGGGGGAAAATTTTTCCCGCAGAGGAAAATTTTTAGAGGGTCGTGACCGGTCTCAGAAGGGAATGGATGATTTAAATTACCGGTTGAACAAAAATATCCCCCACCGACAGAGGGACCGATGGACTTTTTACGAAGCCGTTAATACCTTATTGTTCATTTTATAAATGAAGACCAATACTTCGGCCACTGCTTTGTATAGGGATGGGGGGATTTCTTCATAACAATCCAAATTAGAAAGAATTTCAATAAGATGTGGGTCCTCTCTCAAGGGAATATTGTGCTCTCTGGCCGTCTGGATTATCTTTTCAGCCAGCCAGCCGCTGCCCTTGGCGACAAGGCGAGGGGCTGAGTCCTTCTCGGGTTGATATTTCAGGGCGGCGGCTCTCTTAAGATCATTTTTCATATGGTCAAACCCGGATACTGATGATCGTCTCTTCAGACTCAACAAAGTCAAAAGGATCTGGAAGATTTTCGCTTCTCCCCAGCAAGGAGATATTTTTAAGGTTTAACCCCTCTCGGCTGAAATTTTTTCTTAGTTCTTCCAGATGAGTTTGGATCATGGCCTTCAGGTCAAGTTGGTCGACCTGAAAAGTCATAAAAAAATCCCGGTCCTGCATAAAAATAAAGACCGAAATCGGCCCCAGTTTTTCCAAATCCAGATGGATCGCGCAGGAATAGGATGTCCCTCGCGATTGTTGCCTCCTCTTGAATACCAACTCCCCCCGTTTTAATTCAGCCCAACAAACTGGTAAAAAGGAATAAAAAGAGTCGGAAATTTTTGACAGCAGTTGATACGTCTCAACATCTTTCAAGAGGGTTTCAATCCTTCCCTGGGTTTTCTGAAAAGGCCCCACCTCTTTCCCTAAAGTTTTTTCTAATCCCCCCAGGATTTTTCCAATTAAACCGGGAGAATTCTGGGGTTCACCTTTTTGTTCAAGCATTGCTTTAAGTTGCAATAAAATAGACTTGATATCATTTTTTATTTTAGCATTATTTAAAATCAGAACGTCATTATCGTTCGAGTTGACAAAAGCCCTTAATTTGCTTTCTAAAACAACCCCGGAGTTTTCCAGTGCCGTCTTAAGTTGTTCGGCGTTGAACCTTTCCCCAAAAAATAATTGCGCACCCTTTAAGCCTTGAACCAAATCGGGAATATTTAATCCTTCAGGTAACTGGGTGGGTAATTGAGCAATTTTCGTCTGAATATCTTGGCCTGATCCTTTCAGGGAAAATTGCAGCAGTTGTTGAATTTGATTTCTCAATCCCCGTGACAGCGATTGTATGTTCGAAGGAAGAGCCTTCAAAAGACCTTCTAAAAGACCGCGAATTTTTTGAACATCTAGGGATCGTGGAACCAGGATTGATCCGGGATCTTTACCCTCTTCTATTCCCGGTCCATTATTTTTTAAGATCAGATCTGAAAGCTTCTTGGTGAGATCCTCAATCTTTTCTAAATCAAAACCTAAAGAAGTTTTGGCCTGTGATTGCCTGCCTTCAGGCCCGGTTTTGCTGTTTAGAAATTGGAAGGCCAGTTCCCCGCCCTCGCCGCTCTGGCCCAATACCTTCAAGAATAAGGTCTCTTGTTTCTCAAAATTCAAATTAGTTCTGGCCGGTAAATATCCTCCCTTTACTTTAAGGGTCAGCCCCCCGTATGGAAAAATATCAACCACTTGTCCCTCAATTATTTCCCCCAGCCGAAGAGGGATCTCTTTTCCAACCGGTTTTAAAAGAGTAATGATCTGCCCGGATAACGGGGATTCTGGAATATAAAGCATTTAAATAACTCTTCTTTTCATTAAGAAAATCTGGAAAATTCCATTAATTTCTATCAAGCATAAAATATTTTCCAGCTTATTAACTGAGCATGAATAAGCTGGATAGTTTTTTTATCGGTAACTAACGGATAAAACTGAAATTGAGAGTAAATGGACCATTGTCCTGGTTTAACATTTTCCTTGCCTTTATCGCTCAAACTGTTATCATTTGTGCCGGTGAACAGTGACTTTCGTTCCAAATACCGGGTTGAGACCTTTTCCCGGGGCGTCAGGAGAATCCTGATCATCAGGAGCGCCGTCTCAATTAAAGCACTGCTCACCATTTCTATTTTTAAAGGAGATTTATCATGGCCACCCGCCAAGCTGTCATTCAAACCAACAATGGGACCATCCGCTTTGAATTGTTGGAAGCCGATGCTCCTAAAACGACCGAAAATTTTATCTCCCTGGCCGACAAGGGCTACTATGATGGAGTCATCTTCCACCGGGTCATCAAAGGGTTTATGATCCAGGGCGGGGACCCAACCGGAACCGGACGGGGGGGTCAGTCCATCTGGGGTGGCCGCTTTAATGATGAGATCAATCCCTCTTCGGAACTTTACCGGCACGGCTACCCGACCGGGACCGTGGCCATGGCCAATGCCGGTCCAAACACGAACGGTTCGCAATTCTTTATCATGCATGTAGATTATCCGCTGCCCCCCAACTATACCATCTTCGGACGGATCACGGAGGGACAGGAAATCATCAATGTCATTGCTTGCTGTCCAACAGACCAGCAGGATCGGCCTCTTTCTCCGGTGATCATGGAAAAAGTAACCATTGAATAAAGGAACCACAAAAAAGTTGAACCCATTGGTTGGCCACAGTCCCATACAGAATCATGGGACCAGGCCTGTCGGGTAAAAATTATTACGATAAACCCGACTATTTTTGTCCGGCATTTTTCGGCCGGACAAAAAGTGAGCAGTTGATTGTGTCAGTTCAAGGCAAAAATATTATTTTCTGAGTCTTTTAGGTTAGGATAATTTCATTATGCCTACACGTCAGGATTTACGTAATTTGGCCATCATTGCCCATGTAGATCACGGCAAGACCACTTTGGTGGACGCCATGCTCTGGCAAAGCGGTGTCTTCCGGCAAAATCAGCAGGTGGTTGATCGGGTTATGGACAGCCTCGATCTTGAAAGAGAAAAAGGCATCACCATTATGGCTAAAAACACGGCCATTGTCTTTAAAGGAGTCAAAATCAACATCGTTGATACTCCCGGACACGCTGACTTCGGCGGGGAGGTGGAAAGAACCTTGAATATGGTGGATGGGGTCATGCTCCTGGTGGATGCCACCGAAGGTCCCCTGCCACAAACCCGCTTTGTTCTGGGCAAGGCCCTGGAACGGAGACTTCCCCCTATTGTGGTCATTAATAAAATCGACCGGCCCGATCGGCGTATCAAGGAAGTCCTGAATGAAATTTACGATCTTTTCATCGATCTGGAGGCCGCCGAAGAGCAGCTTGATTTCCCAGTTCTTTATACCAACGCTCGGTCGGGTATCGCCCTGACCGATCCGGAAGATCAAGGGCAAGACCTGGTTCCTTTATTTGAATCCATTTTGGAAGCCATTCCCGCACCTGCTTGTGACCCGGAGG
>Ga0299912_10005471_pt1 | contig 10435 bp, 7 predicted proteins | sample RVTome_2_FD_207667 | JGI IMG/M metagenome (GOLD analysis project Ga0299912, IMG submission 207667) | Soil microbial communities from uranium-contaminated site in the Upper Colorado River Basin, Wyoming, United States - RVT95D214 (version 2) ... | reverse complement strand
ATGTACGAATATCTGACCAGCTTTCTGCATCACGGTTACGAGCAATTTCTCGCCGGGCCCGTCCGCAAGACCAAATGTCACTTTACCAACGGTTCAGCGGTCGAGGTCCTGACGCAGTCTGCAACCGGCGTCCGGGGCCAGCACGTCCAGAAGCTTCGCTGTGATGAGCTGGAACTGTTCGACGAGGACGTATTTGCCGCAGCAAAGTTCACTACGCAGAGCACGGCTGAAATTACTGCAGGCATGGAGTTGATCAGTACCATGCACCGGCCTTATGGTCTGATGCACGAGGTCGTGACATCGGCTCCGAAGTTCGGCACGCCGATTTTCAAATGGTGCGTGTGGGAAGTGATCGAAAAGTGCGTCGGCAGAAGCTGTTCGCAATGTCCCTTGTCTGGAGACTGCAGGGGCAAGGCGAAAGCAGCAAACGGCTATCTGAAAATCGACGACTGCATTACCCAGATGCGCCGGGCCAGCAGGGCGGGCTGGGAGGCCGAGATGCTCTGTATGCGGCCGTCACGGCAGAACGTCGTCTTCGATGAGTTCGACCCGGCCGTGCACGTTGGAGCCGTCGACTATGATCCGAATCTTCCGCTGTACCGGGCGCTTGATTTCGGATTCGTCAATCCCTTTGTGTGCCTGTGGATTCAGGTTGACGATGCCGGCGTCGTGCGTGTGATCGATGAGTACGTTCGCAGCAGGGCGACTATTGATGTGCACGCGTTTGAAATCAAGAACCGCACGCCGGTTGCGGAAGAAAAAGTGAAGGCAACTTTTTGCGACCCGTCGGGTAAAAGTGTCAACGATGTTACCGGCACAAGCGCCGTCCGGGAACTGCGGGCGTTGGGAATCGCGGTGCGATTCAAACAAAGCGGCATCCTGGAAGGAATCGAGCTGATACGCCGGGCAATCCGCTGCGGCGACGGGAAAAGCAGCCTGATAGTCTCGCCGAGATGCCCCCGACTTATCGAGGCAATGGAATGCTACCATTACCCAGAATCCGCCAACACCCCCCGCGAGCTCCCGCAAAAAGACGGCCTATACGACCACCCCATCGACGCTCTGCGGTACTTTTTTATCAACCATAATCGCGGTGATGGCAAGATGGTTACACGCCGTTATTGAGGGCGTATTCATCAAATCGGACGCTAAGTAATTTATAGCTTAAGCATTGTATTGTGGGAATTTGCCGGAAATATGTAAAGGCAACGGGATTTTTGCTCGATATTGCTGATAATCGCAGGAGGAAACTGGAAAGGGAAAACCTCGGCCGAATTAAGCACATAAAAAAGGAAACAGGGCTGAGGTGCGGAGGGAGAGGAAAAAGCGAGATATCCTCAGCCCTGTGAATGTGCTCATTCAATCTAACTATTAATATATCATAAAGCTCTACGTAAAGCAATACTATTTTTAAAAAAATTTGTTCATTTCAAGAAAAAAAAACTTCGCTACAAAACATTCTAAATCGCCTATTATCAAAAGTTTACAAAAACACTATAGCTTTGGGCTTGTGTTTTGTCAATGAGATTATTAAAATTTTTTCCACGGAAGCAGTAATATTTTAGCACAAACGAAAATTTGAGGACGACTATGCTCACAGATAACATTCTTGAACTGATAGGAAATACGCCGCTTTTGCAATTGAAGGGCGAAAGGATTTTTGCCAAGGCGGAATTTCTCAATCCCGGCGGGAGTATTAAGGACCGTGTTGCCCTGGCGATGCTCGAGGCCGCCGAGCGCGACGGCAAACTTAAAAAAGACTCCATTATTGTCGAACCCAGCAGCGGCAATACAGGTATCGGTCTGGCATTGGTCGGACATCTGATGGGCTATCGCGTCCGAATCGTTATGCCTGAGGGCATGAGTGAAGAGCGGAAAAAGCTCATTAAAGCCCTTGGCGGAGAACTTGTTCTTATCCCCGACGAAGAGGGCCTGGCCGGTGCGGTTCGAAGAGTCGAGCAGATGGCCGCCGAAGATCCGCGCGTCTATGTGCCACAGCAATTCGAAAATCCGGAAAATCCCCGCGTCCATTATGAGCAGACCGCACGTGAGCTTTGGCGGCAGATGGGCGGCAACATCGATTGCTTTGTCGCCGGCGTTGGTAGTGGTGGAACGCTGCAGGGCGTGGGAAAATTCCTCAAAGAGCACAAAAAGGATGTGAAAGTCATCGCTGTTGAGCCGGAGAACCGCTCGGCACTCTTGGGGCACGAGCCGGGCCTGCACCAGATTCAGGGCATAGGCGACGGCTTCATCCCCGCCATACTCGATGTTTCGATGGTAGATGAGGTAGTGGAAGTTTCCGACGATAATGCGATTCAAACTACCCGAAAATTGGGCACGGATTTCGGGCTGCTGGTCGGTATCAGCTCGGGCGCCAATGTCTGGGCGGCGCGCCGGCTGGCTGAGAAAATCGAGGGCAATATCGCAACCGTCCTGCCGGACAGAGCGGAACGCTATTTCAGCACTGCCTTGTTATGATTTTTGGGGAAGTGTATCAGAATTGTTAATTTTTACCTTTGTCATTCTGAGCGGACAGGCTGTGTCGCAATCAGGATTTTGCGAATTTCATCGTCGATTACTAACGAAAAACGAAGGTTATCTGAGCGATTTTTAAATTCCGACACAGCCTGGGAGCGAAGCGTTTGCGTCAAAGAAGCAAAATCAAGAATCTTAACTTCGCTGCGCCCCGTTCAGGATGCCAAAAACCCTATTAATGGACTCTTTTAAAAAAAAGAAAAGGGCTGAGGCAAGGAGGAAAGGAGGGTTTAAAAACCTCAGCCCGTAATCTATTACCTGCTAATACGCCTCGCTCCGATAAAAAGTTCGCTCGATTTGCTGCCCGGGAAAATATTTCGCCTAAATATGGAAATTCTTGCTGTTAACGCGATATTTCGGGCGATTTTTTTTGCCATCACGGCCTGTAAAGTCTTTTTAAATCCATCAAAAAAGATTTTTTGTGCTTTATGGAAAATTTCCGCACAGATCCCGGGCTCTTGAAGATATCTTTGGCGCAAATTCCTAAAAGTAAGAATAAAAAAAGGGGCTGAGGTCAGGAGGAGGGGAGTGAAGTTTAATACCTCAGCCCGTGGCTTTGTGTTATTTCATACGAGCCCATTTTACCGAAGTTCGTTTTCTGTGGAAAAACATTTATCTATTTTTTAAAAAATCTCCATAGGATCGGTTTTTATTTCAAAATGAGCCCAAAACCAGTAATAATAATGCAGAAAAATGCATTCCGGCGATAAGTTTAGCCCAAACAGAAACGGGCAATTGAATCATGGTAGTTTGGGCAGTGCGATAACGCGAGTATGTAAATTTTCGTTAGATAAGGAATTTTAATGAAGTCGATAAGACTGGTTTATGTGGTTCTGCTTTTAATGGTTGCGGTTTTTGGGTGCCAGAGGAAAGAATCTAACTCGGAGAGCATCAGAATCATGCCGTCCAAGGCCCGAGGTGAAGCGCTCAGTCGGACGCTTTTGCACTTGGCGCCCAACGGGAAAGTGGCCCAGCGACTTATAAATGAAGGTGCCGACGTTAACGCGAAAGACAGTTTCGGCATGATGCCATTGCATACGGCCGTCATAGCGAACCGCAAAGATGTCGTAGAAGTTCTTGTTGCCCGCCGAGCGGATATCAATGCAAAGAGCCACCGCGGCCAGACGCCGCTCTTCTGGGCTGTAACCAAGGGCCGCAAAGATATGGCCGAACGGCTTATCGCACACGGCGCCGACGTTAACGCACAGGACAAATACGGCATCACACCCCTGCACGGTGCAGCCCACGCAGGCAGTGCGGATCTGGTAGAGCTTCTTATCGCCCACGGCGCCGACGTGAATACAAAAGACAACGAAGGTCGAATCCCATTGAAATGTGCACAGGATTCAGGCCACACCGAAATCGTCGAACTGCTCCGCAAGCATGGGGCGAAGGAATGACAGAGAATTGGGAACTTTGATACAAGGAGAGATAGCAAATGTCAGGGAGTGTTTTTGAGGATAAGGATACCAAGCCGGATGATAAGATGCTGGTCGGGGCGTTGGGTAAATCAAATCGGTTATGGCAAGACATCAAGAAGCATCTCAAGGCTGAGTATGGCGAATTGATTGAAGAGTGGAAATTCTATGGGCAGAAGTCTGGCTGGATACTCAAAACGCTGCGAAAGAAACGCAACTTGTTTTTCTTTGTTCCTCTTGACGGCTCCTTCAGAGTGTCCTTCGTATTCGGCGATAAGGCCGTTGCCGCAGTAGAAAAAAGCGGCATGCTGGAGGAGCTTATTACAGAGCTGAAGAACGCCAGAAAATACGCCGAAGGAAGGTGTTTGCGAATCGACGTCAAAAACTCCGCCGATGTCGAACATATCAAGAAACTGGTGGAGATAAAGGTCAATAACTGATATTGAAAACCATATCACTTGGGAGCATTGCGGAAAATATCGGGTGGCTTAGCGGACATATAATCGATTCGATTATTTCATATTGCGACGTCTTCGTCTTTTTCCTCTGCGAGAGTTTTCTGGCGAAGGAATAAAGACATGCCGAAAGTCAGCGGCCCGAGCCTGCCGACGAACATGAGAAATGTAATTGCGATTTTTCCCATGCTGCTGAGCTGGGCGGTAATTCCCGTACTGAGGCCTACTGTTCCGAGGGCGGATGCGGATTCGAATAAAATCGCCTCGAAATCCATCTGCTCGGTGAACGTCAGAAGATAGACGCCCAGCAGAAGAAATGCCACATAGAAGCAGAATGTCGCTACTGCCAGCCGGACGCGTTCATTGGGAACTCGCTTGCCCCAGAAATAAATATGCCTTTTGCCCTGCAGGGTGCTTCTCATAATCCCAATCAGAGCGGTGAATGTAGTGGATTTCAAGCCGCCGCCGGTCCCCGATGGCGAGGCCCCGATTATCATCAGCGTGGTCAACAGCAGCAGCGATGCCCGCGAAATCTTTGAGATGCTGATTGTATTGAAGCCGACCGTAGTCATGGATGCCATCGCCTGAAAGAACGATGCGATCAGCCGTTTCTCGACGGCAAGCTGCTGGATGGAAGGTTCCGAGAGAAAGAGAATGGCCGTGCCGATGAGGCTGACCCAGAACGTGCAGTGCAGGATAATCTTGGTGGTCAAAGTGACATGTTGGATTTTGTTTGTAATTCTTCGCCACACGTCCACGCAAACGATGAATCCGACGGCTCCGGTATAGCTCAGGGCTGCGACCGTCAAATTAAGCCAGAAGTTATCTGTGAATGATTCGAAGCTGTTGTTGTACAAACTGAAGCCCGCCGTGCAGAACGATGAGATACTGTGAAAGATGGCGCTCTATACGGCGTGGGGTTGTCCGGCCTGTCTGAAAATAAAATAAAGGCCTACGGCTCCCGTTGTTTCTATCGCGGCGGTAAACATAATTACGCTGCGGAGAAATTTGTCTATCCGAAAAGACTGCGGCAGGGAAAATACGACGTTTGCGATTTCTGTCCGTTTGTCGGAAAGTGTCCTTTTCCGAGAAAGGATCACGAATGAGCTGAAGGTCATATAGCCGATGCCGCCGAGCTGGATCAGCAGCAGAATGACGAGCTGCCCGAATATGTTATAGCTGTCTGAGACGCTCACGGTTACAAGTCCTGTTGTTGAAATCGCGGAGGTGGTTGTGAACAGGTTGTCAAGTGCCGTAGTCCCTGGCCCGTGTTGTGCGAAAGGCAGAGACAAAAGAATCCACCCAAGCACGATATAGGAGATGTAGCCTAAGATCACGAGCCGAAGCGGATGCAGGCCAATAAGAAAATTGCCAACGCCGTTTATAGTTTTTCTCATTGAACGTCCTTTGAGCAGGATTCCCGGGCGAACGCGATTCGTATCTGAGCTTCTGCCATTGCAAAATACTACAGTTGCTTTACCGAAAACACAATATTTTTCCGGCCCCAAAAGTTCCCTGTGCAGTTAATTGTTGCAGGGGCTTGAACAACTTCTAGAAGGCCTTTAGAATCTATATCGAGAAATTCTTAAAAATAGTACACGTGGAATATTGCGGTATATAATATGGCCGAGACTAATTTTTTGCTGCTTAGGAATTTCATGCGGACACAGGAGTATATTCGGACAATACAGCGAGTAAATTTTGGAGAAAGGAATTTGCCATGTTTTTCTATAATTATCGAGATGTTCGGCGTTTGTTTGTTTTTATTATGGTGGTCTGTATGTTTTGTTCTCTGGCGCATGCGGAGTTTCCGGCATTCGAGTATCATCTGATCGACCGGATCGGCAACAGGATGGGGCAGAGTTCTCTGGTGGATGTTGACAAGGACGGCGACCTGGATTGGATTACTGGTTGCAACGATGGGACGATATGGTGGTTCGAGTACAAAGCGCCGGATGACTGGGTCCGGCATACGCTCGGACAAGACGTCCTGACGGATGTCGGCGGCACGGCGTTCGATGTGGATGGCGATGGATGGATTGACCAGGTTTCCGGTGGGACTTGGTATCGCAATACCGGCAAACCTCGCGAGCGGGAATTTGTAAGGTACTTGAATGGGGTGATCGAAAAATCGCACGACACCGTCGCCGCGGATATGGACGGGGACGGCAGGCTCGACGTCGTCGCGATGAGCGACCGCAGCGCCTTGTACTGGTACAAAATTACTGACGACCCGACGAGGCAATGGCAAGGGCACAAGATCGGCCCGGCGGTTCACGGCGCGATCGACCCGGCGGGCGTCGGCGATATCGACGGGGATGGTGACAACGACGTTGTCCGCACGAATATCTGGTTCGAGAATGCCGACGGCAAAGGCGCCAAATGGATCGAGCATGCAAATATCGATTTTGGCCAGCCCGATGCGAGGTATCCTCTGATGACAAAATCTTGGATCGTCGATCTCGACAAGGACGGCGACAATGATGTCGTCGAGGCCGAAGGAGATTGTCTGAGCGGGCGCGTTGCCTGGCATGAAAACGCCGACGGCAAAGGCGGCCTCTGGATCAGGCACATGATTGCGGACAAGGCCGGCCATGATTATCATTCGCTCGCCGTGGCGGATTTCGATAACGACGGCGACCTCGACGTTTTCTCCGGTGGCGGTCCTTTGACAGAAAGCCTGCCGCATAAGTGGTTTATCTGGGAGAACAGGGACGACAAAGCGGCAACGTGGGTCCAGCACGAGATCCTGATCGACAAGCGATGTCATGAAGCCAAGGCGGCGGACGTCGACGGCGATGGTGACATTGACATCTGCTCCAAGCCCTGGAACGGCGACGAGCATGTTTACCTTCGCAATATGCTCAGAGAAAATTCCTCGAAATAAAATCGTGCAATAAGAAGCAAATCTGATAGCATTAAAAGTTTAATTGAAACTTTGTAGGAGACGATCGGATGTCGCTGAAAGTTTTCCGGCTGTCAGTCAGGCCGTTCTGTTTTGTGCTAATAGGTGTCACTCTGCTTGCAGTAGGTCTTCCGCTTGCCCGCGGCGCCGAGTACTACGACAACAAATCCCTGGGCAGGCGTCTAACATCGCTTGCCGAACGGAATTCCGCTCTTGTGCGCGTCGACAGCATCGCCATGTCGATCGGCAAACGCAAGGTCTGGCTTATCGAGCTTGGCAAAGGAACCAAACAGGATCGCCAGATGCGTCCGGCGATGCTCGTCGTCGCGGGGATCGAAGGCAACGACCTTATCGGATGCACGGCGGCGGTCACCTGGATCGAGCAATTGGTTGAGCAATACCAGGACGAGACCGAAATCGCCAAACTGCTTCAGGCAACGACGATATACGTTGTGCCGCGACTTAATCCCGATGCCGCTGAGCATTTTTTCGCCGACCTGAAACTTGAGACTTCCACAAACCATAAGCCAGTCGATGACGACCATGACGGCCTGTTCGATGAGGACGGACCCGAGGACCTTAACGAAGATGGACTTATTACATGGATGCGAATTGAGGATCCCGAGGGCGAATATATTCTCGATCCGAAAGACGGCCGGCTGCTCTTGAAGGCCGATCATCTTAAAAGCGAAGTCGGCGCCTGGCGCTATCTTCGTGAGGGCGTCGATAACGACCACGATGAGCGATGGAACGAGGACGGCCCCGGCGGGGTCAACTTCAATCGTAACTTTCCATATAATTATAAATTCTTCGCCGAAGACGCAGGCGTCCATCAGGTCAGCGAGGTGGAGACTCGGGCTTTGGCGGATTTTGTAATCGAGCATCCGAATATCGCCATGGTAGTGACCTACGGCTCGGCGGACAATCTCTCGAAGGCTCCCAAAGGCGCTGCCCCATCCGGCCGCCGAGAGCCAATGACCGAGATTCATCAGGACGATGCGGGTTACTATCGCGTGATGGGCGAGTTGTATCGCGAATCATTTGGCCTGAAGAAAGAGCTTGATGGCGCTTCGGTGCCCGGCTCGTTCAGCGACTGGATGTATTACCACCGGGGCAGGTTCTCGCTGGCAGCAAAGGCCTGGAGCCCTGCAGTCGCCGTCGAGCTTTCAAAACCCGCCGACAAAGAGGACAAAGAACCGCAGGAACAAGCAGAAGACCAGGAGCAGCAGGATTCCGGATCGGAATCTGAGAAAAGTAACAAGAGTTCAGACAAGGATGCTAAGAAAGATGAAGATAAGCGTAACCAGCAGGAGCGTAAAGAGATCAAATGGTTCGACGAACACGCGCCGGAAGCCTTCGTCGAATGGCGGCCGATCGAGCATCCCGATTTTCCCGGCCGGCGTGCCGAGGTCGGCGGATATCGTCCTTTCGCCTTAACGAATCCTCCTGCTGAGATGGTTGGCCAGATTGCCGCTAAACACGCCGATTTCCTGACCAAAGCGGCGCAGCGACTGCCTCACATCGGCGTGCGAAAGATCGAGTGCTGCCATCTGGGCCGGTCGGTTTACGAGGTGGAGATTCAGGTGGAAAATACCGGATTTTTGCCGACCGTTCTGGAGCACGGGCGAACGACGCGCGAGGTAAATCCGACCCGGCTGGTGATCGAACTGGACGATGAATCGTTTCTATCAGGAAGCAGGATTACGAATCTGCCGGCAATCCGCGGAAGCGGCGGGATGGTCGAGTTGCGATACATCGTCAGGGTACCGGAGCGAGAGAAAATCGATTTCGAGGTCGTCTCGATGTTAGCCGGGAAGGTTAAAGGCTCGGTCGAGCTGCCGAGCGCCGAATGAATCGGCATATAAAAATATTTCAGGATATCAGAGGTCTTTTTTATGAAGCACCGAATCGAACTTAAACGCTGCATAGCCGTTTTGATTTTTTCATGCATAATTTCAATGTTTGCCGGAATTGCCCTTGCCTCAGATGGTCCCAGCAGGCCAAGAGTCGGTAATCCCGCCAGGCATTCGTATCCTGCGCTGGGGGCAGGGAGCGAGCGTAAAGTTAGAGTAGCATGGAACCGGTACTACGATCACGCCGGGCTTACGGCTATTCTGGCCCGTCTGAACAAAGCCTTTCCCGAACTGACCCGGCTATATTCGATCGGCAAGTCAACACAGGACAGGGATATATGGTGCCTTGAGGTGACGGCACGGAACGTCGGCGATCCGGACCGTAAGCCGGGAATGTATATCGACGGCAATATTCACGGCAACGAGGTCCAGGCCGGCGAGACAGTGGCCTACACAGCCTGGTATCTTTGCCATCAATACGGCCGGCTCGAAAAGGTAACGGAGCTGCTCGACGAGCGGGTTTTCTATCTCGTGCCGAGCATTAATCCCGATGGGCGTGATTTATGGCTTGATCTCGGCGGCCGTGCGCGGTCCGGACTTGAGCCTACGGACGACGACCGCGACGGCCTGGCCGACGAGGATGATTGTGAGGATCTCAACGGTGATGGCGAAATCACTATGATGCGTATCAAAGATCCCCACGGACGTTTCAAGCGGCACCCGGATTATCCCGAGCAACTGATGGTCAGGACCAAGCCGGACGAGGTCGGAGAATATAGCCTGCTTGGCTGGGAGGGGATCGATAATGATGGTGACGGCGAGATCAATGAAGACGGCAGGGGAGGTTATGATCTCAATCGCAACTGGGCGTACGATTGGCAGCCGGTCTATGTCCAATACGGGGCCAAGGATTATCCATTCAGCCAGCCGGAGCCGCGTGCGGTTGCCGAGTTTGTGCTGGCCCATCCCAGTATCGCAGGGGCCCAGTCGTATCACAATTCCGGCGGAATGATCCTGCGAAGTCCCGGCCGGGAGGGCGGCGAAATACAAGGCGGGGACGAACGGGTTCTAAGCCTGATCGCCGAGCGCGGAGAAAAAATACTGCCCTATTACCGTTCGATGATTATCTGGAAGGACCTCTACACGACTTGGGGAAACGAGGTCGATTGGTTCTACGGCGGACGTGGGATTCTTACCTTCACGAACGAGCTTTGGACCTCCAGGAACCTGTACAAAAGCTCCGAATCGCTTTCGGATGAGCAGGAGGCT
>Ga0299912_10005470_pt1 | contig 10435 bp, 9 predicted proteins | sample RVTome_2_FD_207667 | JGI IMG/M metagenome (GOLD analysis project Ga0299912, IMG submission 207667) | Soil microbial communities from uranium-contaminated site in the Upper Colorado River Basin, Wyoming, United States - RVT95D214 (version 2) ... | reverse complement strand
CCAGTTCGGCATATTCCCCTTCCTCCAGAGCTTCCTCTTCCACAGCCTCGTGTCTCAGCAAAGTATCTTTAACATGTGGTTGAAAGCCTTCGACAGCCTTAACCGGGAAGGAAAGCCGCCCAACTTGGCTAGGATGCTGAAATGTCTCCCTGATGATAACCCTGGCGTTATTGTTATCAATGTTGACAATAGCCACAGCGTACTTATTGCCACCTTCTATCAACCTGGCGAGGCGAAAACCATGCGGTGGCTCAACCAGCCCCAGGTACTCTGCCTGCTCGTTTTCCACGACAAGCTGCCGGCCCCTCACCTTCAAATAAACCTGATTGCCCGCAGCCATCTTAGCTAATACCTCTTTAGGCGCCAGGTCTTTCAGATTTACGACACCAGCTTTGCCCATTTCGCCGATAAAAAGGTCCGGGGAGGCCTCGCGGCGTTCTTCCTTAACGGTAATCTTGGAATCAGGCAACAATGATAGCCGCTGTAAATTTCTTTGAGCGATAGAATTATAGGGGTCAAGTTCTATAGTACGGCTATACGCATCTTTAGCTTTGGCGAATTCGCCCAACTCCATATGTGCCCTACCCAATCTGTTGTAGGCGTCTATATCGGTAGGGAAAAGGTCTATTATGCTCTGATTAACAGTTACTGCTTCTTGCCATCTACTCTGCATAGCCAGAGCAATAGCCTCTTGACTCGCTTTCCGTCTGAGTCTAGCTTTATCTTCTTCACGGTCAGGCATTGTTTTTCCTCTGTATTATATCTCCTGTATAACCTTGCTATTTTACCGCAGTCACTGTGGCAAAAAAAGCGAGACTTGTCAAGTATCTAAAGCCAGTTTTTAAATAATTTTTTGACAAAAAAAGCTCATTATGTTAGCCTACTAGTCTAGGAAATACAAGCGAAAGCAAAAGGGGAATCCGTGAAAGATAAAGTACAAACCGTGCTGGATAACATTAGACCGAGCCTACGTGCCGATGGAGGGGATGTAGAACTTGTTGACGTTAAAGATGGCATAGTTAGTGTGAAACTTAAGGGAGCCTGTGCCGGCTGCCCTATGTCAACTATGACCCTGAAGAATGGCATTGAGCGAATACTTAGGCAAGAGCTATCCGATATAAAAGAAGTTATCGCTGTATAGCGTTAAATTCCGTTGTATTCCAGGTCAAATGACTTATGTAGCGCCTTAACGGCATCCTTGGCTCTATCCTCGGCAATAATGCAGGTTATCTTTATTTCAGAAGTCGTGATGAGCTGTATATTAATGTTCTGCTCAGAAAGAGCCCGAAACATACCGGACGCATAGCCGGGTGTATTCTGCATCCCAGTACCCACAATGCTGATTTTAGCCAGCGTCGAATCGCTGACGCAGTCCTTAGCCCCGATAGACTTAGCTATCGGTTTAATCAGAGACATCGCCTTATCTAAATCGCCTCTAGCCACGGTGAAGGTTAAATCGGTAATTTTGTTAATACTGGCATTTTGAACGATAGTATCCACACTTATATTTGCTTTAGCCAACGGTTCGAAGATTGTTGAAGCTATCCCCGGCCGGTCAGGAACACCGACTACAGTGACCTTAGCTACATTAAGGTCATGAGCAATACCCCGCACTTTATTTCTTACTTCCATTGGAATCCCTCCATGAATGATAGTACCAGGTTTATCATTGAAGCTGGAAGCCACCAGTATGGGCATATTGTAAACCTGGCCCAACTCCACCGCCCGCGAGTGCATTACCTTGGCACCTAAGGTCGCCAACTCCAGCATTTCCTCGTAGCCGATTTCCTTAAGCTGATGGGCTTCAGGCACAATACGAGGGTCAGCAGTAAACACGCCTTCGACATCCGTGTATATCTCGCATATTTTTGCTTTGAGAGCCGCAGCCAGAGCTACAGCCGTGGTATCCGAGCCGCCTCGACCCAGGGTCGTAATGTCCTTATCTTCGGTTATCCCCTGAAATCCAGCCACAATGACAATATTGCCTTTCTCCAATTCTTTAACAATTCGCTTTGGCTCGATATGCGTTATGCGAGCTTTGCTGTAGACAGCATCAGTCTCTATGCCCGCTTGAGGACCGCTCAAACTTATAGCCTTATAGCCCATGTTGTGCAAAGCCATAGCCATAAGGGTGCTGGAAACTATTTCGCCGGTGGACAATAAAACATCTAGCTCACGCTCCTGAGGTTTAGGATTAATCTTCCCGGCTAGTTGAATTAGCTCATCGGTAGTTTTGCCCATAGCCGAGACAACTACCACCACCTCGTTCCCCTTTTCCTTGGTCGCAACAATGCGTCGGGCCACATTGTTTATCTTGTCGGCATCAGCCACTGAGCTGCCACCATATTTCTGAACTACTAGCGCCATTTTTTTCTCCTGCCTATTCTAAACTATCTGGAAAGCGGTTTCCACCTGCCTATGCACGTGTCAGCTTAGTCATAATATTATAACCGTCATCAACAAAAATTCCAGTGCTTTTAGCCTCGGCCTCGGTGAATATTTTCGCGCTGTTCGAGGTAAATCCAGAACCCCAGAGCACAAACGGAACCGGCTCATCGGTATGGGTCTGAATCTTTATCGGCGTTGGATGGTCGGGTAATATCAGAACTCGAAGCGTATCCAATTTCCAGGAGCGTATTCGGCTGACAACTTCCTTATCTATTATCTGAAGAGCGTCCACTTTATCATCAATTGAGCCACCATGAGCCGCTTCGTCCGGTGACTCGATGTGTATAACAACTAAATCATACTTCTCCAGCGCCTTTAAAGCTCCGTTGGCTTGAGCTACGTAATCGTTATCCGGACCATCGGTGACACAGGGAATATCCAAGACTTCCATCTCCGCCATTCGAGCCAGGCCATTAAGAAGGTCTACGCCGGATGTCATAGCCGCGTTAAGCCCGTATGCTTGCTTAAAAGGCGGCATCTCCGGTATTTTGCCACTGCCCCAAAATAGCCAAATCATAGTCGCCGGAATGTCGCCGCGAGCTTTCCGCTCCATATTAATCGGATGCTCCTGAAGCACAGCTTTGGATTTCTCCATAAGGTCTCGTAACAGTTCACTGCCCCGGCCTTGGGGCATAAATTCAGCTATCGGCTTATCCGGTATATCATGCGGCGGAGTGCAGGTAGCCATCAAGACATCCTCACGGCCTTTTATCTTGCATATATGGCGATATCGAACGCCGGGATAAAAATGTATTTTGTCGCTGCCGAGCTTTTCATTAAGAGCAGCAATAAGAGCATGCGCTTCGTCAGTGTCGATATGCCCTGAGCTATAGCTCCACATCTTTCCGTCACGAACCGCGACCAAATTGCACCGAAAAACGACCTCGTCATCGGCAACCGGAATGCCCATGCTTTTAGCCTCGATACCGCTCCTGCCCCGGTAATATACCTTTGGGTCGTAGCCTAGCACCGACATGCAGGCACAAGCGCTGCTTGGCTCCATTCCCTGCGGCACAGTGCGGACCAGTCCGACGACACCTTCCTGCGCCATGGCATCCAGATTTGGGATACGGGCAAGCTCCAGACAGGTCTTACCGCCACGCTCCGGCAATGCCCAGCCGGCAGCACCATCAATTATTAGAACACAGTACTTCATTCCAGCCATTATTTCTTTAGAAATTCCCCCTCACTCTAACTCTCTCCCTCCAGGGTAGAGAGAACCACTTTCCTCTCCCTTGACAGGAGAGGCCTTCCCCTATTTTCCTCTCCCTTGACGGGAGAGGATTAAGGTGAGGGTGAAAAAGTAAACACTCACTAGTTTACAATGCTTGCCCCAAAAGTTAAAGCCGCTTATAATAAGCGACGGCGGGGCGTAGCGCAGTCTGGTAGCGCGCAGCGTTCGGGACGCTGAGGTCGGAGGTTCGAACCCTCTCGCCCCGACATTCAAAACTGTGTTAATCCCTGTCTTCTAGCTCTCATATATTCCCTCATATAAGTTCTGTATTCCTTAGTGTCTTTTTCGGCATTTTCCCTAACCTTTTATTCTTTTTCCTGCTAAGATAAGGTTAGTCCGTCTTTTTGTCTACTAGGTAAGCGTCTAAAGCTTCGGTTACTACGTCTTTAATCTGCCTCCTATCCCAATAAGCAGCTCTTTTTACCTTGTGTACCAAGTCCTGACGCAGGATAAAAGTAGCTCTAGTCCAGCCTTTTGGCAATCCTTTAGATGATGTAGAGGTACTAATAACAGACACGTGGGGGATATTTACTCCACCATTTGCTTTAATACTTGGTTTTGCCTTAACTATTGTTGGCTTTGAAGTAATTGTAGTCGCTTGCTCTACAACTGGCGTAAAAATCTTATCTAAGCCACTTTGAGCAAAAGGGTCTCTGCCTAACCTACGCTCCATAATACACCTCCATCTGTACCACTCTCTGGGCTAGAGCCATAAAATCCTGAGCACCCAGGCTATTTGGTCTGTATGCTAGAATATCCCAGCCTCTTGATGGTGCTTCTGCTAGGCTTATACAATCCCGAATTACGCCTAGAATTTTGCCTGGAAAATGCTCCTCTACTTTTGCAATAACCTCTCTGTTCAAAATACGCCTCTGGTCATACATTGTACCTATAATTCCCGTTATTTCTAGGTTGCTATTAAGTCGCTTTTTAACACGTTCTACAATCTCTAACAGTCTCGCCATGCCTTGCATGCTTAAAAATTCAGCTTGCATCGGTACAAAAACCTCCCTTGCAGCAGTAAGGGCATTAACCACCATCATACCTAGACTTGGTGGACAGTCGAATAGTATATAGTCAAAGCTATTGACGCCAGACACAATCTCCTTTAATAACACCTGACTACCTACTTCGTTAGCCATTTCCACATCAAAACCAGCCAGTTTAGGGCTTGCGGGTACAACAAATAAGTTGGTATTGAGCTGCTTCCACATAGCAGCATCCAGCTTAGCCTCTCCACGTAAGACCTCATATATGCTCTCTTTTACTTGGTCGGGTGGTATACCAAAACTATAAGTCAAAGCCATTTGCTGGTCCAAGTCAAATAAAAGACACTTTTTACCAAGGCTAACTAAGGCAGCTCCTAAGTTTAAAGTACATGTCGTTTTTCCTACCCCACCTTTTTCATTGGTTAAAGATATTATTCTCAATAAATACCTCCTTATCGTTTACTTCATTTACTATGTTTACTTTGTTTACCATGTAAACTCAGTATACTACTTTAAAATACAAATGTCAAAACGCCAGAACAATTAAGACCTGTAAGAATTGAGTATGCTCTGAAGGGTTAGTTAAATCCCGACATGCTTTTTAGCTTCATTTTTAAGCGTTCGGGACGCTGAGGTCGGAGGTTCGAACCCTCTCGCCCCGACCAGTTTATTTTTCCCTCTGTTTAGCCTCTTCCCATAAGGCGTTCTGCTCGTCCAGAGACAGGCTGGCCAAGTTGAGGCTGCGCTTACGGCAGACTTCCTCCATATAGGCAAAGCGGCGGTGAAAACGCTGGTTAGCCGAGCGGAGCGCCATCTCCAGGTCTATATCCAACCGGCGAGCAATATTAGCTAAAGTGAAGAGCAGATCGCCGAACTCTTTAACTTTTTCCTGCTGGTTAGGAGCCTGTTTAATCTCTGAGACCTCCTCAGCCAGCTTATCTATGATTTCCTCCACCTTTTCCCAATCAAAGCCTACACCCGCTACTCGCCGCTGCATCGATTGGCTGTATGTCAAGGCAGGCATTTGCTCAGGTACGCCGGCTAAAAGCGATTCTCCTTCCTCACGTTCCTCCTGTTTTAAGGCCTCCCAGTTTTGCTCCACCTCCACAACATCCTTCACTTCCCGACCACTGAAAACATGGGGATGACGATGAATCAGCTTACTGCTTATACCCCGGACAACATCATCGATGTTAAATTGCCCTGCCTCGGCAGCAATTTGGGCATGAAGCATAATCTGCAGCAAGAGGTCACCCAGCTCCTCACACAGCTTTTGCGGAGTCCCATCTTCCAGAGCCTGTAGCACCTCGTAGGACTCTTCAACTAAATAGGGTTTCAGCGAAGCGTGAGTTTGTTTCTTATCCCAGGGACAGCCATCCGGGCCGCGCAGCTTAGCAATAATCTTCTTGAGCGCCGTAAAACTGTCCGATTCCTTCTTAGGCAAAATTAACCCCCCGATGACTTGTCTCGCTGCATTATAATAAGGTAGTTATCAATTGGCAATAGCTTTGTAAGCGGATAAATTCAAAGCAAACTAGGAGATTGCCGCGCCTTCAGTTCGCAATGACAGGTAGAGAAAAGCTGCAGAGGGTTGAGGCAAGTAAGCCGAAAGATGCCTATCTTCGGTTGCCGCCCATAGCAAGCAAAACAAAATAGAAGAGTTGGGCCACTGCCTGCAGCGTAGCCGCTACATATGTTAAAGCGGCCGCCGATAGAACGGCACTGGCTCCATCATACTCCTGCGCCACAACCAGCCCGGTACTGCGTAGCATCTGCCTCGCCCGGTTACTGGCATTATATTCCACAGGCAGTGTAACTAGGCTAAAAATCACTGCCAGTGAAAACAGAAAAACACCAACCCAGACCACAGTCATACCGAATGCGGCGCCAAACATGGCCAACAAGAAACCCAGTATAACAAAGACATAGCCGAGCGTACTGCCGAGATTGGCTGCCGGCACCAAAGACATGCGAAACCTCATGTAAGAATAGCCGACCTTGTCCTGAACCGCATGCCCCACCTCATGCGCCACGATTCCCAGTGCAGCCACAGACGGCGTGTTCGCCACCGCCGGGGAAAGGCGCAGCACTTTTTTACTGGGGTCGTAGTGGTCACCCAGTCTGCTTTTCACTTCCTCAACTCTGACATTGCCCAGCCCGTTAGACTGCAGCAGCTTTTCGGCTGCCTCAGACCCTGTGATATGCTGAGAATTGACTACCTTGGAATACTTATTGAAAGCAGAATTCACTCTTGCCTGCGCATAAATCATAAAGATAAGCGGCGGTATCATGATCATAAACCACAGCGGGTCAAAGAAAAACATCTACTATATTCCTCCTGAATAACATTTAATTTTAGTCAAAATAGGAAATCCTGTCAAAGCAAACGGCTGCCGATAAAATCCCGCTGCCCCCTCACGAATTCCTCGGCTGACAGCTCACGCTTTCCCTCCAGTTGTATCCTCACCAGCCCCAGAACCCCATCTCCTGTTTCAACTCCGACTGTTACCGGCGCCGGTGGAACTAAAGCTATTACCCTACCGGGCTCATTGGACTTTTCACCGTAAAGCGGCAAAACTTTAACCAGTTTCAGCCGCTTATCCCGCCACCGGGCATAGCACCCGGGCCAGGGGTCGAAGGCGCGGACTCGCCGCCACAATTCCTGAGCGGAAAGCCGCCAGTCGATCTCCCCGTCTTCCTTCTTAATCATCTTGCTGTAGCTGGTAGCAGTATCATCCTGGGGCTGCGGCTTAATTCGGACCTCAATCCATAGAGGCAAGGTTTCCATTAGCAGCTGCGCACCGACCTTAGCCAGCTTAACGCCAAGCGAGCCCGAGGTGTCTTCATCGGATATCGGCACTTCTCTCTGATTCAAAATGGGTCCGGTATCCATGCCTGCATCCAGCAACATAATAGTGACCCCAGTTTTTTCATCGCCCTGCAAAATGGCTGCGGCAACTGGTGAGGCGCCGCGGTGCCGGGGTAGTAGAGAGGGGTGAACATTTAGACAGCCAAGCTTGGGCAGGTTCAGTACTTCCGGCGGCAGAAGCAGCCCGAATGCGGCTACCACAATGAGCTCAGGCATCAATGCAGCTAACTTCTCCACCGTGCCGGCAACCTTAAATTTTTCTATCTGGACGACATCGAGTCCCTGGGATAACGCCAACTGTTTCACCGGCGACGACATAATTTGCTGGCCCCGTCCGGCTCTTTTATCCGGTTGTGTATAGACGGCAACCACCTGATAACCGCCGTGAATCAACGCCTCCAGACTGGGAACAGCGAACTCCGGAGTGCCCATAAAAATTATTCTTTGTTTCATGTTAAATAAATTTTATCAAGTTTTCCCATTATGTCAAAAACCCCCTTGACACCCCAAGAGAACACTGTGTTAATCTTAGGGAGTTGTGGCGCGGGTCCTCGGAAAAATTTCTTTAGTAATTATCCGCTAAAAACCGCTGTCAAAAGGATTAAATTTTGGTTAGGGGTGGGGGGTTTTTGTTGCGTTTCCGGGGGCTTTCGAACGAAATTTGTTAGGAGAGAGTTGAAGTCAGCACAATCAATTTGGGAAGCCGCTCTGGGAGAACTTCAACTCCAGGTTAATAAGCCAAACTATGATACCTGGCTCAGAGATACTGCCGGTATAAGTTATAAGGAAGGCGTCTTTGTCATCGGTGTACCTAACGTCTTCATCGCCGAATGGTTAAGAAGCCGCCTCCATTCTCTAATTAAGAGAACGCTCACCAGCATTACCAGCCAGTCTGTTGATGTCCAATTTGCCATCAGGCCCATAAATCAGGAGATACAACCGGTCGCGGCTCGCCAGGCTGACGGAGGTACAAGCACCAGACTAAAGGAACCGCCAACAGCGGTATTCAGGCTAAATCCAAAATACACCTTTGATAATTTTGTAGTCGGTGAAAGCAACCGTCTGGCTTATGCTGCAGCCCTGGAGATTTCCGAAGAGCCCGGAAATAAATATAATCCTCTGTTCCTCTACGGTGACACGGGCTGCGGTAAAACACATCTACTGCACGCCATCGGACAAATAGCCAAGGCCAAAGGGCTAACCACACTTATAGCTAGTGCGGAGCAGTTTACTACCCAATTTGTAATCGCCCTCAAGAACAACAAAATCGATGACTTCCACCGTAAGTTCAGGAGTACCGACTTCTTGCTGGTGGATGATGTCCAATTCCTGAGTGGCAAAGCACAAACCCAGGAATGCTTATTTCACATTTTCAACGACCTCTATGAAAATAACTGCCAAATTGTAGTTACCAGCGACCGCCCACCAAGAGCCATATCCTCGATAACCAAGAAACTCAGGTCCCGGCTTGAGTGGGGTCTTATTGCTGACCTTGGCGTACCGGATTTGGAAACGCGCCTGGCTATACTGAGAGTTAAAGCGAAGCAATTAAACATGTCCCTTCCACCGGAAGTTCTGCGGTTTCTAGCAGTACAGTTTCAGCATAATACGCGTGAATTGGAGGGTGCGCTGAACAGGGTGCTCACTTACTCAAGACTGAGCGGTGAAAAAATAGATATGAAACTTACCACACAGTCATTGGCAGATATAATACCGAAAGACAGCAGGCAAGAGGCTATGTTGACACCAAAGTTCATAATGACTACTGTAGCTAACTACTACGGAATTGATATGGAAGGACTAACGGGTAAACGGAGGGATAAGAAAACCGCGCTAGCCCGACAGGTCACCATGTACCTGTTACGGGAGCGAAACCATTGTGGCCTGGCTGAAATCGGCAAAATGTTGGGCGGCCGTGACCACACCACCATAATGCACGGCTGCGAAAAAATCGCTGCCGAAATAGACGTTAATCCGGAGCTCCAAGACGCAGTCAGCGAAATCCGCCAAAAATTAAAGCCCCGAAGAACCTCATCCGCATCTTGATTTAGGGCGCTTGTGGAAAAACGGCGCCGGATAGTGGATAATTCTGCCAACTCTGTTGATAAATCAGCATATTGAAATGGCAAAACTTTCCATTCATAATATACACCTTTACACATTAACCATATGCTTTAAGCATTATTATTAATTCAACAATACAATAAAAAATAATATATGTAGTATAAGGATATTAATATGGTGGACAGAGTAGATGTAGTAGTATATGGTGGGGGTGGGGGTAATGGAGTAGTTAGCTTTCGCCATGAGAAGTTTGTACCCCTTGGTGGGCCTGATGGTGGTGATGGTGGGAATGGTGGAAGTGTCTATATTGTTGCTGATAAGAGTGTTACCACATTGGAGCAATTTAAGCGCAAGAGACAGTATAGGGCATCATCAGGCAAGAATGGAGGAAAACAGAAAAAACACGGTGCTAAAGGTGATGACCTTATGATTAAAGTGCCTCTGGGAACGATGGTTTTTCTTAATGAAGAGGAGCAGCAAGTACTGCTGGCTGATTTAAGTCAGCAGGGACAAAAAGTACTGGTAGCTAAGGGGGGCAGAGGCGGGTTGGGCAATGTTCATTTTGCTACATCCGTAAACCAGGCTCCTAAAACGGCTACCAGGGGTCAGCTTGGCCAAGAACATCGCCTTATCCTTGACCTCAGACTTATCGCCGACGTGGGCATTATCGGCTATCCTAATGCAGGCAAGTCCACCCTTTTGGCGGCGCTGTCCAAAGCCAGGCCTAAAATAGCTGATTATGCTTTTACCACCATTGAACCAGCTCTCGGTGTCGTCGAAGTGGGCATGAAGACGTTTGTTTTAGCGGAGATTCCCGGGCTTGTTGAGGGC
>Ga0299912_10005469_pt1 | contig 10435 bp, 6 predicted proteins | sample RVTome_2_FD_207667 | JGI IMG/M metagenome (GOLD analysis project Ga0299912, IMG submission 207667) | Soil microbial communities from uranium-contaminated site in the Upper Colorado River Basin, Wyoming, United States - RVT95D214 (version 2) ... | reverse complement strand
AAGCTCCTAATACATTTGGCTCAATCAGTGCTGCCACAGCCACATGGTAACGAGAGGCCGGAGTCATGTAATTAAGAGTGCCGGTCTGTCTGACTGAGGGGCAAGGGAGGAATACTTTTTCTAACTTTCTGTGGTTGATAAGATAAAAGGAAAAATGAGATGGGTCTGGACAACCAATATTCTGGTTGTTTTGACCCTTTTCTTTTCCGTCGCCCTTTTTTTTTACGATATTTATAAAGGAAGATTTCTCTTTACCGAGAGAGATCTTGCCCCTTATTTTATCCCGCCGAGATTCTTCTGGGTAGAAAGCTTAAAGAATGGTGATTTTCCTTTATGGAATCCGTTTCAATTCTCAGGCCACCCATTCTTTGCAAATCCTCAAAACGCAATCCTATATCCTTTAAATAGCCTGTTCTTTCTGCTGCCATTTGATTTAGCCTTCAATGCCGTCATCATCCTCCATTTCTTTTTGGGGGGTCTATTCACCTACCTGCTTCTGAGAGACTTAAAGGTAAGCACAACAGGATCTCTCATCTCAGGCTTAATTTTCATGCTCAGCGGCTACCTCCTCTCTGTCCACAGTCTACTGACCATTCTTCTTTCCAGCATCTGGACCCCTTTGATTATGATGTTTTTTAGGAGGGCGATCCTCAGACCAGGGTTTAAGAACGAAATCTTGACTGCTATATTCATTGCTATCTCTTTCTTGGGTGGCGGGCTTGAAATTGTCTATGGCAATTTCTTTGTGCTCTTTTTCATGGTCATTTTTCCATCATCACCCGATACCACATTCGTCGGGGATAAATCCGGACGCTACAAATTCCTTTGTTGCTCCCCTATTTATTGGGGGCGAATAAAATTCCTATTCAAGAGATTCAGAAGTCTATTGATTGTATCCATCCTATTCTTTTTTTTCTCCGCCGTTCAATTAATTCCTTTTCTCGAATTGTTTATGCATTCTATACGGGGTAATGGGATTTCCTATCAGGAGGCTACGATATGGAGTTTTGCCCCCAAAGACTTTCTTCTCTTTTTTCTTCCCGATGCTTACGGATATTTCTTAGACATGAAAAAATACTGGATTACCCAATGCTGGTTCAAAACATTATATACAGGTGGGCTTCCTTTTATTTTAAGCCTCATCTACTTTCTCACCTCTCATCCTGCCCCTCTCCCCCACGGGGGAGAGGGAACTAAAGGGCGGCCCCTCTCTCCCTCTGGGGAGAAAAATGAAGTGAGGGGATTCGGGAAAGACCGAAAAGTTTATCTCGCTTTAATGCTTCTTTCACTCTTTTTGTCTCTGGGTCATTACAATCCTCTCTACCCTTTTGTATTTAAATATATCCCGTTTTTTAATGGGATCCGGTATCCTGCCAAATTTCTATACATTTTCGTTCTTGTCCTTTCCATTAGCGCCGGGTTGGGATTCCAGAGATTGGTAGAAATTTCCAGAGAGGGTGAGAACAAAAGATTAAAGAGGATTCTCATCATCTTCTCACTTGCACTTGGGCTTCTCCTTCTATTTTTAGTCGTAGGCCACCAGGAAATTGAGTATTTCCTCAAGGGAAAGGGGGTTGATTTTCCGAATTTCAATCATGTCGCGATTAATCTCTATCACGCCACAAGATTTTTATTCTACCTTGCTCTTTTCTTTCTCTTGTTAAGGATCGGTCTTGAGGTGAAATGGAAGAATTGGGCAAAGGTCTTGTTGGTCTTTTTTCTGACGGCAGACCTTTTCGGGAATATGGGCTTCTATGGGAAAGAAGAAACTTCCGACTATTTTAAAAAGACCAAGATATTGGAAACAATCACTTCAGATAAAGGGAATTTCAGGACTTTTTCAACGGGGAAGACCATTGCCATGGAAACTCCCATTTTGATCCCTGATCCCACACCTCTTAACCTATTGAAGGAAAGGCATTTGCCTACCGTAAATCTATTATACAAATTGCATAACCTATGGGGGATCGATGTGATCCGACTCAAAAGGACAGAGGATCTTTATAATGCATTTATTGGCGCACCATCTATCTCGACAACCAATCTTATTGATCTTTATGGTATAAAATATATCATATCGGTTACTCCCATAAAAGAAGATTCCCGCTTTGAACTTATCTATGCAAGGATTGAAGGGCTTGAGGGAAAAAGAGAAGACCTCCTTAAAGAAAATACGATAAAGTTATACAAGAATCAGAAACCAATTCTGCGGGCTTGGCTAGTCAACAATTTTGAGGTCATAGATTCCAAGACCATGCTTTCAAAGATGACGGGCAAGGATTTTCATCCCGACAAAGAAGTGCTGCTTGAAGAAGACCCCCCTCACCCTTTCCCTTTCTACAAAGGAGACTCTGTCACAATGTCATTGCGAGGGAGTGAAACGACCGAAGCAATCTCAAAATTCATTGAAAACAAAGAGATTGCCACGCTCCCTTCAGTCGCTCGCAATGACAAAAAGGGAATTGTGACACGGTCTCCAGGGGGAGGGGGGAAAGAGAAGGGGGTGGAGTTTATCTCTGAAAGCAATAATAGACTCCAACTACTTGTTAAAGCGCCAGAAAATACCTTCTTGATATTGAATGACACCTATTTCCCAGGCTGGAGGGCCTTAGTGGATGGTAAGAAAACGAAGATATATAGGGCTGATTATACATTCAGAGCAATACCTCTAAATGCCGGGACACACGGGGTGGAATTTGTTTATGATCCCCTGAGTTTTAAGCTGGGTGCCAGTCTAACTTTTTTGGGAATAGTTGGTTGTTTTGTTATTGGGTTAGCTGGGCGCAGTCGGAGAAAATATCAAGGGAAACTTTGATTGATAAGGTTGGTATGATAAATACTGAAAAAAATAATACCCTAACCCTGTTCATCTTAGAAGGGGCTGAGGCCTACCATCGATGGATTTTCGAGAAAATCAGCCCTTACTTAGGCGTAAATATCCTTGAAGTTGGGTGTGGAATAGGGAATCTGACGGGGTTGCTGCTTCGCCAAGGTAGGGTGGTTGTGGCCGATTTGAATCAAGATTACCTCCAAAAAGTGCAGGATCAATTTCGAGGCGATTCCAACCTGAAGGGAGGTTTCCTATGGGATATTCGACAAGATCCTCCCAAAAATCTCAAGACCTCCATTGACACCATCGTCTGTTCAAATGTCCTGGAGCATATAGAGAATGATCATGATGCTTTAAGGAAATTTTACGAATTGCTTCCTGTGGGCGGAAAGCTAATCATACTGGTCCCAGCACTGAAGTTCCTTTATAATGTTCTTGACAAAGGGCTTGGGCACTTCCGGCGCTATAATAGGGACGAACTGATCCAAAAAATTACTGGGAATGGGTTTAGAGTCTGCACCTTGAGATATTTTAATTTGTTCGGTATAGTGGGATGGTTTATAAATGGAACGCTCTTGAGAAGACGCCTTTTACCATCAGGGCAGATCAGTGTTTTCAATAAAATGGTACCTCTCTTTATGAGAATCGAAAAAGTCATTCCCACTTGGATAGGTCAATCCCTAATCGCCGTGGGGAAGAAGATTTGACCGTCTTGCCCCCCCTCGCTCTCCCCCTCGAGAGACTGTGCCGTATATTTATTTACGGAAGGGGCATACATAATATCTTGTAGGGGCTCAATTCATTGAGCCCTATTAATGGGCTTGATAAATCAAGCCCCTACAATTATGGCACAGTCTCCGAGGTGGAAGGAGGTGGATTCTAAGACTATTATTTTCTACAACATTTAGGGCTGCCTCTAATAATGTCATTCCTGCCCCGTATCAAGTACGGGGTAAACTCCAGCAGGAATCCAGAAACTCTTGAAATCACTGGACTTCCGCCTGCACGGGAGTGACAAATTGATAATTATTAGAGGTTCCATTAGGTTAAAAAAGGATCTGAGATGAAACTTTCTGTGATTATCCCTGTCTACAATGAAGTTCAAACCATCCTGGAAATAATTGAGAAGGTTAAGCAGGCTCCTTTCGAGAAGGAGGTCATTGTTGTAGATGATTGTTCAACCGATGGGACCCGTGACCTCCTTAAGGAAAAGGAAGGTGAAGGAGTAACCGTTCTTTTCCATGAGTCGAATCAGGGTAAAGGGGCGGCGATTCGGACCGCAATTCCTCATATTAGTGGTGATATTGCCATCGTTCAGGATGCTGATCTGGAGTATCATCCCTCTGAATATCCCCGTTTGATTGCCCCCATTCTCGAGGGAAAGGCAGATGTTGTCTATGGCTCCCGATTCCAGGGAGGAACCCACCGGGTCCTCTTCTTCTGGCATGCCGTAGGAAACAGGATCATTACCACCTTATCCAATATTCTTACCGATCTGAACCTTTCGGATATGGAGACCGGATATAAGGTCTTCCGGGCAGAAGTGCTTAAAAAAATAAAAATTGAAAGCAATCGTTTTGGTTTTGAACCAGAGATCACTGCCAAAATCGCAAAGATGGGCTGCCATATCTATGAAGTCCCTATCTCCTATTGGGGGCGAGATTACACGCAAGGAAAGAAGATTAACTGGAAGGATGGGCTAGCGGCAATCTACTGGATCATTAAATACAATATTTTTCGTTAATTGAAGAAAAGGTTTCAAGGGGTCAAGGATTCAAGTGGTCAAATAGATCTTTTCAAGTTTCAGTGTTTAAGTTTAGGTATTTTAAAGGCACTAACCTTGAAAATTTAAGCTTGTAACTTGAAATTGAATTCCATCACTTGAACCCTTGAATCCTTGAATCCTATATTAGGTTTCCATCGTCATTTTATAAGCTACTCGATCTACTTCTTCAAGCGTGGTGATTCCCCTTAGGGCTTTAATCAATCCATCTTCTCTTAGAGATATCATCCCTACCGTTTGCTTTGCGGTATCACGAATCACCTGAGCAGGAGCCTTGTCTGAGATCAGTTGTTTGATCTTTTCATTGACAATGAGGAGCTCAAAGATGCCGGTTCTCCCAAAGTATCCTGACTGTTTGCAATGCTTACAACCCTTTCCCTTATAAATAGGTGGAGGTTCTTTGGGTTTTTGAATAATCTGGCTCAGTTCCTTAAGCACACCGATATCCACCTTATAGGGGGTTTTGCAATTCGGACAGATGCTTCGGACCAGTCTCTGGGCCAGGACTCCGATGACCGAGGATGAGATGAGATAGGGTTCGACGCCAATATCCATCAACCGGGTGATGGCCTCCGGCGCATCGTTCGTATGCAAGGTGCTCAATACCAAATGACCTGTCAAGGCTGCCTGAATGGCAATTTGTGAAGTCTCCAGATCCCTGATCTCCCCAACCATAATGACATCCGGGTCCTGTCGAAGAATAGCCTTCAGTCCTGCAGCAAAGGTAATCCCTGCTTTAAGATTTACCTGAGTCTGTCTGATGAGGGCCAATCGATATTCCACAGGATCCTCAATGGTGATGATGTTCTTTTCCGTCGTATTGATCACATTCAAAGAGCCATAGAGAGTGGTTGTCTTCCCGCTTCCGGTGGGCCCGGTGACCAGGATGATCCCGGTCGACTTGCGAAGCAGCTGTTTGTAATGGGCCAGCATCTGTTCTGCAAAGCCTAACTCCTCCAATTTAACCAATGGACTTGTCTGGTCCAACAGTCGAAGGACCACATTCTCTCCATAGATGGTTGGAAAGGTAGAGACCCTAATCTCGAAATTTCGTTTCTCCATTTTGATATTGAAGTTTCCATCCTGAGGAAGTCTCGTCTCTGTAATATCCATCTCTGCGAGAATCTTGATGCGAGAAGTGAGCGGTGGATGGATTGTCTTGGGAAGAGTAAGATTTTCATACAAGAATCCATCGATTCGGAATCGGACGCGCAAGGCCTTTTCGTCAGGCTCAAAGTGAATATCACTCGCTCGATCTCGGATGGCTTGGATCATGACCAAGTCGAACATCCTGGCGGCTGACGCATCCTCCACCGCACCCGGCTGGGCCTCTTTTACAGCGAGATCATAGGTCTTCCGGTAGTCCGCCGATTCCTGAGATGGTCCGCCCGCATGGTTCTTTGCCATTTGCTGGATCGTGCTTTCGAAGACCGTCGATGTGGCTCCATAGTGCTGGTCAATCGCCTTTCTAATCTTTTTCTCTGTGCTAATGGCAATCTCCACATCGAGCTTCGCTTTGTTTCTCACCTCATCCATTGCGAGGATATTGAGGGGATTGGTCATTGCGACTGTCAATGCGTTTCCAATCTTAAAGAGAGGGATCAATGTATGTCGTCGGGCTATCTCCTCTGGAATGGTCTTTACAATCTTCTCATCGATCAGATAGGTATCCAGATCAATAAAAGGGAGGTTGAAGTAGTCAGCAAGACATTGGAGGATGAGTTCCTCCTTAGTATATCCAAGGCGGATGATGGCCTGTTCCAATCTCTCTCCCCGTTTTAGATCGAGAGAGGCCTTTTTTAGTTGATCAGTGGCAATTACCCCAAGTCCAACCAAAAAATCACCAAAACTTTTTTTCTCCTCAGCCATAATTGTAACCTTTCTTTCCTAAAACTGTAGTGAATGCCACAAATAAGTTGACGTTCGCGTGGTGTCATTGCGAACGGAGTGAAGCAATCTCATGGGATTGCCACGTCACTTCGCTCCTCGCAATGACTACTTTATCAAAATATGCCAGAATACCCCTCAGCTCTGCTGGGGGGATGAATGGCTTCCCCTCTCCCCTGGGGGGAGAGGGTTTGGGTGCGGGGGAAATGATGTAATCATCACCCCCACCTTAATCCTCCCCCATCAAGGGGGAGGAAAGTTTTTTAGAGAATTAGATGCCCCGCAGCTCTGCTGCGGGATAATTCACTAAGCCGTTCACTATAGATGCTGAACCGGGCATGACACATTGCGTTAGCCTCGAATTTTGTCATCCCGAACTCGGTTCGGGATCTTGGTTTCGGTTTAGATTCTTAAAGCATCTCCGTTTTGGATTAGGCTCTTTACTTACTCCTGCTATTTCTGACTTTTAATAAATCACTCACACGATGTTGGACCTTCGAAGCCAACACGGGATAGGTCTTCGAAGAGAGTTGAATGAATTTTTGATAATGGTCGACGGCCAACTCAACATTTTCAATCTCGTCATAAAGCAGGCCGATGTTGTAATGGGTCTCCCCTCGAAGGGGATTGATGACGAGGGCCTTCTGATAAAACTCGATCCCCCTATCCGATTGGCCCTGTTTTCTAAAAAGGACTCCAAGGTTGATAAGGCTTTCGACATTATTGGGATTGATGGTAAGGGCCTTTTGAAAAGCCTCCGTCGCTTCTTCAAGCCGGCCCTTAAGAAGGAGAAGGATTCCCAGGTTGTTATAGGCTTTCTCATATTGAGGATTGATCTCAGTCGCCTTCCGGTATACCTGTAAGGCCCTGTCAAGATCACCTGCTTCTTGGTAGATAATTCCCAGGTTGTTATAGGCCTCGACATAAGCAGGGTTCAGCTCAATTGCCTTCTGGTAGGCTTGAATCGCTCTTAACGTCTCACGTTGGTTAGAGAGAGAGACCGCCAAATTGAAATGGTGGATAGCCTCCGCAGTTATTGGGCGATCCTTTGTTTCTTCTCTTTCAGTTTCCGTGGGTTTAGAAAGCGCCTCTTCTTTGAGGGAGGCGGGGAGGGACGGTTTGACCTGTTCGACGGGGATCAAAACCTTCTCTTTAGTCCGAGGAGTTGAAAGTTTGACTTCTCTTACCTTCTTTTTTTCAGGCACTTGCTTTTTAGGCGGTTCTTCTTTCTTCTTCACTATCGAAGGCTCAATTGCCAACGGCGCCTTGCCTTCCTGAAGGCCCTTCGACTGGCTCAGGATGTCTTTCGGCCCTTCGATAGACTTAGGGCTTAGGGTTTCCTTTGGCCCTTCGACAGACTCAGGGATAGCGATTTCCTTCAATGGTTCTGGAGGTTTCTTCTCGACTACAGGAAGGGGAACTTTCTTCTCAATGAGAGCAACTGTTCGCTCCGGTTTTGAAGTTAGAGGCGTAGATAAAGTTCTCAAAAAAACGAATACAACGATAACGAGACTTGAAAGAATAGCGCCGATGACGATCCAACGCTTCCCCAAACCTGTTCGATTTCCGCTGTTCTTGGAGGGTGAATTTTTAAAAAATGGGGTCCCCTTAGATTCTTTCAATCGGAGTTGTTGGGCCCTCTTGAGAGCATCCATGATCAGGCTCATTTCCCTCTCTCCTCTATTATTTCATCCAAATTCTTTAACAGCTCCCCTTTCTGAGAATCTTGGAGCCATTCCTTATCTGAAGGGATACTTGCAAAGGATAATGCAGTAGGTCTTGAAATTTGAACATAAATGTCCTGAATTCTCCCTCTAACGAAGCTTTTAGTCGTCTGAGAAAAAGAGAAATCAGTTCGGCTTGACAGGATCAAGCCTGTGAATAGGAAGCCGAAGATCATCAATAGGATGAATCGCAACGAGCTGAAAAGTCTCGGCAATGTCCATGAGCGAGCGCGAGGGCGAGCGCTTTCCGCTTCCTCTCCCAAAAGGCTCTTCTGGGCTTTCTGAATGATCTCCTTGTCGATATGGTTGGTTTCTTCAACGAAACCACCCAGCAAGGCCCGATCGCAGAGGAGATTGATTAGCCTCGGAGTGCCTTTCGAGAATTTGTAGATCTCATTAATAGCAGATTTTGAAAAGGTGATGCCTCCGTGGGCGCCTGCCACCAATAACCGTTGGTAAATATAGGATTCGGTTTCCTCTTGAGTGAGGGGCAGGAGGTAATGGCGGATGACGATCCTTTGATTCAATTGTTTCAATTCAGGAGATTGGATCTGTTGATTCAGCTCCATCTGGCCCACAAGGATAATCTGAAGCATCTTCTCCTTTTCCGTCTCTAAATTGGAAAGCATACGAATCTGCTCCAAGACCGGGGTGGAGAGGTTTTGAGCTTCGTCGATGATCAGGACTGCATTCTTTCCTTGGGATAATAGGTGGATGAGGAACTTGTTTAATGCGTCAATCCGTTCCTTCTTCGATCTCCCCTTTGAGGGGAATCCAAAATCGAGGAGAATCGATTCCAACAATTCATCCCCGGTGAGGAAGGAGTTAAAGATGACAGCGGTCTTCACGTCCTTATCAAGTCTTTCCAACAAGCTGCGACAGATGGTCGTCTTACCGGTTCCAATATCGCCGACAACGACCATGAATCCATCCCGCTGTTGGATTCCGTAAAGGAGCGATTCGATGGCAGTCCGATGTCCATCACTCAGAAAAAGGAATTGCGGGTCTGGAGTTAAAGAGAATGGTTTTTGTTTTAGTCCATAGAATTCTTGGTACATCTTTTTAACCTCAAAGTCCTAAAATCTGAATTCTAACCTCCCCTCACCCTATCCCTCTCCCGCCAGGGGAGAGGGGATCTTATTAGGCAAATCAACTAAAAATCCCCTCCTTGAGAGACTGTGTCACAATTCACCGTTCGCCCTTCGACACGCTCAGGGCGAACGGAATAGGCCGAGCATGGTGAGCCAGTCGAACCACAGGCTCAGGACGAACGGTGAGTCGAAGGGCTCAGGACGAACGGTTAAGCAATTGAATTTTAAGGTGCCGTGGTCCGTTCGTGGTGAGCTTGTCGAACCATGAACGGACTTACGACACAGTCCCTGATGGGCGAGGATAAAATTATCTATTAACAAAATCTTCGACCTTCTTTCCTACCTGAAGGGTAGGGGTGATCATGATCACCAACTCTGCATTCCTTTTCTTTTCGGTTTTATATCGGAACAGCCCCCCCACCCAAGGAAGTGATTCCAAAACAGGGACGCTGATAAAGGCTTCATCCATCTTTTCCTGCATCAAGCCTGCAATAATGATCGTCTGGCCATCTCTCACTCTCACAGTTGTATCTGTCTCTCTCACGCTCATGAGAGGGAAAGTGGTTTTTCCATCAGGAGTGATTTTCTCCCCTGTCTTTTCCGTGATGCTGGGATGGATGTTCATAATGATGGTGCCATCTTCAGCAATCTGAGGAGTCACATCCAGGATGATGCCGATGTCGATCGTCATGGGCTGGATGGTTTGGGTCACAGTGGTCTGGGTGGCCACTGCTCCGGTAATAAAGAAGACATCTTGATTCCCAACTCGGATAATTGCCTTTTGATTATTGAGAGTGGAGATGGTAGGACTGGAAAGAACCTTTACATCCCCTTGATCCGAGATTGCCTGCATAATATCAGAAAGAACGATATCCGCTCCTCCAGCGCCTATGGAAAAGAGACCCCCGAAGGGATTTATTTTAAAAGTGCCAGGGGTTGAGATTGTACTTGAACCTGTTGAACTCCCTGTTCCCGCTCCGGAGAGGTAACCGGTCGCACTTCCGGGAAATCCAATTGTTCCAAGACTGTTCGTAAGCCCCCAGGCTAAGTTACTAGCACGGGGGAGGCTTTCAAGCACCTTCCAATTAATTCCCTCCTTATGATCGTCAGAGAGGATTAC
>Ga0299912_10005466_pt1 | contig 10438 bp, 5 predicted proteins | sample RVTome_2_FD_207667 | JGI IMG/M metagenome (GOLD analysis project Ga0299912, IMG submission 207667) | Soil microbial communities from uranium-contaminated site in the Upper Colorado River Basin, Wyoming, United States - RVT95D214 (version 2) ... | reverse complement strand
TATACAAAATGACAATGAGTATTGTAAAAATAGAAAATTTAAGCAAACATTTTAAAATACTAAAAAGCAGCGGTGGTTTTATAGGTGCTTTTAAAGATCTTTTTTCCAGAGATTACAAAATCATTAAAGCTGTAGATAACATCTCTTTTAAGGTACAAGAAGGAGAGATTATAGGATTTCTTGGTCCCAATGGAGCTGGTAAATCTACTACAATCAAGATGATGAGTGGCGTATTAGAACCAACATCCGGAAGTGTTTTAATAAATGGATATATTCCCTATAAAGATAGAAGAAAATATGTAAGAAATATCGGGGTGGTATTTGGACAGAGAACGCAGCTCTGGTGGGAGATACCTGTGATTGAGTCATTCAGGATCTTAAAAGAGATTTATAAAATAGATCCAAACATCTACAACGAAAATATGAAACTATTCAATGATCTGTTTAATCTAAAAGAACTCTATAATATACCTGTGCGAAAACTCTCTTTAGGACAGAGAATGCTCTGCGATATTATAGCTTCATTTTTGCATAATCCTAAAATCATTTTTTTTGATGAGCCCACAATCGGCCTCGACGTATCTGTAAAGAATAAGATTCAAACATTGATAAAGGAATTAAACAAAGTTAAAAAAACAACAATTATTTTGACATCCCATGATATCGGCAGTGTAGAAGCTCTTTGCAGAAGACTAATTCTTATTGACAAAGGAACTCTTATTTATGACGGTAATATTCAAAAGTTTAACAGGATTTTTGGTGCCTATAGAACTCTGAAAGTAGAGCTAGAACGATTCGGGGGTTCATCTATCGAGGTACTGTCTAAAACAATCGGAGAAAAATTCTCCTGTAAACATCCTATTCAGGTAAGAGAAGATGATGATGGATGGATAAGTCTTACAATCAACCAGGATGAGGTAAAGCTGCAGGATGTCTTAAACTACATCATGAAGGTATATCTGATAAGAGATTTGAAGATTGAAGAAATAGAAACGGAAAATGTGGTACGGAAAGTATATGAAGGGGAGCTTGCATGAAAAAGTATATCATGATAACCAGAAACAGCTTTATGTCCAGCATAATATACAGGTTCCATTTCTTTTACACCTCATTAAGCAATATATTTTACATTATAATAATTTATTTTCTCTGGAAGGCAATTTACAGGGGAAGCGGTGGTTCTATAAATGGAATGACCTTTAATCAGACTTTTATATACCTGGCCCTGGCTTTATCCATATTCTGCCTGTTCAAAACATATACCGATTGGGAGATGTCTTATGAGGTTGTTAACGGAATAATTGTCATGGATCTGATAAAACCTATAGACATTCAATTAATGAAAATGTTTGGTGCTATTGGATTCGTTTTCTACAATTTCATTACTGTAACTCTCCCCGCCCTTTTTATTATTATTTTTATTTTCCAACCCGGGGTTATTACGGTAAGAAGTATAGCGCTTTCTATTATACCTATGGTACTGGCTTTTTTTATAAGCTTTAACATAGACTATGTAATCGGTCTTACTTCATTTTATACAGAATCGATATGGGGAATCAGCATCGCAAAGGATACAATTGTCCTGCTTCTCTCGGGTGCCGTTATCCCGATAAATTTTTTCCCGGATATTCTTAGAAAAATTGTTGGATTTCTACCTTTTCAGGCAATATATCATATTCCATTAACAATACTCATATCAAAAGATATGTCTATATATGACTATCTAAAATTCTTGGGGATACAGTTATCCTGGGCTATTGTACTTTACGCTGTAAATAGATTGTATTATTCCAAAGCTATAAAAGTAGTTACGGTAAATGGAGGATAATATTGAGAACACTGCTATCTTATACCAAACTCTATGCTTTAATTGTATCTCAATATATTAAGGCACGTATGCAGTACCGGGCTGATTTTTTTATTAGTTCCTTTGGAATCCTGCTTGAGAGCGGCGCTGGTTTCTTTTCACTCTGGGTTATATTTCATTCTATCTCCGAGCTGATTGGGTGGAGCTTTAACGAGCTTATCTTTATTTACGCGTTTGCCCTACTGGCAGTCTCTCCATCTCAACTTTTCTTCGACAATATCTGGCATTTGAGCCATCATGTCAGACAGGGTACATTTATCAAGTACTATTTTAGACCTCTCAATATGATGTTTTATTACTTGTCAGAAATTTTTGATATCAAAGGATTTACCAAACTTGCACTTGGAATCACTGCATTTATTTATGCATCCTTTAAACTGGGTATTGACTGGACATTTCCAAAATTTATTTTACTTCTTGCCCTTCTTTTCAGCTCTTCACTGATTATGATTTCTCTTATGATTATGGCGGCTTCTACAAGCTTTTGGACCGGGGAAGCTAGTTCGTTGTTAATGTTTGTTTTCAGGTTCGGAGAATATTCCAGATACCCGATAACTATCTTTAATAGCTTTTTTAAGCTTCTCTTCACCTATGTTATTCCTATAGGTTTTGTTGCTTTTTACCCCTCCAGGTTCTTCTTAAGACCTACGGAGACCAATATACTGGCATATTTATCTCCGGTGGCTGGAATCCTCTTATTTTTTCTTGCCTATCTTGTATGGAGGAAGGGCGTTAACTCCTGGACAGGAACTGGATCTTAATTTAATACCCTTTTAGCTTAGTTTTTTAATATTTCCCTTTTTCCCTTCAAAAAACAATCTCATTGTAATTGTTAAAAAATAAATAAAGGTAAAGATAATAGTAACAGTACAATGTAAGTTAGCAAGAATAATGATTGCTCTTTGTAAATGTAAAAAATTTTATAAAAAAGTAATAATATCGCCCAAAACAAACAAAGATGAAATCTGGTGAATTCCTTCAAATCAGGTTCCAGTATTGTAACCCCAAACTTAAAATAGAAAAACAAATTGTAAAAAATAGTCAAATTATCGAATAGTCCGATAATCTAATCCATCACACATCGTATAGAAAATCCCAGCGTTTTACTGTACCAATATCTGTTCAAGTTACTATAAAGATAACCCAGATAATTGTACCACGCGTTATTAATATCGTAAGCTCTGGTAGACCACCAGTAACCATAGTAGCCAATAAATAAGAATTTACCAGTGAAACGACGATAGCCGCCCGGAAGTGCTGTAAAACCGCTCTCATTAGTAGCGCCAAAATTGGGGCTTTCCCAATGTTCTGTTCCTGCTTCTTTTATTTTACCACCGGCGATAGGCACTCCTCCAAGATACTCTTCAAGTATCTCCCAATCTTTATAGGTAGGCACATGCCAGCCTGCGGGACAAATTTTACGACTATCGATTACAACATACCAGTTGTAAAGACGGCCATAAGCGTCAACATTATTTGGATCATTATTATAATTACAGTAGGCTCCGGTTTTTAGACTGCCCCATTCTGTACCATCAGTAATATTTGGTATTGAATCGCTATTGCGGTAATGTGTTACTTTAAGGTTTTCCACCATCCATACCTGTGTGCCTATAGTCACTGTATGGTATAAGTTACCGTCAATATCAGTAATAGTGCCAACGTCCTCTGCCATTTCGTCTGAAACTATTACTTCTTCTTCAGCTGCTTCTTCTTCAATTACTTCTTCTTCAGATTCTACAACTGTTTCTTCTTCGGTTTCTTCTTCCTCTGCTACTACCTCTTCTTCAGCTGTTACTTCTTCTTCGGCTTCTCTAACTATTTCTTCTTCAGTTTCTCCAGCTGTTTCTTCTGTAACTTCTTCTGTTGTCTCTTCTGATACCTCTTCCTCTGCTTCTTCTTCTACAGGCTCTTCAAATGATGCTGCCTCTGCCTTACAGCCTGCTAAGGAAAATACTACAACTATAGATATAATAAGTAGACATAAAAATATTTTTTTCAATTCCATGCCCTTCTTTCAAGTATATTATGATTCTAGATGAGCTCTAAATCAACTTCTTTCGTTGTATAGTAGAAGTCCAGTACCGGGTCTTCCAGGATACCGGGCACAAATCCAGAACCTTTTACCGGATGTACGCCAGGGCTTTCAATTATAATTGAAAGAAGATTTTCTTCCTTCAGGAAAGGTTCCGGCACATAAAAATCGTTTTGAGGCCCTACGGACTCATACTTGCCAAGAGGCTTACCATTGAGATACATGATACAGCGTTCGGTAACGTGATTGATCCGTACCTTCAAAGCGTAACTAATGCCTTCTTTCATTGCAAACTTGAATTTTCTTCTATACCAGACAAAATCTCCCAACTCCTCTGTCAATACATACTTATCTGCAGCCTTTGAGGTAGTCCAGTCTTCATCGTTGAAATCCGGTTTCTCATAGCCTTTATGTAAACCACCGGCTTCCTGTCTCAGCTTCAAATGGTCAACTTTTATTGAAAACTCTTTACCGCTCACTTTACCTTTGATTTCTATAGGCTTCATCACGCCGGAGAGTTTCTGAATCGGGCCTTCAGCCGGATGAGCTTTGGTATGATACGCATTTTCATAACGGATAGCCAGCGTATTGTCCCCTGATTGGACCAGAGAAGTTATATTCCTGTCGGGATTACCGATTCCACGCCATGCAAACTTTTCATTTATATAAACATAGAAGCGGTCCATATTGTTCGTCTCTATCTTAACCGAACAATCTTCAGGTTTTCCTTCAATTTTAAAGGATTGGCGGTACCAGGTGTAGCCATGCTTGAGGAAACCGGCCTGCTCCAAAGAATTAGGAAGAGAAATGCTGCTCCAATTCTTATCGTCAAAACTCTTCTTGATCTCTTCACGGTCGGCCATAAATTTCGGATCGGAACTCCACCTGACAGTTACATTATCTTTTATTTCATTATCAATATTCACGAAGTATGATTTTGTTTTTTCATCTTTCCGAACAGCTGTCTTTTCCCCGTTTACTTTCATCTCGGAAAGTTTCAGTGCGCTAAAGATACGCATTTTCTGGTTCTTTCCTTCAGCCAGATCGGCTTTTATCTTAATGGAATTACCGGTAATCGTAATATCTTTAATGAAATGATAATCGGCAATGATAACATTACCCTCTTTATCCCACAATCTTTTAGTCATTGCATCGTCGAGAAACACCAGATAAAGATTACCCATCTGAGCAATTTGGACACCGCTGCTGCTGTATTCAAGACTGAAGCCATCGGAAGTCTTTTCCACCTGTAGCTTGCCTTCCAGAACATTGGGAATCAAATCCTTTTCACTTTTAAGAATAGTTTCGCCTTTTAATGTATCCGGGCTATTGAAAAATATAAATTCTGAACCGCCTATATTCTTCTTTAAAAGGACTTCGGAAGTTGACTGTTTCACTATCACTTTACCATCGGCAAGGGAAATATCAACCGGGAAAAGGTAGGAAGAATGGGAAACCATATTGAGGGTCCCTTTAGCCGGAATAGTGCGGTTCTCATTATCCAACGGCGAGGTGTATTCGATACCCATCGAATAATTTGAGTCGCTGATATTCCTGACCATCACAAACCCGCCCTTCTGCCCGGACTTCTGTAGAACTTTAACATTCTCAAAGGTACCTTCAAATCCGGGCTTGAGATTTGCCGATTTTGATCCCACCAGAGAAACCCCTTCTCCGCCCTTAACTATCTTTGCCGCTCCCTCTTTTTTATCAGAATCAAATAAAATGTCTTTGAAAGAATTTATGAACTGGGAAGTATTTCTCGCCAGATGGAATTTGTCGCAAATATCACCCCATTCGCGGACAGGTGAAACACCAAAGTCGTAAGTTGTACAGGAACCTATTCCCCTGTCACCCCTGCAATTCCAGTATGGGAATGTGGTTCCTCCGACAAACAGAAAATGATTCAGCACGGATGCGCCTTCCGCCAGAACAGTTCTCAGAATAGCCCTGGTTACATCTGTCGGGACATCATAACGAGGCTGGCCAAATTGCGCAAACCAGCCTGTCTCAAGTTCCATAATCATCAAAGGCTTGCCCTTTTGTTCCTCCGTAGATGCTTTTATAGCTCTGTCAAAATCATTGAATTCCCAGAGCCATATCCAGGGAATGTTAGGATAATAAGTCCTTGCCTCTATGATTTCTGTTTTTCTTACGAAGCTGCCTTCAACGGTAAAAGCGGGAACATCGATCCCCTCTTTCCTTGCCATTTCCAATAGCTTCATATGATACTCCAGGGCATTATCTCTGTATCTTTTTATACCGGTAAAAGCAATAAGGTGGTCATATTCGTTTTCTATCTGGAAAAGGACAACCTTTCCGCCATTAGTAATCAAGTGGGGTTTAAGTACTTTTGCAATATTTTTATAGTATCCCTTTACCAGTTTTAAAAAGACAGGATCGTTCTCCCTTAAATTCACATTTTTGGGAAGCAGCCAGTCCGGAAATCCGCCGAAGTCCCATTCGGCACAGATATATGGGCCTGGTTTAATGATCACGTACATTCCCAGTTTGGAAGCAATTTTAATATATTTATCCAGATCCCTGTCACCGTCCCAGCGGAATTCTCCCTCTTTTTCTTCATGGAAATTCCAGGGAATATAGGTGACAACCGTATTCAATCCGGCCTGCTTCATTTTTATAAAGCGGTCCTCCCAGAGTTCATGGGGAACACGAAAATAATGGAATTCACCGCCATATAAAAATTCGCGCTTTCCATTGATAATCATACTTTTTCCGTCAAAACTAATAATATCCTTCTTCTCCATTCGATTTAACTCCCTAATAAATAGAATTTATTTAAAATATATTGTGATTTCAGACACTTTTCTTTCCCGTATAAGATAAGAATACGGCTCGGTAACAAAATCATTAAACTCTACAATTTTTCCGTCATTCAATTTTATTTCATACTTTGATGGTTTAACCCCGGTATCGCCGAACGTGTTCTTATTTGAAGTATTTATATAAGTAACCGGAATCTTTCCATGGAGCATGAATTTCAATGTGCCTTTCTTTAAGGTTTCTTCTTTCAATACTCCTTCAGGAGAATAATATCTGATTATTTCATCCTTTTTTAAGAAATATTCCTTCTTCAGAACCGGTTTAACCTGAAAGCAAAGCTTACTATCTTTATCTACAAAGTACGTTTTATTACCAACAAACATAAGGATCCACATATGTACAAATTCCGCCGTAGAACCGGACAAACGGGCATAAAAACCATTGCCATGAATGCCTTTATCGGGATGGACGCTGCTTGCTATAAACGAAGAATTTTCGAATATACTTCTTCCATAGACTTCCGGTTTTAAGTACGGTACCAGCGCGTTTTCAATATTCTCAAAATAGTCTTCATAAAGCCCGGATTTTATCAATTCCAAAAGATACTTATATTCCATATGCATCCAGATAGACTGGTTCTCCAGCCATCCAGGCGTAAAAGTCCTCGCTCTTCCTATATCCAACGGTTCTTTTTCCAGTGATTCGTTGACAAAGAACATCTTCAACTTCTTATCATAGAGATTGCTCTTCATCACAGCCTGATGGATTTTGGCTGCCTTATTCTTTTCTACTTTTAAAGCGTGGACCTGGCCTTCTAAGAAATGGGGAAGAGGACGGCTCTTAAATTCTTTGACTTTTATACAGGGCAAGCCTTTTCCGTTCAGCTTTTCTTTACCATCAGGCCCTTTGATTACAATATATTTTACCGGAATATTTGCATAATAAGTGTGGTAAAGCCCTGTTTTTTTATCCAGACTGTTCTTTATAGCCTCGTCTATTCTATTGAGAGCAATATTTAAAAAGTGAACGATCTTATCGCAAGACATCTTCACCATATTACCGCTGATGCCCAATCTTGTTTTTACTCTGAAATCTTCTTTCAGTGTAGTTAACCTGTCCCAAATAGTATAAGGTGCAGTTCCTTTTTTCAAAGCTCCTTCAATCTCTTTTTCTGAGCTCTTTAAGAAATTCTCTACTTCTTCCGGAATCTCAAATAAAAAACCTTTTTCAAGGTCCAGTTCTTTAATCGTATTAAGCAGCATTTGAATTAGATACTTTACTTCAAATGTTTCATTGACTGAAGACCCAAACATACCGGGTAATCCATTAAGCGCGTCATACCAGCCCGGTTTATCCGATTCCATTTCAATTCCGCTTCCATCCGGACCGATCGAATTGACCTTGTTAAGAGTAAGAATTAAAAGCTTTGTCAGAAGATTGGTTTTATACGCAGGACCTTTTCCATTACCGGTCCTTGAAATATTTTTATCCGATTTTCTGGAAGAAATAATTTTGCTCTTTTCATCGTCCTGCTTTACAGCACCCATCTGGATAGGCTGCCCTTCCCAGACTACATACTTATCCTCTCTGGCCTGGACATATTTAGCGTTGTCATAAAATGTAAACTCCTTGTTATCGACAAAAAGCTCCTTTTTTCTGTCAGGATAAATGGAAAGATAATTTTCTATTAAATCTAAATTATAAAGCCAATGGTCACACCAAAAACCATCGCTATGCTCGGAGTTTCTAACCGCTTCGGACTCGTCAATGATCTTTGATAAAAATTCCTGTTCCGAAATCTTTGGTTTTAAAGGGACATTCCAGTACCATTGGATTAATTCTCCCGGTGTAAACTCCCTTTCAAAGAATTTTTTAGTTTCCTCATCAATGCTGCGGCCAATAATTTCACATAGAGTTTTATCACTGCCTTTAAAAATATAAGCCAATTTCTTGACAGCAAGAGGATTGAATCCATCTATTTGAATTAGATTTAAGAAGTTAACAATGTTGGTCGTCTGTGTATCCGGATTAAAGAAGACATCACTTCTCCGGTTCTGATTAACATCCCGATAATTGCCATCTCCCTGAGAATAAGGAGTGGCAGCAATAACATACTGGTTGTAATCCCTCTCAAGATCACCATGTCTTCGGGAGTATATGTGAAAGACCGATTTCTTTTTTTCACCGAGAGTAATCGGAAGACCGCCCCTTAAAACATTATCTAAAAAGTTTTGTCCCGCATATTTATTGAATTCCCGGCTTGCCGACAATGTAAGAGAATTCGACATAATAGATTCAACCAATACTTCACTACCTTTCATTTGTCTATCGAAGAACTTCGAGTCCATTATTTTCTTTGAAGTTGGCTCGACGTCCTTAATCGAATCGACAGTTCCGCAAACAAAGCAGTATTCAGCCGTCTCTCCGCATGACAATTCTTTTTTATCGAATCCCATTGCACAGGGAAGTTTTCCTTCTGTGATTTCCGCCTTTAAATCGTATTTATAATTATCCTGGTTAACAAATTCCATCGGTACCGATAGATCCTCTCTTACTCCAAAAATAAGTGAAGGATCCACGCAGGGCCGCATCAATTTAGTCATCCCCTTTTCAATCGAATAATAAACAACCATATGCCCTTTTTTCACTTTTATGATAAAGGGGGAATCTTCCTGCATTGTCTTAACATGGAGATAAGGGATTTTGTTTTCCATATTCTCAACTATACCGAAAGATTTTACCAGATAACGCATCTTCTTTAAGTTGTTATCGTCCATCCCGTAAGGAATGACGCATGCCAAACCGTCCAGCATTTCAAAACTAACTCTTTTTTTAGAAATATTCTTGATCTCCACTTTTCTTATTAAAGCAGGAAAATGCTCATTTACGGTATTGCAATATTTAACCGTAATAGAAAGACCCAGCTTTTCATTAATTTCCTCAAAAGATAATGAATAAGGAGTGATGATCATATTTTGCTTAAGGATATAGCTTTCCCTTAAATCCGGCGTTTTGAAAACTTCATACACATCCATTTTATTGTTAACTGAGGTTTTTATAAATGTCCTGAATCCCTGTGTGCCGACTAATTGATACGCAAAGTTTGCCGGGAGGAACTCTAACGCTGAATGTTCTTTATTTTCTACTCCGAAACTACAGATTCCTTGATTTCTGTTTACATAAAAAGTCCACATTGGTATTCCACTAACACCTGCAATACCAGGTAAAAAACTTGAAAATGCTTTTGCAAGGTTATAATTCTCAATGATAAATTCATTATTCTGTCCAATCTTGTATTTTGGTTCCTTTTTTATTTTGCCACCCACCTCTCCTGGTAATAATAAATAGCATAAATTATAAAGAATAATAAAAAAATACGCAAAGATAGATGAACTGATTTTAACCACTTTTTACACAATCTAACGTTATATAAAATCGACAGCCTTATTATTTTACAAGCTCATAAACCCTTACATAGTCGATTTCCATGCGGACCGGAAAGATATCATTATCAATACCGTGCTGACCACCCCAGTTTCCTCCAATCGCAAGGTTGATTATTAAATAGCACTTGTAATCAAAGGGCCATTGTGAAAAGCCTTCATTCTCATTCTCATAGGTCATAAACTTTTGATCATCCACATAAAAATCCAGCCTGTCTGGAAACCATTCAAGCACATAATCATGGAACTGGCTATCAGAATCATCAACACCAATTATTGCGGTTTTCTGGGTATTCGATGGCCAGTTAT
>Ga0299912_10005465_pt1 | contig 10440 bp, 9 predicted proteins | sample RVTome_2_FD_207667 | JGI IMG/M metagenome (GOLD analysis project Ga0299912, IMG submission 207667) | Soil microbial communities from uranium-contaminated site in the Upper Colorado River Basin, Wyoming, United States - RVT95D214 (version 2) ... | reverse complement strand
GTATAAGTAAAGTTAGCTATCTTCGTCGTAGGGTCTTTCTCTTTCCACCACCCTGACCTTTACCTTTGGGAGCAGGAGCAATCTGGTCTCCGTTCAGCCATCTCGCTATACTGTTGATTTGCTCTGACTCTGTTTTCTTCACTTCCTTTATGTCCAGTCCAGGATTGCTATACTTCAGTATCTCGTATTTCACCGTCCCGAGCAGACTGAAAAGGGTATTCTCGTCCTCAGTTGATAGTGGCTGGAAGATTTTGTGGACAAACTCCAAGACTGCCACATGTGCCTGTTTAACAGCAGCATTCCCTTTGCTGGTGGGAGTCACTTTCACTACCCTGCGGTCAACCCTGTCTCTCGTCCTTTTGACCAGACCAACTTTTACCATGCGGTCGACTATCATAGTGATGCTGTTCGTGCTACGTATCAACCACCGAGCGATGTCAGTTATCCTTGCAGAACCACCTGCGTAATTTAGAACTATAAGGACTGAGTACTGCTCCACACTAAGCCCGTATTCCCCACATATTTGGTCCTGACACTGCCTGAGCAGGTTATCGGTTTGGTATATCTGGCGCCACGATTTCAAAACTGCCACTGAAGGTCGAACGTTTGCCATCATATCTAACCTCCCCCGATTATTTCATGGGAACTCTGCTGGTTTGTCTCGCTTGTATTATTATATTACACAAAACTGCTGTTTATCTACAACTTGCCCCCTTCTGTCTTATTTCCCCAAAAGTGAGGAGGCATTCAGGCTAGGCTTATCTGATATTGAATTGTTTAGGTGCAGTTATCTAGTGTCCGTCATCACACAAAGCCAAAACGTTTAGCCGGCTGGCAGCCAGTTCTATGATAAATAACATGAGGGCTACGTGGTGGTGCCCTTATTGCAGGATTGCCAGATCTATTTACCTATGCGAAATACCTTGGTCCCGCACCTCGGGCATACGCCTTGAGTCGCAGGGCGTTTGTTTTTCATTTTGATAGCCTTTGGATTCTTGATCTCAACCTTTTTTCTGCATTTCATGCAATATGCCTGCATTTGGACCTCCTTGCGCTTAAGATTTGTTTCTGAGAATAACATCAAGATAATGACTAGTCAATAGCTTCTCTACACAAAACATCGTTTTGTGACCTAGTAAACAGGGACGCCATGCTTTTAAGATTTACTACCTTGTTCCAGTTCCACGTTCTAACTTCTACGGCTCTATGCTTCTACTCGGAACTGTAGCCAAAACAAAGCTAGCACTTGAAACTTAGAATCACCGTAGAAGTAAGTGAGGGAGAAGGACGTAGAAGTAGGTATAGAGGTAGAACTAGAATTCATAGAAGTAGCAGCAGTGGTAGAAATAGAACTAGCTATAGAAGTTGAAACATAAGCATTACCAATTCGAGTGGATGCCAAACTGGATATAGTCGAAACTGAAGCAGAACTAGGAACTAAATCTCGAATACACAATATGGCTGAATGTGCAGCATCAGAGTGCTCGGTGAGGCTATCCGTTGCCCAGTCGCCATGAGCAAATGTGCTAGAATTGGGGCAGTGAGTGACCGATGGAAGAAAAGCTAAGGTATATTCTGACTACGGTAAGTGAATGGCTGAAGTTCGCCGAGGCAAAGAATGGGGCCCTTTTGGTAGCTGACACTGCTATTCTGTTTGGTGTCTTCACTGTACTGAACAGATCGACTGTCCAAAGAGTTTTTATTTACTTGGCCGTCATTCTCGTAATCGTTTCGGCAATTAGTAGCCTTGTGTCATTTATTCCGCAACTCAAAGTGTTCTCGTTTACGTCCAAGAAAAGGGCGGGCAAAAAGGCCAGTTTGGTGTTTTACGGTCATATAGCCGAATACGAGCCGCAAAGCTACATTGAGGCGTTACACGCAGAATCCGGTACTGAGCCAGCGGTGATCGCGCCAATGGAAGTGGATTATGCCCAACAAATCATTACAAATTCACGAATCGCCGTCAGAAAATATCGCTGTTTCAACGTAGGTCTCTGTCTAACTGTCTTGGCACTGTTATTCTTGCTTGTGGCGAGTCTGATATCCATCGTGGCACTTTAGATAGATTGTAGACACGAATGATTGCTGACGAACAGATGCCAGTGCGTTTCCTTGAAGTCATAAAAGAGCAAGTGTCCATTTATGATAAAGGGAGCTCGATTCAGGTGACAAACACCATCCCGGATACGTCCTACATTCCGATTCAAGACCCTTCTCATTGGCTGAGAATACCCAATGTCATATGTGTCTACGTTGACATGATGGGTTCCACGAGGCTTAGTGCTGAAGCACAAGACAGAAGCACTGCAGGCGCATACCAACTCTTTACTGGAACCGCAGTCAGATTATTCAGTGCGTTTGGATCTCCTTACATCGATGTGAGAGGAGATGGCGTCTTTGCGCTCTTCAATCAAGACCAACCCTATACGGCACTGGCAGCGGCAGTAACTTTCAAGACTTTTGCAAAAGAGGTATGTGTGCCAAATATTAAAGATAAGACCGCAGTGGAAGTAGGCTCACATATTGGTATTGACCAAAAGACGGTCTTGGTAAGGAAAATCGGGCTCAAGAGATACGGCAGCCGGACCGATAGACAAAATGAGGTTTGGGCTGGCAAGCCTGTCAACATGGCGGCTAAGCTAGCTTCCTTATCCGACAATGAGGAACTACTCGCTTCGAGCCGATTCTTCTCAAATCTAAAAGATGAACATGTCCTCCTTTCTTGTGGGTGTCCTGGCGGGACAAAAGCAAGCCTCTGGAGTGAGAGAGATTTGAGCCAAGACAAGAGATTTGACTTTCAGGTTGCATACTGTCTCAAGACTAATTGGTGCAGGATACACGGCCGAGAGTATTGCGAAGCAATCCTTGCACTCGATTAGTAGATGGCCTTCCAGAGGCACGATAATTAGGGCTTGCCTCATTTGCTGATATTGGCAGCAGAGCAACTTTTTGACGATTTGTGACATAATCATTGCTGGGCGGTCAATTCCTCTTTGGCTGATAGGCGGCCTCAGATATCAGTAGAGTATTATGAACGATCGCCAGAAACTAGCCTATGTAGCTCTACTTACCCTATTGAGGGTCTCGCGAATATCGAATAGCAGGTCGCTACCAGGATAGAACTCATCCCGCCTGAGTTTCTCGTGTCCCAAAGCTATCGCGTACTCAACGAAGGCAATCTCGCGCGTCATCTCCTGAAATTGCTTACCATCGATACCACCCTCTCGAGCTGACCTAGCTATTTGGGGATGATCTAGATTTATGACAATAGTTCTAATTTCACTTTCGTAGTGTGACCGCGGTGATTGTTCTTCTTCATGTCGATAATCGACGTGAAACGTAGATTGCATCTGCCTTCGCTCAGATACTTTGCCACGACTGCCTGTCTCCTTGCCGGCCAAAATGGAGAGCCCAGGGCGTTCTTCCTCTCCCAGCCCTGGAGCTTCCCCTCTCGTACCATCGCCATGCTCAGGCCCCCCTAGCCGATAGTCCGTCTGCTCTGTCCCTAAGCCAGGTACAAGGTCTTCAATGACCTCCCGCTCACGCGATTGAGCTAGCCGTCGTATCCTCTCTAATTCTATCTGCAGGCTACGAAAATCATTGTTCAGTAGGTTCTCGAGATTGCGTGCCTGTTTTGCCAGCCGTTTTGCTTCTTCACTTGTTCTTCGCTCCCTTTCCTCCTCTACCAACTCTCGAGCCATCTTATGCAAGCACTCATCTATCCAGCCTAACAAAGTTACCACTGAGGGATTTGAAAGATTCAATGTCATATTTCGGGTGTTATCAAAGGGTGGGATTTTCTCTCTGTCATACTTCTCCTCCAAAATTGGCACTTCCACTTCACCGAAAATTCGCTTGGTGATATCCCCTTCAAGAGTACCTGACGTCGTATCATGCCATATTCCTTTTGAAAGTATGTCTATGCCAGCGCGTTCCTTATCTAGAGGGATTGGTGATACCTTTATGACCAACTCTATATCGCCGATTGTCCTTGCCACATCGGGGTTAGGTCTAAACATTTGACTTTGACTGTGATAGGGCTCCCGATATTCACAGATATGATTATTTATAGCTACGCTACGATTATGCAATTGCCTGCCAAGATGCCTCTCCACATAAGCTATAGTGGCTGGCAACTCAATATTTCTTACATTAAGTTCTGAGATTATGACTCTGGTTCCATCCTCTTGGGTTGTAGGCTGATCTACGACAATGTCTCTAACAGGAAATGGTTCTCCCGATTTGGATGAGTCAATGTCCTTACGACTTAGTTCAACTACGTTGAGGACATTACCTTGGGATGTCTCTACTCTCAGTACATCAGCAACGCCAAAAGCAGCGCACTTGCCAGTTCCGTATCTGCCCCTAACACTTTTACCCTTGAGCCGCTGGATGTTTTCGGCATGCATCTGAAAGAAATTCCGCAACCCCTCCCTAGACATACCACAACCATCGTCGGAGATAACTATTCTCTGTCTAGAGATCTTCGCCTCCACATTAACAGGCTTATTTGGCTTTGGATTATCCACCGAATTGGAGATATATTCCCAGACTACCTTGGGTACCGTATTAAAATAGGCAGAGTTCTGAAGGAAGTCTCGTGCAACATGGCTTGTTACTTGAATAGGTTCACTCATTTTTGACCTCCAATTCCTTGAATCCCTGCTCTCTAAGATTAGTCAAAACCAGGCGGAGTTGTGGATCAAGCACAGCAGCATTCGCCAGAGCTAATATCCGCTCTCTCCGATCCCGCGCCGTAAAATAGCTGTTAACCCGAACGAGACCCTCCACTTCAAGAACTGATACTTCGCGTCTTCTACCGCTAATCGTCTTACCAAAAGCTGATGTTTTCTTGGCGCGGTCGATTTCTCGATGAAGTTCGTCTATTAGACTTTGATTGTTTCCCCCATCAGACGCAGTAAGACACCAAGACAAACCGTGAGGTGTTAGCATCCAGCCGTCCCGAATACTGCCAAGAACTCGCCTGTCTGGTAATGCTAACTCGTTTTTGAGACTTATCCTGACGGACTCGAGATTAATTTGGTCTGGATACTTCTTCCAGCAGAATCTCCTGGGAGATAGTTTCGCTGCTTTCATGGCTACATCCTCTACATGTATATGACGGAGAGCTCCACCCAATTGGTATACGGCCATTGTGACAATGTCCCTATTAGTGTAGTCTCGTCTTCTTAGATCAGCAGATTTGTTCATTGCTCACACCTTTGTTATCGTAGCCTCTCGTGTCCAAGTATTGAACTCTATTCTCACCCTATCTCGCGGCATCAATCCCAAACTCTCCACTGCCTCCGAAAGGTCTCTAATGAAACCACTACCGACCACTAAGACCCCATTGGTGATGCCATTGATAATAAGCGTCCAAGTCCCTTGCATAGAGGCTGCAGGACCACAGGTAAGTACGCCACCATAGATCATCCAAGTCCCAATATTTGTTTCGAACTCTATTACACCATCAGAGCGCGGCCTTATACTGGCATTAGCAGGCACTCTCGTTATATTAGACTTAGCCTGTTCAACGTCTTCCATATTGTACCGGCTTTCAAGCAGTGTATAGAGTCCAAATGCCACCTTCTGTATGATTGGAGAATAACGAAGGGCACCAGTAAGCGATGCTTCCGAGAAACCCGCACCAAGTATTTTCGTGTGCAGTAACTCAAATGATACAACGGGTCCCTCACTTTGTACAGTCTTCACGAAGATCGACTCTGGCCCGGTGAGGCTAGGTCTTCTAGCTGGCCGCCTATTTAACCTGACAAATCCATCAGCCAAAAGGAAATCTCCTGCATGTTCTAAGACCTTCACTAGTACATCAGATGGCGGGGCTGCAAATTGAAGACGGCTCAAGTGCCTCGTTAGAGCTTGGCGCAAATTGGACGGAGATACGGCACCACAGTACGTTACTACCTTTGTGGCAACGTCTTCGGCCACACATTTATGGCCTTTTCTCATCCACCACCCGGGACATATCTCGGTAAATCCATCTAGACATAGGATTTGCTCAACGTCAGTTTCTGAGACGTTCTCATTTACTAGAGAAACCATTCTTACCGCACCACAGTTTCGGCAGAATCTTCGCGCCTCGTCAAGAATGGGTCTTCTAGCCAGAAGAATGTGTTGAGGGATGTGAGGTTCACGCATACGGTCGAATTCCTTTGGCAAAGTGAATGGAGCAAAATCCGTAATCCGGCTGACTGCAACGAGTAGATCGGCTGATGCCTTTTCTTTAAGGAAGCCAATGTCAATCAATCGCTGAATCCATGAATCTACAGTTGCATCTTCACCCAGGTGTCGGATCAGGACAATACCTGCGATTGAGTACAACAGTGGTGACCGTGCAACCCTCCTGGCAAGTTTACTGCGCATCCTTGATTCTATTTGCCGGACCCTCTCTCGGGTGACATAAAGATGTTTCCCGATAGCCTGAAGCGTAAGGAGTTTGCGTACACCAAATCTAGCGGTCAATATGAAGCGCTCTCTGTCATCCAGATGTCGGACCAACTCGTTGATCTCATAGTCTATGTTTTCGTGGACTAGCAACTTATAGAGTGAATCGACAGCTTGTTTCATTGCCTGGCTCTGAGCGTGTATTCCTTCCTTTCGTTCGCGACCAATAATCTGGGCGCGACGTTCCTCGATGACTTGTTTCAGTTGTGCAAGCGTTCGGGGTCTGTCACCAACAGCCTTCTGCAGTCTCCGCTGAGTGTGTTGGGGCAACGGAACTTCATCCAGAGGTATATAATCCTGAAAAGCATAGCAAAGCCTAGTAGCCAAATCTACTAACCCCTCAGACAAAGGACATATGTCGCAAACTGTCCACAGAAATGTGTTTAGCTTCCATCTGATCTCTTCAAGCGCACTAATCTCAAGACCACAAGTGCTAGTGAGATTGCATTCATCATAGTCAGCTAATTGCGCCAGGTTCTGTATGCCGGCAGCACTCAGCCCTTTGGATACCGTTGCGCTCAGGCCGAGTCGTGCGATGCTGATTGCATTCAAATTCGTGCTTCGGGCTCTAGCTCGGTTGACCAGGACTAGCCCAGCAAGTTTCTTGCCACTTCCTGCTGCATATAAGTGCCGATTGCCCACGCGCGCCAGATATGTCAAGTAAGAATCTAGCTTCTTCTCGATGCCCGTGATGGTTGTTATATGAAGCTCCGAGATATTGAAGAAGCCATATTTAATGCAGTTAACAAGCTCTTCTATAGTATTGATGTTGAACACACCAAGCTCGCTCGATTCTTGCTCACTTAGACCTAGTACTTGTATGCTGAAGTCATCTAGTGGAGTGTCTTGGTCCTCAAGGTTCTCCAACAGTGATGTTTCGACCTTACTGTCGCCCACACCTATGGCCTCTGAGTCTCTATTATCGTCGCTCGCCAGATCCGTGAGGTATGAATTCAGTTTCTTCTTGATCTCCTGTAGGGTGGTTACTCCCAGGCCATCAATATTGAGGAGATCATACTCAGTAGAGGTAGCTAGTCGCTGTATGGTACTGATGCCGGCCGCCTCTAGTCTCTTGGATGCTCGTACCCCTAGATACAATGGCCACACATCCATTTCACTCAGATTAAGGCCTCGGTCTGCAATGCGTGCAAGCAATAGTGCATCACCTATCCCGGAACGGCATTCCTCAAGCCTACTTCTATTCTGGAATGAAACCACGGTGGGCAGAAACGATTTCTGGGCCATCTGCTTACGAGTGTCTGTAGTCTTCAAATCCCGACCCTTGCCGTTCACCAAATCCACCAAGCATGAGTTTAGCTTCTTCTTGATCTCCCGCACGGTGGTCACTCCCAGACCCTCAATACCTAGAAGGTCGTTCTCAGTGCAAGTGATTAACTGCTGTATGGTGCCAATACCTGCAGCTCTCAGTCTCTTGGATGCTCGTACGTTCAGACGCAGTTGTGCTACATCGACTATCAAGCCTGCATCAAGGCCGTGTTCTTCGATTTGCGCTAGTAGCAGGTGGTCTCCCAAGCCAGGCCTATGCCTTTGTCCCGCGCTCCGATATCCCAGTGACGCATTGGATGCATGTTCAGTGGGAGATCCACGTATGACAGCCCGGCTATCTTCCATAGATTTAGATTGTGAAGACGAATGCTTGGAAAGAGATCTAACGATCCTACTTACTATTGACAACCAGTACCCCTTGGAGACTACTCCACCTTGCAAGCGCAACAGAATCACTTATGAAAGGAGACCGGGCGCACAGGTCATAGCCTGAAACCCGTGTTTCTTCTGTTGTTCTGAAAACTCTGCTCTGCATGTCGAAGCGCACTGCGAATTTCTCTGAATATCTTGGCAATCTGTTCATCACTGTACTCATAGCTTCGCCGATTGGAACATTGCCCGAGTAGCCTCAACGATTGGAGTACACGTTCCGTGCGTCTTTCTGCTATTCTTCTGAAGGCCTCTGCTTTTGCACGTTTCTTCTTGCGAATTAGATCTTCAGCTGCTGTGTCCATTTCACAAATATCATAACATACATGACTTTTATCATCAAGATGCCATGCATTATTTGCCAAAAAATGTACATTATCTGCGCATCTGTGGGGCACCCTGTAATTGTCAAAGAGCTGCTGCTTTGTGCTAATCACATATCGAGTAGAACACCTATGTTTTCCAACCACGCGGCGCGGACTAGGTCTACTACAGATCAGACATTACGTCCCCTCAAGACCAACTGACAAAGTGGTTAACTCTCGAAAAGGGATTGCACAAAACTCGGTTTTGTTCAACAATCGCTCAGTTTGTTCAAAGCAAGCCTTCATGACAGTAGTTCAGAGCACGACTGCGAGCCAATAGCTCAAAACGGCATTACGGTGTGATAAAAATCGAAGTCAGGCCAACAGTCTTTGAGGGTCTTCCCTATTCGTATGATTTTGTCCTTGAAATACTCGGGGACAGCCTGCAGCCATCTATCGAAGCTGAAGTCTACTGAGCCCGGGTTCCAATCAGTGAGATCAACGGGGGGAGAAGCAAATCCCTGTCCGAGGAAGCACAAGGCATCCCAGCTCTCTGCCGATTTTTCAAATAGGGGGCATAGCCTCTCAGCAACGATGGTGTTCTTTTGCCTATCGCTGGGCTCCTCAGCTTCCTTTGCCTCCCGAATGCCACTTTGCGCATAATGTTGAAACTTTGGGGCGTAACTTCTCCAGGGAGCATAGGGAGGATTGTTGCCCCAGAGTTTAGACATGCGACGTAGAAGAGTCAGTGCTGCCATCTCGCAACAAGACTCGACAAACCAGTTTGTTCGCCTTGGGTCAGCGAAGATGTGACATAGCTCATGTCCGAGTTGGTAAACAAGCTGGGCGTAATAGCGATTCTTCACTGACAGATAGACCCTATATCGGGTGGTATCTGACGTCGAGTCTGTAAGGGGACCCTGCGTTCGGTACAGGATGCTAACTCGACGTACTCCCGCCGGAGGTAACACCGAAAATGGGATACTGAACTCTTCTACGGCAGAGTGGACCACCAAGCAAAGGTCTCGATTGACACGGAAGTCGTCGGACAAACTAACATCGACGCCAAACGCAAACTGTCTGGATTCATCGACGCCCATGTAGCTTATCCTTATACAAATATACCACCTTCTGGCGGTTTGTCCATCTAAGTAACCCTCGCCGTGATGAATGAATCGTGATAAGATTCAGGCGGCTTGATATAACCGTTTGTTCCGAGGTAGCGAAATGGGCAACGAAAACGGAGATCAGCTAGTCGAGACCCTGTGGAATCGGATTGAGCTGGGCATCAGGAAATTGATGCCCAAAGCTGACCAGATAGACCTATTCCGAACAAAAGCACTCATAAAGCGTACCCTGAAGCACATTGCGATACACCGAGATTCGTATTCTTTGGACGTGGCCGACAAATACCTAGACGCCGGAGAAGCAGACTATAGAGCAGCGTCGTTGCTATTTGAATGCAAGGAATTCGCTCTGACCGTTTATCACATCCAGCAAGCAATTGAAAAGGCCATGAAATCTTTCTGCCTGTCGATCGGTGACGTAAGCGTCGAGGAACTGTCTACAACTCATCGAACTCCACTCCCGCTGCTCAAGATTATTGAAGAGAAGCCCGGCAGCGAGATGATTAGCGTACTGAACTCAATTGGCAATCAAGATTACAGGGTAACCGTCCGGCAGGTGAAGAGACTAGTGAACAGCGACCAACAACGACTGGCCAATCTGCCCCTGAACTCATCTACTCGTGCACTCGACATAGAGACATTGATCAGAGTTGCTGACGCAGTTTTCACAACGCATCCATCATTAGAGCAGAAGGAAGACGAAGTCAAGGCCGTTTTTGCAGAATGCCTACCTGAGTACAAGGAGTCGATCGTTGCGTATTCCTCGGTCAAATCTGGTCAGGCGGCAGGTCAGTGTTACATACTGGGGGTTTTAACCTTCCCTCACGAAA
>Ga0299912_10005463_pt1 | contig 10442 bp, 8 predicted proteins | sample RVTome_2_FD_207667 | JGI IMG/M metagenome (GOLD analysis project Ga0299912, IMG submission 207667) | Soil microbial communities from uranium-contaminated site in the Upper Colorado River Basin, Wyoming, United States - RVT95D214 (version 2) ... | reverse complement strand
CATCATATTGAGAACCATATCGATGTCGAACGAAGTCCCGTTGACGAGCAGGGAATTCAGCGTCACTTTATTCGCACCAACGTTCGTAACTGTCACATAGACACGGTCCAAACTCCCGGAACAATTGGTCAAACTCGAATCCGTGGAAATCGACAGGGACACTTCTGGAGACACCTTTGCAGTCACGGTTATGTTCGACTCCGATCCGCCAGCGGTAGCTCCAAGGTTACAGACAGTTGTTTCGTTCAGGCGGATTTGCGGGCCCACGTTCACGACGAAAGTCCCAACTTCTTGGATACCCAGCGTGGCGGAGGCCACATAACGCGTGCCATCTGCATTGTACTTGTAGAAGGTGCCCTGGCCCATCGAGAACCCAGTGCCATTTAGCGACACGCTCTCCAACGTCACGAGATCGTCACCCACGTTCTTAACTATGTAACTAACCGTCTCATTCGCATTGGCCACGACCCCGTAATCATCAGCATCGGGCGCGTTCCTGTCACCCAGGAGCTGGATCTGCGGATCTGTGTCGATGACCTTGATGACACCGGCATCGGTTGCAATTATTTTTCCGTAGGAACCAGTGGTAATGGCAGTGACGAAGATGGACACGTCTGAATTGGGGACTAACTCACCTACCTCACTTAAGGAGCAATTGATCTTCTTCGTCTCACCAGGTGAGAGCAGGTAGCCACCATAATTTGTAGCAAACTCCACACTCTTGCATTTGGATAAATAGTCGGGGTCATCGAAAGTCCCGTTACAGAGAAAGACTCCTTGCAACGCTAATTGCTCGGTTCCGGTATTCTTGACAACGATCTCAACCGATTTATTGTCCCAGGCTACGGTTTGTGAGGGGATGACGGGAATGTATCCGCGGTTTGTCGGTTGGTCGATCTTAGCAATACCCTCGGCGAGAGTGGTGTAATTCTCGGGAAGAATTGATATTTTCCGATTGAGCGTGTTGTTCGCTAATGTGATTGTGTCCGATGCCCCTTCAATAGTATTAACCGTTATCGTAAGGGGTTTGAGTATCCTTTCTAGCAAAGTCGCATTGCAGGCCATTACCACGGATTTCTCTGGAAGAACTAACTGTGATCCCGATTTTGGTTGAAAATCCACCGCAGATCCGTCCACGAGGACTTCATTAATCAAGACGGGGACCGATCCGGTGTTTTCAATGGTTAAATCGATGGTTTCGTGAGCTAACCACACGGAACGAGATCGGTCGATTTTCATTTGAGGGGTCGGCATCATTTTAATTACGGATTCTGAAGACTCCTTGGTAAAATCGAATTCCTGCCCGTCTTGCCCAATCCCAAGCAGCGTAGGAGTTACCGTTACTACTCGGCCTTCGACCAAATCCTGTCCCGCATCGAACCAAGCAGTCACGGTTTCCCCGGGGGCAAACGTTTCAGTGCCGGATGACGAGACAGTTTCTAAGTTGGACAAGGTGAATTTTGTTCCATTATCAGTTTCGCTGTCGAGGGTAATGTTTCCAAGTGACAAGGGATGGAGGCCCGTGTTAGTAACGTCTACGGTGCCGGAACCGTTGGAGTAGACTTCTGGAGCACTGACATTTACGTTGCAATCGAGCGCTGTATAATCCATTTTAAATATCTTAACGATACGGTTAGAGGAGAAATAGGCTGGTGTAAACGCTTTGAAAGAGTATTCTCCGTTCTCTGGAATCATTGACGCCCACGTTGCTCCGTTGTCCGTCTTGCGGGGATCTTGCGTTCCTTCTTGGGTAGTTCCGCCTGCCACTTGCAGCGCGAAATAGGCGCCTAAAGAGTCCTTCGCAGAACTGTAACTTGTAGGTTCTTTATAGAACATCATCTTTGCTAATTGACTCTGGAACCACTTGTCTTCGTAGGCGTTGGAGGTACTATTCATGTACTCCTCGTAGTCAAAGACCGAGTTATCCTTCCATGCGCCCGACCCGGAGGTTACACGCAAACCCATATTTGAATATTCTGTAGTGTGCTCGTTGCAGATGCGTACCATCCACGGCCACTTACCTTCGTCCCCGCCAAGTCCGTTAACTAAAAATCCCCACTGTACGAGAACATAGTCCGCGTGCAGTATGCGGAATATCTTGGCACTTTCGAGTTCGTCCGTTTGCATCATAGCCATGCCAGTTAGACCCATGCGCGTAGCATTGTCGGTACCATTATCGTTTATGGAAGTGACGTTCCCGATGACTGTAATCCAGTAGCCATAATCCCACCAAGATGCCACGACCGTTGTAGCCGCGAGGTTTGTACGCATCCACGTGAGGGCTTCCGGCCAATCTTGGTATTGCCCTCCTATGATGAGTTCGGAGTACGACATTTGCTCCGCTGCTAATTGGGTCGTTTGAACGACTTGGGCAATCATCAAAATGCCAACAACAACGAATACCACGACTGCGTCTTCAGGACCCATCATAGATTTTGCTTGTCGCTTCCGGCGCCGTGAGAGGATGACTTTCTTACGCCCAATATTACCAAAATAATTCAATACGCTGCTTAAACCATATGCGCCGACAATGGCGGCCACGGGTGCAAAGAGCATAATGATACGAACCATCGAACCCGTGAAAAAATAAACGGTTATTATGAAAACGATGAGGGCAATGTCTGAATGTTGCAATCGCTTCAGGGCAAAGAAGATTCCCACGGGGATAAGGAAAATGGGGAGGAGGGTGTTGTAGTAGAAGACACTCCATGCTGATGGCATATGCTCCCCGACCGAGGAGACAACCGCCATCGTGGACCGAACGAATGGATTGATGATCGATAACGCACGCCCCGAAAACTCCGGCAACAAACTAGGAAAACCCCACAGGAGAACTGCTCCAACAACAATCGCCGGGATGGCTCCCCATTTAGCAATCTTCAATACAGTCTCGTAGAATCTTGGATGGATTACCTTTTGAGTAGTGAACCAGTAGACAAGAAAACCCACGATCATGAAAATGAGGGGGACGACGAATTCCGGTTCGCTTATCGTTAAAGCTAGCATAGAAACCCTATGGGGTTGCAGAGTTGATGCAACGAGCGCGATCCCTAACGACAATTCAGATACCATAAAGGCTTTATAGTCAAACCGGTTGGATAGAATGAGAATGATGCCGATGAGGGGGACGAGTAAAAGCGGATATTGGGCAGCCCCCCACGACAAACAGAGTAAACCCATTGAAAGTCCCGTTGCAACCGCATGCGTGAATTTACCCGTCTTTACTGCTTTGATGTAGAAGTAGAAGAAGAGTATTGCTGCTAAAACTCCGAGGGCTTCATTATCAAAAAATCCTGCTGTGCTGCGTTGCAGGTGCCCTGGATTAAAGGCCAAAAAGAATGCGGCGAGGAGACCTGTCCGAGAGTCCAACACTTCCTTGCCGAGGAAGTACATCATTATGATCTCTATACCCCCCACTACCGCGGGATAGTAGAAACACACTTCATACACGGTTGCGTGAATGCCAACAGCGTTGAGGAAGTAGTAGGCGATTGCCGCGGTAAAAGTCAAACCTGGCCGCAAATACCACATTGCTTTTCCTTCGGGGTACCAAAATTGGGTGCTAGTCCAGTGATAATAGGCATCAAGGCCGTGATCCACCAGGTACTGCACGTTATTATATTGAGCCCACACATCAAACTCTTTTAGGGTTATCGGCCCTCGGAATATAGGGGAAAGACGGAGCAGGACGCCCAACGCGACAATTATAAGGAGGGCGAGGAGGCCGATGACTTGGTGTTTCTTGATACTCACGGAGGTGCGGATTTTATCACCCACATCTCGGAAAGCGGTGCGAATTTTTCTACCAGTACCGGGCAAGAGGACTCACAACGAACAGATTATAGTGGTATAGAAATGGCGGGTTTTTAAGAAAATTTTGGTTTAGTCCTTTTCATGTGAAATTTGTCGACTTTTCAAAAATACAGATTTATGTCTTGAAAACGAACAGGAAGATTTGCACGAGAACTCCTAGTAAAAATGTATCCGAGGGAGGGGGAAAAGATGGAGAATTCCTTCAATATTCTCTCCATGTGTGGTTGCACTTGACGCAACGATAGAAGTGCGTCATTGGTTCATCCGCACCCCGTGTTTGCACCTGCCACGTGGATGCCTTGTCATGCTTGCACTTGGTGCAAATGGCGGTCACGACCATATTAGGATTGGGTTGATTATCTCCTTCTATCACAAGGGCTGCTTTCGCTTTTGACTTCATATTACGGTCCCCTTGGGCGTTGGGAACGATTTTCGGGTCAAAATCTGCTTCATACCCACAAATCATGCACTTCATAACTTTTTTCTTCACATCTTTCGCAGACCGTGCTGCACGGAGCATTTCATCTTCACATTTTGGGCAAAAACTCATAATTTGACTACCTCGAAATCACCCACATCCCGGACCTTACGATAGAGCTCTAGATCTATCCCGGAGAAGTCCTGCAGGATGTCCGAGCGAAGGATGTGCCCCCCATCAAGGGATACCTCTACGGTGCCACATGCACGTACGGCAATTCCTTCCTCGACTTTGTTCGAAAACTGCGAAATTGCGGTACCCGAGGGAATTACTTGAATGGCGCCCGTGCTGTCCTCTAAAACGAGGGATCCATCCTCATTCACACTTTTCACGGTGCCTACTACGCGAATTCGATCGTCATCAGGCCGGATTTTACCTATCAAGCGGGGGACGGCGGGAGACGGGGAAATTAATTCACTCGCCATATACACATCACAACGTCCCATTCTATTTGACTGTTTGCACCTCCTTTAAACCTTCTACGACAAAAAGGAACTTTCCACCTCTCGTTAGCTAGGGAATCGATGCGGCAAAAAGTAAACGCGAGTGTTATTAACGGATTAGTTTGATAATGGGGTTTAAAAAGCCGGGTAAATAAAGTTCGGGTGTAAAGTAGGTTTATTACCAGCACGAGTTATGGGAGTATTTACCTATGTTTTCTGCAAAGATGCAAGATAGCAAAATTCTGAAAGGCATGATCGATGCCGTTTCGGCAATCATCGATGAAACTTACTTCGTGGCGGATGAGAAGGGCTTGAATCTAACCGCGATGGATGAGAGTCACATATGTTTAATGAGCATGAGTCTCCCCAAGGATCTCTTTGACGGGGGATACGAATGCAAAGCGCAGGTGAAGTTAGGGATCAACCTGGAAGATATGACCAAAATTATGAAGCGCGCGGGCGCATCGGATGCAATTGAATTCAAGCACCAAAAAGAGTCCGAGAAATTTCAGGTTCAAATGAAGGGTCGAGGAACTCGAACTTTCAGCTTGCGCCTCGTTGACATCGATGCGGAAAAAATCCCCCCCTCCGCGGAATTGGACGTGAAATTTGACGCCAAAGTCACCTTGGACGTGGATATTTTGGACCAGGCCATCAAAGATGCCGAGATCTACCAAGATACCTTAGAAGTCCAGATTAACAAGGAAGGCGTGAAATTTTCCGCGGAAGGCGAGGTCGGGGACATCGAGTATCAACTGGACCAAGATCATCTCGAAGCGGCGGACATCCAAAAGGGTGGCCGGGGCGTATTTTCCCTGTCGTTCCTGAAAAATATTCTCAAAATCTCCGCCATCACGGATAAAGTAACCCTCAATATCGCGGAAAATGCCCCATTGAAATTCGAGTTCGAGATTGAAAATCCCAATAATCAAGCAAAGGGGAAAGTGACGTATTTCCTCGCCCCGCGCGTGGAAGAAGAAGAGAGTTACCAGTCCGATTAACCAAATTGTGGTCTCTCTGCCCTACCAATTCACGAATCGCGCGCACATTCCCTTTTTATTTTCTCCCCTCCGTATGTCTAACGGGGAAGTTGAATGAACAATGGTTTCCCATAATCTAGTGTTCAAGTATCCATGGTTAGAAAGTGCCAAGAAACTGCTTGAAAAATATCCCCAACTTAATTTTTCACTCGACGATCTCCTCCAAAATATTTCCCCCGTGATTTCAGCAATTTTGCCTCGGATTAAAAGCATTATCGAAGATGGCCTAGAACGGCGAGAAAGTCTTCGAGATTACAACTCAAATGATCCCAATAATTTGATTTTATTTCCCGTACTCAAGCTTGTGTTGAGTGCACTTAAAGAGAGGTCGATAATTTACCAAGTTGCGAATGCGTTTTCAAAACATATGAAAGAGCTCCTTGATAATGAGCGAATGCAAGATGGACGTGCTGATGCTGAAAAATTAGTCACAATCGCGAGAGATATTGGGTGGGTTATTGAACCTTCCGATGAGAGATTTGGGAATGAAATTTTTTCATTTCGAATGGGTTTTGATCATTACCTCTCTCTCTCCGTGAAGATGAAGGATCCCAATTGGAAGCTCACGAACCAGAAATTGCGGAAGGGATACGTCTATTTGGCGGGAAAAGATCTGACCCGCCTCTTAGAAGAGTATTGTAAGCAAAAGATCCTCGAAGCCGGCGACTTCAACGACCCCGGATTAAAGGAGAAGATCCGCACGAGTCCGGTGTTTGGCCCATTCATCACCGAGGTCGAAGAACTCACGAAAGGCCAACGCGCTGCCTTCCCAATGACAGAGAATTACGCTCACATTACTCAAAAAGAACTCTTATTTCCTCCTTGTGTACGCGTAATTTACCAGAAAGCAACGCAAGGCATCAATATGGTGCACTTGGAGCGCCTCTTTTTTGCATTCTTCCTCCTAAATATCGGCTATACCGTGGAAGACGTGTTGGACATCTATCGTAACTCCCCAGACTTCAATGACAAGATCGCCCGATACCAGATCGAGCACGCGGCGGGGGAGAAGGGACGCGGCACGAAATACCGCGCCCACAGTTGTGACAAGTTAAAGAGTTACCAGCTCTGTTATGCTAATGATCCCACCTACGGTCACGCGTGGTGTGCCAACACGGACCCTGAGAAAAAAAAACTCATTACAAGTCCTATAGGATTTGTCCGCCGCATGGCGTGGTTCCTTCAAAAACAACAAGAAGAAGCATCACAAGGATCGGGGCAAAGTGCAGGAACCGATAAAATGAACCCGCAAGAAGAAGAACCAACGGAGAAACCATAAATGGGCAAGGAAATTTACTTGAAAAAAATGTTCCAGACATATTACAAGTCAGAGGCATCCTGTTTCCCTACCTACTCGGATCTCTCTATGCGGGAATTTGGGTTCATCCAGTGGGACCAACCGGGGATGACTCGTCACAAGGGTTTTTCAAGCTTGCCCCCTCTCTTGCAGTTCTTAGAGAAGGTTGGACCTCGCCATACGTATGTCAGCACCACAGGTTATTCTCACCCTGAATATCCAGATATGAACGATAAAGGTTACCAATTCTGTGATTTCGTAATAGATATTGATATGGACCACTTTCACACATCGTGCAAGGCAGAGCACGACTCGTGGACCTGCAATGCATGCTACCAAGAGGGGCGCGGCGAGAAACCCGAAAAATGTCCCCAATGTGAGGGAACCAAGTTTCAGGACTTTAATTGGTTGTGCGATACCTGCCTGACCGCAGCTAAGCAAGAGTTCCTCAAGGCAACATCGCTCTTGGAAGACGATTTTGGCATCCCACCCGAAGAAATGCAGTACTTCTTTTCTGGCAACCGGGGATACCACGTTCACGTTGAAAACACACGCTTTCGCCAGTTAGATGGGGAATCAAGGCGAGAATTGACGGACTATGTCACAACAGTGGGTTTGAGTCTGGATGCGCTGGGTCTTCGTTCTTCAAGTAATGCGGTGGTTGGTTTTACTCTTGAAACACCAGGTTGGGCTGGAAGAATCACCAAATTTATACAAGAATTCCTTAATATCGCTACCCCCGATGACTTATCTATGAAAGTCGGATTACAAGCGGGAGTTGCAAAATCAGTGTTTGATAATCATGAGGTAATCCTACAACGAATTCAATCAAACAATCCAATTTGGTCGATAAAAGGGACATCTATCGACACGTGGAAAGCTTTATGTGCATATGCCGTGAAGAATATCTTCCCGAACATAGATATCCCCGTGTCTCTCGATGTTCATCGCCTCATCCGCTTGCCCGATAGTCTTCACGGCAAGACGGGGTTCCGCGTTACACGAATTCCATTTGAGAAGATCAAAGAATTTGATCCATTCAGGGATGCGCTTGTTTTCGGTAGTCAACCCCTGAAGGTCAAAATGAAGGGATGTCCGAGATTCCGCATCGGAGACATTATATATGGTCCTTATACGCCGGGGGAAATTGTAGAGTTACCCACGAACGCGGGAATCTTCGCCCTCTGCCAAGGTGTTGCAGACTTTCCGTGAGGAGGAGTGCACATGGAGTCCATCATTAAAGTTTGGGAAGGCGAACGAGAATCCCCCCAATTGACGCCCGTTCCGCCGGATATCGAACAGACTTACCAAACAGAGCGAGAAAAGCTAAATGAACAACTCGCATCTCCCGCGGGATCAATAGAACGGCGTATGGCGGAAAAGGCCTTGCAACGACTGGAGTTTTACTACCAGGATATCTTCTTTTTACGAAAGGAGAAATTAATGTCGGCCTCGCTTCAAGGCACGGAAGTAATAGCCGCGGCTCTTCTCCCGTGGGAACAACAATATTATGGAGAGTTACAACGGCTCGAATTCTATTACAAGCAAAAAATTATCGCCCAACATTTAATACAACCTCCAGAACGACCTCTCGCCTCGAGCTCGGGAACACCCATAGCCCGAACACCCAAACCTGCATCATTAACAAGTGTCCAAGAATCTCAAGATAGTGCGGAAGTAGTGCCCTCTGTTGAGATTCCACTCTCAGCACCAAAAGAAGAAGACATAATCGCTTTCGTACCTGTTCGTTTTCTCCGGGCAGAGGGCGCCATCATCGGAGTGGACCTGCGTGAATATGGCCCGTTTGAGGAAGGAGAAATAGCAAACTTGCCTGAAATACATGCCCGCATCTTCATCGCGAATGGAGTTGCAAAGCAAATCTTCCCGAGCGCCTGAAGAGGACCTGAGAACGAAAAAACTGGAACTTATTTCGCAGGTTCCGATGACCCATATTTTGCTAACCGCCGGTACTTCCCGAACTTGTCGATGGGCGAGTATTTAGGCGGGTGTGGGGACTTAAGATTCGAACTCCCGCAATGCGGGCAGGTTTCCGTGGCGAGGGTGTATTCCCCGCAGGCGCACTTGCGTAATCGCTTCGGCATGAAAGATCATCTGGTACCAAGGATAGGAATATTACAATCTCTGGAGGACTACTTCACCCTTATATTTCTTCATCGTGGTCTCGATGGCTTTTTGGATTTTCTGGTACAATCCTTCGGCTGCTAGGTAGTCCTTGGCAATGATATCGAGCTTGTAACGGGGGGCAGCGATCGTGTGGATGGAGACTTTCGTGCCCTTGTCGTGCTTGACATCGAGTCCCGCGAGGAGGGCTTCCTTGACTTCTTCCACGCCCGTTGGACTCAATGAAGAAACAGTTGCCTGGGCAGAAATCGCAACATATGGGATGTCCACGTTCTGATCGACCGTGTCGAAAATGAATTTATGCCAGTCTGCAGGGAGCTTAGGCCACTTCTTGATGCAATCGATTCCCTCTTCTTTGATTTCCTCGAATGCCGTGAGGATGTCGGTGTACTCCGTCTGGAGGTCAAAGCCCCACAACTCGTAGAGTTCGTTCAATGTCTTCCCAAAATGCTCGGCGATGATCTGGAGAATGTTCTCGGCTTTGACCGAGCGTTTCCACAGCTTGCTCTTTTCTTTTTTCTGCTGGGGACTCACACGCCGGAGCGACAGGTCCACGTGGCCTTTGACCTCGTCCGTGCGCAAGACTTTTAGGACAACCCGTGCCCCTTCCTTGATAAAGTCGTGGATGTTCCGGACCCAGTGACTCGCGATTTCACCAATGTGCAACATACCACGAGCGTGACCATCAGGAGTGTTCCCTTCGTAGTCTTCTAGGTCTACATACACGTAAGTAGGATTTACCTGATTTACCTTCGCTATCACGAATTCGCCGATTTCGGGGAACTTGTTTTTCATCTTGACCATAATCGGGCACACCCGGGTTGTTCTTTAAAAATTAATGGAAGCCATCTAATAAAACTTGGCGTAAAAAGAGGAAAAAAGTCGTTTCCATTGCCAACCAAATTACGATTTTACTCCGAATACATCATAGATCAGAGTACTACCACTCTTAAGAGTGCGATTGTTCGACGTGCTCTGAATAAATACACGATAATAAGGCAAGGCGGCAGGATTTAGTTTCCCATCCACATTTTTCGGGAGGCCTGCGATCTCCCTCGCAATATCTCCCTCATAAATTTCCCCGGTTTCTTTTTTCATTAAGAGAATGAGTTTTCCCTCGGCAACATTTTCCGGTTTGGTAAACTCGTAAAACCCTCTTCCCGGTTTAAACATCAATCCTTGATTAAGGACGTTCAAAAAGTTGCTCCTTGGTGATGCCAAGGCTCTTC
>Ga0299912_10005462_pt1 | contig 10444 bp, 14 predicted proteins | sample RVTome_2_FD_207667 | JGI IMG/M metagenome (GOLD analysis project Ga0299912, IMG submission 207667) | Soil microbial communities from uranium-contaminated site in the Upper Colorado River Basin, Wyoming, United States - RVT95D214 (version 2) ... | reverse complement strand
CCAATGCCAAGATGACCCTTCATTTCTTTATATTCTTCAAAAAATTTCGATTTGAATTGGGATTTGCTGATATCATGAATGGAGCGGTAAAATTGCTTTCCGAAGACGGCCATGCCTCCATATTCCGTCCCCATATGGGAATGGTAATCGGTTCCGTAAAGCAAGTCATCTGCACAATTTTTATTTGATACAATTCCAAAAATTCCGCTCATAAAACCTCCATTTTTTGATAGCGATTGTATCCATAGCAAAGGAAATTAACCTTGTCAACCCTGTTGGATGAAATTCACTGCTTCCAATATTTCCCGGTCTTTGATAGTTTAGAATAATACCTGAATTCATTCAACCGGATCTTGTTACAATAGGGTCAATAGGATGCTCGGGTGGCAGGAATCCATTGAATGATCAGGGCATCCTCATTTCCATAGTAGTTCGGAACCCTGTCTGTTATTTGAAATCCCATCTTGGAGTAAAACGCCTGAGCTCCCTGATTGCTTCTTCTCACCTCTGCCCATACCTTTTTAATATGAGGGGTCTTCATCACCCTCTGGAGAAGTTGGGTCCCAATGCCTTTTCTTCGATGCTGAGGAGGAACAGCAATCGAGATAACATGTCCGTCCTGAGAAAAAATGACATATCCTAAAATCTTCTCTTCTTTTTGGCCATGGATTGTATTGACATGAACCAAAAATGTTTTTGGATAGAGGTAGTGAAGGTTGAGAAAGGTTATCCAATCGTAGGGCGACTTGGGAAAGGATTGGTTTTCGATTTGAAGAATGGAATCTAAATCGGAAAGAGAGAAAGGCCGGATCATTAGCACTTTTTTATTCCTGAGATAACGGAGGCCACCCCACCGGTCAAGGATTGGGAGCTTACATTTTCCAAACCGACTTTCCTCATGATTTCCTCATAATTCTCTACAGATGCAAAATGGGAAACCGATTCCGGGAGATAGGCGTAGGCTCCTTGATCGCCGGAGACGAAACCTCCCACTCGGGGAAGGACTCTTTGAAAATAGATCGGATATATTTTTCTCATCAATCCCTTATTGGGGAAAGTGAATTCTAAGATAATTACTTTTCCACCCTTTTTGATCACTCGAACGATTTCGGAAAGGGCTTGTTCTTTCTCCACAATATTCCTCAGACCAAAGGCGACTATCGAAGCGTGAAAGGTATTGTCTCGGAAAGGAAGGGAGAGGGCATCTCCAAGGCTTAAAGCGATTTTTTGCGATAAGCCTTTTCCCAAGACTTTTCGCCGGGCCCTCTTGATCATGGGTTCCGAGAAGTCCAATCCGAAGACCTTCCTGTGATCACCATTCTGGTGAATAATCTCGATGGCAACATCCCCTGTTCCAGTTGCAATATCCAATATCCAGCCTTCAAACCCTTTTAGCTCTTGGACTGACTTTTTCCTCCAATAAAAATCCCTTCCCATACTGAGAAGATGGTTGAGAAGGTCGTAGGTGGGGGCGATGTTGTTAAAGAGGTTTCGAATCGATTCAGGGTGGAGGAAGTAGGTTCTCATCTCGCAAAAAAGGATGTATTGTCTACAGAAAGATTAGGGAGATAAGGAGATAGGTAGGTGAGGGAGAAATCTTTACGCTCCCTATCTCTTCATCCCCTCATCTCCTCAACTAGATAAACATTAAGCAATTTTGATAAAACTTTTGCCTGGAGCACCGCAGATTGGGCACTTGTCTGGAGCTGCCTTTTCTACCGTATTTCCACAAACAGGGCAGACATAATAATCTAAGACTTCGTTTTTCCCCAGGTTTTCCAAGGCTTTTGAGTAAAGTGAAGCATGGATTTTCTCTACTTGATTAGCAAAATTGAATGTCTGGAAGGCTGCATCATTCTTCTCTGACTTTGCCGCTTCGATCATCCCGGGGTACATGCTCTTGAACTCATGGGTTTCGCCACCGATGGCCTCCTGAAGATTTTCCTTTGTCGATTTAATCCCTTTCAAAACCCGAAGATGATTATGGGCATGGACGGTTTCGGCTTCAGCAGCTGCCCTGAAAAGTTTTGCCACTTGTGAATGTCCTTCCTCAGCTGCCTTCTTAGCAAAGGCGAGATATTTTCGATTGGCCTGAGATTCTCCTGCAAATGCTTCCTTTAAATCCTCTTCTGTTTTGGTTCCCATAACGCCCTCCTTTCTTTTTTCAAATATAAAAAATTATAACAGAGTGATTCGGAAACAGCAATTGACATCCTTATCCAGAATGGGTAGAATGTCGTTGTTTTTAGGAACAGGGAGTGAGAAGATGAAAGTTTTTTTCCCCCTCATCATTATTATATTGGTCTTTTTAGTGCCCTCCAGTTATGGAGACATGTATAAATGGGTGGATGAGAAAGGGACGGTTCATTTCACTGACGATCTTTCAAACATTCCAGAGAAATATCGGGAAGATGCAGAAACTCGAAAACCTTCGAAAGAGATCCGCCCTCCGGAAATGGAAGATAAATCCTTGTCTTCTCCTCCATCCGAAGCTCCGAAGCCTTCTGTATCTGAAGGAGCTGAAGTAGACCTATTACGGAGAGGAGAAATTTGGATAACCGAGGCCATTCTAAATGAAAGGGTGAAAAGGCACTTAGTTGTCGATTCAGGCGCCAGCTTTATGCTGATCAACCCGCAGATAGCAAAGGAGTTGGATATTACGGTCAATGAGAATACTCCACTCATCCCAATGACCACGGTGAGTGGCTATATCCTCGTACCCTTAGTGACATTGAAATCCGTTCGGATAGGTAAGGCACAAGCAGAGAATATTGAAGCAGTGATCTACACACTGCCTTCTGGTGGAGACGGGCTTTTAGGGAACTCCTTTCTCAATAAGTATAGAGTGACCCTTGATTCCATCCAAGGGAAGATGACGCTCTATTCCATGCAAGGAGAGCCGTCGCCTGATCGACCAGGAGGTTATGGAAGGGACTTTTGGATGGGCCAGTTTCGTTTCTATAACCGGGTGGTGGAGGATCTGAAAAAGGTGAAGCAGAGGTATGAAAAGAGTGGAGCAGGTTCTGAATTGACCCGGGTCAACAATGCGATCAGGTATTTTGAAAATCAACTGAGTGAACTTGAGCGAAGGGCCTCTTTTGCTGGAGTCCCCCGAAACTGGAGACAATAATTCAATTTCAGATTGCATATCGTAGATTGCGGATTGAAAAATCTCAAATCTGAAATTTGAAATCTGAAATTCAATTACGGTGTATAAATCACCACCAGAAGTCTGGCCTCCTCGTCGCTGACATTACGAAGTTTGTGCGTGATGCCTGAATTAAAGTGAAGCGTTTCCCCTTTTTTGAGAAGGGATTGATTTTCCCCTACGACTATTTCGATGTGGCCTTTTAAGACATAAAGAAATTCCTCTCCCTCATGTTTGTACTCCACCATCTTATGATCCTGTTTGGGATCGATGGTGACAAGGAAAGCCTTCATATGTTTTGTCTCTGCATCCGGAGTGAGCGTCTTATAGGAATAGGCCTGGGTTCGTTTGTAGAAGCTTTCCCTCCTTCTTTTCTCCGAAGCTTCCTGTTCTTCTGCAGAGAGGAAAGAGCCTGAGTCAATGGCAAGGGCTTTTGCGATCTGGATCACCGCAGAGACTGGAGCGATGGCAATCCCTTCCTCAATTTCTTTTAAATACCGCTGTGAAAATCCCGTTTTGTTGGCAAGTTGTCCGAAGGATATCTTCCTCGATTCGCGAAGCTGTCTCATCTTCGCCCCAAAAGATTTTTCATCTATCTTTCTCCTTGTCATGCTTCCTCCTTACGTTTGGACTCCTATTACATCACTTCATTATATTCCTAATTCTTCATTTTTCAACTTAATTTTTGGGCTGGCCGATAGTCCTATTGATCCCCCCTTCTGTTCCCGCAGGGGCTTCGTGACTTAAAATTTGTTCTTTAGGTTATGTTAAATTCGTTATATAATAAAAATGATGGATGCAACGGATCAATGGGTGAAGGTGGGAACGGTTGAGAATCGATTTGAAGGGGATAGGATTTCTCAAGCCCTTCAAGAAGCGGGGATTCCATTTTTCATCAAATCCTTTCTCGATACGGCTTATGATGGCCTTTATATTCCCCAAAAGGGATGGGGGGTGGTGATGGTTCCCGAGAAAAATAGAGAAGAGGCAAAAAGGCTCATTTCCGAAGTCAAAAACATTTTTATAAAGGAGGAAGATGATGAAACTGGGCAGCTTGGATGAGATTTTGAGATTTGCCATTCGGAAAGAGGCAGATGCAGCAGCTTTTTACAAAATGGCAGCAGATCGTTCTAACCCTGGCGTCAAAAAAACCTTTAAAGAATTGGCCAAAATGGAAGAAGGGCATAAGAAAAAGCTCGAAGGATTTGATCTGAAGAAGATCGGTAAAATGCAACTCAAGGAAACCAAAGGATTGGGAATGAGTGAGATGATGGAGGACATACCTTATAGTTCAGATATGAGTTATGCGGATCTTCTTCGGATGGCGATCAAGAATGAGGAGAAATCCCAACAGCTTTATCTTGCCACAGGAAAGATGGTGACAGAGCCGAATTTGAAAAAATTGCTTTTAATCCTCGCCCAAGAAGAATCAACTCATAAAGAAAAACTGGAGAAGATTTATGACGAAGAAGTTTTAACAGAGTTCTAAGCCCTTCACCACGTTGGATGCAGGGCGAGATCCTGAACTTTACGTGGTTCTGGAGTGAGGGATAGAAGAAAGGTAAGGTGACATGATACCCGGATTGATTGGAAAATCTGAGATGATCGTTAAAGACGAAGATTTGGTCAGACAATTGGGGGATGTTCCTGTAGATGTTCTCTCCACTCCAAGGTTGATTCAGCTTTTGGAGACAGCAGCCATGGAAGCGATTCATGATTTTATTCCTACGGATCAAGTGAGCCTTGGGACAGAAGTGAAGATCAAACACCTATCTCCAACACCCCTTGGCATGAAAGTCACCGCCCATGCTCTCCTTAAAGGAGTGGAAAAGAAGCAGCTCTTTTTCTTGGTGGACGCCTATGATGAGAAGGAAAAGGTGGCAGAAGGGGAGCACGAAAGGGTCCTCGTGTCCAAGGAACGCTTCCTTCAGAAGGTGGAGAAGAAGAGGGCAGGATGATCCCTTCTTATTCTCAGCTATCCTTTATCATTCGAAATACCTTGCTGCTGACGGTAAATCTATTATGCCACTATCAGGGAATCTCAGCCAAAAAAAATTGGAAAAGGCATGAAACGCTTTGAGATCCTGGATCATACAGCGGATATTGGCCTTGTTGTTTATGGCGATGATCTCAACGCGCTTTTTGAAAATGCCGGGGAGGCTTTTTTCCACCTCATCACCGATTTGAGAAAGGTAAAGCGTCGGATGGAGAGGCGGGTCAGTATTGGGGGAGAGAGTTTGGAGCGCTTGATGGTGGACTGGTTGAGCGAACTTCTCTACCTTCATGATGTGGAGAATCTTCTCTTTAAAGGATTTAAAGTTGAGTCTGTTGGAGAGGATGGTTTGAAGGCCACTGTGAAGGGGGAGCCATTTCAGGAGGGGGTTCATGTGATCAAGACAGAGGTGAAAGCCGTGACCTACCATCAGATAGAGGTTCGACCGAAGAATAGGGGCTGGAGAGCCCAAATCATTTTTGATCTCTGATCGAAAATAGGAGTGATTAGCGATGTCTGGTCCAGAGAAAATCAAAGTTCAGAAGATAGATGATTATCGGTGGAGAATTCCTCGAGAAGGAAAGATGAAGACCGATGGGATCGTCTATGCCGATGAGCGATTGTTCAACGACATTCGAAAGGACCAGAGCCTGGCCCAGGTGGCCAATGTCGCATGGCTTCCGGGAATTGTGGGCCATTCTTTGGCCATGCCGGATATCCACTGGGGTTATGGTTTTCCTATTGGAGGCGTGGCAGGCTTCGACATGGATGACGGAATCGTGTCACCCGGAGGAGTGGGTTACGATATCAACTGAGGTGTCCGGTTGATGCGCTCAGGTCTGAGCCGCACGGACATTCAGGGAAGAATAAGAGAGTTAGTGGAGGCCCTCTTTGTCAACATCCCTTCAGGTGTAGGGTCCCACCGGAAAGATCTTAAACTGAACCGGGAGGAGGAACGGCGGGTTTTAAAAAAGGGTGCTAAGTGGGCCGTAGAAAAAGGTTTTGGTTCAGCAGAAGATCTTGATCACATTGAGGAGCATGGATGTATCGAGGGAGGTGATCCGGACCGCGTCTCTGAAAGAGCTATGGAAAGGGGTAGGGCCCAGTTGGGAACACTGGGCTCCGGAAATCATTTTGTTGAAGTCGGATATGTGGCTGAAGTTTTTGATGAGACCATCGCTCGCGCGTTAGGGCTGTGGAAGGATCAGACCACTGTTATCGTTCATACCGGTTCAAGGGGTTTGGGTCACCAGGTTTGTGACGATTACATCCGTGTGATGCTGGATGCCGCCAGAAAATATCAAATTGAACTTCCAGACCCCCAACTCTGCTGTGCCCCCATTTCTTCGCCCGAAGGGAGGCGGTACCTCGAGGCAATGGCATGTGCAGCCAATTTTGCCTTCACCAATCGACAGATGATCACCCATTGGGTTAGGGAGACCTTTGAGCAGGTTCTTAAAAAGGGTCCGAAAGATTTGAAGTTAGATTTGATCTATGACGTCTGCCACAATATTGCAAAGATTGAAACCCATGCAGTGGATGGAAAGAAAAAGAGACTCTGTGTCCACAGGAAAGGGGCAACGAGAGCCTTCCCTCCAAACCATCCAGATCTTCCATCGGATTACCAATCCATTGGCCAACCCGTCCTCATTCCAGGAGATATGGGCAGATGTTCGTATGTTTTGGTGGGGACGGAAAAAGCCATGGAAGAGACCTTTGGGAGCACCTGTCACGGAGCAGGACGGGTGATGAGCCGGCATCAAGCCATTAAAGTAGCAAAGGGGAGGGCGATTGTAAGGGAATTGGAAGATAGAGGCATCATTGTAAAGGGTGCAAGTCGAGGAACCATTGTGGAAGAGATCTCCGAGGCTTATAAAGATGTCAGTGATGTAGTGAACGTGGTTGATCATGCTGGCATCAGCCGAAAAGTAGCAAAGCTCGTCCCGATGGGAGTGATCAAGGGATAACATAGATAGTCCGGAGTAATTAGTTCGGAGTTAGGAGTATTCTGTTTTGAATCTCCGAATTCTGAACTCCGAACTCATAATTTGAACATGAGAATTCTTGCCATTGATATTGGGGCCGGAACCCAGGATGTTCTTCTTTTTGATTCGCAAAAAATAATCGAAAATTCTATCAGCCTTGTTCTGCCCACACCGTCAAAATTCTTTGCAGAGAAACTTAAGGAAATTGAGAGCCATGTCTATATCCACGGCGACACGATTGGAGGAGGAGCCCTTGGTAGGGCAATCCTTCGTCACCTTCAAAAGGGATATCGCGTGGTGATGGAAGAATCTGCCGCTTATTCTATTCGCAATGACCTGGATGAGGTCAAGTCGATGGGGATTGAGGTAGGGAATAAGCCCGAGACCAATCATTTCCAGGAATTGGAGATCCATGAAGTAAATCTACCCTTGTTTGAAAAATTTCTTTCAAATTTCGGAGAAGACATCAAGGTAGATGTCATTGCCATTGCCGTCCAGGATCATGGTGTTTCACCCAAAGGGGTATCAGATCGGGCGTTCCGTTTTGAGAACATGGAGAGGATGCTCCGAAAAGATAATCGACCTGAGACTTTTCATTTTTTAGAAGACTCGATTCCGAACTACTACCTCCGGATGAAATCAGCCGTAGCCGCTGTGAAAAGGGCTTTCTCAGTTCCAGTGCTGGTGATGGATACTTGCTTCTCGGCCATTTTGGGTTGTCTTGATGAAATCACAGGGCCATCGCTGGTCGTCAATGTGGGAAACGGTCATACGATTGCCGCTTTGCTCGTTGGAAAAAAGATTGAAGGACTTTATGAGCACCACACCCATGAGCTGACTCCTGAAAAAATGGAGCATGATCTGCGGCTCTTCGTTCGAGGAGAACTGGACGGGAAAAAAGTCTTTAAGGAAAATGGCCACGGTGCCGTCACTCTGAAGCCTCTTCCCGGAGTATTTGCGGTGGTCGTCACCGGTCCCAACCGCGACCTTTTCAAGAAGACTTCGTTTAAATTCACTTACGCTTCCCCAGGCGGGAATACCATGATGACAGGCCCGATGGGGTTGGTCAAGGCAGCCCAATATAGATTTGGGCAGATAGCAGATAGCGGATAGAGCCTGCTTACCGCAGGCAGGGATCGAAAAATCTAAAATTCCCTCACTCCATCCCTCTCCCCTGGGGGGAGAGGGTAAGGGTGAGGGGGTGTTGGGAATTGGATTTTGTAATTGGAAAAAATTGGCGAATGATAGGAGAGAAATATGGAAAGCAAAAGATCAGACGGTGTATTGGTTCTCGGAATCATTGCAATTGTATTTGGCATCTGGAGTTTACTTCATGATTTTAATTCCGCATGGTTAATCTTAAAAGATCCTCAAGTGTATTCCAACATATTGCAAACTCGAGGACCGAAAGCGGCACAACTTTATTATTTTAATTCCATATATAGTCTAATAAGTTATCTACTTTTTATAGTGAGTGGCATTGCTGTCTTAAAAATAAGGAATTGGGGGCGGATTCTATTAATTGTAACTTCTGCAGTAGAATTTGTCGCCTCACTTATTCTTCCCTATGTTTGGACAACGATAATGTCTAATGAACATCACACGGCATGGGTTTTACCTACACCAATTCCAATTTTATATGTAATGAATATATGGTTCTTTAATAAAAGACGTATTAGAGAGGAATTTGGGAGAGGGGGGCAGGTAGGATAGAGAACTGGCGTAGTGACTTCCGCCTTATCTTCAACTCCCGCTCATCAGGCTTTTGATATTCGGTCTTTGGATTTGACATTTATCTAAGTTAAGGAGCGCAAGATGGAAACAATTTATTATTCTTCTTTTGATTCGCCCTTTCTAAGAAAGGTTTTTGTCGCCTCTACAGAAAGAGGGGTCTGTATGGTGGACTTTCTCAAAACAGAGAAAGTCTTTTTGAGTAGATTAAAAGAAAGATTTGCGGGAAAGATTGTTAGGGATCAGCAAAAGAATAAAGATTTTCTGGATCAACTTAAGAAATATTTGAAAGGTGGACTCCAGCGCTTTGATTGTAAGTTGGATTTCAGAGGAACCCCATTTCAGAAAAGAGTTTGGTCAGCATTGACAAAAATTCCTTACGGCCAAACACGATCCTACAAGGAGATTGCGCAAGCAATTGGCCATCCAAAAGCATTTCGGGCCGTTGGGAATGCCAATGGCCAGAATTCCATTCCATTGATCATTCCCTGCCACAGAGTGATTGAGAGTAATGGTAGATTAGGCGGGTTTGGTCATGGGGTTAAGGTAAAAAAGCAGTTGTTAGACTTTGAAAAGACCCATTGATTTTGAGAAATCCATCGAGGAAACTGCTTTCCTTGCTTTGAAAGAATTTCAAGATTAAATCGTCCGAAATTCACTCCCATCCTTTCCTCCCTCTCGAAGGGGAGGAAAGGATGGGGAAAAGGGGGAAAGGAGGAGGGAATGAGAAAAATATAATCTTTTATTTTTGAAACTTAACTTCCAATATTAAAAACATATCAAAAAATATGCCAAGTAGTAATTTGATTTTCGGTTGCTTTAGGAGGAAAATAGGGTAAAAATGAGGAAAATAGAGTAAAATATAGAGAAGCTTTTCTCATGACGAGATAAAATTCTATGACGGTTTTTGTCAAGCGCATGACAGAATCGTAATTGGTTGGGTTGAAACATCCCTTTGGCCCTTCTTAACCCCCGTGTGGACCAACTCTCAGAGGCACGGAGCGAAATAAGGAAAAATCTAATAAAAGGATTACTAAAAAAGATGATGGATAATAAGAAAGTAATCAAAAATGAGATTCTGAAAGTTATTTGTTCGTCGACTTTTTTGTTGAGGCTTTTTTGGATCAGTTACAAAATTTGAACAAAATGCCAACGTATGGTTATAAATTTTACATATGGGCTTGGCTATAAATCGAGAAAACCGTTAGATTTTAATAAATTCTGAAATTTGAGAATTTTGAAATATTTGGCACTAATATTGCTGAACTGAAATTATTGATATTCATAGTTTAACTTGTGCCTAAACTACACTATTGAAGGTAAGCCCAAACCTTATTCGATCACGATGAAACAAAACTCAGAAGAAATTAACGTTTTTTTGGGTAAGAATTCCGTCTTTGAAGGAAAGATGACCTTTGAAGGAGTGTTTCGTGTTGATGGGAAGGTAGAGGGAGAAATCTTCCGTAGTGGAACATTAATTATGAGTGAAACAGCGGTCATCAAAGGAAAAGTGGAGGTTGATGTCCTCATCCTCAATGGCATCATGGAAGGAGAAGTGAATGCCAAGGAACGAGTGGAAATCCATTC
>Ga0299912_10005461_pt1 | contig 10446 bp, 8 predicted proteins | sample RVTome_2_FD_207667 | JGI IMG/M metagenome (GOLD analysis project Ga0299912, IMG submission 207667) | Soil microbial communities from uranium-contaminated site in the Upper Colorado River Basin, Wyoming, United States - RVT95D214 (version 2) ... | reverse complement strand
TACCGGATTTAAACCCCGATTATCTTGAGGATATGTTTTGATGTCCGATACCCGATCTCGGATGTCGGGTGTCGGAAAAACAGCAGACGATGTCTGATGCAGGATACAGGATAAAAAAGAAACCGGCCTTGATGGTCTCAGAAAATGCCGAGATCAGACGCGGTCCGTTTATATCCTGAATCCTGGATCAGGCATCAGAAAATATGGACATGCAAAAAAAAACTTCTCTATTTTTCGCCCGGTTGCCGATATTCTTTTTGGTCCTTCTATTGGTCGGCCCCGGGTGTCAAGGCCGGTGGTCTCAATTTTTTTCCGAACAGCCCGCTCCGACGCCTCCACCGGCTAACATTCCCTTAAAAACTCCGGACAGTCAATCCGAAGCCTATTATCATTTTTTAGCAAGCAGCCTCTATGCTCAGGAAGATAACGATACCCGGGCCATTGAAGAACTTCAGAAGACCTTGGCCCTGGTGCCCGATTCCCCGTTTTTGGAATTTTCTCTGGGGCGTCTTTTATTCAAGACTTCCAATCCGGCCGAGGCCCAGCGGCATACCCAAAAAGCTATTGATCTGGATCCAAAATTTCAAGAGGCCTATTCCCTTTTGGCGGAGATTTATATCTCCCAGCAAAAATGGGAAGAAGCCCTTAAGTCCTATCAGGCTCTTATCGATCTGGATCCCCAGGATGAAGAGGTTCTCTTTAATTTGGGAATCTTGAACTTGCAAATAAAGAAAATCCCTCAGGCCCTGGAATCCTTTCAAAAATTAATAAAAATAAATCTAAAATCCGAAAAAGGGCATTTTTTCCTGGCCAAGATTTATCTGGAGATGAAACAGTACGATCGGGCCAGATTCTATTTTCAAGAAACGGTCAATATCAATCCTAATCATATTAATGCTTATATGGGCCTCGGTCGGGTCTATGAACGGACTGATCAAACCAAACAGGCTTTGGCCATGTATCAAATCGTCCTCCAGAAGAACCCAAAAAATTTAGAAGCCCAGGAAAGTGCAGCCAATCAATGGTTAAAATTGGGGAACTATGACCAGGGACACGCACTCCTGGAATCCCTAAAGATCAATTCCAACCAGGATTTTGAAAGACGATTCCGAATCGGGATTATCTACCTGGAAAACAAGCATCTTGATCAGGCTTTTGAAGAATTCAGCGCCCTGTCAAACGAAAAGCCCGAAGACAGCAGAATCAAATATTTTTTGGGTATCACCCTGGTGGAACAACGAAAATTCAAGAAAGCTCTGGAATTTTTAACCTCCATTTCGACCCAATCGGAATATTTTCCCCAGGCCCTTATTATGCATTCTTATATCCTGGAAAAAGAAAAGAAGTTTGAGGAAGCCATTCAGTTACTTCAAAAGGCCTTGATTGTCTCCCCCAAAAAAATTGAGATCTACCTGACCCTGGCCTCCCTCTATGAACAGACGAATAATCTGCCGGAGGGTAAAAAAGTGCTCCTGGAAGGCATTGAGATCGATCCCGATCAGGCCGAACTCTATTTCCGTCTGGGGATTTTCCTGGATAAAATGGGTCAAAAACGGGAAAGCATCCAGCAATTGAAAACAGCCATAAAGAAAGACCCGTTTCACGCCATGGCTTTGAATTACCTGGGTTATACCTATGCCGAACGAGGGACCCATCTGGATGAAGCGGAAGACTTGATTAAGCGGGCCCTTAAATTCCGTCCCAACGACGGCTATATTCTGGACAGCCTCGGATGGGTTTATTTTAAAAAGAAAAAGTTCGATGAGGCCCTCGTTGAATTGGAGAAGGCCTATAAGTTGGCTCCCAATGACCCGGTCATCGGAGAACATCTCGGGGATGTCTATATTAAGAAAAGCCTCTGGGATAATGCCTTGAAAATATACCGTCGGATTTTGGAAGTTCACCCGGCGGCCAAAGAGAAAGAAACCATCCTGAAAAAAATCAAAGAGACCCAGCTGAAATTGGAGGAAGAAAAAGGAGGGGTTGGAAATCAGACCAATTAACCTTCTTATTTTCTCCTTCGGCTTGGTGTTGACAATGACGATAATGGCTCCGGCCTCCATTCATGACCAGTCTCCTCTTTCCCAGCCCGACTCCCAGACCAAAAACGATTTAAGCTTTCCCGCCCTTATGAACCGTTTGGCTATCCTCAATGAACCCGTCTCCCGGGAAGGAGCGGGACGCCTGGTTGTCCAGGCCCCCGGGGAAAGGTATAGTCTTCAGTTTCGCCTCCTGGCCAAGGGGCCGGAAGCCCTTCGTCTGGAAATATTCGATCCTTTCGGCCGGCCCATGCTCTATTTTGTTTCCTATTTGGGAGAAACCCGGCTGTTTTCAATAGCCCAGAAAAAAGAGATTCCTTTTAATTCCTCTCTTTTCGGCCCTTGGTCGGCCATTTCACAGATACCCATCGTTGAAATGCTAAAACTATTTTGGGGCCGTGTCCCTCTTTTTCCTTATGACACCTATAAACTCGACATCGGACAGGAAGAAGAAAAGAGAGTAATAAAGCTCTTTCTTTTGGGCAATGTTCAACAGGAGCTTTGGATATCCCCTGATCCCTTTTCATTGACCAAAGTCCGGATAACAAACCCTTCGAAGGAAGGAGAAATTGAAATACTCTTTTCCGATTTTTCCGAGGTGACCGGGAACCAGACACCGATGCGCTGTGAAATCAAGGATGGACCGGGGGAACATGTGCTGACCATCCGTTATGAAACTCTGGTCCTGCGACCGGACATTTCTGATGAAATATTTAAATTTTCCGGCCTCTCCGACTCCCAATCCACAGGAAAGGAAATCATACCGTAGGTCTGCCTTGATCAGTGGTATTCTGATCTTTTCGTCTCCAGGGATTTATTGTCAATTCTTTACGGTGCCTAAAAAGGGGGATGATTGTCCTTGACAGTGGATCGGTTTTCCCTATAGCCTGAAGCACGAAACTAATTTGGTGATAGGGTCTCACCGATGCATTACTCGTAACAACCGGAAGCGCGTTTTTCCGGATTTATCAGGGTTGATGGTTTCGTGAAAAATCCATCTGCTGTGCTGCGCTACACCCTTCGTTATTGCGGCGTATTTCTATGTACGGACTCATTCCTCAGGATTTCTTCGCATACACGGCAACGCGTAGTTACACCTTTTCAGAGCGGGTCCCGGTTTGCGCGCCTTGCCTCTGGAGTTTTTTATTTTACCGTCCCGTTTGATGACTTTTTACGCATCCATCAGGGTTGATTAATGATGTTTAAGAAAAAAATATTTTACGGATGGTGGATCGTTCTGGCCACCAACATCATTTGCATGCTTGGTTTCGGAACCTGGCTTTACAGTTTCGGCGTGTTTTTTAAACCGATGATGGACGAATTCGGATGGACTCGGGCCATGACCGCCGGAGCGGCCTCTTTGCGGAGCACCCAGGGAGGCATAGCCGGCCCGATTGTCGGCTGGGCCGTAGATAAATGGGGTTCGCGGAAGGTCATTATCTTCGGAGGGATCATCTCCGGGTCGGGCTTTGCCCTGATGGCCCTGGTTAATTCCTTGCTCATGTTCTACCTGATTTACGGCCTTCTCCTATCCATCGGCATGAGCTTCATGCTCTATCTTCCGGCTTTCACGGTCATCGCCAAATGGTTCAGGCGAGGCCTATCCAGGGCCATGGCCGTTTTGGCTGTCGGTGCCGGACTGGGTGGACTGATCTTTGCGCCCCTGTCCGCATTCCTTATAAAATTCGCCGGATGGCGTATTGCCTTTCTCCTCATAGGAATCCTGGTCTGGATCGTTGTTATCCCGTTGGCGCTCCTGATCAAGGAAAAACCCGAGGATATAGGGCTCAGGCCGGACGGCGTTTCATCGGATAAGGAACCGGCCCAAAAGAATGATCCGGAGAAACCGTCGAATCCAATCAAGACCATAGAGGCGTCTTTCCATGATTTTACTCTGAAACAGGCCCTGGCTTCCTCCACCTTCTGGTTGCTGGCCGGGGCCTTCTTCTGTCAAAGCCTGGCTCACTCGGTGGTCTTCGTTCATGGAGTTCCGCATCTGACCGACCTCGGCATCTCCGTGGAAAAGGCCGCTTTCAGCATTGGGCTTCTGACCCTGGTTAGTGTAGCCGGCCGGTTGATTTTCGGGTATTTAGGCGATTTCTTTGACAAACGTTTCTTATTCTCTATTTCTTATGCCCTCATGGGAACCGGTATTTTCGTCCTCCTATACGCGAAGACCATGCCGATGGTCTATCTGTTTATTTTAATATTCGGTGTCGGTTTCGGCGGCAACGTTCCCCTGATGCCGGCCATGCAGGCCGAATATTTCGGGCGGACCGCCATGGGCAAAATTCAGGGTTCAATGACACCCTTGATCATGTTCGCCGGCACCGTTGGTCCGATAATGGCCGGTTATTTTTTTGATAAACAGGGTTCCTACTTTATCAGTTTTCTGATCATTTCCATCGCCCCGTTTGTGGCGGCCATAATGGTTTTTTTCATTCCTTCCCTTAAAAAACACCGGCAGGAGAGATAAAATAACCGGTGGACATCTTATCCAATGTGGGATAGATTCTGTTAGAACTCTTTTAGTTTTTTATGGTTTATTACGCATGAATAACTATAATCGACGATGATTCGTTGCCGAAGAAACTTTTTTTCCCATGAAACTCTGGCAAAAAAATCTTTACAGTCTCTGGCTGGCTCAATTGATTGCTGCACTCGGTTTGAGCATGATCATACCCTTTCTCCCATTTTACCTGCGCGATCTCGGCGTTTCAGGAAAACAAGCCGTCAAAATCTGGAGCGGATTCATCTATTCGGCCCCTTTCATGATCTCCGCATTCATGCAGCCGGTCTGGGGGTTGTTGGGAGACCGGAAAGGCCGAAAACCCATGGTGGTGCGGGCCATGCTCGCTTTAGCCCTGGCTAATTTTCTGATGGGGTTTGCAAGGAGCGCTCCACAGCTTTTAATTCTCCGATTTTTACAGGGAAGTCTTTCCGGGTTCGTTGCCCCGTCTCTGGCCCTGATGGCCTCTTGCGCGCCGGAAGAAAAAACCGGCCAGGCCTTGGGCACTCTGCAATCTTCTCTTGTTACCGGCATGGTTGCAGGACCTCTCTTGGGTGGGGTGCTGGCCCATCTGGTGGGCTATCGACCTCTTTTTTTCGGGACGGCATTTTTTTGTTTTTGCGGGGCTATCATTGTCATCAGCTTTGTGAAGGAAGAATTTGTACCCCGAGAGAAAAAAGATCGGTCCAGTGTGAGCCAGAATCTTCGCTATGTCATTCATACTCCGGAATTAAGAGTCCTGCTGCTTCTGTTGATTATGGTTCAGTTATCGACTGTGATTGTTGCCCCCTTTCTCAGCCTTTTTGTGGAATATCTAAAAGTCTCTCCGGCACAGATCGGCTTGATGACCGGGGTCGTTTTCGGCATAACGGGGATCACCAATGCTGCTTTTGCCCCTTTTTGGGGAAAAAAATCGGATCGAATCGGTTCCAGGAAGATTCTGCGCCGTTCGCTTATGGGGATAACCCTGTTCTCACTTCCTCAGGCCTTTGTTACCAACATCTACCAGCTATTAATCCTTCGTGGCGGATTAGGCGTTTTTTTTTCCGGAGTTATCCCGACGATCAACACGATTGTCCGGCGTTCAACCCCTCAAAATAATCAAGGCGGGATTTTCGGAATCTTTCAAAGCGGCCTTTTGCTTGGAAATATGGCCGGCCCGTTGATCGGGGGAATATTGGCGGCTTTTCTTGGGTTGCGGTCGATATTCTTGATCAGCACGGGCATTTTTTGTCTGGCGTTACTTTGGGAAAAAATCATAAGCAGAAAAACTCCGGATCTATTTCCGTAGCGGATATGCTTTCCAAAGGTATTGTGGTAAAGTAATGTCCATCGATGGTTGACGAAAACAGGGGGCTTTAAACTTTTTCCGATGCGTTTCTGGATTGCCCCTCATCTGGCCTTTCTGGTCCAATGGCTTCGTGTCCTTGGGGTTAATGTGCAACTCTGGGACAGGAGGGTGATCCTTGGTCAAGAAGAGGAGGCCGTCGTTCAATGGGATCGATATCCCCTGCCCCTGGAAGGAATCCGGATCAACCCGATTACCCTTTCCACCCCCACCCAACAAGCCCTTTTAAAAGAATTTTTTGAACTTTCGGGCCTTCAACCGGGCCTGGAACAAATGTTCAAACGCTGTCTTCGTTGCAACAGTCTTCTTATCCCCATAACCCATGAAGATGCTAAACAAAAATGGCCCGATATACCGGAATATGTGCTGCAGACTCAAAAACACTTCAACTGGTGTAACCATTGCCGGAAGGTCTATTGGGCCGGAACCCATGTGCGGAATATGATCCGGACCCTGGAAGGCTGGGGGGTTATCTCAAACCCAAAAAAGTCGGAAAATTTTTTTTGACGAATAGGTTGGAAAAGGTTTAATATAAACCTATCGACAAACAAGGAGGTTGACCATGAGCTACGAATTGATCAAGGTAGAAAAGAAAGACCATGTGACCATCGTAACCATTAATCGCCCTGAAGTGATGAATTCCATCAGCCCCCCGACCAGTGTGGAGATGGACAAGGCTTTTAATGATTTTTGCGAAGACCCCGAGGCCTGGATCTGTATCGTCACCGGAGCGGGGGACCGCGCTTTTTCGGCGGGTAATGATTTGAAATTTCAAGCCCAGCACGGTTCTGAGAAAATGCGGGAGATCATGAAGGATGTTAAAGGGGGTTTCGCCGGTATCACCAGGAGGTTCGACTGCTTTAAGCCTTTTATTGCGGCCGTGAACGGGCTGGCCCTTGGCGGCGGCTTTGAAATTGCCCTGGCCTGCGATATCATTATTGCATCCGAGAACGCCAGTTTCGGCCTGCCTGAACCCCGTGTCGGATTGATACCCGGCGCCGGCGGGGTGCACCGTCTACCCAGACAGATCCCCTACCATCTAGCCATGAACATGATCCTGACCTCAAAACGGATTTCTCCCCAGGAAGCTATGCAACTCGGGATCATTTCAGAGATTGTCCCTCTGGCGGACCTTCTGCCGACCGCCGAAAAATACGCCGCCGAAATTCTAAAGGCCGCTCCCCTGTGCATCCGGGCCTGCAAGGAATCCACCCTCAAGGGATTGAACGTTACCCTGGAAGAGGCCATGGCCACCACCTATCCGGGGCAGGTGGCCATGTATCAGTCCGAGGACTTTATTGAAGGACCTAAGGCCTTCGCCGAAAAACGCCCACCTCAGTGGAAAGGAAGATAAGTCAGCCTATAGCCTCCCTGTAGTCCGCCGCAGCGGACTACAGGGAATACCTTCCATTAGAAAACCACCCCGAAGAAAGGTCCTTTCAAACTTTTTCAGGCGGATTTTATTGCCCGGGCTTTTTAAGGAAAATATGAAATTAAAAAACCAGAAAGTACTTATCGTAGGCGGAAGCTCGGGTATCGGTTTGGCAACGGCCAAGGCCGCCTTGGAAGAAGGGGCTTCAGTCGTCATCGCCAGCCGGTCAATGGAAAAACTGGGAAAGGCCAATCACTCCCTTGGCCAAAAGGCCATGATCATTCAGGCCGACCTGGCCGACAGAAATTCTCTTAAGACCCTTTTTCGGGAGGTAGGACCATTTAATCATCTTTTCATATCCGCCGCTGAACCGAAAACGGGACTGATTAGAGACACCGATTTGGAAGATATCCGTTCGTCTTTGGAAACAAGATTTTGGGGAACCTATTGTGCAACCCAATTGGCCGCCCCAAACATGACCCGTGATGGGTCCATCACCTATATGTCGGGAAATGCTGCCGTCCATCCCATAAAGGGATCTTCTGTCGGAGCGGCGTCGGTGGCGGCCGTCGAGGCCTTTGCCCGGGTCATGGCCCTGGAACTGGCTCCAATAAGAGTCAATGTCATCCGGGCCGGATTGATTGACACCCCCTTACTCGATCGGTATGGAAATCAACGCCAGGCCATCATTGAGGGATACTCCAAAAGGGTTCCCTTAAAACGGATCGGATCGGCCGAGGATGTTGCCGAAGCGGCCGTCTATCTTATGAAGAGCACCTATACCACCGGCGCTATACTCCAGGTGGATGGAGGGGCTTTATTAATTTAATCCATGTGCTCGATACTGGATAAAAGCAAAAACCGATACTGGATACTGGATAAAAACAAAACCCGATACTCGATACTGGATACTGGATAAAGACAAAAAACAATGCCGATAAATCCGGACATCCAGTATCAAGTATCAAGTATCCAGAATCCAGAATCCAGCATCACTCCAAAAGAGCTGTCGACTACGAGATAATAAAAAGTTGGAGATAAATTTACAGATTAGGAGTATTAAAATATGATTGTAAAACCTGAAGAAGTCGGCCTCTCGGGCGAGCGTCTGGCCCGGATTGAACAACATCTTAAAAGACGTTATATTGAACCTAAAAAAATTGCCGGGACCCTGACCCTTGTAGCCCGTCACGGCCAGGTGGCCTATCTCTCCCCCTTGGGCCTTATGGATATGGAACGAAACAAAGCGATGACCGAAGACACGATTTTCCGGATCTATTCCATGACCAAACCGATTACCTCAGTGGCCCTGATGATGTTATATGAAGAGGGGTATTTTCAATTGGACGATGAAGTTTATAAACACATCCCGGAATGGAGAAATCTTCGGGTCTATGCCTCCGGGAATTATCCCCTGTTTCTCACCCAAAGCCCGGAACGGCCAATGACCATACGGGATCTGATGACCCACATGTCCGGTCTAACCTACCACTTTATGGAAAGAACCAATGTGGATGCCGCCTATCGCCAGCTTGGTGTTGGAGTTGTGGGCGGCCCCGGTACACTTCCTGAGATGATCAAGAAATTAGCCTTCCTGCCCTTGGAGTTTTCACCGGGAACGAAATGGAACTATTCGGTCTCAACGGATGTTTTGGGGTATCTGGTGGAAGTGATGTCAGGAATGGCTTTCAATGAGTATCTAAAAACCAGGATATTCGATCCCCTGAAAATGGTAGACACGGATTTTTATGTCCCGCCGGAAAAAATCGGGCGCTTTGCGGCCATTTATAACCGACAGCCGGATAAAACACTTCAATTGGTAGATGATCCAGGTAACAGCACCTTTTCCAAACCACCGACTTTCTTTTCCGGAGGCGGGGGGCTGGTTTCGACGGCAGCGGATTATTTTCGCTTCTGTCAAATGTTGCTCAATGGCGGAGAATTGGACGGCGCCCGCATCCTCGGCCGCAAGACCATTGAGCTGATGACCATGAATCACCTGCCCAATGGTCAGGACATGAGCAAGCTTTCCGTCAGCACCTTTAGTCAGGTTGCCAGCGAGGGTAACGGGTTCGGTCTGGGATTTTCGGTTCATTTGGGCTCCGACAAATCACAGGTGATCGGCTCTATCGGGGAATATTCCTGGGGTGGTGCGGCCAGTACGGCTTTCTGGATCGATCCGGCGGAAGACCTGATCGTCATTTTTCTAACCCAGTTCTACCCGGAAGGCACCTTCAACTTTCGCAATCAGTTGAAGGCCATTATTTATCCGGCCATCCTGGATTAGGCGTTTAGACCTTTTAATCGAATTCTTTCTCAGTTTCGATCGGTTGTTGAAATATCTTTTTCAAAAAAAGATAATTGCCGTGATTTGCGATTGTAGGACGGTGGCAATTCGGGAATCTCAATAGGACCTTTTTTCTCTTTAGATGGAAAAGGCGGAGGATCATCCTTCCGTGCTCCAAGGGATTCCAAATAGGCAGCGATGGTCTTTCGTGAAAAACCCGGCACACCCAAATCAAAAAGGTCTTTGCAACACTCGTGATCAACAGTGAAAATGGGTATACCGGCTTTGACTACCTTTTTTACCGTAATCAAAGTTTTGTTCCCTTTCTCCGCATAAGGGACAAAAACCACATCGGCCAAGGCACAAGCCACCCAATTTCGCAACATAATATTTCGCCGTTCAAAGCGCTTTAAATCGGGTTCGGTAATCGAAAGCCAGAGCAGCTCCTCCTCTCTGGCCCGGCGATAAAATTCCTCCTTTTGGGGAAAACCGGTAAACGGCCCTTGATACCCGAAACGATCCCCCAGAAAATTATCCCAGTTTTCACGGGTCAGACCCCGGGCCGTGCAAATGGTCAATGAACGCCGGTGATCGGGGTCCGTAGGCGTGTCCAGAGCCAAGCGGAAGATCTCCGTTTCCATTATCGCATGCCAGGGTCCAGTGTAATTAAGGGCATATTCGCGTATTTTGAAAAGCATGTCATTGGCCGCTAGCATGGCATGGCTGTCATGGAGATCAGCGCAGATCACGGCCATGGTGAAGCGGTCCAACAATTTCAGGGGACCGTGGAAATATAATATCGGCGCTTCCGCCCCCAAGCGTTTCAACAGCTTCTTCGGATATTGCGGATTTTTGGATGTCAGGATTTTATATTCCATAACTCCTCGGTAG
>Ga0299912_10005460_pt1 | contig 10446 bp, 5 predicted proteins | sample RVTome_2_FD_207667 | JGI IMG/M metagenome (GOLD analysis project Ga0299912, IMG submission 207667) | Soil microbial communities from uranium-contaminated site in the Upper Colorado River Basin, Wyoming, United States - RVT95D214 (version 2) ... | reverse complement strand
ACCCGGATATATTTTTCCTGGACCTTTTTCCGAATCAGGGATTTCTCCTGAACAGTCAATTCCCTTTCCATGGTTCTTTCCTCCCAGAAATTTCTTTCACACTCCGGAGATATCCTTTGCCTCTTTCCTTCGTCAGAAATCACCCAGACGGGCAATTCGCATCGGTTGATCTGCTCATCCAGCTTCCCTCTACTCCAGATATCATTCGGTGTGTCGCCTCTTTTTCGTCTATATTTCCACTGGAATCCTCAAAGTCCGGATGACGTCTCACGAAAGCCCCGGCAGGCCCCGAGAACTGGCGGCCCGCCGAGGCATCAGGAGCGGGTAGCTACTTCGCATTGTAGGTAAACTCATCCATCATGGTCTTATCTCCCACTGTCGCCTTAGTCTTGATCTTGTATGTACCCTTGGCTTTGAGGTCTATATCCGCACCGAACCCCTCTCCCATGGACATGGCCATCGTTTTTTGATCCTTGCCGTCCGGCCCGGTGAGCCAAAACCCCACCTTGGCGCCCTGCACATATTTTCCGTCAGCGTCTTTGAGGTACACCATCAGGTGGTGAGACTTCATCTCGGCCATGTCGTGTCCCTTCATCTCTGTTTTCCCACCCATCATCTGCTTCATGTCGATCAGGTAGTATTCAAACTGGCACCCCTCCGCTTTGGCCTCGCGGATCTTCTGCCCGTGGCGAGCCTCAGCGGTCTGGTCTTTCGCCTCCGCGCCTTTCATGGAACCGTGCTCCATTTGGGCGGCGAATGAGGGAATGGCCAGGGCGATTACAAAGGAGAGGATGATCAACATTCGTATGGCCAATTTCTTCATGGTCTGTTTCCTTATCTTTGGTTGTTATAGTAATCAGTTCTCGATCTCCGAGAACAGCGCGCTTTGAACTATCTCTGTCGTGGTCCGTTTGCCGACGTTGAGGTCTCACGCCAAGGTTTCCTTCAGGTCACGCTTCTTCCAGAGCTTGTAGATAGCCGGGTAGACGAGCAGCTCCAGGATAAAAGAGGTGATGAGCCCCCCGATCATGGGCGCGGCGACCCGCTTCATCACATCGGCTCCGGCCGAGGTGGACCACATGATGGGCAAAAGTCCCATGAAGGCAGCCGCAACTGTCATCATCTTGGGTCGCGCCCTCTTGACCGCGCCGTGCACAATAGCCTCGTCCAAGTCTGCCAGGGTATTGAGGTTTCCTCGCCTCTTCGCCTCGTCATGAGAGAGGTCCAAGAAGAGGAGCATGAAGACGCCTGTTTCGGCATCGAGTCCCAGCAGCGCGATCATTCCCACCCAGGCGGCAATGGAGACGTTGTAGCCGAGGAAGTAAAAGAGCCAGATGGCACCGATTGCCGAAAAAGGCACTGCCAGCATGACCACCGTGGCCTTGAAGGCGGACCTGGTATTGATGTAGAGGAGCATGAAGATTAGAGCCAGGGTGATGGGAATAATCAGCTTGAGACGCTCCCTTACGCGAAGCATGTTCTCATACTGCCCGCTCCACTGGAGGACATATCCCTGTTGAAGGTGGAGGTTTTTGGAAACTGCCCTTTTTGCCTCTTCTACATAGCCACCCACATCCCGACCGGTGATATCCACATAGACATATCCGGACAAGAAACCATTTTCGTCCCGTAGCATGGCCGGCCCCTGAACGAGCTTGATGTCGGCGAGCTGCGCCAGGGGAACCTGGGCGCCCATGCTTCCGGGCACGGAGACGAGCACGCGCCCCAGTCGATCCAGGTTGTCTCTAAGCTCCCGGGGGTAGCGGAGGTTCACCGGGTACCGTTCCCGGCCCTCGATGGTTGTGGTTATATTCTCGCCGCCGATAGCACTCATGATCACCTCTTGGACTTGTGCGATGGTGAGGCCATAGCGGGCGAGCTGGTCGCGCTTGGGCTGAAAGTCCACGAAATAGCCGCCCGTGACACGCTCGGCGAAGACGCTACGGGTCCCGGGGATATTCCTCAAGATGCTCTCTAATTGTTCTCCAATCTTCTGGATCTCGTTGAGGTCGGAGCCGAAAACCTTAATTCCGACAGGGGTGCGAACCCCTGTCGTCAGCATATCGATTCGGGCCTTGATGGGCATAGTCCAGGCGTTGGTGACGCCGGGGAAGCGCACTACCTTATCCATTTCGGCCACGAGCTCATCCCAGGAGATATGGTCGGGCCAGATAGGCCGGAAGAGCGGTTTAAACCAGCTGGGTACCCACTTGGAGTACCAACGCTCCTTGGCCCGCCATTCCTTCTCCGGCTTCAAGACTACGGTCGTCTCCATCATCGAAAACGGCGCGGGGTCAGTCGATGTGTCAGCCCGCCCCGCCTTTCCGAACACACGCTCCACTTCTGGAAATCCCTTGAGTAGCTTGTCCTGAGCAATGAGAAGATCCTGGGCCTGGGCCACCGAGAGCCCGGGAAGGGTGGTAGGCATATAGAGGATGGTGCCCTCGTTCAAAGGGGGCATGAACTCGGAGCCCAGGCGGAAGTAAGCGGGCAGGCTCAATGTCACGAGGGCGATGGCGGCGACGATGACGCCCTTCGGGCGACGGAGTACAAAGCGGCACGCGGGCTCATATACCCGGAAGATGGCGCGGCTGATGGGATGTTTTTCCTCCGAGTAATAGGTGCCCACCAGGGTCTTGGTGGCGAGCCATGCGAGCCAACGTGGGCGGAAAGAGAAGGGGTCCATGCGGGTGAAGAGCATGCGCATAGCAGGGTCCAGGGTGATAGCCAGGATGGCGGCCAGCGCCATGGCCAGATTCTTGGAGTAGGCCAGGGGCTTGAAGAGCCGGCCCTCCTGGTCTACCAGGGCGAAGACGGGCAGGAAGGCCACGGCAATCACCAAGAGGGAGAAGAACACCGAGGGTCCCACCTCCTGCAGGGCCTCAAGCCTCACCTGGTGGAAGTCCCCTTTTCGCCCTCCGGCCTGCCAGTGATAGAGCTTGTTGTAGGCATTCTCCACTTCGACAATTGCCCCGTCCACCAGCACACCGATGGAGATGGCGATCCCGGCCAGCGACATGATGTTCACCGTTACGCCCATAAAGTAGAGGGGGATGAAAGAGAGGAGCACCGAGACCGGAATCGTCACAATGGGGACAACCGCTGACGGGATGTGCCAGAGGAAGAGGAGAATCACGAAGGAGACGATGATCATCTCCACGGTAAGCTCGTGCTTCAGGGTTTCGAGGGCACGGATGATGAGGTCAGAGCGGTCATAAGTGGTGACGAACTCGACACCCTTGGGCAGGGAGGGCTCCAGATCTTTGATCTTTGCCTTCACCCGGTTGATCACATTCAGGGCGTTCTCCCCGTGGCGCATCACCACGATGCCTCCCACATGGTCCCCCAGGCCGTCCAGATCGGAGACGCCCCGCCGGATCTCGGGGCCTAACTCCACCCGGGCGATGTCCCGGAGCAGAACCGGTACACCGCCGGGCCCCACCTTGACCACGATCTTTTCGAAGTCCTCCAGGGTCCTGGCGTAACCCCTCCCTCGCACCATGTACTCGGCGCCCGCGAACTCCAGGAGTCGACCGCCCACCTCATTGTTGGACTTGCGGATGGCCTCCACCACCATGTCTAACGGAAGCCCATAGGCCGCCAGCCGATTGGGATCCACTGTTACCTGGTACTGCTTCTGGAAGCCGCCAATCGCGGCCACCTCCGCCACCCCGGGAACCGACTGGAGCGCATAGCGGAGGGTCCAGTCCTGGTAGGAACGGAGCTCATCCAGAGAGTGGGTGCCGGTCTTATCCACCAGGGCATACTGGAACACCCAGCCCACGCCAGTGGCGTCTGGACCAAGCTCCGTCTGGACCCCTTGGGGAAGGCGTGCCTGGATCTTGGAGAGGTACTCTAAGACGCGGGAGCGCGCCCAGTAGATGTCGGTGCCATCCTGGAAGATCACATAGACATAGGAGAAGCCGAAGTCGGAGAATCCTCGGATGGCTTTCACCTTCGGAGCTCCGAGGAGGGCTGTTACGATGGGGTACGTAACCTGGTCTTCGATGATGTCGGGGGACCGATCCCACCGGGAGTAGACGATCACCTGGGTGTCGGAGAGGTCCGGGAGGGCGTCGAGGCGAATCTGCTTGAGAGTATATACCGCCAGGAGAGCGATCGCGGCAACCGACAGCAGGCTAAGCCAGCGGTTCTTGGCACAGAACTCGATGACTTTCCGGATCACTGCCCGCCTCCGTGTTGCCCATGCTGGCCACCCGGGGCGGCGCTCGGACCGGTCATCTTGGTGAGAGCGGCCCGGAGCTTGGACTCGGAGTCGAGGAGGAAGTTCGCCCGGATGACAACCTTTTCACCCTCTTTGACCCCCGCCAGGAGCTGCACCTTCCCTTCGCCTCGAATCCCCGTCTTCACCAGACGCGGCTCAAAGGTGCCCGGAGAGGTCTCCACAAAGACGACCTGCCTGATGCCGGTGTCGATCAGGGCCGAGTCCGGAATCGCCACCCCTTCGGCCGTGGTTAGAGCGAGGGACACATCGACGTACATGGCGGGCTTGAGGGTGAGCTTAGGATTGGGGAAGTCGAAGCGCACCTTGAGCGTCCGGCTCTCCGGGCTGAGATACGGGAAAACATAGGCTACCTTTCCTTTGAGCTGGACGCCCGGATCATAGGTTAGGGTGAGAGAAGCTTCCTGTCCCACCCGAACAGAGCTCGTCTCATACTCGTACAGATCCGCCTCGATCCATACCTTGGAGAGGTCGGTAACGTTGAAGAGTTCCACGCCCGGCTCCACCTGCTGCCCCTCAAACACCCCCTTCATCAATACATACCCTGAGACGGGGGCATTCAGGGTCACGGTGCGCCGAGGTGTCCCCGTCCGCTCGATCTCGGCGACGAAACCCTCTGGTACATCGAAGAGCTGGAGCCTCCTGCGGGCAGACTGGAGGAGCTCCTGGCCGAGCTTCTGCACATCAGGAGACGAAGAAACCGCGAACTTGGCCGCAGTTTCTCGAGCCTGCAAGAACTCCTCCTGGCTGGCCAGAAGCTCGGGGGAATAGATGGATAGAATAGGCCTTCCCCGCTTGACCATGTCGCCCGTGAAGTTGACAAATAGTTTCTCCACCCATCCGGAGATCTTGGTATGCACATGCCGAATCCGCCTCTCGTCGGCGGTCACGATGCCCACCGTGCGCACCGAGTGGATGACCTTTTCGCGCTTTGCAGGAGTGGTCTGAATGCCGGCGAAGTGCAAACTCTCTTCGCCCACCCTGACCGTGGCCAGTCCTTCCACTCCTCCGGGGGGCGCGACCTCATCGGAGTATACCGGGACGAAATCCATCCCCATCTCGTCTTTGGCGGGCACCGGGGAGGTGATGCTTGGATTCATGGGATTTCGGTAGTAGAGGATTTTTCGCTCCCCCTTCTTGGCCTCCCCTTGTGCAAAGAACTCCTCCGCCTGGGGCTTGGCAGGCGTAGGGGCCTGGGCCTCCCCTTCAACCTTCGTGAGTGTCATCCCGCAGACCGGGCAGTTTCCCGGCTTATCCGAGATGATCCACGGGTGCATCCCGCAGGTGTATTTTTCCTTTTGGTTCTGGGAAACAGCGGCCTTCTCTCCTGGAGAACCGCCAAAGATCCCTGTAAAGTAGGCTACGCCGGATGCAACGAGCAGAGCGACTCCAACTACTGCTGCGATGAATATCCTCCGGGAGTGTTTTCCCTGTTCGTTCTTCTCGGTAGCTTCTTTATCCTCACTCATGCCAATAAACCTCTTATTTTATTGAAGCATTACTGAAAAAAATTGCGAATCATCAACGATCATGTACTATCCGTCTCTTCGAGCCGTAGAATTCCGAGGTGCCCTTGCCCCCTTACGAAAACATGCCCGAGTGCGCCGCCCGGAAGGGCGGGGATGGAGGGCATCCTTAATAATTCCCCTCCTCTGGCGGGAGGGGTTAGGGGAGGGGGGAAGTGAGAGCTTGTGTGCACCCCCGCCTCAATCTTCCCCCATCAAGGGGGAGGAGATAATTCCTATGTCAACCAGGATGCCCCGCCGGGGAGCTCGGGGAGGTTCACTTGGGCTCCTCATCTCACTTCCACGGCGCGCCCACCGCCTCCTCCAACTCGGCCCGACCTATCCCCAGGTCAGCTCGGCTGCGCTCCAGGCTCAGGTTGGCGTTCAACCATCCCGCGTATGACTCATTCACATCGGAGAAAGAAACCTTGCCCGCCGAATAGCCCGCCGCAGCGGCTTCCAGGGCCGCCTGGGAAAGGATGACCACCCGCTCCGCATAAAGGGATTCCTCCCGCTGGGCGCGGTCCAGGCGAAACCAGGCCTCGCGCACTCCCAGCAGGGTGGAGGCTTCCGTCATCTGCAGGTCTTTTTTCAGGGCCTCCAGTCTCTGCCTGGTTTCCCTCAGATAGGCATCGTTTGCGCCATACCAGGGCATCTTGGGCAGCCCCTCCCCCATGGAGGCAGTTGTCGTCAGGGAAAAGCTATCCTTCATCGTCTCGGCTGAACCGACCCGCGACACCTCATCCCTCTCGTAGGAGGAGAACCCCAGGGTGAACGGTGGATAGATCATGGTCTCCGCCATCTCGATCATCCTCTCCATCTTACCGATCATGGCTCGCATGCGCTTGAGTTCCTGTTTTCTCTCCAGGGCCAGAGGGTGGAGGTTCTGCAGAGCCGGGACCTGACGGCTTGGATCCCTGGAGGCGGGTATCCCCACCTGAGCGGAAGGGGGAAGGCCGAGGATCTGGCGAATCTCTGCCTCGAGATTCCGCCGCTCCTCCGCCAGGGTCTTGCGCGCCTCCTTCGTTTTCTCTTTCTCGATGTTCACCCGGATGACGTCCTGGAAGCTGGTCGCGCCGGCCGAGTAGCGCGCGGAAGCGGCTGTCTTGAGGTTGTCGAGGAGGCTGAGCATCTGATCCGTGATCTCCTCGGCCCTCCGGGTGTAAAGAAGATTCCAGTAGGCCTTCCGAACAGAGGTGAGCGCAGCCCGCCTGGCCATTTCCAGCTCCTCCCATGCGGCACGCACCTCCTGCGTGGCCACTTCGCCTTTGAGGGCCAGGATGCCCGGAAAGGGGAACTTGAGCGATATGGACTCCCGGTTTTCCATATTGCCGATGCCGGTCATGAGGCTGGCGGTGAAGGCCGTATATTGTCGCAGGATCTCATCCAGATTCTGGATCTGGCTATATGCCTCGACGGTTGCCCGGAACTGCCTCTCTTTGGCCTGCACGTCCAGGTTTCGGAGAAGGGCCAGGGTTTCGAGATCCTCCAATGGGAAACCGTTGGCAAGGGCCTTTTCCGCCAGGGAGGCATTGGTCGCAGCTCCGCGCAGGCGTTCCAGTCGGGAGGCCTCCGGTAGATAAAAAACTGGCTCCACCCCCGGTGTTTTCAAGGCCTTCTCCCATTTCTCCTTGAGCTCCTGGAGTCGAGCCACCTGGGCTTGAAAGTCGGTATCTGCCGCGGAGGGACCTGGACCTGGAGCCTCGGCGGGCGGTGGGGCCTGGACTCCCGACTGAAAGAAAGCTGGAGGCTGGTAGTCTTCCCAATCCTGGATCAGATCCCGGTAACCGCCCCATGCGGGTCTCGCCGCCAGGGCGATCAGGGCCATAAGAAGCACAATCCGGATCTTCATCGGGGACCCTCCTCAGAAACCGCTTTGCTCGCACCGTCATCCCTCCGGGTAAGGCTGCGGCCGGCGAGTTTTTCCAGCCGCGCCAGAAACTTCCCATAGTCAGCCTTGGCCCTGGCCAGGGCAAGCTGAAAGTTGTACCACACCGCCTCCGTTTCGATGAAGTCGGAGAAGCTGCCCTGACCCTGACGATACCAAGTCTCAGCCAACTCCATCGACTTCGCGGCCTGGGGAAGGAGTTCATCCCGGTAGAGGCGGACAAGGCGTTCGGAGTTTTGCAGCCGAAAGTAGATTTCGCGGAGCATGGCATAAGTCTCATTCACCTGGGCCTCCTTCATGGCCGTGGCGGCCTCGACCTCCGCCCGCGCCTGGCCCAGACGGCCGGCATTCTTTCCCAACCAGATTGGAAGCGTCAAACCGGCCAGAACGCCAACCTGGCTTTCACCGCCTTTTTCTCCTATGGAGGCTCCCAGCTTGAACTGCGGCAGGACCTCGTACCGAGCCAATGCCAGCATGGATCGGGCTTTTTCGATGCCCAATTGCGCGATCCGGATTTCCTCCAAGTGCTGCTCCGCCAGGCGATAGATCTCATCGAGCTTGTAGACTATAGGCCGGGACGGTTCATCCGCCAGCGAGCCGATGGCGGCATCGGGGGGACGGCTCAACAGGGAGTTCAGACGGGTCTTCTCCGTACGCTCCAGCTCTTCCAGCAGCAGGGCATCGTACAGAAGCTGGCCCGACTGAGATTGAGCCTTCATCACGTCTATTAGGACCGCCCGGTTCTGGGCGTAAGCCGTCTCGCCCACCTTCCGCATCTGGTCAAGGAGGTCCCGGTTCTGGGTCGCGATCCGCCGGGCATCCTTCAAGTAGAGGAGTTCATGATAGGACTCCCGGATTTGCACGGTCACGTCCCGCACGGTTGCATCCGAGTTGAGCCGGCCGATCCGGGCCTCTGCAGTGGCCACCTCCCCTGCCTTTCTCAGCTTTCCCGGAAAGGGAATCGTTTGGGTTAAGCCGATTTTCCAGTCCTCGGGGCGTGCCGTTCCGCCTATTCCCCTAGTCATGTACATGCCCTCGGCCATAATCTCGGGATCTTCGTAAGTGGTTTCCACGCGGTAACGCTCTATCTTGGCATGCCACTCCTCTCGAGCGGCCCGGATCCTCGGGTTCGTCTGGTATGCGTAGGCCAGCAAGTCCGCCAATCCGGGTCCCTGGACGATCTTGGCTTCCAAGGCAGTCCTGTCGGTGTCGAGCCCCTGGCCAAAGCAGACTTGCCTCGCCACAGCCGTGAGGGTCACGATCGTAGCGACGGCGACCAATAAAAGCATCCTGACCGTTGAGATGAACTCATTCCAACGAGGGTATCGGGGGCTGCAGAGCAACAGACAGAACCCCCAGAAGGTGCACTCTTTTTCCTGCCAGCTGTGCTCTGAGTCCTGAAACACGGCAATCTCCTCATTGATTCTAAGCCAAAATGGAAGACCTCGATTAAGGAAAATCTTGCATCTATCCAAAATACTAAGCCGTTCTTATCCTATACGCAACGAAAAAGTCAGAGAACGCAACTCCCCCGAAAAACGAGCTGGAAAGCGATGGGGATGGTTCCTTTGCCCCCTTCACGGGCTTTTTGTTCCCAAACACGACGAGGTCCCCGGCATATCGGGCCCCTCTGGGTGCCGCTCGTTCTGTCATATTACTGGCCTCGCCTGGGAGAGAGACCGGCCTTCTGAGGGTTCGAATCTTGCGGGCAAGCAGAAGAGGGGCTTGATATTAATGCCCTCGTCCCGATCCACCCGCCGCCGAGCGCCTCATCCCCGTCGTAGAAAACGGCAACCTGACCGGGGGCCACGGCGAACTGCGGCTCTTCGAATTCCGCACGCCAAGCCCCGTCGGGTTCGCGGTGGAGCGTTGCATTTGCGCCGCTATGTCGATAGCGCAGACGAACCAAACATGGCGTGCCGTTGACCGGGGACACGCCGCTTATCCAACTGACATCCTCCACCCGGCAGGAATCCATCATGACCTCATCGCGTCGTCCGAGAACGATGGTGTTGGTATCAGGCTGCAGTTCCTTGACGTACAGGCGCTCGGTCGAGGCGATGCCAAGCCCCTTGCGCTGACCGATCGTGTAGTGAATGATGCCGCGATGTCGCCCGAGGACTCGTCCGGTGGAATCCCGTATCGGTCCGGGCTGGCTGTCACTGGGTTCGAACAGCGGTGTGTAGTCCGCGCCTTCGAGGAAATCCTGGCTCTCCTCGCGGTCTGCAATCTCGCCTAAGCCGACTTCGCGAGCGAGGGGAATCAACGCCTCCTTCGTCCACTCGCCGAGCGGAAATAGAACCTGCCGGAGATGATCTTGGGTCAGGCGGGCAAGGAAGTACGATTGGTCCTTGAAGGGATCGACGCCACGCAGCAATCGGAAGAGCCCCCGGCCTTCATCGAACTCAACGCGCGCGTAGTGGCCGGTTGCGAAGAAATCGACCCGAACGCCTTGCCGACGTGCCCGCTCGATGAGCAGGCCGAATTTCATCTCCCGATTGCATACCACGCACGGATTGGGCGTGCGACCGGCGCGGTACTCCTCGCGGAAGTAATCGAGCACACAGCGGCGGTACTCCTCGGCCAGGGTCACGGTCACGTGTGGGATCCCGATGCGCTCGGCGGCGGCTTTCGCGGCGGCGATGTCGCGGACCTCGCCGGGACCGTAACAGCCGGAGCGCCTCTCGACGGAGGGCGACAACGAACCGTCCGACAACTGCATGGTGAGCCCGACCACGTCGTGTCCCTGCTGCTTAAGCATCCAGGCGGCCATGGTCGAATCGACTCCGCCACTCATTCCTATGGCGACG
>Ga0299912_10005459_pt1 | contig 10450 bp, 12 predicted proteins | sample RVTome_2_FD_207667 | JGI IMG/M metagenome (GOLD analysis project Ga0299912, IMG submission 207667) | Soil microbial communities from uranium-contaminated site in the Upper Colorado River Basin, Wyoming, United States - RVT95D214 (version 2) ... | reverse complement strand
GAACTCTTGATCATGATTGACGCCTTAAAAAGAGCTTCCTCCAACCGCATTACGGCCGTTTTGCCTTATTATGGGTATGCCCGGCAGGACCGGAAGGTATCGCCCAGGGCTCCGATCACGGCCAAGTTAGTGGCTGACCTGATCACGGCTGCCGGAGCCCACCGGGTTCTGACCGTGGACCTTCATGCCGGCCAGATTCAGGGTTTTTTTAACATTCCCGTGGACCATCTTTTTGCCGCGCCGGTTTTGCTGGAACATATTCGCTCCCGCTTCAAGGACAAAGTAGTGATCGTTTCCCCGGATGCCGGGGGTGTTGAGCGGGCGCGGGCCTTCGGCAAGCGGTTGAAAGCCGGCCTGGCGATCATCGACAAACGGCGGGAGAGTCCCAACGTTGCCAAATTCATGACAATCATCGGGGAGGTCAAAGGTCTCCAGGCCATCATCCTTGACGACATCGTCGACACAGCGGGGACCCTCGTCGAAGCCGCAACGGCCTTGGCTACCAATGGTGCGGCCAATGTCGTTGCCTGTTGTACCCATCCCGTGCTGTCGGGGCCGGCCGTGAAACGATTGAGCGAATCGATCATCGAAGAGATTGCCGTTACCAATACGATCCCCCTCAAGCCGGAGGCAATCTGCAACCCCAAATTTAAAGTTTTATCCGTTGCGCATATTTTAGCGGAAGCCATCAAGAGAATTCACTTCAACGATTCAGTGAGCTCTTTATTCGTTTAAGGGAGGTTTTATGGAACAGAGAGAGTTAGAAGTTTTTTTAAGGACAGGAAAAGGAAAGGGCGCTGCTTCCCGCCTCCGGCGGGAAGGAAAGATTCCGGCCATTCTCTACGGGCGATCCATGGGAACTTATTCCTTAGCTCTCAACCCGGGAGATTTAAAAAGGATATTGACCAGCGGGGCCCGCGAAAATACGTTGATTGGGCTGAAAATTAGCGGGGAAGGGAGCGAAAAAATTGGGAACAAGGTGGTTATGCTCAAAGAACTCCAGGTTCACCCCACCCAGAGAAATTACCTCCATGCGGACTTTTATGCCATAGCCATGGATGAAAAAATTGAGGTCGAGGTTCCCATCCATTTAACGGGAAAAGCCGAAGGGGTAAAAACCGGGGGGATTTTAGAGCAACCCCGCCGGGAAGTACGCGTGCGGTGCCTCCCTTCCTATATTCCGGAGTTCATCGAAGTGGATGTCAGCGCTTTGAAGATCGGGGACTCCTTACATGTAAAGGATCTTACCGTTACCGAACGGTTTGAAATTATGGCTGAAACCAATTTCACAGTGGCCAGCGTCACTCCGCCCATCTCCGAGGCGAAGTTTGAGGAGATCGTGGCTGCTCCCGAGGGGGAACGGGAGATTGCCCAGCCCGAACGGATTGGCGAAAAGAAGGAGGAAGCTGAGGAGGCTAAAGAGGCTAAGGAGGTTAAAGGATAATCCATTCCGGAGGAGGTGGGGTGAAGCTCATCGTCGGCCTGGGGAATCCCGGGCGGATTTATCGCTGGACACGTCACAACATGGGCTTCTGGCTCATCGAGCATCTGGCCGGGCAACAGGGAATCGTTCTTTCACGGAAGGGCCTGAATTCCGTGTATGGGCGGGGAAGAATGGGTAACCAAGAAGTTATCCTCGCCAAGCCTCAAACGTATATGAATCTTTCCGGAGAAGCCGTATCGCGGCTTCTCCGTTTTTTTAAAATCCGGCCTGAAGATGTTGTCGTTGTGCATGATGACCTGGACCTGCCTTGGGGAAAAATCCGCGTTCGGCTCCGGGGTGGCCATGGGGGGCATCAGGGGGTAAAGTCCATCATCGAAGCCCTGGGGGACGAGGGATTTATTCGGGTGAAGGTGGGAATCGGCAGACCGATCGATCCCAACCAAGACCCGGCGGATTACGTGCTGGAACCCCTAACGGAGGAAGAAAGAAAAAAATTTAAGGAAGCCATCCACCGGGGCGCGGAGGCTGTAGAAACGCTGCTCCTTGAAGGACCCGAGGAGGCTATGGACCGGTTCCATATAAGTAGTGAGTAGTGAGTTGTGAGGGGGGAGGGGTGAGAAACTTTTTCTATTTCTTTTTTTTCAGGCAACTTACTACTCCCAACTCACCCCTCACGGTCTTTTTGGCTTCTTCCCACAAACGGTCCATTTCTTCCAATGTTGAGTCTTCGGGTTTCTTTCCTTTGCGGCGAAGCCCTCTTTCAACCCAACGGAAACGCTGCGCAAACCGGCGATTGGCCTTGCGCAGGGCCTCTTCTGCGGATAGGCCCTTAAAACGTCCCCAATTTACAAGGGTAAAGAGAAGGTCGCCGAATTCTCCCTCAATGGCCCCGGCGGAAGATTCTTTATCAGCAGTTTTTAGTTCACCCAACTCCTCCAATATCTTTTTCCAGACTTCCTGAATGTTCGGCCAGTCAAAACCGACACGGGATACCCGTTCGGAAAGACGTCGCGCCCGCTCCAGGGCGGGCAAAGCAAGGGGCAGACCGGCCAGGAGTGAATTTCGGCCGGCGTACTTTCCCTCCGCTTCCTTCACCGTTCCCCAAACCCGGATGACCTGGCTGGCGTCTTGCACCTTAACCCGAGGCCGGTGCGCAGGGGGGAAGACGTGAGGATGCCGCCGGACCAGTTTTTCGGCAAGAGTGTGGACGACATCGAAAAAATCAAACTGTCCTTTTTCTTCGGTAATCCGGGAGATAAAGATGATCTGGAGAAGGAGGTCGCCCAATTCTTCTTGCAGTTCCTTGGGGGTTCCGGCCTCAATGGCTTCGAGCACTTCATAAGCTTCTTCGATTAAGAATTTTTTAAGACTGTTTTCGGTCTGCTCTCGATCCCAGGGGCAGCCGGAAGGGCTTCGGAGCTTGGCCATTATCATCAGCAGATCGTTCATGCTTCTTTTCCCTTCGGGGGGGGTACAATGCATAGGAAAATCCTTTTTAGACGCTGCGTCCTATTGAATTTATTCCTGGCCGTCTCCGTATTGAAGAAATTTTATTCCTATTCATGTTAGGTCAGCCCGGGGGAGGTTTCAAGGAAAATTATTGCTTGCAGGGAATTTTTATGGTATTATCAATAAGTTAAACAATAGCCGAAAAGAGTTTTGACAAAAATGGCGCAGACGAAAGAGGGCCCTTCGCAAAAGAAGGGCGTTTTTCTTAGGGGAATATTTATTTGTTGGGCTGCATCGGATATAGAAGGCCAGCCGATCAGGCCTTCTTTGGACCTTCTGGTGGGGCCGTCGGAGAGCAAGCAGGCTTGAAAGCCAGAATTGAGGACGCTCCGGGCATCCGGGTTCATTTTGAGGATCCAGCCAGTGCCAAACTTCTCTTCGGCGAGAACGATGACCACCTGAAACTCATCGAAAAGAAGGCCGGGGTCAGGATTCATGCCCGGGGGAATACTCTGGATATTTCCGGTGAACCCACCGCCGTCAAGCTTAGCGAGAAACTCCTTTCCGAACTATATGAGATCATACGCCGGGGCCATCCGGTCTATCCCAATGACATTCTCTCGGCCATCCGCATCCTGGCGGGAGACCACCAGGCCAAATTGAAGGATATTTTCCTGGATACGGTTTATGTTTCTTCGAAGCGCCGCCTGATTACCCCCAAGAGTCTGGCCCAGAAGCTTTATATCGATGCCATTCGCTCGTATGACATCGTCTTCAGCATTGGACCGGCGGGAACGGGGAAAACTTACTTGGCCATGGCCATGGGAGTGGCCTCCTTAACCAAAAAAGAAGTACATCGTATCATCCTGACCCGCCCCGCGGTGGAGGCCGGCGAAAGGCTGGGGTTTCTCCCTGGGGATCTCCTTGAAAAAGTCAACCCCTATTTACGGCCGCTCTATGATGCCTTGCATGATATGATGGACTTCGAGACCACTTCCCGCCTCCTGGAAAAAGGCGTGATCGAGGTGGCTCCCCTGGCTTTTATGAGGGGCCGGACGCTGAACGATTCATTCGTGATCCTGGATGAGGCCCAAAACACGACTTCCGAGCAAATGAAAATGTTCCTGACTCGCCTGGGGTTCAGTTCCAAAGCGGTGATTACGGGTGATATTACCCAGACCGATCTGCCAGCGGGCAAAACTTCTGGGTTGGTCGAGGCCAGGGAAATCCTTACCGGGATCGAAGGGATTCATTTCAGCTATTTTACAGAGGTGGACGTGGTGCGCCATCCCTTAGTGCAGGAGATTATTCGGGCCTATAATGGGCAGCCGCGAAAAAGGACGTCTGCCGGACAGGAAAAGGATTAGCGCCCTTGGAGGTCCCGAGAGGAAAATCATGAAGGTTAGGTTAACCGGAAACGGCGGGTACCGTAAAAAAAAATCTTTTTTTAGGATTTTTACCCCAGGGGGACGCCCAACCATTCCCGTACCCACCGGTCCGTGGTGGAACTTTCGCAAGTTTCCCTGGAAGCGATTCGGCTTGCTGCTCCTTTTAGCTTTGGCCGTGGGTCTGCTTCTCCCGGCCCAAGCCCTGGGGACGAGCCTGCTGGTAATCCTTCTATTGGCTATTCTTTTTGAATTCGCCACCGCCAACATCCGCAAGTTTTCACCCGACGACAAAGATCTTTTATTTCTCACCCTTCTCTTGGTGGCCATGCTCGGGACAACCAAGGTAAGCCTGGCGGTTTTCCCGCTTATTGCGCAGGTGCTGCCGGAAATTCCCTCTTCTTCCTATGTTTATGGAATCGGGATTGCTGCCGGGGCCATGCTGGTCAGGATCGTACTCAACTCCGAAACGGCCCTGGTCTTTTCTTTAGTGGCCAGCATGTTTGCCGGCTGGCTGATGGATAATAGCTTCTTTTTCTCGGTGTACTTTTTCATCGGCAGCGTAGTGGGAGCTCACAGCGTAGCCTTCTGCGAGGAGCGGACCATCTTGGTGAAGGCGGGGGCCAAAGTTGGCCTGGTGAATATTTTGACGATCCTCTGCCAGACCCTGATTATCCCCAAAGGGATCGGACCCGAAATGGGATTCAATCTGCTTTTCGGACTTTTAGGAGGCGTCGTGGCCGCGACTGTGGTTCTGGGAGTCCTTCCGATGCTGGAGGGACTGTTCGGGTATACCACGAATATCAAGCTCCTCGAACTGGCCAACCTGAACCATCCTTTGCTCAAGAAGATGATCCTGGAAGCCCCGGGAACGTACCATCACAGCGTTATCGTCAGCATCTTGGCCGAGACGGCCGCCCGTTCGGTCAATGCCAATCCCCTCCTCGCCAGGGTTAGCGCCTTTTACCACGACATCGGTAAGATCAACAAGCCGCTCTACTTCGTGGAGAACCAGGGGCGGCATGAAAACAAACACGATAAGCTGGCGCCGAGCATGAGTAGCTTAATCCTCATCGCGCATGTAAAAGAGGGGCTGGAGTTAGCCCGGGAATACCGGCTTGGGCGGAAGGTGAACAACATCATTCAACAACACCATGGGACGAATTTGATCTCCTTTTTTTACCAGAAAGCAAAAGAACAGGAGAATCTGAAGATCGAGCAGGTGGACGAAGGGGCTTATCGTTATCACGGACCCAAACCCCAGACCAAGGAGGCGGGATTGGTGATGCTGGCCGATGCGGTGGAAGCAGCCTCCCGGACTCTCCTCCAGCCTACTCCGGCCCATTTGCAGGGTCTGGTCCAGCGGATTATCAATCATGTCTTCACCGACGGCCAGTTAGATGAATGCGAGCTGACTCTCAAAGACCTGCACCAGATCGCCAGGGGTTTTAACCTGATCCTGGCCGGCATCCACCACCACCGGGTGGAGTATCCGGTGCCGGTGGGCAAGGAAAGCGCCGGGAAGAAGAGGAACAATGGGGATCTCCATAAGCAACCGGCAAAAACGGGTCGTGATCGACACCCGGAGGATAAGAAGGGCGGCGAAGAAGATCTTAAACGCCTTGGGATGCGAGGGGCATGAGGTCAGCATCGTCCTGGTAGATGATGAAGAGATCACTCGGCTGAACCGCCAATATTTTCTCCGTAACCGTCCCACCAACGTCATTTCATTCCCCATGGCGGCCGGCAACCCGGACGCGATCAACCCTCATCTATTAGGGGATGTAGTCATCTCGGCCGACACAGCGGAACGGGAGGCCCGGGCTGCGGGTGGCAAGACCGGCGAAGAGATTCTCTTCCTGCTGATTCACGGGATCCTTCATCTCGGGGGATACGACCACGAGAGCTCGCCGGCTGAGCGGCGCAAAATGGAAGCCAAAGAGCGGGAACTCTTTTCTTTTCTGAGACGTTCTCCTTATCGCAAGAGGTCGTAGGGGTGGTTTTATTTCAATAGTTCTCCGCTAAAACCTCAAAATGCGCCCGGGGATGGGCGCAAACCGGACATTTCTCCGGAGCTTCATTCCCTTCGAAGACATGCCCGCAATTCCGGCAGTGCCACTTTACCGGCGAAGCCTTTTGGAAGACCTTTCCTTCCTGGACATTTTTCAATAAGGCCCGGTACCTCTCTTCGTGGAACTTTTCCACCTTGGCTACCTGGCTGAAGGTCTGATGAGCTTCGATAAATCCATCCTCTTTGGCCACCTCGGCAAAATTCTGATAGAGGGTCGTCCATTCCAGGTTTTCCCCGGCGGCCGCAGCCTGCAAATTGGTTGCGGTGTTCCCGATGACCCCGGCTGGGTAAGCAGCGACGATCTCCGTTTCTCCTCCTTTTAACAATTGGAAGAAGAGCTTGGCGTGTTCCTTCTCGTTATCGGCCGTCTCCAAAAAGATAGCGGCGATCTGCTCATAGCCTGCTTTCCTGGCCTCGCTGGCAAAGTAGGTATAACGATTCCGGGCCTGCGATTCACCGGCAAAAGCTGCCAGCAGATTCTTTTCCGTGCGGCTTCCTTTAAAATCCATGGTTTCTCCTCCTTGGGTAGTGATAAAGTATTTTCAAAATCTAACCACAGAGAACACGGAGAAAATATTAGATATCAATATGTTATGAAAATTTTTATTTCCTCCGCTCTGTGCCCTCTAAATTATTTGCTGTTTTATTCCATCCTTTAGCCTTGCTACATTAAAATCGATCAATAAACCAACTCTTTTCCCCGCCTTACCATTTTCCCTAATTCCTGGATTGAATCCTTTCCCCCCTTTTAATCAATCCCGGCTTGGGCACTTCTCCGTTCCATCAGAATGACATCCCGCCAGGTTCCCCGGAGTTCTCCAAAAGTCATCTTGCCGATTTTCACTCTCCGGCCAAGGATCCTGAATCCATGCTTCTGATGTAAATTTATGCTAACTGTATTTTCAGGGAAGATCCCGGCCTGCAAAGTCCATATCCCCATTTCTTCCGAAGCTTTGATAAGGGCCGCCAACAATGCCGAACCGATTCCCTGCCCCCGATAGGAAGATCCAAGGTAAATACTGACTTCAACGACTCCGGAATATACCCGGCGGGTGGAAACCCGGCTCAAGGCTGCCCATCCGGCAACCTTTCCCCCGGTCCGGGCCACCAGCCGGGGATCCGCAAGATGGTTGGAATCCCATTTTCCCCATTCCGGGGGTTCGGCCTCGAAGGTAGCATGCCCCGTGGCTATCCCTTCAAGATAAATTGAGCGCACTTGCTCCCAGTCGTTGGGATTCATTTTATCGATTTGGTATTCCACGTTCTTTTTCCTTTGCCGAAAATTGAATTGTATAGGAATTTCCTTTTTTCTCCCCTTCCCCCCGCCCTTTCCCCCGGAAGCTGTGAAAAAATTGGGATAGGGGGAAAGGAAAAGCTTCACTCATGTCCAGGGGCCAGAAGAATTCGCTTGCCAAAATGATAATGAACCATTCAATCAAGCCAACCGGCATAATGATAGACTGACTAATAGGTAATGATGCCGACAATGGCACCCGTCATCAAGGTCGCCAGAGTCCCGGCAATGATGGATTTCAGGCCGAGCCCGATGATCTCATCCCTTCTTTCCGGAACCATACTCCCCATCCCTCCGATCAGGATGCCGAGGCTTCCCAGATTAGCAAAGCCGCACAGGGCATAGACCATGATCAATCTGCTTTTGGGGCTAAGGGCGCCTTCCGGGAGACTGGCCAGGTCCAGGTAGGCGATGAACTCATTGAGAACCGTCTTGGTCCCCATCAAGGCTCCGGCCGTCTCCGCCTCCGCCCAGGGAATCCCGATCAGCCAGACAACGGGCGCCATGACATAACCGAGGAGCCTTTGCAGCGTAAGGGGTTGGTTCCAGAGATCGGGCAGACATCCCAGGACTTTATTGGCCAGATAGACGAGAGCAACCAGCACGATAAGCATGGAAATGATGTTAAGCCAGAGCTTCAAGCCTTCCATGGCCCCCTGGGTAATGGCATCCATGGAACTCATGGCCGGCTGGGGCGGGACTAACTTGCCCCCTGTAGGTTGGCCGGTTTCGGGAATCATGACCTGGGAAATCATGATCGCCGCGGGTACGCTGATGATGGATACGATTAAAATATGGCCCAGAACATCGGGGATGATTGTCTTGAGGATGCTGGCATACAACACCATGACCGTGCCCGCGATCCCGGCCATGCCGCAGCTCATGGTGGTAAAGAGCTCGCACCGGGTCATTTCTTTCAGGTAGGGGCGGACGAAAAGCGGGGCCTCCACCATGCCGAGAAATACATTGGCCGCTGCCCCCAGCCCCACCGCGCCGCCAATGGCCATTGTTTTCTGCAAAATCCAAGAAAAGGCTTTCACGATGACCGGGAGGATTCGCCAGTAGAACAAGATCGATGAAAGAGCGCTTACGACCAAAACGATAGGCAGGGCTTGCAGCCCAAGAATAAAGCCCAATCCCGGGTTTTTTTCAACGAAAGGAAAAGGACCCCCTCCCAGGTAGCCAAAGACAAAGGAGGTTCCTGCTTTCGTGGATTCTTCCAGCACCATGACCGCCCGGTTGAGCAATTCAAAGACATGCCGGAGGGCGGAAATTTTGAGCATAAGGAAGGTTATTAAGAATTGAACAAGGAGCCCGATAAGGATTCCTTTCCCGCTGACCTTCCGTCTGTTTTCGCTCATGGCCCAGGCGAGGCCGATCAACACGAAAATTCCCAAGACAGGTTGTACGATCATTGGTCCTCCCCCTTTAAGTGACGAACCCAGGTCGCGTCAGGATATTTCCCCAGATCATCCGGCAGGGATTATCTCTATCATAGTCAACAGGCTTCCTGAATTCAATGGCCGAATAAAAAATGCCTTTATTGACTTCCGGGCGAGAAAAGGATATTTTTGTCTGAGCCTGAAAGAATCAAAAAGAAGGGAGATGGAGATGAGCGTTGAGAAAAAATTGAAAGACATGGGAATTCTTTTACCCGAAGCTTCCAAACCGGTGGCCAATTATGTGCCGGCGGTCAAAGCCGGGAATCTTCTCTTTGTCTCAGGGCATGGACCGTACAACGACGGGAAAACGGTCCTCTCCGGGAAGCTCGGAAAGGAGCTGAGCATCGAAGAGGGCTACAAGACGGCCCGCAACGTGGCCCTGAACTGCCTGGCTTCGACCAAAGCCACGCTGGGAGACCTGGATAAAGTCAAGCGGGTAGTCAAACTCTTAGGGATGGTAAACTGCACGGAAGATTTCAAAGACCAGCCCAAGGTTATCAATGGGGCCTCTGATTTACTGGTGGAAATCTTTGGGGACAAGGGGAAACACGCCCGTTCCGCCGTGGGGATGCAGTCCCTGCCGAACAATATTCCCGTGGAGATAGAGATGATTTTGGAAGTAGCGTAAAAAGGGGTCGAGGGTCCGAGGAAATAGGGGGGAAAATGGCGAAATATAAGGTCGTTGCCAGAGCCAAAGACAGCAAGTGCGCACACGTAAAAGAAGGGGACCGGATCGTTATGGAAGGGACGATGGTCAACTTGAAAGAAACCACCAGCCTCTGTGCCGTGGCTTTAGGGGCCATTCAGTATTCCCTGTACATGATGGGCAAGGCGAAAGACCCCAGAGATTTCGGAAGAGAGGATGTTTACGAGTTACAATGTCCCGATCCGGAGACGAGGGTGATTTTTGAGGTTTCCCGAAAGGTTGTGGAAGAATAAAAAAGGGTTCAGGGGTTCGAGGGTTCCAGGATTCAAGGGTGGAACTATTCCAGAAGATTCAGCTTTTATGGATACAAAATGGGCGGAGGAATGGTATCATCTTCTTGGGGATGATGCCGAGGAATGAGGACAAACCCGATGGTCAGGCTGCTTGATTTGGAAGAAATGGAATTTCGCCACAGGAGGGGGGAAGATCCCTTTGACCTAGCCATCGAAAAATGGGTGCGCATGCGGGAATTTCTTCTGGAAAAAGCGGAGCCAGGACGTTATAAAGAGGCTTTCCAGTGCGGTTCGGGCAAAATCATCTTTTGCATCGATTATAAAGATCATTGCCCTCTTTGCCCTTTCGAGGGCATTTGCTTTGACAACCAGAGCCTTTATTACCAGATCATGCGGCATTTGCAGGTTTATACCTTAGCCGGGGCG
>Ga0299912_10005458_pt1 | contig 10450 bp, 8 predicted proteins | sample RVTome_2_FD_207667 | JGI IMG/M metagenome (GOLD analysis project Ga0299912, IMG submission 207667) | Soil microbial communities from uranium-contaminated site in the Upper Colorado River Basin, Wyoming, United States - RVT95D214 (version 2) ... | reverse complement strand
CTGCCGAGGAAGTCGTGGCGTGGGACGCGGTGCTCGAGGCGCTTCCCGGCCTGGACCTCGCGGCGGAATTCGGGCGTGTCGAAGTTGCCCGGGGCGTCCTGTCCGGCTATCATAACACATTGACGGGTCGCATTTTGCGGGCCGCGTGCCGGCGTGCGGAGCTGCACCTGCCGCCCGGCGCGGCGCTGCGGCTGGCGCGGTTCGCCGCGGGGGCCGCAAGCGGGCGGCGGCTTCCGCTCGGCGAGGGGCTGGTCGCGGAGACGGCGTTCGATCGCCTGGTGATCACCCGCGTGGCCTTGGTTCCGGACGCGTGCGTGCTCGCCGGGGAGACGGGCGAAGCGACGTTCGGCCGCCACACGGTGCGGTGGCGAACCGAGCCCGCTCCCGAGCGCGTACCGCGGGAGGGGTGGACCTCCTGGTTCGGTGCTGGCGCGCTCGCGCTGCGCACGCCGACGAGCGGCGACCGCCTGGTGCCGCTCGGCGGCGCCGGGCGCCGGAAGGTCGCGCGGTTGCTGATGGAGGCGCAGGTGCCGCGGGGCGACCGGGCTCGGTGGCCCGTGATCGTGCGCGGCGGCGAGCCGCTGTGGATTCCCGGGGTGTGTCGCGGAGCGGCCGCGGTGCCCGAGCCCGGGACTCAATCGGTGAGGGTGGATGTTGGAGACGGCTAGCGTCGCGGACCGGATGGGGGGCCGCAAGGTCGCCCGCATCGTTTTCGAGCCCGAGCAGATCCAGCAGCGGGTCAAGGAGCTCGGCGGGGAGATCGGTCGCGCCTATCCGGACGGCGAGCTGCTGGTCCTCGGGCTGCTCAAGGGGAGCTTCATCTTCCTGGGCGACCTGGTGCGGGAGATCCCGCGGCCGCTCCAGGTGGATTTCCTCGTGGCTACCTCGTACGGGGAGGGCACGGTCTCGAGCGGCAACGTGCGGCTCGTGTACGACCCCGAAACCCGCCTCGCGGGGAAACATATCCTGCTGGTCGAGGATATTATTGACACCGGCAGGACGCTGAACCGGCTGGTCGACCTGCTGGGGGTGCGCAGCCCGAAGAGCCTCGAGATCTGCGCGCTCCTCGACAAGCACCTGGCCGAGGGCGTCCTTAAGAAGAAGGCGCGGTTCGTGGGCTTCGATGCGCCGCACGAGTTCCTCGTCGGCTACGGCCTTGACCACGCCGAAGATTTCCGGCACCTGCCCTTCGTCGCAAGCCTGGCGGAGTAGCCCGGTGCCCAACGACCTAAGACCTAAGACCTAAGACCTAAGACCTAAGACCTAAGACCTAAGACCTAAGACCTAAGACCTAGTAGATGGCTGACCGTTTGCCTCCGCCGCCGAAGCCGAGCTGGGCCCGCTTCTCCAAGACGCTGGCCTTCTGGCTCATCGTCATCCTGGTGCCGGTGGTCCTGTTCCAGCTGACGAAGACCAAGGGCGGCGAGGCTCCGGAGATCCGGTACTCCGACTTCGTCGCCGCGCTCGAGCGCGGCAACGTTCGGACAGTGGAGATCATCGAGCTGCAGGACGTGCGCGGCGAGTTCAAGGCGCCCGAGCGCATCGCCGAGCGCGACGTGCTGCGCTTCACGGTGCAGCTGCCGTTCCAGGCATCCGAGGCGTTTGCGCAAAAGCTGCGCGAGCAGGGCGTGCCGATCAGCGCCAAGAAGCCGCGGCAGGGGCTGCTCGGCATCTTCGTCACGATGCTGCCGTGGCTGGTGCTGATTGGCTTCTGGATCTTCCTGTTCAGGCAGATGCAGGCCGGCGGCTCACGCGCGTTCGCCTTCGGCAAGTCGAAGGCCAAGATCCTGACGGGTGACACGCCGAAGATCACCTTCGTCGACGTGGCGGGTGCCGACGAGGCCAAGGTCGAGCTCCAGGAGATCATCGAGTTCCTGAAGGACCCGCAGAAGTTCACGCGGCTGGGCGGGCGGCTCCCCAAGGGCGCGCTGCTCGTCGGGCCGCCGGGGACCGGCAAGACGCTGCTCGCCAAGGCGGTCGCGGGCGAGGCGGCCCGGCCGTTCTTCTCGATGTCGGGGTCCGACTTCGTCGAGATGTTCGTCGGCGTCGGCGCGTCGCGGGTGCGCGACCTGTTCGAGCAGGGCAAGGCGCACGCACCGTGCATCATCTTCATCGACGAGATCGACGCGGTGGGTCGCCACCGCGGTGCGGGCCTGGGCGGCGGGCACGACGAGCGCGAGCAGACGCTGAACCAGCTGCTGGTGGAGATGGACGGCTTCGAGTCGAACGACGGCGTCATCCTGCTCGCCGCGACCAACCGGCCCGACGTGCTCGACCCGGCGCTGCTGCGACCGGGCCGCTTCGACCGGCAGATCGTCGTGGACATGCCGGACGTGAAGGGCCGCGAGAACATTCTCCGCGTGCACACCCGGAAGATCCCGCTCGCCCCCGACGTGAACCTCGGCCGGGTCGCGAAGGGCACGCCCGGGCTCTCGGGCGCCGACCTCGCGAACCTCGTGAACGAGGCCGCGCTGCTCGCCGCGCGCCGGAACAAGGCGCACGTGGATATGGCCGACTTCGAGGAGGCCAAGGACAAGGTGATGCTCGGCGTCGAGCGGAAGAGTCTCGTGCTCACCGACGAGGAGCGCCGGCTGACGGCCTACCACGAGGCGGGCCACGCCGTGGTGTCGCTCCGGATTCCGGGTCTCGACCCGCTGCACAAGATCACGATCGTGCCGCGCGGCCGCGCGCTCGGGCTCACGATGTGGCTCCCCGAAGAGGACCGCCACAACTACACGAAGTACTGGCTCGAAGGCCGGCTGGCCTGCGCGTTCGGCGGCCGCACCGCGGAGGAGCTGATCTTCGGGCTGGAGAAGGTGACGACGGGAGCGGCCAACGACATCGAGCAGGCGACCAACATCGCCCGCCGGATGGTCACGCAGTTCGGGATGAGCGACAAGATCGGCGCGATCGCCGTCGGTGATCGCGAGCAGGAGATCTTCCTCGGCCGTGAGTTCAGCCAGCGGCGCGAGATCTCGGAGCAGACCTCGCAGGTCGTGGACGCGGAGGTCAAGCGGATCATCGACGCCGCCTATGCCAAGGCGCGCGAGATCCTTGCCGACAACCGCGACCTGCTGGACCGCATGGCGGCCGCGCTCCTCGAGCGCGAGACCATCGACCGCGACGAGATCGAGCTGCTCGTGAAGGGCGAGTTGCTCCCGCCGCGCAGCGCCGCGCCGCTGGCGCTGGCCGCCGCGCCGGCGGGCCCGGCGGCGGCCGGCAAGAGCAGCGCGGCGGTTCCGCTCGGCGTGCCCAACGAGGCTCCGAGCCCGGCGTGACAACGGCGGTGAGCGCGGGGGCCGGCCCGGCTCCGGCGCGCGCCCGCAGGACGGAGCCGCCGGCCATGCCTCTTTCCTGGAAGACGTCGCAACGCCTGCTGCCGCTCGACGCCGCGTGCATCGCCGGCATCATCAACGTCACCCCCGACTCGTTCAGCGACGGCGGTAGTCACTTCGCCGTGGAGGACGCCGTGCGCGCCGGCCGCGCGATGCGCGAGGCCGGGGCCGCGCTGCTCGACGTGGGTGGCGAGTCCACCCGCCCCGGCGCGGCGCTGCCGGACGAGGCGGAAGAACTGCGCCGCGTCGTCCCGGTGATCGAGCGGCTGGTGCGGGAGGTCGCGCTCCCGGTCAGCGTGGACACGCGCCGCGCCGCGGTGGCGCGTGCGGCGCTCGCGGCGGGGGCCGAGATCGTCAACGACGTCTCGGGTCTGACGCACGACCCGGCGATGGCCGGCGTCATCGCCGAGACCGGTGCCGGCTGCGTCCTGATGCACATGCGGGGCACGCCCGACACCATGGACGCCCACGCGGTGTACGACGACGTCGCGCGTGACGTCGCGCGCGAGCTGGCCGGACGGCTGGGCACCGCGCTCGCCGCCGGGATCGGCCCGGACGCCATCGTCCTCGACCCCGGCCTGGGCTTCGCGAAGACCACGGAGCAGAACCTGGCGCTCATCGACCGCCTCGCTACGGTCCTCGCCCTGGGGCACCCGGTCATGGTCGGGCCCTCGCGCAAGCGCTTCCTCGGCGCAGTCACGGGCCGGCCGGTGCACGAGCGCGACGCCGCCACCGCGGCCGCCTGCGTGGCCGCGCGGATGCGCGGGGCGCACCTGTTCCGCGTGCACGACGTTGCGGTCACGCACGAGGCGCTCGCGGTCGTTGATGCCGTGCTCACCGCCACGGTTCAGCGTTCGAAGCTCGACGTGCAGCGTCCGGCGTCGTAGCGTGGACCGCTTCGGCTTCCTCGTCCCGCACTGGCGCGACGTCGTCGAGATCCTCATCGTCGCGTTCCTGATCTACCGCGGGCTGCTGTTCCTCGTCGGCACGCGCGCGATCCACATCCTGCTCGGCCTGGTGCTGCTCGGCGCGGCGTACCTCGCGGCTGTGCTCCTCAAGTTCGCGATGATCAGCTACCTGCTCGGGATCATCCTGACCTACGGCGCGTTCGCACTGCTGATCGTCTTCCAGCCGGAGCTGCGGGCCGCCCTGGCGCGGCTCGGCCAGTCGCGGCTGATGCGCTTCTTCTACCGCGGCGAGGCGCACGCGGTGGCCGAGGAGCTCGCCGAGGCGGTGGACCGCCTGAGCCGCGCAGGAACGGGCGCGATCGTCGCCGTCGAGGGCGAGGTCGGGCTCGGCGACTACCTCGAGAACGGGACGCGGCTCGACGCGAAGCTGTCGGCCGACCTCGTGACGACGATCTTCACACCGTACTCTCCGCTGCACGACGGCGCGCTGGTCATCCGCGGCGACACGATCATCGGCGCGGCGTGCATCCTGCCGCTCACGCAGTTCCCCGTGGCCGACCGCAGCCTCGGCACCCGGCACCGCGCGGCGCTCGGGCTGTCGGAAGAGACCGACGCGCTGGTGATCGTGATCAGCGAGGAGACGAGCGCGATCTCGGTGGCCCGCCGCGGGCAGCTCGAGCGCGGCGTCAGCCTCGCCCGGCTCAAGGAGCTGCTGGCCTCCGGACCGTTTGCCCGGATGCCCGCTACTGGACTGGAACCGGTTCGCGCTTGACATTTCAGCCGTCCGAGCGACAACTACAGTTGTAGTCTGACCGAGCCCGCAGTCGAGAGAAAGCGCGTGCACGCGAACTCAGCTGAGTCAACCGCCGAGCGACCGCCCTATCTGCTGGCGTTCCTCGCCGCTCTCGTCGTCCTGACGGGCTACGTCGTCTCGCTCGCCCCCACCGTGACGTTCTGGGACGCGGGGGAGTTCATCGCCACGGCGCACATCCTCGGGATTCCGCACCCGCCCGGCACGCCGGTGTTCGTGATGCTCGGGCGCGTGTGGGACATGCTGATCCCGGGGCTCACGACGGCGGTGAAGACGAACCTCATGGCCGCAACGTTCAGCGCGGGCTCGGCGGGGTTCCTGTTTCTGTTCGCGCACCAATCGCTCGCGCGCGGGGCGCAGGGGCTCGATGCGGCGGCGGCCCGCGTCTTCCGCGTGGGGGGCGCCTTCGCGGCGACGCTGATCGGCGCGTTCGTGTTCACGAACTGGCAGAACTCGAACGAGACCGAGGTCTACCAGGTCGCGATGTTCAGCCTCGGGCTCGTCGCGTGGCTGTGCTGGCTGTGGCGGCGGGACCGGGGCGGGGTGCGCGGCGCGCACGAGCTGCTGCTGCTCATCTACGTGCTCGGTGCGGCGCTCGGCAACCACCTGATGGCGCTGCTGTGCGGGCCGGCCGCCCTCGCCTTCATGTTTCATGTGCTGCGTACCCAGCCGGCGCGTGAAGGCGCCGAGCGGAGCGTGCAGTGGGCCGAGTGGGCGGTGACGGGGAGCCTCTGGGTGACGATGGTTGGCGTCGGTGTCGCGAGCCGCGGGGTTATCGCGATCGGTCTCGTGCTCTTCGTGGTCGCGGCGGCGTGGGCGTTCCGCGCGAAGAATGGCCTGTTCGCGATCATCGCGCTCGTCGTCGCGGCGGCGGGGATCAGCACCTACGCGTACCTCTACATTCGCTCGGGACTGTATCCGTTCGTCAACGAGGCCGACCCATCCACGCTCAAGAGCCTTTGGGCGGTGATCGGGCGCGAGCAGTACCCGCCGCGCTCGCCGCTCGATAACCCGATGTACCCGTCGGGGCCGGACAACCCGGGGCGCACGCTGCTGATCCTCGGGCTCCAGGTGCTTAACTACCTCCAGTACTTCGACTGGCAGTGGGCCTCGAGCATCATGCGCGAGAGCACGCTCCTGGCGCCGGGACGGCTCCCGTTCACGATTGCATTCACGCTGCTCGGCATCTGGGGCGCGACCGAGCACCGCAAGTGGGACCGCTCGAGCTTCTGGTTCCTCGCCACGCTGTTCGCGACGACGAGCGTCGGGCTGCTGCTGTACCTGAACTTCAAGCCCGGCTTCTCGATCGGGTTCGAGAGCTTCCCCGACCGCGAGCTGCACGAGGTCCGCGAGCGCGACTACTTCTACACGGTCTCGTACGTGATGTGGGGGCTGTGGGCGGGGCTCGGCGCGGCCAGCGCGTTTCGCGCCTTGCGCGAGCGCCTGGCCGGCCGGACCCCGGCCCTCGCCTCGCCGGTGCTGCTCGTAGCGCTGCTGCCGTTCGTCCTGAACTTCGAGACGGCGGGGCGCCGCCACGGGCCCGCCGCCACGCTCGCGCGCGACTTCGCCTACGACCTGCTGCAGTCGGTGGAGCCGTACGGGATCCTGTTCACCAACGGCGACAACGACACCTTCCCTCTCTGGTACCTCCAGGAGGTCGAGGGCGTCCGCCAGGACGTGGTGAACGTCAACCTGTCACTCGTCAATACCGACTGGTACATCCGCCAGCTGCGCGACAACGAGGCGCGGCCCTACCGGCCGGACAGCCTCGCGGCGGCGATGTACGGCCGCGACGCGGGTCCCCTGCCGGGTTGCAGCCCGGCCTGGGTGGACACCCTGAACGCGTGGGCGGCGCGCTCGCACCGCAAGCCCGTGACGGTCACCGGCGGCACGCCGCTGTGCCTCCACACGCTGACCGACGACCAGGTCGTGACGCTCCAGCCGCAGCTGCTCCCGCAGGAGCTCACGTTCCGCGCGGGGAACATCCAGCAGACGTACCCGGCCAACACGCCGATGTACGTCAAGGACATCATGGTCCTGCGGCTGATCCAGGAGAATTCCGGCAGGCGGCCGATCTACTTCGCGCTGACGGCGGGCAACGCCAACCGGATGGGGCTCGACCGGTACGTCACGCAGGAAGGGCTGGCCTTCAAGCTCCACAACGACGTCGTCCAGAGCGGCCCCGGGGTCGCGCAGGGGCTGTTCGGCACGCTGGTGGACGTCGAGCGGACGCGGCAGCTCACCTGGGACGTGTACCGCTATGCGCGGCTGTTCCAGGCGGACAGCCTGCGTCTCGACCCGACGGACGACAACATCGCGGGGAACCTGGCGTTCGTGTACATGACGCTCGGCGACGCGTATCGGCAGCAGGGCAACCTGCCGCAGATGATGGCCAACTACCAGAAGGCGGCGCACCTCTCGCCGAACCCCGAGCTGCAGCGGTTCATCCGCCAGCTCCAGGGAGCGACGCTGGCGCCCGAGCCGCCGGGCAGGGATTCGGCGGCGCAGGAGGGTGGCGGCGGAGGCGGGGGAGGGCGCGAGGGCGCCAAACGGTAAGGCGACGGACGGGGGCGGCGGGTGGTTCTAGCCGCCCTCGCTCGTTGCGGTACCAATCAAGGTTCGCTACTCGCCGTGCCGCAACGATGCCGCTAAATTGTTACGGCTATGGACCTTGAGGCCGTGCGCGCCCGGATCGCCGAGGCGGCCCGGCGCGCGGGTCGGGATCCGGCCGCGATCACGATCGTGGCGGTCACGAAGGGCCACCCGATTGCGGCGGCGCGCGAGGCACTCGCCGCCGGGCTTGGGGACATTGGGGAGAACCGGGTTCAGGAAGCGCTGGAGAAGATGGGAGCGTGGCCCGACGCTCCGGTGCGCTGGCACCTGATCGGCCACCTCCAGCGCAACAAGGCGAAGCACGCCGTCGGGCGGTTCGCGCTGATCCATTCGCTCGACTCGGTGCGGCTCGCCGACGCGCTGGAGCAGGAGGCGGCAAAGCGAGACCTGGTGCAGGACGTGCTGGTTGAGGTGAACGTCGCGCGCGAGCCGCAGAAGAGCGGTGCCATGCCGGAAGAGGCGGAGGCGGTGGTCGCCCACGCGGCGACGCATCCGCACCTCAGGGTGCGCGGACTCATGACGATGGCGCCGTTGACGGATGAGGAACGCGTGATCCGGGCGACGTTTCGGGGTCTGCGGGAGCTGCGGGACCGCTGCGCTTCGCGCTTCGCCGTTCGCCCTTCGCACCTGTCTATGGGCATGTCCAACGACTTCGAGATCGCGGTCGAGGAGGGGGCGACGATGCTCCGTCTCGGCACGGTCCTTTTCGGGGAGCGGCAGCCATGAGCGACGAGGTCTTCCGGCTCACGCCACTCGACGTCCGCAAGCAGGAGTTCAAGAAGACGATGCGCGGCTACGATCCGCTCGTCGTGGAGGACTTCCGCTCCCGGGTGGCCGACGAGATGGAGCGGATCGTGCGCGAGAAGCTCGCGCTCGAGGAGCGGCTCCGGCACGTCGAGGAGCAGCTCAAGGAGTACAAGGCGCGCGAGAAGGCGATGAACGACGCGCTGGTCGCGGCGCAGCAGCTGCGGGCCGAGACGCGCGAACAGGCGGAGCGCGAGGCGCAGATGATCCTGCGCGAGGCCGAAGCGGACGCCGAGCGGCGGCTGGAGCGGGCGCGCCGCGAGGTCGAGCGGCTCGAGGGCTCGGGGCAGCAGCTCGCGCAGAAGCACCACGCGTACCTGGCGTCGCTGCGCGCGCTGGTCGAGCGCCAGAAGGCGGAGCTGGAGGCGCTGGCGAGCAGCGAGGCGGCGTCGTTCGGCAAGGTGGCCGGCACCATCACGCCGGCGGACGAGCGCGCCCGCGAGGCGCGGAAGTCGTCGCCCAAGTGGATCAAGTCGATCGTCGAGGAGTGACGCGCGCCGCGGTCGAGCGCGCGGCGGACGTGATCCGGGCGCGCTGGCCGAAGCGCCCGGAAATCGCCGTCATCCTGGGCACGGGCCTGGGCGGCCTGGGCCGCGAGATCGCGGTCGAGGTCGAGGTGTCTTACCAGGACATACCCGGCTTCCCGCTCTCCACCGTCGAGTCGCACGCCGGCAAGCTGCTGCTCGGCACGCTCGAGGGCCGTGCCGTCGTCGCGATGTCGGGGCGGTTCCACTGCTACGAGGGCTACGCCGCGACGCAGGCGGCATTCCCCGTGTGGGTGCTGAAGGCGCTTGGCGCGGGTACGCTGCTGGTCTCCAACGCGTGCGGCGGGATGCACCCATTGTGGTCGCCGGGCGATCTGATGCTCATCGCCGACCACATCAACCTCCTCGGTGACAACCCGCTGGTCGGGCGCAACGACGACAGCCTGGGTCCCCGCTTCCCGGACATGTCGGAGCCCTACGACCCGGCGCTGCGCGTGCTGGCGCGGCAGGTCGCGCTGGAGCAGGGCATCCCCCTGCGCGAGGGGGTGTTCGTCGCGGTGACGGGCCCCAACCTCGAGACCCGCGCCGAGTACCGCTTCCTGCGCGCCGTCGGCGCCGACGTCGTGGGGATGAGCACGGTGCCCGAGGTGATCGCTGCGCGCCACGCCGGGATGCGGGTGCTGGGCGTTTCGATCATCACCGACGCGTGCCTGCCCGACGCGCTCGAGCCGGCCGACATCGAGCGCATCATCAGGACCGCGATGGGCGCCGAGCCGAAGCTGACGGCGCTGCTGCGGGGCGTGCTCCGCCGCCTTCCCGGATGAGCAGGTATCCGCTGATCTCGCCGGACGCACACGTGGACCACCTCGAGCGCGAGCTGCTCCACACGTGGAAGACGGAGGACCTGTTCCACGAGACGCAGCGCCGCACGAGCAGCGGGACGCCGTTCGTGTTCTACGAGGGCCCGCCGACCGCGAACGGGAAGCCGGGCATCCACCACGTCTTCGCGCGGACGATCAAGGACCTGGTGTGCCGCTACCAGGCGATGCAGGGCCGGCGCGTGACGCGCATCGCCGGGTGGGACACGCACGGCCTGCCGGTCGAGATCGAGGTCGAGAAGCGGCTCGGCATCAGCGGCAAGACCGACATCGGGGACCACGCGGGCGCGACGATCTCGGTGGCGGAGTTCAATCGGCTGTGCCGCGAGAGCGTGTGGCAGTACAAGGCCGACTGGGAGAGCCTGTCCGACCGCATCGGGTACTGGCTCGACTACGACCGGCCGTACGTCACGTACACGAACGACTACATCGAATCGGTGTGGTGGCTGCTCTCGCGGCTGCACGAGAAGGGGCTGCTGGTGCGCGGCCACAAGGTGCTGCCGTACTGCCCGCGCTGCGGCACCGCGCTCAGCTCCCACGAGCTGGCGCTCGGCTACGACACCGCCAAGGACCCGTCGGTGTACGTGCTGTTCCCGATTGACGAACAGCGGGGAAC